>ENA-UOWE01001367-UOWE01001367.1-activated-sludge-metagenome-genome-assembly--contig:-NODE-1367-length-30275-cov-9.221741_pt1 | contig 30275 bp, 32 predicted proteins | sample MGYA00249841_ERZ761562 | MGnify/ENA primary metagenome ERZ761562 (study PRJEB28883, sample SAMN05720200) | activated sludge metagenome | isolation source: Anaerobic digester | place: Japan...
CATACGCCTCGTCCCAGCTGGCCTCCACGAACTTGCCGTCCTTCTTGATCAGCGGCACGGTGAGACGGTCGGGTGAGTTGATGAACTCGTGGGCGTAGGTCCCTTTCGGGCAGACCTTCCCCTCGTTGACGGGGGAGCGGTGGTAGGGAGCGGTCCCGACGACCTTCCCATCCTTCACCACGAGGTTGAATGTGCATCCTGTCCCGCAATAGGGGCAGGTAGTCTGTACATACTTCATGTCCATGGTTAAACCTCGAACACAGAGATCTCGGAGAGGTCGGTATTTAACGGTAATGTTTAACTGTGAAAAAATTGATGAATAACGGTGGGTAAAAGGACCCGCATCGTTCGGCGTCCAAAGGATAATTTCTGATTTAATGTATCAATATCAGGGAATGAGGATGATACAAGGTTTCCGTGTCACCGCGGGGGCGATGCGCAGGTGAGAGCCCCCCCGGTACCCCCGATGCTCACGGCGCTCGTGCAGGCAGGCATCCTCGGCATCGAGGGTAAGGAGTTCACTGACCTTGACCGGTGCCCGTCATGCGGGGGGGACGTCTCTGCGTATGACTCAAAGGAGCGGCGCTTTGCGGTCCTCCGTGACGATTCCCGCACCCGAACCATCAACGTAAGGGTGAAGAGGTTTTCGTGCCGGCAATGCGGCCGGATATCCCCTGCCAATGCGCCATTCTACCCGGAGACCCGGATGGGCTCCCCCGTTGTCGACCTCTGCGTCGTCCTCTCCCGCGGGATGCCAGCCTCGCGGGTGGCGAGGGTAATGGAAGATCTCTCTCTCGTGGTTGACCGGGGCACTGTGAGGAACTACGCCTTCCGTGATTTCGGGGAGATCCCCGTCACATCGTTCTATGGGATCTCGATTCCACGGTCGTTGATGACTCTGTCGCTCATGGGGATAAAGGGACCATGAGTGGCTCTGTCGCTCATGGGGATAAAGGGACCATGAGTGGCTCTGTCGCTCATGGGGATCAGGGAACCATAATCGCTCATGCCGGTGGAGAATGAATGAGCTCCGTCCCGTCGTAGGGACAGAACGAGATGTGCGGATCTGACGTCTCGAATCCGCAGAGCGGGCATTTTTTCTCTTCCCTGGGCCGCGAGAGGAACGGAATGAGCGGAATGAAGAGGAAGAGAAAGAAGAACGGCATGCCCGCGAGCCAGAATGCGGCGCTTGCCAGCAGCGACCCTCCCAACAGGACAAGGCTCACCACCCACGGCTTCGTCGGAACACCTCCCGGACGGCGTATGCGGGGAGGGCGGTGGCGGCAGGGCCGAGTTCCACTGAGAGGTCGGTCCCCCCCAGCGCGGAGGAAAGGAGCCCCGAGCCGGTCCCCGCGGTATAGATTCGAGATGCCCCGGACTCGTCCATCGCTCTCGCGACTGCATCATGGATCACCTCCCGCTGGGCGTCCCAGAAGGCTTGAGCTACCTGGAGGGCGCCCCCAGTCCCAATCTCATCGAGGTCTGCACAGACGACCCGCGCCAGTCGCCGGAGGCAGGATGTACGGTCCCGCCCCTTCCGGTCGGGGGTGTCGCATGAGTAGTCCTCCTCCCCGATATGGCCAAGGACCAGGTGTGCGTCTGCGCTGATTGAAAACTGCTCCGCGCTCACCGGGGTAGGTAAGCCGCCAAGAGAGACACTCCTGACGATTGCAGGGATGGTGGTGCGGAGGAGCCCTGTGTAGACAAGGTAGCCCTTCTGGAGCCGCGTGAGATCGGTGAGGCCGTAGAGGGAGGAGAGCGAGGCCAGCGGGATGATGTCTGTCGTGGTGCTCCCCATGTCCACGAGCAGGCCTTCCGGGTCACGTTCATGGAGAAACGCGGCGGACGCAAGCCAGTTGGCCGCGGCGAGAGCTGGAACCGGGGAGTCGTGGAACCGGCCGTCGGTGCCGTAGAAGAGCGCTTCCGGAAAGACCTCCCGGACGGTCCTTGTGATCCAGGCCACGCCCTCGCTCTTGGTGCTGAAGCAGTCAGCAAGCTCGCCGCTCATCACCACCGCCGCTTCCTCCCCCGCGGCCTGATAGCGACTGAGCACCCGGGAGAGAGGAGCCCCTTCCCAAAGGGGGCAATAGACGGTGTCCACTCCCCAGTCCGTTGCAAATTTGACGTTTGCGCCGCCGATATCGATCCCTATCACAGCCGCTCAACCCTTCCATGGCTGTCGAACCGGGCCCTCCCATGCAGGTGCACCTCGTCGGGCCCCCCGCCCTTCGAGGCCTGGACCAGGATCTCTGCGATCTCCTCCTGCATGCAGGCCGCGATCCCCACGATGCTTGTGGTGATACGGGGATTCACGTCAACCACGTAGGGGAGGTCTGCAAGGACGATATCGACTCCCACGTACCCCTGGCATCCAAGGATCTGCACGGCCCTTGCCGCGGTATTCACGAGTTCTTCGTGCCGCGGGTGCTCGACCGGCGTCTCACCGCCGAGGTACCGGATGCAGCCGTCGTCTCCGAACGCGATCACCTGGCGGTTCACCGCAAGCAGCAGTGGAGGCTTGCCGGTGTAAAAGGAGCAGGCATCCCCGACCACCCGGCTCCCCACGAGGCTCACGCTCAGGTGTTCGCCCTCGATGTAGTCCTGGGCATACTCCCCTTTGCCGGGAGGCTCTTTTGTCAGGCGGACCCCTACCGAGCCGCAGCCGAGCGCGGGCTTGACCACCTGCGTGGCGGTTGATCCCGATCCCGGTACCGGGATACCGTTCCTGGCAAGGATCTGCCCGCACTGCACCTTGTCGGCACAGAGGGCGGCGTTCATGCTCCCGCATCCCACGCTGTGGGTGTGCTTCTCGAGGACCGAGGAAAACCGGAAGAGGAGATGATCGGGGGCTATCACGAGGCCCACGTCGCAGAGGGGTGCAAGTCTCCTTATTTCCCCGAGAAAGTCGCCATCTTCAGGGGTGAGCACCTCGTACCCGCACCGTGCGAAACTCTCCGACAGGACCCGGAGCATCGCCTCGCCTTCGGGTGCCAGGCGGGGATCGTGGAACACGGCATACTCTGCAAGGAGCGCTTTCATCGTATTGAATGGGTCGCCGGGCCAGATGAGCATGACGATCGGTCAAGTATTTCTCATTGCTCCCCCAACGGGTTGGTGACCATGAAACCCCGCATCCTGCTCACGAATGACGACGGCATCAACTCTGCCGGCCTGTGGGCCGCCTACGAAGCCCTCTCCCCCATCGCCCAGGTGACGGTGGTGGCTCCCGCGACCCAGCAGAGCGCGGTAGGGCGGTCCATCTCCATCTTCGAGCCGATCAGGGCCCACGAGGTCGAGATGAACGGCGTCCGTGCCTGGGCAGTGGGAGGGAAGCCGACCGATGCGGTGATCATCGGGCTCTATGCACTGGACCTCCGGCCCGTCATGGTAGTGAGCGGGATCAATATCGGCGAGAATCTTTCGTTTGAGTCCATCATGACCTCGGGGACCGTGGGAGCCGCGCTCGAAGCGGCGAACCAGGGTACCCCGGCCATCGCCTTCTCCCTCCAGGTGGAGGACCAGGGTGACAAGTTCGACGACCCGCGCCATCACGCCCAGAGCTTCGAGGAGTCACGGAGAGTGGTGAGAGAGGTATGCGGAATCTTTCTGAAGAGGCCTCTTCCGCCAGGTGCCGATATCCTCAACGTGAACATCCCCTCTGTCGTGAAGGGCGGATACGAAGTGACACGCCTCGCGGAGAAACTCTTTGTGACAGGCGTGGAGAAGAGACTCGACCCCAGGGGAAGGCCGTATTTCTGGATCAACGGCCCTCTCATCGATGACGCAGGGGAGGGGACGGACGTGCACGCCATCCGGAAGGGCAACGTATCCCTCACTCCCATCACGCTCGACTGCACGGCAGAGGGTGCAGGCCCGGCACTGCGGGCACTCTTCCCTGAGGGAGGAGGGAGCGCATGAGCCGCCGTTCTGCCGAAGTGGCGAAGAGAGATGCCGGGTATCATGCCGCAGATATGGTAAAAGACGGGATGATCCTCGGGCTTGGCACCGGGTCGACTGCCTATCATGCGATGGTCAGGCTTTCTGCAAGGGTGAGGGAAGAGGAGATCTCGGTCGCGGGAGTTCCCACATCCCACCAGACCGCCATGCGGGCGCGCGAGCTCGGCATCCCCCTGACCACTCTCGACGAGCACCCAGGCCTTGACCTTGCCATTGACGGCGCAGACCAGGTCGACCCCGCGCTCCGCCTGGTAAAGGGGAGGGGTGCGGCCCTCACGAGGGAGAAAGTGGTGGCATGTGCCGCCGGGAGACTGGTCATCGTGGCAGACCCGGGAAAAGTGGTCCAGGCTCTCTCTCGAATTGTCCCGGTTGAAGTGATCCCTTTTGCCGTAACCCCCGTGATGCGGACGCTCTCAGGCATGGGGGGGACCCCGCGGGTCCGGGAGGGAAAGGCCAAGGACGGCCCGGTGATCACTGACAACGGGAACTTTCTGATCGATTGCGATTTTAACGCGATACCGGATCCCGAAGGCCTCGAGGCAATACTTACCGCGATCCCCGGCGTGGTTGAATGCGGGCTCTTCTGCCGCTTTGCCGGGAAGACTACGCTCGTGGTCGGAGAAGAAGGGGGCTGCAGGGTTATTGAGGGGAAACGGGCTTAGGAGATATAGTCCCGCAGCTGCTGTATCAGGTTCAGCTGGTTGGTGGCCTCGGCCCTCTTCTCCTTCTCGATGGTGTCCATGATCTCGGCGATGGGCTGGGACAGTCTGTATATCTTCACAGGCCTTCCCTTGTTCTCGGCCTTTGTCTCCCTGTTCGCGACCCAGTGCTGCTCCATCATTGTCGCCATCGCGATGCTGACTTCGGGCTGGCGGAGGTCAGTGCCACGCTCGATGTCCCTCGAGGTGGCCTCAGGGGTGTGGGCAAGGTAGACAAGTACCTTTGCGACATTCTTCTTCAACCCTATCCGCACCAGGAGATCGGCAAATTCCTCTTCCCTGGGGGTGAAGTACATGACGTTTCTCGATTTCATGGTGTTCACCGCTTCCTCTTATGTTATTGGTATATAATATATAAAAAGATTATTATTATTTAAATAGTATTAAAAAAGCAAAACCGGGGAAAAACCGGCCCGCGGATCAGAGGAGTCCAAGGTTCTTGAGGTCCGCGAGGATCTTCTGCACGGCCTTCCTCGCATCTTCGGGCTCCTTTCCGCCGGTAATGATCAGCTTCCCCGAACCGAAGAGAAGGACAACGACTTTGGGGTTCTCGAGCCTGTACACGAGGCCGGGAAACTGCTCGGGTTCGTATTCGATCCGGTCGAGGTTGAACCCAACCGCGATCTTGTTCAGGTTGATGCCCGAGCCGAGGTCCGCGGAGGTGACGATGTTCTGGATCTTGTAGCTCAGCTTCTTTGGGATCTCAATGTGCAGCCCCCGGAGGAGGTTGCCGAGTATCTCGAGCCCCTCCGAGAGGCTCTCGATGCTTTTTGCCCCGGTGAGGACCACCTTTCCGGAACCAAAGACCAGCGCGGCGATCTTCGGGTTCTGCATCCTGATGACGACACCCGGGAACCTTTTCTTATTGTATTCCGCATCTTTGATCTGGGAGGCCAGGGCGGGGAGATCCAGATAATCGGTTACCTTGGCCGAGGCAACGATATTTTCAATCTTGAGAGAGTCCTCTGGCTTGACCTTCATGTTTATAAAATGACCCCGGACAGTATATAAACAGTTGGGTGGGATACCCAAAAGTTCAGGGCTTGAGTAAGGAGGCTGCGATCGAGAAGTAGATCAGGACACCCATGATGTCTGCGATCGAGGTGATGAGCGGGCCGCTCGCGGTTGCAGGGTCCATCTTCAGTCTCGTCAGGAGGAACGGGAGGGACAACCCGATGAGTGCCCCCATGATCACGATGGAGACCATCGAGAGCGAAACGATGATCGCGATCTCGGGCCCGCCACGGAAGAGCCCAATGGCCGCGACGGCAATACCCATCGTGATCCCCATTGCAAGGGCGACGACGACCTCTTTTCCAAGGAGCGAAATCCAGTCCTTCATCCTGACGTCGCCGACGGCAATGGAGCGTATCACGAGCGTGGAGGACTGCGCGCCTGTGTTGCCACCGCTGTCGATGAGAAGGGGAAGGAAGAAGACGAGGGTGATCGCTGCGGTAATGGTCTCCTCGTAGAAGGCAAGGCCAGCTCCCGTGAAAATGTTCACGAACACGAGGGTGAGAAGCCACGGGATCCTTTTCCGGTAGAGCAGGGAGACTCCTGCCTCGCGGATGTTGGTCTTCAGATCCCTGATCGTCGCCATCTTGTGGAAGTCCTCGGTCGCCTCCTCTTCCACCACATCCATCACGTCATCGAAGGTGATGGAGCCGACGAGGCGCCGCTCGCTGTCAAGGACCGGGATCGCAGGCAGGTCGCGCTCCATGATGAGCTCCGCAGCCTTCTCTCGTGGGTCGAAGGTGGAGACAGAGAGTTCGGGTTCCTGTGCCAGATCCCCCATGGGGGTCGTGGGCATTGCCTTGATCAGGCTCCCGAGCCTCACGTATCCCTTGTAGACCCTCCCAGGCCCCCTGACATAGATCATCTCCATCTGGTCAGGCCGAAGCGGCGTGGCATGGAGCTGGGAGAGCACCGTTCCTGCCGGGGCATCATCCCTCACGCTGAGGTACAGCGGGGACATTATCCTCCCTGCGCTGTCTTCGGGATAGCCGAGGAGGAGGTTGAGAAGGTCCCTTTCCTCCGGGTTGAGCGCGCTGATGAGGCGGCTGGTAATCCCGGCCGGAAGCTCGGGGAAGAGGCGGGCACGGTCGTCCGGGTCAAGGGACGAGATCAGGGCAAGCGCCTCCGGGTCGCCGGTCATCGCAATGATCCTGGCCTGCTGGTCGGGGTCGAGCCCTTCAAAGAAGTCGAGTGCGACCTCGCGGTCAAGGAGGCGGAAGAGCAGGAGGAAGTCAGGCTTATCGAGAGAGAGAAAGAGTTCCCTGAGGTCGTCGGAGTGAAGGCCCCTGGCGATTTCGCGTAACTTCGCGTAGTCGCGGTTCTCCAGGCATTCCCGCAACGCACTCTCGTTCATGGTTTCACATCCTCTGCTACAGAAAGACCCACCCGTTGCCGGTCGGTTCCGTTTTCCTCCCAGAAGCCCTGCGTTGCGGCCAGTATGCCGCCGGATCTGCATGAACACTGGACTCTTGCGGCCGGAAGGAGAGGTTCTGCTGATGAACTATGGGTGGTCCGAGGGTATTAGTATTTAGCAGTCCCCCTTTGAGGACCCAAAGGAGGTTTTTCCTCCTTGGAAAGGCAGGAAGATCCCTGCAGGGGAATCTCTGTCTCCCCACTCGCGTGAACCTCTGCCGGCATGTGACATATGGACGGTTTTATTAACTCGCTCCCAGAGGTGTATGTATGCAGAGGAAGCGGGATGCCGGTGTAAACGAGGTGATCGCATCTATCCTCATAGTTGCACTCGTCATTGCCCTTGCCATCATCATCGGGAGCATCGTGTTCGGAGTCATTGTAATCCAGCCGAAGTCGGCCTATATCCCGCCAAGGGTCGAGGTGGTGAACTACAGCGGCCAGCAGGCCATCAGCCTCTCCTCGCGGGGCGGGGACCCTGCGGTCCTCGACAAGGGAGATGGCGTCCAGTACGCGCTTGGCATCTACGTCGAGAACTCGAGCGTGTCATCCCGCGTTACACCTGATGCCGGCGTGGGGACGTTTGGCCCCGGCCAGACACTGTATATCTATTACCACAATGGGGAATACCGCGTGACTGACAACCTGACAGGAAAGGTATTCGGACAGCTTCCCCCTGGTCCGCTTACGCTGCGCCTGGTGGACGAGAATGCGAGGCTGCTCGTGTATAAGGAGGGGATAGGGTTAGGGGGTAGTGCAGGCCCCATCATTCCTCCACCCATACCCTCCTGTGGAACAATTACTGGTATCGTATATAATGACTTGAATGGAGATGGCCAAAGGAATCCGGGAGAACCAGGTTTATCGGGTTGGACAATACAATATCGATCACGGAATAAACCATCAGATCCATGGTCAGCATGGACTGGAACATCAACGGGAGTTGATGGAGTGTATGTTTTTTCCAGTCTCCCATATTTAACTGTATATTTTTATGAAGTAAGAGTGGTTGTTCCGGGAGGATGGTTCGTAACCCACCCAACAACAGATTATTCTTTCCATCTTAATCCAGATGATAAATGTTACGCAACCGGGATTGACTTTGGTATCCGGCAAATATAATCCTAAAAAATCATTTCACCTTCTGAATCCTAAGAATTACTGGGAAAAAACAATAATCCCCAGGGAGGAGAGAAGAATCCCAACCCTTCGGGTCCCCTGATGAGGTGCTCTTTTCAACTGCTCTCTTCACTAAAACCCGACAGCCTGCAGGCAAAAGTAGCATACCTGGGGAGAAAGGACAGTAGATTTTTGTGTTCTTGTCAATCAGCACGCTTATTTTCCAATATCTGGAGTGCTATAATGACGGCGTTTTGTCCATCCATGTGATGCCCGTGAGTGAGAATAAATGTGAATACATGATGAACCTGCCTTAGTCATGAGGCCGGGAAGTTACCAGAATGGGGGCTTCAGCCCTTCGATAGCGGTGCGGGCATAGGGTCGGCGAGATTTGAATTGGGACCGGGAACGCCCTTGGAGAACGGAAGGAAAAGGAAAGATCAGTCGTATTCGCGCCAGGTGTGGCCGCACTCGCAGCAGCGGAAGAACCTGACTTCACTCTCGTCGGCTGCACGGAGCTGCCGAAGCCACCAGAACGCGAGGTTATGTTCGCACTTGGGGCACTTGACCGCGATGGTGGGGAGCGTGCGCACTGACCCCTCCTCCTCGACGATCACGATCTCCCTCTCGCGTCGTTCCTTCCTGATCTGCATCTGGTCGTCCTTGCCGATGTTGCGGATGTACCCGCATTTCCGGCATTTCAACTGGCCTGCAGAGGAGATCATCAGGCTCCTGCACTCCGGACAGAACATGGTGGGTTATTATGCGTTACCATTCGAGATTAAGGCTTGGATTGCAGCGAGGGAAATTCCCCGTATATTTCGTCCAATGCGCCGGGAAGGGTGTCCAAACGCACTCTTTTTCACCCCTGGACACCAAGAATAGAGGGATGAAGGAGCTCCTGGTACTCTTCTCCTGCCTGTTTTTCCTGGCATTCCTTGTGCCATGGAAGCTTCGCAACTGGTGTGCAATCCTCGGCTGGACCTGCATCGTATTCTTTCTCTTTGCAGAGGTACCCTATTACCTCTCCATTAACAACTTCATGTACCCCGTCATGGCGGTGCTCTCGGTCCCGTTCCTCGCAATCACCGCCAGGCACCTACTCACAAAGGAGGTGCTGGTCATGCAGCTCTCGACCGCTGCAGCGGTGGCATTCCTCATCTATGCGCCGTTCGCCTACACCCCCTTGGGTGACTGGCTCATCTCGGTGGTGGTCGGTCAGACTGCATGGATGCTCGAAGCCTTCGGGTACCCTCCCAACCAGCTCGCCTGGAACCTCCTCTCCAGGAATACCTTCAGGGTGGAGATCATCCTTGCCTGCACCGGCATCCAGGCCATCGCCATCATGCTCGGCGTCGTGAGCGCGGTGAAGACGACAATGGGGCAGAAAGTGCGTTCGTTCCTCCTGATAGTCCCCACCATCTATGTCCTGAACATCCTCCGGAACACCGCAGTGATCATTGCCTACACCGAGCAATGGTTCCCCTTCCTGCCCGAGATCGCCGGGAACGGCGAATACGGGTACGAGAGCTTCTTCTGGGCCCACAACGTGTTCGCCGAAGGCCTTGCCCTCCTGCTGCTCATCGGGATCGCATGGGGCCTCTTCCGCATCATCCCTGACCTTGCGGATTTTGCGACCGGCCTTGTCCAGCTCTACTGGCGAGACATCAGGAGAGTGTCTCGTAAAGATAGATGATCCGCTGGAGTGCGGAGAGGTTCGTGCAGACTGCGATCACGAGGACCGAGAGCCAGATGAACCCGGTCAGCCCGCCCAGAAGGAGGACAAGAAACGTCTCGGGGCGGCCGAAGAACCCGACCCCCTCGAGGGGGTCCTCGATCTTCCCGTCAATGCGCTCCTGGTACCCTATCTCTGCGTAGACTACCGGCTTGATGAATGTGTTCATGAGCGAGCCGGTAATGGCAAAGGCCACGACCGCGAAGTCAGCGAGGGGTGGAACAGGCAGGAACCTGGTGACGATGGCAATCCCCGAGAGACCGATGCCGAGCAGCACCAGGGCATCGACGTACTTGTCCACGATCCAGTCAAAGACCGCACCGAACCTGGTCTGTCTCGACGTCTTGCGGGCAACGGCACCGTCGACCAGGTCGAGGACGGCGGAGATGAAGAGCGCCACGCTCCCCGCAAGAAACATCTGCCTGAAGAAGAGGTAGGCGCAGAGGAGCCCGAAGAAGAGCGCAAGGAGCGAGACCTGGTTCGGGGTTACACCGATCCTGCAGAAGAATGCTGCCACGGGCTCGAGGTACCGCATGAACCTCGGCCGCAGGGCAGTGATATTCATGCCTAAGTACCATGCCGGGGCGACCAATAATGATTCGCATCGGCAGGGAGTTCGGCCGCAGTATAACCCCGCTTTTTTTGGGGGAATCGCGATTTAATTCCTGCCATGCAGGGGCGGGGAACTTCTATATGAGAGCAACACGATATGAATCTATCAGGAGACGAAAGCCGCCGTGCCAACGCCAGAGAGACGACCGCATGTATTGATGATGTCCGAGATTACCGTGGACGGGAAGCTGACCCTGAAGAAGGGGGCTTCGAGCAAGATCCTGATGAAGTACATGGACCCTGCAACAGAGATCCTCCTCCACCGCACCAGGGCAGCCTGCGACGCCATCATGGTGGGTTCAAACACCATCAGGATCGACAATTCGTTCCTTACGGTCAGGCACGTGGAAGGAAAAAGTCCTCTCCGGGTCATCCCAAGCAGCATGGCTGATATCCCGCCCGATGCACATGTCCTCGGACCTGACGCTCCTACGGTAGTGGCGGTTTCCGCCCGTGCACCCAAAAAACGAGTCGAGGCGATCCGGAAGCGGGGAGTCCATGTCCTGGTATCCGGGGAGGAGCGGGTGCACCTCCCCCTCCTGATGGAACAGCTGTATGACGAGTTTTCCATCAGGACGATGATGCTTGAAGGAGGCCCTACCCTCAACTGGCACATGCTGCATTTCCGGCTCGTCGACGAGATCCGCCTCATACACCTCCCCTTCATCGTCGGAGGAGCCGACACCCCCTCCCTCGTCGGGGGGATGCACATTGACGATGAGAGCGAGATGATCCGCCTGACGTTAAAGAACCATTATCTCTGCGGGACCAACCTGGTAACCGAGTACCAGGTCTGCTACTCCCCTTGAGGCTACGCGTATGCAGGCACCTTTGGCCGATGAAAGGAAGGGCCGAAGAAGGAACCTGGCACTTCTGATACTCGTTCTGGCCGGTGCGATGCTCTGTGCAGCGGGGCTGTTCCTTCTATTCACCATGTACGCAAAGGACCTCGGCATCTCGGTGGTAAGGGTGGAAGGCACGATTGTGACCGGAAATTTCCGCGGAGACGGGTACGTGGGTTCCGAATACGTGGGCCGCATGATCAGGGAGGCCGCGGATGACCCCCTCGTCGAGGCCATCGTGATCCGGATAAACAGTCCGGGAGGCACTCCCTCTGCGGCGCAGGAGATTGCACGGGACATCCGGTATGCAAGGGAGAAAAAACCCGTGGTGGTCTCGATGGGGGACATGGCCACCTCCGCGGCATATTACGTGAGCGCGTATGCGGACCGCATTTATGCAAACCCCGACAGCCTTACCGGGGGCATCGGGACATCGTGGACGTTCCTTGACATCTCGGGCTGGCTCGAAGAGAAGAACCTGAGCGTCCAGGTTGTCAAGTCCGGGAGCATGAAGGACATGGGTTCAAATCACCGGCCCCTCACCTCCGTGGAGCGGGAGTATGCCCAGGCAGTGGTAGACCAGAGCAACGAGCGGTTTATCGCCGATATCCTGGCGGAGAGGCGGCTCAACAGGAGCGAGATCGATGACGGCCGCCTGATACGTGGCGAGCAGGCGCTCCTGCTGGGCATGGTGGACGAACTCGGGAACCTGAATGATGCGATAGCGGGTGCACGGAATCTCACAGGATAATGGCGCACGGCCACACGGGCGCCCCATCCCTCATTCTTTATATCATGGCGCGAGGGTCCGCCTTCATGTACTCCCTGCAAACCGTTGTTGCATACTGGCCGGGCGGAAGCGAGAACGAGAGCGTGAGATCGGTTCCGGTGACCGCTCCCGTGACCTCCGTCGCAAGCGAGACGGGCCGAAAGGCGCCGTCGTACCGTGTACCCACAAGAGAGGAGGCCCTGGAGAAGGATTCCGGGACGATGCGTCTCTCCGCGAGAAGGGCGGCGATCACCTGGTCGTCAGGCCCGGATCCCCTTGGGGGCAGGCTCCCTGGCATCATGATCGCCACGCGGCAACGCCCCCGCTCTACCTGCATGCGGGCCGCTCCCTGGTTTGCGGCAGTAACCATGTCTTCCCTGCCGTTCGGGAAGAGGAGCCTGTCACCTGGTTCGGGGAGGTAAAAATCGGGCAGCCTCTCCATCCTTGCAGAGAGCGCCATGTTGAAGAGGTAGGACTGAAAGGCGCTCACGAACATCGAGAGGAGCTTTGGGGGGAGGGAGAGGAGTGCCCCCCGGAAATCACCAGGGTGCGAGACGAGGTGGTGCAGCATTGACCTCTCATAGGTAAGGGGGACGGGAAGGGACCGGAGGGCTGAAAGGGCGTCCTTCTCATCTGCGTACGCTTCCCGTGCGCACCGCACATCCGCCGGCTCATCTTGGCAGGCCATTCCCACGTAGCATTCGACCGCTGCCTCGAAGTCACCCTTCAGGATCTGTTCTCCCACGCGGTGGGTGATTGGCCGGATCACGCCGAAGCGCTGGATCCCGAAGTAGTTTGGAATGCCCCGGCCGCATGCGGCAGTGACATCTGCAACCTCCGATGCGAGATCAGGCGAGGTCGTATCCCTGATGGTGATGGTGAATCGGTTTGCTTCGTGTGCCCCGAGTAAGAGTGGCTCACGCGACCTTCCGACCGGCACGATCTCGAGGTCCTTCAACCGTACCCTGCTGAGGTCATCTTCAGTGACCCCGTAGAGGGAGATGAACTGGGTCGTCACCGCGTGCTTGTCCTTTGTCCCGGTCCACCCTATGCGCCGGTGAGAGATGGAAAGGGCCTTTGCGATCTCCCTGACGGCACGCTGGAGTTCCCACTCTCTCTTTGTCAGGAGGCAGATGAGGTAAGGGCCCTCTGTTCCCGGCAGTGGAGACATCTCTTCGACAAAAAAGTCCTCCGCCGATGCCCGCAGCCTTCCCCCGATGCCAGGGGTGTCGCTTGCGTACCAGCGCATGCCGAGGTCGTGTTCCAGGGGATAGGGGCTCTCTCTCATGTGAAAGTCCTTGCAGGTGAACGGTGGAGACCCGGGTTTTGGAGGGAATCAGAAGAGCGGGAGATCGCTCGTGATCCGGTCCAGATCCTCGCTCTTCGCCGGGCCGAGGCCGAGTGCCGTAATGGTTCCCGGCGGGATCTCTGTGAGCCCCGCGTCCTGTACGAGTCCTGTCGGGATACCCGCATACTCGGCCAGGGTCTTCAATTCCAGGAGTGCCCGTTCTGACGACACTTTCAAAACGACCTTCTTCTGGCCTTCCTGCAGCCACTTCTTCCTCTTTGCGGCGTCTGCCCGCTCGTATGCGATCACCGCGGCGTGCGCCGCCTGTGCACAGCTCTTCCCGCAGCTCATCTTGATGTCACTTCGCACGACGAGGCACTGTTTCCATTCAAACCGGGGCTCTTTCTCCATCTGTGATGCATTATTCGCGCGCCAAGGAGAAAATAGGTGTGAAAGCACGAAAAGCCGCGGGGGTCTGCCTTCCCGGCTACCATGGGGCCTCTGGGGCAGTCCGCAGGAGACTTCCGGATGGATCGACCGGTTGCCTGTACCTTCTCATCAGGATTTTCCCAATTTCATTCCAGGGAGACCGAAGCGGGCGGGGCATCAGTCAGTGGGGAACGGACGACCTCATACTTTCAAGCCGCATCGCGACCAGTTCATGGTAGGGAATGACCAGGCAATACGATGTGGTGGTGGTGGGAGGCGGGCCTGCGGGGAGCACCTGCGCCCGGCTCTGCGCAGAGCAGGGACTTTCCGTCTGCCTGGTCGAGGAACACGGGGCGGCGGGGGTCCCTGTCCAGTGCGCAGGGCTCCTCTCGGTGAATGCATTCAGGGAGTGCGAGGTCTCTAATGGCCCTGTCCTCGCTACGGTTCGCGGCGCACGGGTGGTCTCAAGCCTCGGCCCGGTGCTTGATTTTGATGCCGGCACCCCGAAGGCCTACGTGGTCGACCGTGCCCTGCTCGATCGGGAGATGCTCGGCAGGGCAGCCGGGGCCGGGGCAGAGGTCCGGATGAAGACCTCGTTTGCCGACCGGAAGGATCATCGCATCCTCACCCGGGGGGTGAACGGAAAGAAGGAGATCCCGTTCAGGGTCCTTGTTGCCGCCGATGGGGCGAGAAGCCGGGTCGCGAGGGTGATGGGGATGCCGCGGCCTCGGGTATTCCTCGCGGGCCTGCAGGCTGACCTCCTGCATGGGATGGATCAGTCCTGTGTGGAGATACACCCGGATGCCTCGCCAGAATTCTTCGGGTGGGCGATCCCCATCGGCCCTGGGAGGGCAAGAGTAGGGCTTGCAGGGAGATCCGGCACCTTGGAAAGGTTCAGGAGGTTCATCTCCCCTTTTTTGGGAGACTCGCACGAAGCATTCGTCCACCTGGTGAGCGGTACCATTCCGCTCGGCACCATGGCGCGGACATACGGGGACCGGGCCCTGTTTGTCGGGGACGCGGCGGGGATGGCGAAACCCACGTCCGGGGGAGGAGTGTACACAGGCGTCAGGGCTGCCCGCCATGCGGCGAAGGTGATCGGGGAGACCGTCGCCAGTGGTGACTTCGGTGATCGGATGCTTTCCCGGTACGAAAAGGCCTGGAAAGAGGATTTCGGGAAAGAGCTCGACCAGGGGATGCGGCTCTTCTGGGTGAGGCAGCAGCTCTCGCCGGAGGACGTGGCCAGGGTGATCTCGGCCCTCGCCGACCCGGTAATCGTAGACGATATCATCCGGCTCGGGGACATGGACCGGCCCGGGAAGCTGGTCAGGCGTCTTCTTACCCGCCCGTCTCTCTATCCACTTCTTGGCATACTCATTCGCTCAGGAATGCGTCAAATTTACGAATAGAAATATTTTTTACCTAATAATTGTTACGATTAAATAAATTAGTAAAATTCTGGTGACTCCCATGCACATACCCGATGCGTTCATTCCACTCACCCAGGCAGCGGTGTACTGGGTCATTGCCCTTGTCTTCATCGCCCTCTCCCTTCGCTGGGCCAGAAACGAGATGCGGGAAGAGAAGGTCCCCCTCGTCGCCGTGCTTGCCGCGGGGATCTTTGCCATCCAGGCAGTAAACGTCCCGATCCCCTGGGGGACGAGCGGCCACATGATGGGTGCAGCCCTCGCGGCGATTGTACTCGGGTCCCCCTTCGCGGCAGTCTTTGTACTCACCCTTGTCCTCATTGTGCAGGGGGTGCTCTTTGGTGACGGAGGTATCACAGTGATGGGGGCAAATATCATCAACATGGGCGTGGTTGGGGGATTCGTAGGGTTCTACAGCTTCAAGGGCCTGAATGCCGCGTTCAAGAACCCGTACCCCGCCGCGTTCATCGCAGGATGGCTCTCGCTCGTGGTGGCGGCACTGGTCTGCGCGGTGGAGATGGCGATTGCAGGGACATTCCCCCTCGAACTTGGGCTTTTTTCCATGGGACTCTATCACGCAGTCATTGGGGTTATCGAGGGCGGCATTACCGCGGTTGCCCTCTACCTGATCTACACTGCACGTCCCGATCTTCTCAAGAGCCCTGCAGGGGTGACCGCCTGATGGACAATAAGAACCTCCTCTACGTTGGGATAATCATCGCTCTCGTCATCGCTGTAGCCGCACCCTTCATCGCCTCCAGCAACCCAGACGGTCTGGAGAGCGCGTTCTTCGGTATTTTTGGGGCAAAAGAGATCCATGGGTCGGAGCTCGACGAAGACGCGGCAGGAGCCGCAGAGGAGCAGGTCCAGGAGATCACCGGGAACACGTTCTCTTTTGGTTCCCCCTTCCCTGACTACTCCATAGAGGGGATGGAAAAAGCAGGCGAAGCGCTCGCCATCGCCATCGGCACCCTCCTTGTGCTGGGGATCGCATTTGGTCTCGGCCGGGTCCTCTCCCGCTCTGATTAAAAGGAATATCTCTATTATTTTTCGCATACTAAAGGTGGCAGGATACAGAATTCATGCACCTTATCGAGACCAGGAATCTCACGTACACCTACCCGGGCAATGTCACGGGTCTTGACGGCGTCAACTTCATCGCTCCCCGGAATGCCCGGATAGCAGTGATCGGTGCGAACGGGGCAGGAAAGAGCACCCTCTTCAAGCATTTCAATGGAATATTCAAGCCCACGAGCGGGAGTGTCCTCGTTCGCGGAGAGCCGATCACCCGCGAGAACATCAGGGAGGTCCGAAGGTTCGTTGGGGTGGTCTTCCAGAACCCTGATGACCAGATATTCTCTCCTACCGTAGAGCAGGACGTGGCCTTCGGGCCCATTAACCTTGGCCTTGACGAGGAGACTATACACCACCGTGTTGAGGAGGCGCTCAGGGTTGTCGGGATCGAGCACCTCAAGGACCGTGTCCCGCACCACCTGAGCGGAGGCGAAAAAAAGAGGGTGGCAATCGCTGGCATCATCGCGATGGAGCCGCAGGTCCTTGTTCTCGACGAACCAACTGCCGGGCTCGACCCCCAGGGGGTAAGAGACCTCGTCGGATTCATCAACTCCCTTTCGCGGAATTACGGAATGACGGTGATCTTCTCCACACATGATGTGTCTCTTGTCCCGGAAGTGGCAGACATCATCTATGTGATGCACCGGGGCCGGGTGGTGGCAGAAGGAGACTGCGACGAGATCTTCACCAGGCCTGACCTTCTCTCGTCGGTCAGGCTCGATGTGCCGGTGCTCCCCAAACTCATCAGCAGCCTCCGCGATCAGGGGGTGGATATCACCATGGCCTATACTTTCACTGAAGCAGAGAAGCAGTTTCTCGCCGCATACAGGAGGAACGCGTGATCGAGGATCTCTTCTTCATCGAGAAGCAGACCTATCGCAGGAGCCTCATCCACGAACTTGACGCCAGGGTGAAGATCGTCGTCTGTTTTGCTGTTATCGTGGCGATTGTCGCGACCCCGTATTCCCCCCTCGTATTTCCCGTGGCAGGCACGTTCGCAGTATTTCTCCTTGTCCTCTGGCTGCTTGCCCGCCTCTCGCCGGTCGTGTATGCAAAGCGGCTCGTCATGATCCTCCCGTTCGGCCTCTTCATCATCCTCGTACAGGTATTTGTCCAGAACCCCTACTACGCGGTATTCACACCCATCGCTGACCTCCCCCTCGGGTTGCACATATACCGCGAGTCCGTCGAGTTTGCGACGATCCTCCTCCTCAAGTTCCTGGTCTGTATCTCTTTTATCATCCTGCTCTCGTCGACAACGAAAGTGCAGGACCTCCTGGAAGGGGCGGGGAGGCTCGGACTTCCTGCAGAGTTTACCCTCACCCTCGGGATGATGATCCGGTATGTCTATGTCTTCGGCTACATGTACAGGAAGATCAACGAGGCGCTGGCTACCCGGCATTTCGGGCCGTTCGATTCGCGCCTTCCCTACCGCTACCGGCTCCGGACCCTTGCCTACACGATCGGCACCCTCTTCATCAGATCCTACGAACAGGGCGAACGGACCTATACGGCCATGCTCTGCAGGGGATACGGCAGGGAGAGCCACCTCTACATAAGGAAAAAACCGGTGCTTTGGAGGGACTGTGCATTCCTCGGATGCGGTCTCGCAGTGGCGGTCTGTACCCCCGTCATCTTCTGGCTCTCCTCGATCGGCCTGGTCTGACCGCACCCTTTTTTTCTTCCCGCTGCGTTGATCTCTCGTATGGCAAGCACGTTTGGATATGGGTTCATCACGAACCTTGTGCACATCTGCAAGCACTTCTCGCTGAAGCCTGAGGAGGCATTTTACGGGGCGGCGGACCACCTCGATGGGTTTATCATCCCCGAGCAGTTCAAGGGCACCGAGATCGAGGAGATCGCAGACATGCTCCGCAAACGAATCGTGTGGCACCAGCCGGGGACACTCGATCGCGAGGAGGCTGCAGAGGTGGTGCGGTTGATCAACAGGCTAATCATCGCCATTGACAAGGCCCTGGGGATAAAGGACCCTGATCTGGGCGAATTCCATTGACTTTTTCCAATTCCTACCTTCACCCTTAAGTGGTCAGCGGCCCAATACTATATGTGACGTCCGTTTTGCGGCAGAGAGCGTATTTTTTCGCAGGGGGAAGCAATGGCCGACACGTATGATGCATCTCATATCACGGTACTGGAAGGTCTCCAGCCGGTGCGGGAGCGGCCAGCCATGTACATCGGGAGCACCGACACCCGCGGTCTCCATCATCTCGTCTACGAGGTCGTGGACAACTCCATCGACGAAGGCCTTGCCGGGTTCTGCGACCGTATCTGGGTGACCATCCACAAGGACGGATCGGTCTCAGTCCTTGACAACGGGAGAGGCATCCCCGTGGATGCAATGAACAACACCAAGAAGAGTGCACTCGAGGTCGTCCTTACCGTCCTTCATGCGGGCGGGAAATTTGACAAGAACACCTACCAGGTATCCGGCGGTCTCCACGGGGTCGGCGTCTCGGTCGTAAATGCCCTCTCGCGGTGGCTCCACGCCCGTGTCTACCGGGAAGGTAACATCTACGAGATGCGGTTCGAGCGTGGCCGCGCGACTGGCCCAATCGAGTGTCATTTAGAGGACCTTATCGAGATGGAAGCCCGTTACGAGGCATGGTACGGAGAAAAGCCGCCCCGGCAGGGGTCCGACCGGGCAGGGTTCATTGCCATGACCGAAAAGCGGCTTTCAGGGACCCTGATCAGTTTCCTCCCGGACGATGCCATATTCGAGACCACGGCCTTCGATTACGATATCCTGGCTCACAGGTTGAGGGAGCTTGCGTTTCTCAACTCCGGGATCCGCATCAGGATCAACGACGAACGGACAGGCGATGCCGAGACGTTCTACTACGAGGGGGGTATCTCAGAGTATGTCCAGTTCCTGAACGCAGGAAACGAACCCCTCCACCCCGACATCATCTGCCTGAAGAAGAACGACCCTGACAATATGATCGATATCGAGGTCGCGCTCCAGTACACTACCGCGTTCTCGGAGCAGGTCTTCTCATATGTCAACAGCGTGAACACGAGGGAAGGGGGGACACACCTCGAAGGGTTCAGGAGCGCCATCACAAAGGCCATCAACAACTCGGCCAAGAAGAACAACCTGATCAAGGAAGCGGGCCTCTCCATCCGGGGAGAGGACGTGAGGGAAGGCCTCACCGCGATTGTCAGCGTGAAGCTTGCGAACCCCCAGTTCGAGGGCCAGACCAAGATGCGGCTTGGCAACAGCAACGTCAAGGGGATCGTCGATTCCCTGGTCTACCAGTCGCTCTCGGACTACTTCGAGGAGAACCCGAAAGTCCTCTCCGCGATCGTAGAGAAGGTCATCTCTGCCGCCCGTGCCCGCGAGGCTGCACGGAACGCGAGGGAGCTTGCACGAAGGAAGAGTACGCTTGAGACATCCGGGCTCCCGGGAAAACTTGCGGACTGCTCGGAGCGCGACCCTGCAAAGAGCGAGATCTACATCGTGGAGGGGGACTCGGCAGGAGGGTCCGCAAAGCAGGGGCGGGACCGCAGGTTCCAGGCGATCCTTCCGCTCAGGGGAAAGATCCTGAACGTGGAGAAGGCGACCCAGCACAAGATCCTGAAGAATGCCGAGATCCAGGCCCTCATCTCCGCCATCGGCACCGGCATAGGGGAGCAGTTCGACCCCGAGAAAGCACGCTACCACCAGGTCATCCTGATGACAGATGCCGATGTCGACGGGGCGCACATACGGACCCTCCTCCTCACGTTCTTCTTCCGCTACATGAAACGGCTCATCGAGGAGGGATACGTCTACATCGCACAACCCCCGCTCTTCCGGGTGACAAAGGCCAAGGCAGAGCGGTATGCGTTTGCTGAGGATGAGATGAAACGGATTGTGGCCGAGCTTGGTGAGAAGGGCGTCTCGGTCCAGCGGTACAAGGGTCTTGGAGAGATGAACGCAGAGCAGCTCTGGAGCACAACGATGGACCCGGGCCGCCGCGTCCTGAAGAAGGTGACCATCGAGGACGCAAGCTACGCAAGCGAGATATTCGAGAAGCTGATGGGAGAAGACGTGGTAGCCCGCCGTGACTTCATAAAGCGGCACGCAAAGGAGGTGACCAACCTTGACATCTGATCCTGGCGCACCAGGGGTGGCTGCCCCGGCCACCGATGCCCGGGTCATCCCCATCAACATCGAGGAGGAGATGAAGTCCTCCTACATCAACTACGCGATGAGCGTGATCATCGGGCGCGCCATTCCCGATGTGAGGGACGGGTTGAAACCGGTCCACCGCCGCTCGCTCTTTTCCATGTGGGAGATGGGCAACACCCACGACAAGCCCACGAAAAAGAGTGCCCGCGTGGTAGGGGACGTGATGGGGAAGTACCACCCCCACGGCGATGCGGCTATCTACGATACTATCGTCAAGATGGCCCAGCCATTCAGCTACCGCTACCCGCTCGTCGAGGGGCAGGGAAACTTCGGGTCAATTGACGGGGACGCGCCCGCGGCAATGCGTTACACCGAGGTGAGGCTGAACCCCATCGCAGAGGAGCTCCTCCACGACATCGAGAAGGAGACCGTGGGCTTTGTCCCCAACTTCGACGAGTCCCTCGAGGAGCCGGTGGTACTGCCCGCCAAGGTCCCAAACCTCCTCGTCAACGGCTCGAGCGGGATTGCCGTGGGGATGGCTACCAACATGCCGCCGCACAACCTGCGTGAAGTCTGCAGTGCCGTAATCCAGTACCTCGATACCCCTGATGCACCCGCGGAGGCGCTCATGCAGCACCTCCCCGGCCCCGACTTTCCCACTGGAGGAGTCATCATGGGGACCGAGGGGATCAGGAGTGCCTACCTGACCGGGCAGGGGAAGGTTACGGTACGGGGTGTCGCGGAGATCGAGGACCGCGGGGGCAGGGGAGAGCGGATCATCATCACGGAGATCCCTTTCCAGGTGAACAAGGCGAAGCTGATCGAGCATGTCGCCACGCTGGTCAGGGAGAAGAAGATCGAGGGGATCTCCGATATCCGCGACGAGTCCGACAAGGAAGGGCTCCGTGTGGTGGTGGACCTCAAAAAGGGCGTCATCCCTGGGGTCATCCTCAATCAGCTCTACAAGCATACGAGCCTTGAGAGCACGTTCGGGATCATCAACCTTGCGATCGTCGACAACCAGCCGCGTTACCTCCCGCTCACCGGGCTTATCCACGAGTTCGTCCAGCACCGGATCAATGTCATACGGCGCCGGAGCGAGTTCGACCGCAGGAAGGCGGAGGAGCGGGTCCACATCCTCAGGGGGCTTCTCCTCGCACTGGACCGGATAGACGAGGTGATCGCGGCCATCCGTGCATCCGATACTGCCGAGACTGCCAGGAGCACCCTTATCACGCGGTTCGGCCTCGACGATCCGCAGGCGTCCGCAATCCTCCAGATGCAGCTCCGCCGCCTGGCAGCACTCGAGCAGAAGAAGATCCTTGACGAGAAACTGGAGCTTGAGAAAGAGATTGCCCGCCTCACCGAGATCCTCTCGGACGAAAAGAATATTCGAAGGGAGATCCGCCTCGAACTCGCAGAGATCTCGTCGAAATACGGCGACGAGCGCCGGACCCGGATCTCCGAAGAGGTCACGTCTATCGAAAAGGAGGACATGATCGAGGACAAGAAGGTCTTAGTCTCGCTCACGAAACTCAATTACATCAAGCGGATGGACCTTGACACCTACCGGCAGCAGCGCAGAGGTGGGAGAGGCATCATCGGGATGTCCACGAAAGAGGAGGACTTCGTTGACAACGTCTTCGTTGCGAACACCCACGACTACCTCCTCTGTTTCACCACGACCGGGAGGGTGTACTGGCTCAAGGTCTACGACATCCCTGAAGGGGCAAGGACCGGCAGGGGCAAGGCGATCGTCAACCTCCTCAACCTTGACAACGAGAAAGTGACGACGGTCATCCCCGTCCGGGAGTTCAGGCAGGATCACTTCCTCTTCTTCGCCACCCGTAAGGGGATGGTCCTCAAGGTGCCGCTCGAGGAGTTCTCCCGGCCACGATCGACAGGCATCAACGCCATCAACCTCCGGGAGGGAGACGAGCTGGTCGATGTCAAGATCACCGATGGCACGAGGGATGTCCTCCTCACCACCCGGAAGGGCCAGAGCCTCCGCTTCCACGAGATGGCGGTCAACCCGCACCACAGAGGGGCCATGGGCGTCATCGGGATACGGATGAGGGGGAGTGACACCCTGCAGGCGGTCTCACTTGTCGAGAAGGACCACCTCCTGACCGTCACTGAGACCGGGTATGGGAAGCGGACCGAGTTTGATGAGTTCCGGGGTCATGGCCGGGGGACCATGGGGGTCAGAAACATCCTCACAGAGTTCCGCGGCGGAGTGGTGGACGCAAAAGCCGTCTCAGTTGACGATGAGATCATCCTGATGAGTGCCTCGGGGATCGTCATCCGCACGAAGGTGTCAGAGATATCCATCCAGAAGAGGAGCACACGCGGTGTTCGTATTATGAAGATGGAGGAAGGTGACCGCGTGGTCGGATATGCAATACTCCAGCCCGATCTTGAAGAGTGATCCTGGAAATCCCAAAATATGCGTTTTTTCCTCTTTCTGGATCACCCCTTCAGACATGGGCGGTGACCCCCCGAGGATTTTCAGTCTGAAGAGGAAAGGGGAGCTACCTTTCCATTCGCAGTGCGGGGCTTCTCCTCCCCGAGTGGATACTTGTGCCGTCACCCTTCTTTGCATCTCCTTCAGAACCAGGGCAAGGAGGGTATGGCCTCCTCCGTCACATTCATACTCTCACCGAACCCTCGTCTGAACGATGTACCGAACTATATACCACCTCTCCACGAGCGGAGAAGGGGACATCGTGGATATCACCCCCCAGGTAAGGGAGGCGATCAGGGCAGCTGGGGTCGGGGAGGGCATGGTAAATGTCTTTGTCACCGGGTCAACTGTCGCAGTCACGACGATCGAGTACGAGCAGGGGGTGCTCTCTGACCTGCGAAGGGCACTCTCGGTGGTGGCCCCTGACGACATTCCCTATGCCCACGACAGGCGCTGGGGGGATGGGAATGGTCGATCGCACGTCAAGGCCGCTCTCGTGGGGCCCTCGCTCTCCGTCCCGATCGCAGGGGGCGAGCCGATGCTCGGGACCTGGCAGCAGGTGGTGCTGCTCGAGCTCGATGTACGCAGGGAACGTTCAAGAACTGTTGTGGTCACGGTCACCCCCTAAGACTTCGGCTGAAATGCCGCCGGGCGCTGTCCTGAAATAAAAAAGAGGTGAAAATTCCCTAGTCCAGGGGAATCGTCTCGAGCTGTGAGACCAGTTCCCATATCCGGGTCCGGGCATGAACCGGCATGTTCGGGTCGTTGCTGATCTCGTCGATCTTCGAGATCGCTTCCGCCGCCCGGAGCCCGGAGTTTTTGTTATTGTTCATCAGCAGCTGACGGGTCTCGTCCGCGACCCTGCGGATATTCCTTGGTATAGTGCTGTCGTCCATGATGTGCTGGAGCATCTGGATGCAGCTCTCGATGGTCTTATCAGGGTTGGTCATTACAATCCCCTCCGGTGTTCTCCCAGGAAAACTCCTCAATAACGAGTCATTTTCGGTCCACTATTTATATCGGGAGCAGGTCATATAAACCATCCGACATGGTCGTATCCCTTCTGCCATGGCCGTTCGCAAAGTCGATATGGGCAGACCACATACCTGCTCACCAGAGAACGAGTCGTGGATCTGATGAAGCGCGAAGACGAGATCATGGCCGAGCACCTCCTGAAGGGGGGCAAGATGCTCTCGGCGTCCTGCCCGTCATGCGGGTGCCCGCTCTTTGAGGTAAGGGGAGAGACCCTCTGCGTGGTCTGTGCCGAGGGGAAGGATGGCAGTAAAGAGGAGAAATGGGCTGCCCCTTCAGGGAAGGCTGCGGCCGCACATGCTCCACCACCTGCCGCATTCCCACTCCCCCCCATTGCATCCCCCAGGCTTGCAGACGCGCTCGAGGAGACACTCATCGCACTCTGCGCCAGGATACGCGACGAGAAGGATCCCCGCTGCATCGCGGTGCTCATGGAGGCAGTGGTCACGGGGATCGAGGGACTCGGCTCTTTGCGGTCCCGGTAACTTCAAAGGTATTGCCTGCTTGCAAGTTCGTGTATCTTTTTTGCCCGCTGTTCCCCGATCCCCCTGACTGCGAGCAGTTCCTCTTCCGTTGCATTCACCACTGCCCGGACCGATCCAAAATGGTCAAGGAGGATCCGTGCGTTCTTTAACCCGATATCCGGAAAGGAAGCGATCACAAGTTCCTGCTGTTCTTTGCGGGAATGCCCGTGACGCTTCATGGGGAGGGTACGCTCCCGCTCGCCTCCTTCCTCCCTCCGTGCGAGGACGAGGATCATCTGCGCAGTGTCTTCTTCGTCTTTCGTGAAGAGGACGCTTATCCCGAGGTCGACCGCAATGGCGGCAAGGGCGCCCCTGACGGCGTTTGGGTGGATGTCCCGTGCAGAATAAAGGTCACCCCCCTCGATGATCAGTACTGGCCTCGGCGCGCTCTCTGCGAGAGCCTTCAGCTGCCCAAAGAGGTCCCTCTCGACCAGGGTATCCACGAAGTCCCGCGCAGTCTTCCTCTCGATGAGGACCCGGTCCCCGATCGCATAATCGCCGGAAGGAAGCCTTCCGAGAGTGAGGGACACTCCCATGTTGCTCAGGATCTCCACCACCTTCGACGAGGTCTCCCGGTCGTCAACCCGAACTTGTGGGCCTTGAGCGGCGAATTCCCCAATGCTCGACTGGACGGGTGCCTGTGCCCTCTGTCCGGGGAGTCCCTGTGATTGAGGGGAGATGTGCTTTATTCCCGAGAGCATGGAGCGCTCCCTGTTCTGGCTCACGTACCTGAACACCTCGTCGGAAGTCCCCTTCGTGACAAGGACGACGATCCTCCCTTTCCCGCTCCTGCCCGTCCGTCCCTTTCTCTGGATGCTCCGAATCTCTGAGGGTACGGCCTCGTAGAAGACCACGAGGTCGGTAGAAGGCACGTCAAGGCCCTCCTCCCCGACGGAGGTCGCAACCAGTACCCGGAAGTCTCCGGCCCGGAACTTCTGCAGGGCCTCTATCTGCCGCTTCTGGGAGAGACCCTTCTCGCTGTCCTTTGTCGCCTGGCCGACGAACCGCTGGCAGGCGATCCCTTCGGAGTTCAGGTGGTCGACGATCTGCTGCACCATGTCGCGGAACGTCGCAAAGACGATGATACGGCTCTCCGGCGAGGACTCGAGCTGATCCTTTACCACCCTGGAGAGGATCTCCATCTTGGGGTGGAGCTCCCCCTTCCATGACATGCAGCGCTCCAGGAGCCGTATGAATACCGGGTCCCTTGCGAGCCGCGCCGTCGCTTTCGGGCCGGAACCACCAGAACCCTCTGAGAAGAGCCGGGTGATGTAGGATGCGAGCACGCGGCTGCCCTGGGACTCTGCGAGCGAGAGTGCATGCCTTAGTTTCATCAGTTCCGCGTAGATAGAGGCTGCAGCGTACCCTGAAGACTCCCGCGCCTGTATCTGTTCCTGCACCTGCGCGTTGAGTTCCTGCAGGGCCTTCATGGAGAGCTGCTGGCGGGGCGGGACACGGAACCCGAGTTGTTTCAGCTGGGAGAGCCGCGAGTCGACGAGTATGTTCAGGTCTGATGCCGCCTGCTTCAGTTCGGGCGGCAGGTCGACTTCGACGACCTCGATCTCCCGCTCGTGGATGTAGGGGGCCACGTCCCTGTCGTGCTCGGTCCTGCTCTCGACCCTGGCAACCCCGAGGTTCTTGCAGACATCCTCAACCTTCTCCAACTGGCCACCCGGAGAGGCCGTCATTGCCAGGACAAGGGGCGAGGCCGCGGTCTCGAGGTACCGCTGCGCCAGGAAGACATAGGCGTAATTTCCGACCGCACGGTGGCACTCGTCAAATATCATCAGCGAGACGTCACGCAGGTCGTAACTTCCCGCAAGGATGTCGTTTTTGATCACCTGAGGTGTTGCGAAAACCACCCTGGCCCTCTTCCAGGAGGCTGCACGGTCTCCTGAAGGCGTCTCCCCTGTGAACATTACCAGGGTGTCGTCATCCTGCGAGGGAAGCGAGAGGAACTGCCGGAAGAAGCGGAGGTGCTGCTCCACCAGTGGCTTGGTGGGGGCCATCATCACCACCCTGCCGCCCTGGTTGTAGAGCCGTGAGGCTGCGACGAGGAGTGCAATCGCGGTCTTTCCGAGGCCCGTGGGCAGCACTACCATGGTGTGCCCCTCGAGCGCTTTCATCGCGATGGAGAGCTGGTAGGTGCGCAACTCAAGACTGCCTGGCGCGATGAAGGGATGGGTGATAGTATTCATGCAGGGGAGAGGGACGCGAAGGTCATGGACCCCTCGACGAGGGACCTGATGAGGTCCGGGAGAGTGTTGGTAGGGACGCGCACCTGTTCCATGCTGTCTCGGTCCCGGAGCGTCACTGTCCCGGTCCCGGGTGTCTCGTAATCGACGGTGATGGCAAATGGAGTCCCGATCTCGTCCTGCCTCCGGTAACGGCGCCCGATAGCCCCGGAGTCGTCGAACTCTGCCATGATGCCCCTTGCCTTGAGCGTATTGACGATATCGAGTGCGATCTCGGGGAGCCCGTCGCGGTTCATCAGGGGGAAGACCGCCACCTGGATTGGCGCGATACGCGGTGGAAGGCGCAATATGCGGCGTTCCTCGTCTTTTACTGTCTCTTCGGCATAACTGTGCTCGAGCACCGCGTATATCATGCGGTCTATTCCGTAACTCGGCTCGATCACGTGAGGCGTGACCTCCTCCCCGGGGATCTCGACCTCCTCCTCCCTGACCTGGTAGAGGTCTGGGGAGATGAAGACATCCTCGCCATCGATGGTGATGGTGACCCCGTCAGGGCCGGGGACCGCTTCTGCGAGTGCATCAGCGACCGCCTTTGCCTTCCCCCTGAACCTGGGACCAAGTGCGCCCATGTTGGCGGCAACGCGCACCCTGCGCTCTCTCCGCGGAGTTTCGTAAGGTATGAACACCGCAAATCGCTGCCCGCTCTGCTTCTCGTGCGCCTTTAAGTCGTAGTCGGTGCGGTCCGCGATGCCCACCGTCTCAACCCAGCCGAACCGTTCCGAGAAGATCTCCGCGTCCCAGCAGTCCTCCGCGTAGTGGGCACGTTCGTCCGGGAGGTGCTGGCGGAAGCGGAGCTTCTCCGGGTCGACCCCGACGGTGACCAGCAGGTGGTGGGTGAGGGCAAGGTAATACGCCACGTACTGGTTGGCGATCAGTCCCCCGCGCACTGCCTCATCCATGGTGGTCTCCAGTGCAGGGGTCCCTTCCTGCTGCTGGCGTATCCCGAGCAGTGGCATACGGTACCCGGCATAACGGGAGAAGAACGGATGGTCCTTCTCCTCTGGATGGACAAATATCTCTGCTTCTGCCTGGGTGAACTCCCGGAGGCGGATCATGCCCTGCCGGGGAGAGATCTCGTTCCTGTAGGACTTTCCTATCTGGACTGCGCCAAATGGGAGCGTGTCGCGGTAGAACCGCAGGAGTCGCTGGAAATCGGTGAACATCCCCTGTGCGGTCTCGGGACGCAGATAGCCCTTTCTCTGGGAACCCGGGCCAATAGAAGTCTCGAACATCAGGTTGAAGAAAAAGACCTCGACGTTGCCGAGCACCTCCCCGCAGGCAGGGCAGGGAAGAGTGGAGAGCACGCGGGAGAGTTCGCCGGTGTCCATGGTCGAGGCTGCCGGGATTCCCTGCCCCTCCGCGATATGGTCGGCACGGAGGTACTCCCTGCAGTGGGGGCACTGGCACATCTTGTCAGAGAAACCCTTTACGTGTCCCGAGGCGATGAAGACATCCTCCTGCCCGATGGTGGGGCACTCGATCTCGTAATATCCCTCCCGGACGACGTAGAACTCCCTCCATGTATCTTCTACTCGCCTCTTCATCATGGAGCCGAGGGGCCCGTAGTCGATGAATCCCGCGACGGAACCGTAACATTCGGATGCGGGCCATATAAAGCCCCTTCTCCTGGCCAGATCCATTATTTTATCGTATATATCGCTCATGGACACACTTCTCTCTTATATCTGGCGCTGGGGCCAGAAAAACTGTGCGGGAGGGCCCGGGTCGTTCGGTGGAGATCTTATTTCCGGATCAGGAGGAACAGCCCCCAAATCTCCGGATCTCCCTGCTCCAGCCTTCATGCATGAAGCCGGGGCAGAAGGATAGTGCTATATATATTGCTGGGTATCTTATTCGATAATTCACGAGCGAGGTTTCATGCAGGACGACAAGAGAAAGAAAGAGCTGCTCCAGTTGTTCACCAATATATCAGGGAAAACAAAGATCGTGGAACCCATGAAAAAGATCCACGGGACCCTCCGGGACCGTGATGCCGTGGAGCGCGAGATCGCGCTGGTCATGCGGGAGATTCTGGAACAGGGTTTTTTTAAGACAAAACTCAAGCCCATCCAGCTGGCAAGGCTGGTATCTGCGTATTACGCAGGGAAGAACGATACCGAGATCGCCCGGGAGCTCGGCGACGAGAAACTCTCAAAGACGGTCGCCCGTGCCAGGGTGAGGCTCAAGCTCTTCCGCGAACTGGACTTCAAGATGCCGTTTGACCAGGACCGGATGGAGGACCTCCTCCTGTCAGGCAAGACGATGAAGGAGGTGAGCGAGGACCTCGGCGTCAGCCCGTCCACGCTGCGGGAATACCGGCACGTGATCGAGCAGAGGGACGATGTCACTATCGATCCCTTCCTCGAGCGGATCAAGGACGTGATGGAGGACAGGGACCTCTCCGAGCAGATGACCAGGAGCGCCACGAAGGACAGCCTCGGCGAAGCAATCGACATCACCGAGGCAGAGATGATTGACGTTACGTGATCATTCCGATACCCTTTTTTCCCTCTGCTTCCCCAATATCCCTCACTGGGTCATAGAGGAAGGAACCAAGATGAAACTCACGTGGTTCGGACATTCGTGCGTCCTCCTGGAAGGGAGCCGGAACGTGCTCATTGACCCGTTCGTGCCTGACGGCACCGTCGATGCGGCACCCGACGTCGTAGCGGTCACCCACGGACATTCCGATCACATGGGGGACGCGGCGTCATATGGGGTGACGGTGGTCGCCATCAATGAAGTGGCGAAATACCTGCGGACCAAGGGTGTCGATGCCGAGGCCATGAACATTGGGGGCACAATCGACGTCAAAGGAGTACGGATCACCATGACCCCTGCACTCCACTCCGCGTGGATCGAGGAGGCGGGTATTGGCTGCAACGGGGGGTGTGCGGTGGGTTTTGTCATTCGAATGGATAATAAGGCCGTGTACCATGCCGGCGATACGGCACTCTTCTCGGATATGTCCCTGATTGGAGAGCTCTACCACCCGGATGTAGCACTCCTGCCCATCGGGGGGAGGTTCACGATGGGCCCCGAGGAGGCGATGGTCGCAGCCCGCTTCATCGGTGCACCGCTGGTCATCCCAATCCATTACAATACATGGCCCCCGATCGTCCAGGACCCTTCGGCGTTCAAGCGGGCGCTCGAAAGGACCACAGACTGCAGAGTCCGTGTTCTCGCGCCTGGAGAATCACTCACAATCTGAACGGGTCTTGGCGACCAGGGATAAAGAATCCCCTCCACTGGTCTCGGCTCCAGGTTGGATGAAATTTTTGTCCGGGAAGACTCAGGGTTTTGATCGATCCCTATCAGATAAGCTTATCTGGTTATACTTGAATGATGAAGTTTGAAAGAGGTGTGTTGTGATGGAACTTGATGGGAAGACTGTGTTTGGTGCAGGTATCGTTCTGTTTGTGATCGTCGTTGGGCTCTGGTACATGTTTCTCAGGTAGGGAATACTCAAT
>ENA-UOWE01001372-UOWE01001372.1-activated-sludge-metagenome-genome-assembly--contig:-NODE-1372-length-30233-cov-7.757903_pt1 | contig 30233 bp, 22 predicted proteins | sample MGYA00249841_ERZ761562 | MGnify/ENA primary metagenome ERZ761562 (study PRJEB28883, sample SAMN05720200) | activated sludge metagenome | isolation source: Anaerobic digester | place: Japan...
TTCTTTAATATGCAAAGCCTGATAAGCTATACTGATTAGTTTATCAGGCTTTGCCGAAACCTCTATGTAAAAACCCGGCTGATTGCTTTTTTTGTTCTAAATCCATTATTTCCTGTTCGATATTTACATTTCGTTGAGAATTAAATTTCTTCATCTCGGGTAATTTTTTGCAATAAAACTTGCGTTATTCCGTTATAAACTGTGAGCCTTAAGGTGCGGGATTAACGAAATTGAAAAACAGAATCAGTCAGTTCTACAAAGAAGAAAGACCAAGAATGGTGGCATTCGTCAGGAAGCTGATCAGTGATGTGTCTGACCGTGACGGTGAAGATATTGTCCAGGATGTGATATTGTCAATCTGGAATTCGGCCGATGCTTCACCGGTTGAAAATCTGTCATCATATGTCTATAGGTCATTGCGCAACAGAGTCATTGATGCTTTTAGAAAAACAAAAGACGATGTTTCTGTAAATGATAAAGTCTGTGCTGATTCCGGTGTTACTATTTCGGATTTTTTATATGATCTGAAGTACAGCGTAGAAGATGAATCGGAGCGGAAGGAAATCAGCCGGCTGATTTTTGAGGCTCTTGATCTTTTACGTCCGGATGAACGAGAAATAGTCTGCCTGACTGAATTTGAAGGCAAAAGTTTCAAAGAGTGCTCAAATATTCTTGGTGAACCGGTCGGTACTCTTTTATCGAGAAAATCGAGAGCGTTAAAGAAAATGGAAAACATTCTGCATCAGATAGGATTTTCAAAGGAGGATTATTATGAAGAATGAAAGAAGAGCGGTTAAAGTACTGAAAATTGTCGGAATGGTAATCGCGGGGGCAGTCGGCGCATTGCTTCTGGCAGGACTTTTCGGTTTCATTTTTATGCATCTATGGAATTGGCTGATGCCGGATCTTTTCGGAATTAAAACAATAACATTCTTTCAGGGTGTTGGACTGGTGATTTTATCAAAGATTCTTTTCGGTAGCCTCAAGCATCATCCCGGCAGACATATTGGAAAACACATGTCGCGTAAAATGAAAATAAGATGCGGCCAGTTGGGGGATTTGCCGCCCGAAGTCGCAGAGAATTATAATGAATACTGCGAGTATTGGGAAAAAGAGGGTTCTGAAGGTTTCAAAAGATATATCAGCAAAAACAGATCAAACGGAGAATGAGGTGAAAAATATTAATCAATAAAGTTAATGAATCCGCTTTATGGGATATTGCCGAGAATTCATCGAAATGGATTGTGTGTTCTGCTCGCAACAAATAGACAAAAAGAAGCCCCGGGGGGTACTCGGGGCTTTGAAATTTATGAAAACGTCTAAGTAATGATTGCCAGACGGTCTCAGCGTTTGAAAACGTGTCTTCTTTCCGGATAAGTGTACCAGTCTTTATTCATAGTTCCTTTTGATTCATACCATGACTCAAAATTCTTATATGCTGTATAGATCCCGTTAGTTGTGCCTTCATACGGCCACTGCCAATCTTCAGGTATCACTATCGCCCAAGGGAAGTTCTCGCTGTCAACAAGAGCTCCGGTATAAGTTGTGTTGAATGCCGGAATGTGAACTTCGCCTCTCCATGAATCATTATTAGGAACGATGAACGGATCAAAAGGCATTGAGCCGAGATCTTTTGCGCTTATTCCTTCAGGATATTCAACTACAGTTGTTTTTTCCGGAACGTCGATATAAGCGTATCCTTTTGCGGTATTGCAGTTCCAGTCTTCTTTGGTATATCCGTTTGCGCGGAAAGGTTCGTGAAGATTCGCATAAATTACATGATCTTTTCCTGCTATACGGATAGCGAATTTATTGTGGTATCCTGCGCCTGCTGCTAAAGGCTTGGTGATTATTTCAATCTTTGTTGTTTTGCCTTCAGAGTTAACATACTGCTTGTATGTAACTTTTACTACCGCATCATTGAAGTCAGCATCGCCTTTCTTTGTTCCATTGTCATAATTGTCTTCGAATGCAAACATGTAAGAAGCAGTGTTGATTGCCGCAACTGACGCATCATTGTCATTTACATCTGTTCCTTCATTCGGAGCGAGAATTCCGTCGCCGTCATTATCTATTCCGGTAGGTTCGCTCTGCTTTTTAAGAACAATCTGGCCGTCTATTAAAGAGAGACCTGAAATGTCTTTGCATACAACAGGTTTTGCTTCTTCATAACCGTTAGCTTTAACAATTATTGAAACATATCCTTCGGCTGTATTGATCGGAATTGTTCCGTCAATTTTTCCATTTGCATCAGAAATCAATGAAGTAATGACTTCTGTTGTTTCATTGAAAGATATAATTTCGCCTGCGGAATTTTTTACCACGTCGGTTACTTTAACTATCTGGAGCACCGCGCCTGGTATAACTTCGCTTGTTTCCTGATTTTTGATATAAACATCAAATGCAACCTGCTGAACTGTTGAAGGAGGCGTGTTGTCGTCAGTCTCTGCAGGTGTTCCGTCAACGACGTTGCGTAGAACTGCAATTCCTGATTCCAGTTTAGCTATGAGATCAGCGAGAGAGTCAGCTGAAACGGTATAAGTGTAGGTTTTAATTTCGCTGTTTTTACGATATTCGAAATCGATATAAGCAGTTACTGATCCTGCGACATCGGAAATGAATCCTGCGAATGATGCGTTTCCGCTTGAATCTGTTTTTGGAAACTGAGCTATGACGACTCCATTGGAATCTTTAATTGATATTGCCGCGCTTGCGATAGGTTTTGAATCACCGCTGGTGTTGTCGGTCACGTTTGTTGTAAAGTTGTAATATGTTGTGTCGGCATTATCAAGCGTGATCTTGGCTATGGCATTTTGGATGTCGGAGATCGAGGTGACGTTGATTGTTTCGGTAGTATATCCGTTTGCGCTGATAATTACTGTTGCAGGAGAAGTGTTTTCTGAAAGTTCAGAACTGAAAGATATGCTTCCGTCTTCTGCTGAAGTGATCTGGAAAATGACATTCCCCGATGAATCTTTTACGGTGATCAATGCGCCTGAAACTGCATTTCCCGACTCATCGAGAACTGTTCCCGATAAATCGATAGTAATCTGATTTTCATCAGAATTTCCAGGTGTAGTTTCGGGATTGTTGTTTCCTGGCAGAGACGGTTTCCCGCCGGGTTTGTCTGTAAGATCAACCTTGTCGCTGCCGCCGGATCCGCCGCCGCAATAAGTCATAGTAAGTATTGGAGCAAGCAATAGAACTAATATGAACAACCTTATATTTTTCATATTTTTACCTCCAGATACTATTAGCAATAAGTGTGCCATCTTGAAAATAGTTACTTAATTTTTAATTATGGATTTGGTGTACATATCTGTGAATATGACTATTATCGTGGGACATAATTGGTGAGAATTCTTGTTAGTCGCAGTTATTTGCACTTTCAAATGTATCATATTGATACTAAATTTTGCCTCGTATCAATATGATACTAATTGTGAAACAAAATATCAATATGAGACAAGATTTTAATTTGTCTCATATTGATAGAGGTATAATTTATAAAAGATGAGTTTTCATTAAACTTCTTATATTCTCAGTAAATTCTTCATAAGAATGATTTCCTGCATTTTGCGGTTCAATGAAATTAACGGTGATTTTCGTAAATGGTCTTATAAACTTTGCACCGGCAGGGTAGGCTTTATATGCGCCTTTTATGGCAATAGGTATGACTGGAATATTAAGTTCTTTGCTTAGTATTGCAAAAGTTTTTTTGTACTCTCCAAGTTCTCCGTTTTGAGTTCGAGTACCTTCCGGGAAAATTACGACATTGCACTTATTTCGAAGAACTTCTCCCATTTTCTGAATCGTATCTTTGAGATTTGAATTGATATCAACCAAAATAATGTTTGAGCGTTTCGCGAGAAATTTGCGAAACGGTGTATTGAAGTGTTTCGCTTTTGCAAATATATAAGTTTTTCTCAAAATTTCAGGAGATAGAACCGAGGCAAGCAGAATCCAGTCAATATTGCTTTGATGATTGGGAGCGATAATAACAGGTGAAGTGATATCTGTTTTTGGGGCATTCGTTTCTATGCGGCAGATAATATTGATGAAAATTTTAAAGAAATTTCTGAGTGCAATATGCGGCCAGCGGCTTTGCGGTATTGCTTTCATGGAATCGGTATTGAGTATTGTCTTCCAGTCGCTGATTTCTTCTGTTATTTCCGAATTGCTGTTTATTGCGAATTCTGCAAGCGATTCGGGAGTTGTCAGTTTGGAAGCGTCTTCATCTTCTATTTTAATTCCGAAACGCGTTTTAATAAAAGAGATAAGTGCTACCTTGTCGAGTGAATCCATTCCAAGATCAAGTTCAAGATGGTTTTGAGGTTTTACGGATATTTGCTTTGTCTTTTCGATGTATTCTCTAATCAGGCTGTATTCTTCGCTTTCGGGCTGATTTGAATTATTATTTTCTTCTGTCTGTTTTGATGTAGAAATATCTTTGAGCTTGAATCGCTGAAGTTTTCCAAGTCTTGTGCGCGGCAGTTCGTTTTCAGTTAAAGAAAAGCTGAGTATCTTTTTGTATGGTGAAACTGACTTGTTGTAACTGTCGATGATATCCCATTTGAAAAATTCATGAATATTGTGAATGCCGTTTTGTTCAATTTCAGTCAGATCCGGTACTACTAATGCCTTAAGTATTCCGTTTTCGAGGAATATGCCGCATTCCTTGATGAAGTGAGACCTTGAAAGTTTTTCTTCAATTTCTTCCGGGTTGATATTTTTGCCGTTTTCAAGAACGATTGTTTCTTTTATGCGCCCTGTCACAAATAGAAAATTGTTCTTGTCTATATATCCGGAATCCCCTGTATGCAGCCATCCGTCTTTTATTATTTTATCAGTCTCTTCGGGTTTGTTGTAATAACCTTTCATGACATTTCTTCCGCGTGCGCATATTTCGCCGTTTTCTATTTTTACTTCCATATTAATGACGATTATTCCGGCACTGCCGAGACGGATTTGACCCGGGCGGTTACAGCTTATCATGGGAGCTGTTTCGGTCATTCCGTATCCTTCAAGCATTTCGAATCCGAGTGTTTTAAAAAATTTTGCCGACTTAATATCCAGAGCGGCTCCGCCTGACACAAGATAGCGCATCGATCCGCCGAAAGCATTATGTATTTCTGAAAATATTTTTTTTGAAAATTTCCGTGAATTAAGCAAGGATGCAACTTGGAAGAATACTCTTGCGATGAAGCGTGCGTCAATTTTTTGCTTTATCCCTTTCATCAGCTGCTGGTATAGTCGCGGTACTCCGATCAGCAGGGTTATTTTTCCGTCTTTTAATGTATTTCTTATGTCGTCGGGATTCATAGATGGTGCAATTACTACTGTAGCTCCCACGTGAAGAGGTGCAATTATGGTTCCGGTCAGAGGAAATGAGTGATGAAGCGGAAGAAGAATCATTACTCTGTCGGATTCTATGAAGATTTTAGCGTCATCATGAACGGATTCGATGTTTGACTGAATATTGTCATGGGTCAGCATCACTCCCTTTGGGGAACCGGTTGTTCCTGAAGTGTAAATGATAAAAGAGGTATCATAGTAATTATCAGGTTTGATTTCTTCGGCATTTTCGTTTTGATAATTGATTTTTAATTCGTCAAAATTTATCAGAGCAGGTTTTTTTGACGCTTTATCGGATACTTGTTGAGCCTTTTTTATCGTCTGATTCGAGCAGAATATATAATCAGGTTCGCAGTCATTTAATATATAAAGGATTTCATCCTCGCTTGATAGAAAATCTACCGGAACGGAAATACCGTTTTGTTTGATTATGGCATAAAAGGCAAATATCCATTCCGGTCTGTTTTCGGATAAAATTACGGCTTTGAAAGGTTCATTTTTGAGAATTTTGGCTATTGCAGAAATATTTTTTAAAAGATCTGTGTAGCTCACTTCGCCGTCTTTATGAATAATTGCCGGTTTCGGGTGGTTTAATATCTGCATTTTTTCTCCATTTTGCCCGAAGGCGGAGACGTCAGTTGATGTTAATCTTGATAATGTGTCAACGTCGTTATTGTAAGGTATAAAATAATGTCTAATAAGGCAATTTGATTATTCTTATTATTTTTGGATAAACTGATGATTGGATTTTTAAGCTCTATCGCGCGATAATCCATAAAATGATAAATCAAAGAATTTGTTGACAGTTATTAAGTTTAGGATAAATGAATGCACATGAACAATTTATTTCGGCATTATCTTAAAAAAATATTTGGGCTGTTTCTGTTTGCATTTATTCTGGTTTCTTGTCAAAATGATGAAGAAATTGACGGGTCATGCAAATTTCATGTGATTTCATACGGTGACGGAGTTGTTGGTTGGTATATTGTCGATAATGATGATCCTGTTTCATTTTCAATATCTGAAATGGAAAATTCATCATACTCTCTTTCTGTAAATTTTGCTACACCTGAGTCATCTATATATATATTTGCTAAAGCTGCATCGGATAAAACAGAAAGTATTTCGGTAATGCTTTATGATAATGGAGAGCTTCTTCAGTCGAAAAGTGCTTATAAAATTTCTGATGAGATTCTTATTAACGAATTATCATATACCGAATTTGTTTCCGATAAAGAATGACTCCTGAAGCACGCCGCTGCGAATGAATCATAAGGAAGTGTAAATGTTTTTATCCAAGAAGAGATTCTTCTATGTTTTTCTTTTTATTTTATTTGCATCATGTCCGCTATTTTCAAATGGAACGGGTTCTGATGATACGAATATGATTGCCAGTGTCGGCATCGCAATTCTCGCGGCAACTGTGGTAGCGTTTATATCTCATTTGTTCAAACAGCCTCTTCTTCTTGCGTACATTATAGCCGGCGTGATTATCGGACCTAAACTTGGTTTCGGTTTTATCGAAAAAGCTGAAGATATTGAAACAATTTCGCATTTTGGTTTAATTCTCCTCCTTTTTCTGATAGGTCTGGAAATTGACGTCAAAAAGCTGAAAAGTTCAGGCAAGTCTCTAGTAGCGGGAGGCTTAACGCAGTTTCCTGTTTGCGCTCTTTTGGGGTCTGCTTTCTTTCTACTTCTCGGTTACTCGGCTCAGGGCGGAGGATATGATTTATTTTATCTTGCCGCATGCTGCGGATTAAGCAGTACAGCCATCGTTGTAAAGCTTCTCTACGGAAAATTTGAACTCGATACGCTTGCAGGTCGTCTCACTCTCGGTATACTCGTCTTTCAGGATATATGGGCGATTATACTTCTGGGTATTCAGCCGAATCTTGCAAATCCGGATATATTAAATATTCTGCTGTCATTCGGAAAAGGTATTTTTCTTGTTGTTGTAAGTATGCTGATCAGCCGGTATGTTCTGCCGAAAATATTTAAATCAATCGCTAAAATACCCGAACTGGTTTTAATTTCTTCATTAGCCTGGTGTTTTCTTGTCTGCGGTTCGGCTGCTTTTCTCGGTCTTTCGCAGGAGATGGGTGCTCTCATTGCCGGAGTTGCGATTTCAACTTTCCCTTACAATCTTGATGTTATCGCAAAAGTTGTCAACATACGCGATTTTTTTATCACCTTGTTTTTTGTATCACTCGGGATGCGAATTCCGAATCCGCTTGAAAATATGTCAGTTCTTGCGCTTGCTGCGGCCGCTTCAGCATTTCTCGTTTTGTCGCGGTTTCTTTCTGTTTTTCCGGTTCTTTATTCGCTGAAGAACGGTCTCAGGGTAAGCCTTCTGACATCTGTGAATCTTGCTCAAATAAGTGAATTTTCTCTTGTTATTGCTTCACTCGGATTGGCTCACAGTCATATATCCCAGGAAACGATGTCTGCTATTATTTTCGTGTTTGTAATAACTTCTGCGCTTTCAACCTATATGATCAAGTATAATGACGTTATCCAGAAAGCTGTGTCATTCGTTTTGAAAAAGGCTGGCTTTAAGGAAATTTCTTCAGCAGTTCATGATGATGAGGTTACACCGGGCAAAGAGATTGCCATTCTAGGTTTTCACAGAATGGCAAGTTCCCTCTTGAGTGAAGTGCTCGGTTCAGAAGAAAACGATTCATCGCTCAAGGACAAAATAGTCGTTGTTGATTTTAATCCGGAAATTCATGAGTCGCTGCAAAGCGTTGGTGTTAAGGTGGTTTACGGTGATATCAGTCATCTTGATACTCTTTATCATGCAGGAATTCATGATGTGAAAATTGTCGTTTCAACTATTCCCGATACGATTTTGGTCGGAACTGATAATCTGAAAATAATAAGGCATATGCGTGATGTGTGCCCGAATGCGAAAATAATCGTTACGGCTGAAAGTATCGAGCGCGCGCTTAAGATGTATTCGGAGGGAGCGGATTATGTTTTTATTCCGCGTGTTCTTGCTGCCGATAGGCTGATGAGTGTTATAGACGGAATTCTCGCCGATTCAAAAAAGATGAAAATGGAAATTTCTGAAGAAATTGAATTGTTGAAATGCAGAAGCGAGATAATAAGATAAAATTTATTCCTTTATCCCGCTTCCTTTCTTTTATTTGTTAAAGGAACCTGCAGAGTGCCGGCCTGTTTTGAGATAATAAATTATATCTTCCATATGAACAGTTTGCGAAGAAAGCTCTTCTGCAGTTGCTGTAAGTTGTTCCGATGCGGAAGCGTTCTGCTGTACTACAGAGTTTAACTGCTGGACGGCGCTGTTTATCTGCTGAATTCCGTTTGCCTGTTCTCCGCTGGCCGCGTTTATTTCTGCAACGAGCTCGGATGTTTTCTGAATGTCGGGCACGAGTTTGTCGAGCATTTCGCCGGCTTTTTCTGCAACTTCAACGCTTGATCCCGACAGTTCACGGATTTCGGCCGCAGAGTTTTGTGAGCGTTCGGCGAGTTTCTGTACCTCGCTTGCGACAACCGCGAATCCTTTTCCATGTTCGCCTGCGCGTGCTGCTTCGATTGATGCATTAAGAGAAAGAAGATTTGTCTGACGGGCGATTTCCTGAATTATTGATATTTTTTCTGCGATGTTTTTCATCGCGGAAACCGTTTGTTTTACAGTTTCGCCGCCGCCCTTGGCGTCGGAGGCAATTTTTATTGCGATTTTTTCTGTTTCACGCGCATTTTCTGCGTTCTGACGTATCGTCGCAGTCATTTCTTCCAGCGAAGATGATACTTCTTCGACGCTTGCAGCCTGTTCGCTCGCCCCCTGGCTCAGCTGCACGGAAGATGTTGAAATCTGTTCCGCGCCGCTTCTAACTTCGCTTGAAGTGGTATCTATACGTTGAATTATTCCCAGAATTGATCTGACTATCATTATCGCTAGGATTAGTGAAAACAAAATGGATATACCGATTACCGCTGAAGAAATTGAGTCAATTCTGTTCTTTAAAGTGTTGCTTTCTTTAAGAGCTTCCTGTGCCATGTCACCATTGAGTTTAACGGTTTCATCGACATACGGCTTTATTTTTTTCGCGTAAATAACTGCATTGTTAAGGCGGAAATATTCAACCGCCTCTTTTGTTTTTCCCTGATCAGCGAGTTCAAGTGTTTTGTTCAAATGAGGTTTATATTCTTCCATTCCGGTGGTTAGGAGATTCATGAGTTCTGCTTCCCGTTCTCCCGGAGATGTTTTTTTGTAGTCATCAATGCTTTTGTTGTAGATTTGTAGATTTGTTGTGATGGCTTCATTCATTGCTTTCTGAATTTCTTTATCAGTGTTTGCAATGTAGTAAAGACCGGAAACCCTGACGGTAAGAATTGATCTGTCGATGTTATCTGCGATACGGATTCCTTCAAGATTATTTGAGTACATCTCATTAATTTTCGTGTTCATCTGTGATATTCCCCAGATGCCGAAGAGACCTACGCAAAGCGTAAAAAAAGTCAGAATTGAAAATGAAAAAACAAGTTTGCCTTTGATTCCAAGTTTCATGATGAATACCGTATTATATGATTAGTTGGAATTTTGAATTCCTATAGTCTATTTTCGGTATTTAATAGAAGGATTATGAATAAATAATGCAGTTTTGAGTTTATTTAAGATCAGCCCTGGGCAACGATTTCTTTTGTGAGATTCATGTAATCAACTGCGCCGTTGCTGTCGGATTTGTATTCGAAAATAGTCTTTCCCCAGCTTGGAGCTTCCTGCAGTGCAACATTTTCGCGCACAAGAGTCTGGTATAGCTTTCCGGGAAGACGCTCGTCCGTTTCGCTTAATACTTCGCGGTTGATTGATTTTGCCGCATTGTACATTGTGCCGATGATGCCTGTTACTTCAATTCCCTTGTTCAGGCGCTGTTTTACCATCTGAACTCCTTCAAACAGGTTATACATTCCGTGAAAGGGCAAAAATTCAAGCTGAAGCGGAACTATAATTTCCGAAGCATAGGTCAGTGCGTTTAGAGTAAGTATTCCGAGAGAAGGCGGGCAGTCGATGAGAACATAATCGTATCCCTTAACCTTTTCCATCACCTCTTTCAGAAGAAATTCTTTCGCAGGAAACGGGAGAAAATCGAGATCCTTGAGATCGTTTTTTGATGGAAGAATATCTATTCCGTTTCTGTCGATTTTGGCATCGTCAAAACTCACTTCGCCTTTTAAAGCTTCAAATATCGTAAACTTGACATCGCCTGCGGACAGTCCGAAGTGGTAGGTTGCCTGCGCCTGATGATCGATATCGATTACGAGAACTCTTTTGCCGAGAATCTGCATTGCCGCAGCAATATTTACGGTGCTGGTTGTTTTTCCGACTCCGCCCTTGTTGTTAAGAATGGCAATTGTTCTCATGATTCCCCTTCGGTGAAAAATACATGATAAGGGAACAATTTGGAAGGTATTTGTCAAGGGATTAAACAAAAGAGTTTTGAAGGCTTTGAATTAATGTGAGATGAGTGATTATTTTTCATATTTTTGCGAAAAAAAAATCTGAAATACGTATTAATTATTGTTTGTTAATTCCATTTGCTTCCCTGCCGGATTTCTTGTCTGTTCTGTCAGTCCGGCAGGGGGCCTCCTTTTGATTGACAGGCTTTTTGATTAAGGGCAAATTGTATTTGACGGAATTGTTGCAATTATAATTATAGTACTATACAAACGATAAGGAGATTTATATGGCAGATCAGAAAGAACTCAATCAAAAAGCGCAGGCCATTGATTCTGCCATTGCGCAGATAGAAAAACAGTTCGGAAAAGGGTCGATAATGAAACTTGGCGATCAAAGCGCCAAAGTTAAGGTCGATGCGATAAGTACAGGTTCGCTTGAATTGGACATAGCTCTGGGAATCGGCGGTATTCCTAAAGGAAGAATTATTGAAATATACGGCCCTGAGTCCTCGGGTAAAACGACTTTGACTCTGCATATAGTTGCAGAATGCCAGAAAGCCGGCGGTATGGCTGCTTTTATCGATGCAGAGCATGCTCTTGATCCGGTTTACGCGTTGAAGCTCGGAGTAAAAACTGATGATCTTCTTGTTTCTCAGCCTGATACAGGTGAAGAAGCTCTTGAAATATGCGAATCTTTGGTCCGTTCGGGAGCTGTTGATATAATTGTAATAGATTCGGTTGCAGCTCTTGTGCCAAAGGCTGAAATTGACGGCGATATGGGAGATTCCCACATGGGTCTTCAGGCTCGTCTGATGAGTCAGGCATTAAGAAAACTTACTGGTATTATTGCAAAAACCAATTGCACTGTTATTTTCATAAATCAGATCCGTCATAAGATCGGTGTCATGTTCGGTTCGCCTGAAACAACCACGGGCGGAAACGCGCTGAAATTTTATGCTTCTGTTCGTCTTGATATTCGCAAAATCGAAACTTTAAAAGTCGGCGAGGATTCTATCGGAAACCGTGTTCGTGTTAAAGTTGTGAAGAATAAAGTTGCGCCACCTTTTAAGAAAGCCGAATTTGATATGATGTTCAATGAGGGTATTTCGAAGACAGGCGGGCTTGTTGATTTGGGTACTGAATTTAATATCCTGAAGAAAAGCGGAACATGGTATTCTTACGGTGAGGATAAGATCGGTCAGGGAAGAGAAAACGTCAAAAAATATCTTGCCGAGAATCCTTCAATTCTGGCTGAGATCGAACGTAAGGTCAGGGCCGCGGCTGGTCTAGTTGAAGATGAACCTGCAGCAGCAAAAAAAGAAAAGATTAAGGAAATAAAAGAAGTTAAGGAAGTTAAAGTTTCCAAAGAGCCGGTAGAAGTGAAGGCGGTTCCTGAAGAAGAAGCCGAATATATTCCGGATAATGAATAAGTTTTCTTTGAAATCTTCCGGTGTGAAACTTAAGTCTCCGGAAGATATCAAGCGCATAGCTGAAGCGGGAAGGGTAATAGCAGAAGTTTTTGATGAGCTTGCGAAAACCGACCTTGCTTTAGCGAACGCATTTGAAATTGACACTTTCATAGAATCATTTCTAAACAAGCACGGCTGCCGTGCCTCATTCAAGACAATGCAGAATTATGCCTACTCAAGCTGCATTTCCATCAATCAAGAAGCCGTTCATGGAATTCCCCATAAAAAAAAGAAAATTAAGACTGGTGATATAGTTAAGATTGATATCGGAGCCTCCAAAAACGGTTATTTTGCCGATGCGTGCAGAACTTTTGCCTGTGGAAGAATTTCAACAGAAGCGCAAAGACTGATTGAAACTGCCCAAATTGCCCTTGCGGAAGGAATTGAACATGCAAAAGTAGGTAATTTTTTGGGTGATATTGGCTATGCCGTTGAAAAATACGTCAATTCAAGAAAATGTTCTGTTGTCAGAGAATTTTGCGGACACGGAGTGGGATTTGCTGCACATGAAGCGCCTGTTGTTCTTCATTACGGAAATGCTAATACAGGATTAAAGATGCCGGAAGGGCTGGTTGTAGCTATTGAGCCCATTGTCAATGCCGGAAAACGTGAATTGGTAACTCTTTCTGACGGCTGGACTGCTGTAACAAAAGACGGTTCGCTTTCAGCTCAGTTCGAGGAAACTATTGCAGTTACAAAAAATGGCGTGCTTGTTCTGACTTCTTTAATATGATGTAATTTAAAAAGTTTCGTTTGTTATTTTTATTGACACAAAAAGCAAGTCTTTCCATATATGATTAATATTTGATTTATTAGGGTAAAAAAGTTGGCAAATACAAGTTCAGCAAGAAAAAGAATCAGACAGAGCGAAAAACGCAGAGTGAAAAACTCTTCAATGAAGTCTGCTTTGAGAACTTCAATTAAGAAATTGCGTTCATCTGCTTCAGAAAAAGCAACTAAGGAAGTTCTATCTACAAATAAGAGCAGTGTAGACAAAAATCTAGACAGCGCTGCAAGAAAAGGACTTATTCACTGGAAAAAAGCTGCAAGACTTAAATCAAGACTTGCTAAAATGATTAATTCGGTTGTTAAGTAGGCAGTTCTTTGCGCAAAAATGATATTGTTGATATCATTTGGAATAAGGTTGAGAATTTAAACAAAAAGGACGTTGCGGAAGTTGTTGATATGTTTCTTTCTGTGGTTTCACAGAAGGTTACTGAAGGCGAGAGAATCGAGCTGAGAAAATTCGGAACTTTTTACAGGGCCGAAAAAAAAAGCAGAAAAATTTACTCGCCAATTGCAAAAAAAACGATTGACGTACCAGCGAGATTTTCAATAATGTTCAAAGAAAGCAGATACGAAGATGAAAAAAAGGGCGATTAGCTCAGCTGGGAGAGCGTCTGCCTTACAAGCAGAATGTCGGCGGTTCGATCCCGTCATCGCCCAATTAGGGAAAAGAGCAGAAATGCTCTTTTCTTGTGTTAAATGAATAATTATAAAAAATATACCCTTCCGGTAAATCCCGTTTTTAAAATCATATTCAGTTTTGTGATATTGATTTTTTCGGGAGCTTTTATTCTCTCCATGCCTGTATCTCTTGTTAAAGAAATTAAATTTATTGATGCACTGTTTATTTCCACGTCGGCTGTCTGTGTTACGGGTCTTGTGACAGTTGATGTGCCGAGCGTATTTTCTCATTTCGGTCAGTTTGTAATTGCTATGCTTATTCAGCTCGGCGGTTTGGGCGTGATGACCATTTCCGTAACATTTGCTTTTCTGCTTGGAAGGAAACTTTCCGTGCGATGGCAGTTCGCTTTGATGGATTTATATTCTGTGCATTCAAAACTTTCGATAAAAAGTATTCTGCTTAGAATTCTGATTTATTCATTTACTGTCGAAATGATTGCAGCGGCGGTTCTTTTTCCTGAGTTTTATGCAGTCAGGGGAAATTTTGTTCACGGGTTGTGGGATGCCGTTTTTCATTCGATTTCCGCATTCTGTAACGCAGGTTTTTCTCTTTATTCCGATAATTTGATCGGGTTCTCTCATAACAAATTAGTGCTTTCGGTTATTTCTGCCGAGATAATTTTCGGCGGCATCGGTTTTTTTGTAATGAGTGAGATTGTACATAACATTTACCTGTTCTGGAAATATCGAAAAGTTAAAAATCATCCCCAAATTACTTTATCGCTTCATTCAAAAATTGTTCTTACAGCTACACTTTTTCTGATTATTTTAGGCACTGCTGTGTTTTTCGTTTTAGAGCGCGGTAATTCATTAACAGGCATGGTAATAAGCGACAAATTGCTTAATGCTTTTTTCCAGTCTGTTACATGCAGGACCGCGGGATTCAATTCTGTTGATATTTCCGTACTGCGTGAGACGAGTCTGTTTCTTATGGTGGGATTGATGTTTATCGGCGGATCGCCTGGTTCAATTGCCGGCGGTGTTAAAACTACTACTTTCTGGATTATTCTTTCCTTGATATATTCGAAATTCAAAGGAGTAACTGATCTAGTATTGTGGAAGAGAACAATTGACAAAGAGACTCTGGAGAAAGCAATGACATTGTTGATTCTGGCTTTGTTTTTTGTTTCTGTTTCCACATTTTTTCTAATTTATTTTGATGCGTTTAAGATAAAAAATATTTTTCTTTCATCGCTTTTCGAAATAACTTCAGCGTTCGGTACTGTCGGATTATCTGTCGGAATAACACCCCAGATGACGGTATTGGGTAAAATATTAACATGCATAGTAATGCTTACGGGAAGACTGGGTCCTTTGACACTTTTTGCGTCTCTTACGTTTAATCAGAAAACTGTTAGCTTGAAATATCCTAAAGAAAATATAATGGTGGGATAAATGAAAAAAATTGTTGTTTTTGGTTTGGGCAATTTCGGAATAACAATCGCCAAGACATTAGTTCAAAACGGCGCTGAAGTGCTCGGTGTCGATTCCAACATCGAAGTCGTAAACAGCGCCAAGGATTATATATCTTTTGCCGTTTGCGGTGATGTCACCCAGAAGGAAGTTCTTGAATCACTTCAGATAAGTGATTATGATTCTGCAATAGTCGCTATCGGTCAGGATATGACTTCGAGCATTCTTGTTTCTCTTTTTCTGAAAGAGCTACATTGTCGTCATATAGTAGCGAGAGCAATTTCCGAAGATCACGCAAAAATTCTCGATAAGCTCGGAGTACATGAAGTTGTTTTTCCGGAGAGAGATATAGCTGTAAAACTCGGCAATAAAATTCTTCTCAAGAACGCGCTTGATTATTTGCCTGTTACTGATGATTACGGTATAGTTGAGGTAATTCCGCCGAATTCATTTATAGGAAAGACTCTTGCGGAGCTTAAAATAACATCAAGATTCAGCTGTCAGGTAATAGGAATTAAAACACCGGAAGATACTGGAGATGCTGAGTCCTATCACACGAAAATGGCGCCTTCGGCAGGCGACATCATACGCGTAAATTCAATTTTAATCGTTCTAGGCAAGCTATCAGAAATTCAGAAACTGCAGAGAGCGGAATAATTATATTTCCAGGATGCTACCTTCGATTGCAATGTCTATTTCAAGGTCGGAGCGTTTCTTCTCTTTATTTACTGAAAGATAGCTTTTCGCGTTAGCAAGAACCTGTTCAATTTTTTTGTCATTATAATCCGGATCGTGGTGAAACAGAATCAGTTTTTTTACTCCGAATCTTGCGGCAATGTCAATCGCTATTGAAGCGGATGAATGCCCCCAGTCGATTTTATTTACAGATTCATCGAAAGTATATTGTGCGTCGAAGACACATACATCAGCATTCCGGAAAAAGCTTTCATACGAACCTATGTTGTCGAGTTCATCCAGGTTAAATTCACAGTCGGAAGTAAAACAGAATGTTTTTCCGTTTTCTTCTATTCTATAGCCGAAAGAACCTCCCGGATGGCGGAATCTTTTATTGATTATGCTTATTCCGTTTAGAACGAATTCGCTGTCTCCTTCAAGTTCTGCGAATTCTTTTGTTGAGCTCATATAATCAAGATTTACCGGGAAATGAGTGAAAATCTGCTGATATTCTATGCGTTTCTTGAGATCTTTTATAGGCGAATAGAAAGTGAAGCGATTACCCGGAACAAAAAAAGGCATGAAAAATGGAATTCCCTGAATATGATCCCAGTGCGTATGGGTTATCAGAATGTTGGCATTTCCCTCGCCGCGTCCGAATTCGGTTTTCATGAGTTCATTGCCGAGTTTTTTAATACCGCTTCCGCAGTCTATGATTATCGTGTCTCCGGAATCGGGAATAACCTGAAGACAGGTAGAATTACCGCCGTAAGTGCCCCGGAGTGATATCGGCAGTGAATCGAGAAAAGCTTTTTTAGCCGAATCGCTTTTGACGTCATGTAAGGTCATAAGATCTAGCGTTTCTTTCAACTTGTCATATATTTCATTAGAATCAAGCGGGGTCGGAATGGAACCCCGGACTCCCCAGAATTTAATTTTCATTAATTTAACCCGATGGATAAGAATATCCGCCGAAATCCTATTATATACGACAATAGCTGTCAACGGATTATTTGTTTGGGCATATAATCTGCCGATGTTCAATATTTTTTATTGACAAAGAATGCCCATAAATTGCCTTTATATGAGGTTAACCCTGAAAAATTCTCAGGTTTTACCGCTCTTGTACATTCTTTTCCATCTGAAAACATTCAAAGAGGGATATAATGCCTAAACGTACCGATATTAAAAAAATAATGATAATAGGTTCGGGACCGATTGTTATCGGCCAAGCCTGCGAGTTTGACTATTCAGGATCCCAGGCCTGCAAGGCTCTAAAGGAAGAGGGATATACGGTTGTTCTGATTAATTCGAACCCCGCGACAATTATGACCGATCCTGACCTTGCCGATAGAACTTATATTGAACCGATAACCCCCGCAGCAGTTGAAAAGATTCTCGAAATTGAAAAACCTGACGCTATACTTCCGACTGTCGGAGGTCAGACCGCTCTAAATACGGCACTTGCACTTTATAACAACGGTGTTCTTGACCGGATGAAGATTGAGCTAATAGGCGCGAATATTGAAGCTATCAAAAAAGCCGAAGACCGCGAACTTTTCAAAGAAGCGATGCTTAAAATCGGAATAGATCTTCCGAGGTCTGGTTTTGCTTCTACTATTGACGAGGCGCTCGTACTTCTTGAAGATATCAAGCTTCCTCTGATTATACGTCCGGCGTTTACTCTGGGCGGAACAGGCGGTAATTTCGTTTATAACAAGGAAGACTTTGTTGATCTTGTGAGAAAAGGTCTAGATGAATCTCCTATCAGCCAGGTTCTTCTCGAAGAATCGATTGCCGGGTGGAAAGAATACGAGCTTGAGGTTATGCGTGATAAGGCGGATAATGTAGTTATCATATGCTCAATCGAAAATCTTGATCCGATGGGTATTCATACCGGAGATTCAATCACAGTTGCTCCTCAACAGACATTGACTGATGCAGAATACCAGAACATGCGTGACATGTCGATCAACATCATTCGTGAGATCGGGGTCGATACAGGCGGATCGAATATTCAGTTTGCAGTAAATCCTGATACTGGAAGAGTCATCGTAATAGAAATGAATCCGCGTGTTAGCCGTTCATCCGCTCTTGCTTCAAAGGCTACGGGATTCCCAATAGCCAAGATCGCTGCGAAACTTGCAGTCGGTTATACTCTCGATGAACTAAATAATGACATTACTCGCGAGACTCCGGCTTCTTTTGAGCCTACAATTGACTACGTTGTAGTAAAAGTTCCTAGATGGAATTTTGAAAAAATTCAGGGTGCGGACACAAGACTCGGGCCGCAGATGAAATCAGTCGGCGAGACTATGGCAATCGGACGCACATTCAAGGAATCATTACAGAAGGCGATGCGTTCGCTTGAAATCGACAGATACGGTCTCGGTTCTGATGCAAATCTGAAGCTCGAAGGAATGATTCACCGTCAGCCGCTTTTTCAGCAGAGAGATCTTCTTGAAAACGGTCTGCGTACTCCTCATGATCTCCGCATATTTTATGTAAAGCTTGCACTCAAGCTCGGCTGGTCAGTTGATAGAATTTTTGAGCTTACCAAAATTGACAGATGGTTTCTCTGGCAGATTGAAGAGCTTGTTGATGCCGAAAAAACATTCGTTGAAGATGTCCGTATGAACGGACTGACTGTTTCGAATGTGCTAAAAATGAAAAAACTAGGTTATTCGGACAGACAGCTCGGTTATCTTACCGATGCGGAAAATCTTTCACGCATCTACGAAAAGGGCAGCGACTCGCAGAAAGAATATTCGACTGCGGTAAAAAACCGCGAAAAAACAATCCGCGATTTCAGAAACGCGAATTCGATAAAACCGGGTTACAGACTTGTAGATACATGTGCAGGAGAATTCGAAGCGTATACTCCTTACTTCTATTCGGCATATGACGATTGCGACGAAGCGCGCAAAACCGACACTAAGAAAGTAATGATTCTCGGCGGCGGACCTAACAGAATAGGTCAGGGAATTGAATTTGATTACTGCTGCTGTCATGCTTCTTTTGCGCTCAAAGAGCTCGGAATAGAATCCATCATGGTAAATTCGAATCCGGAAACTGTTTCAACCGACTATGATACTTCTGATAAACTTTTCTTTGAACCTTTGACTCTTGAAGATATTCTTCACATATATGAAAGAGAAAAGCCTGAGGCGGTTATTGTTCAGTTCGGCGGACAGACTCCGCTCAAGCTTTCGCGCCAGCTTCTTGAAAACGGTGTGAATATCGCCGGAACTTCGCCCGATTCAATTGACAGAGCAGAAGACCGCGAACGTTTTTCTGATGTTGTTAAGAAACTCGGACTCAACCAGCCTGAGAACGGAATTGCTTTTTCACAGGAAGACGCACTCCGCGTAGCTGGCCAGATAGGCTATCCTGTTCTTGCGCGTCCGTCATATGTTCTCGGCGGAAGAGCGATGTGCATCATTTATGACCAGGAATCGCTTATTGAGTATATAAAGACTGCGGTTGAACTGACTCCTGAGCATCCAGTGCTCATAGATAAATTTCTTGAAGACGCGGCTGAAATCGATGTAGACGCAATCTGTGACGGAAAAGACGTTTATATCGGTGCGATTATGCGCCATATAGAACAGGCCGGAATTCATTCAGGAGACTCTGCCTGCGTTATTCCGCCTCTTGGAATTAAAGAAGAAATCATAGAAGAGATCACACGCCAGACAGCGGCTCTTGCACTCGAGCTTAATGTTATCGGACTTATCAATATTCAGTTTGCACTTAAGAATGATGTAGTTTATGTGCTCGAAGTTAATCCTCGCGCATCAAGAACGGTTCCTTTTGTGTCCAAAGCAAAAGGCATACCTCTGGCAAAAATCGCGCTTAAGGTGATGCTCGGTGCTAAGCTTAAGGATTTCGGTCTTTCTGAAAGATTTGAAACTCCGTATATTTCAGTAAAAGAAGCTGTTCTTCCTTTTAATAAGTTTCCGGGAGTTGATGTTGTTCTTTCTCCTGAAATGAAGTCAACCGGTGAAGTAATGGGAATTGCCCGTGATTTCGGTGAAGCTTTTTATAAATCAGCTCTTGCGGCCGGAGACCGTCTGCCGCTTGAAGGATCGATTTTTGTATCACTGAATGAGCGCAGCCGTTCGGATCTTGCTCCGGATCTTTTGATGATGTACAAAGAAGGTTTTAAATTTCTCGCTACCGGCGGTACGGCGGAGTTTTTGAGAAGCAACGGAATGGAGTGCACTACTGTAAATAAAGTCAGCGAGGGAAGACCGAACATTCTTGATTTGCTCAAGAATAATGAAATCAATATGATTTTCAACACTCCGCGCGGAAAGGCTCCGAAGAGCGACAGTAATCTTATCAGACAGGTTGCATTGAGATATAAGATTCCTATCATCACAACAGGTTCGGCGATTAAGGCTGCGGTGGAAGGAATAATCAGAATGAAAAACTGCAGTATTACCGTCAGGGCTCTGCAGGATTATCATGCTGAAGTGAAACAGCATTTGCTGAAAAAATGAAATTTTACGAGAGAATATGAGTTCCGATATTAGAAATGAAATCGAGAGAAGGCGGACATTCGCCATCATCTCTCATCCGGATGCCGGAAAAACTACGCTTACAGAAAAACTTCTTCTTTATGGAGGCGCGCTTGAACTAGCGGGTTCAGTAACAGCTAAGAAAAAGCAGAGGGAAACATCCTCGGACTGGATGGAGCTTGAGAAAAAAAGAGGAATATCAATTTCCTCTACTCTGCTTCAGTTTGAGTACAGGAATTTCAGGCTCAATCTTCTTGATACGCCCGGCCATAAGGATTTTTCCGAGGATACTTACCGTGTTCTTACCGCCGTCGATGCCGTAATAATGGTAATCGATGCAGGTAAGGGTATCGAAAATCAGACCATCAAACTTTTTGAAATCTGCAAAAAACGCGGCGTTCCGATTTTTACTTTTATGAACAAACTCGACCGTCCGGCAATGCCTCCGCTTGATCTTCTTGATCAGCTTGAAAAAGTTCTTAAGATTCACGCATTTCCTGTGAACTGGCCTCTTGAAAGCGGACCGTTCTTCAAGGGTGTGTACGACCGCATGAATAAAAGCGTTCATCTTTTTGAACGTACGACCGGAGGTGCTTACAGAGCTCCGGTTTCGATTCATGATATAAAAGATCCTTTTGTTAAGGAAATACTTTCAGAAGCTTCGTATGAGACCATACTTGAAGAGATTGAACTTCTTGACGGTGCGCAGGAAGGTTTTGATTTCGATGCCGTTCTTGCCGGAAAAACGACACCGGTTTTCTGGGGCAGTGCCGCAAATAATTTCGGAGTTGAGCTTTTACTAAGCGGATTTCTTGATCATTCCGCGCCGCCGACTGCACGAAACGTCGAAGGCGAGCCGTTTCCTCTTGAAAGCGATACTTTTTCGGCATTCGTTTTTAAGATTCAGACAAACATGAATCCCGTTCACCGCGATAGAATGGTTTTTGCAAGAATCTGCTCTGGCAAATTTACAAGAGACATGAGTGTTGTAAATTTCCGGACTCAGAAAAAGGTGCGTCTTTCGAGTGTTCATACCGTGTTCGGGCGTGAGCGCGAAACCACAGAAGAAGCGTACCCGGGTGATATTCTAGGTTTTATTACAAACGCGGATTTTAAAATCGGCGATACTTTGAGCACTGATCCTTCGGTTTCATATAATGAGATTCCGCGTTTCGCGCCTGAATGTTTTGCCTATTTAAAAAGCAGTTCAGTTTCAGCAAACAAATCTTTCAAGAAAGGTCTTGAGCATCTGCTTGCAGAAGATATTGTTCAGACTTTTTATATGAAGGAATACGGTGCGGTTACGCCTCTTCTCGGCGCGGTTGGTCCGCTTCAGTTTGAAGTTCTGCAGTACAGGCTCCGTGATGAGTACGGAGTCGAATCGAATCTTGAAACGAAGCCTTGGGAAGTGATGCGCTGGATCGGCGGCGACGCCGACGAGATCCGTTCAATTCTGCCGAGTAATTCCGCCGTGGCGGAAGATGACAGAGGACGTGCGGTAGTACTTTTTCCGAATACATGGTCAATGGATTATTTTCTTAAGAATAATCCTGATGTTAAGTTATTGGATTCGCCTGAATCAGTATAATTTTTCTTTGATATTATATTGCCAGAGCTCGACAAGTTTATCAAATTCCTTGTCGGGCGCTTCATTTTCATGTGCTTTTCTTTTGCGCGTTATAAGATAAATTACGGTAGAATCTTCAAGAATAAACTGCTGCTGCAGAGTGTTAAGCTTTCTAATGAGGAAGTTCAGATTGTAAGTGTGAAAATCGCCGATGTATTCAAGCGATGCGAGCGTAGGCTCAAATTTCATGAGAAGTTCCGTGAGATATAATGCTTGTCTCCAGCTTTCCGTGCTTCCGTTTATTCCCGACTGAAAGTGAAAGCTTAGTTTTTCATAAAGATCCATGTATTGAAAATACGATACCGTAACAGGAAGAATAATCTCAGGGAAAATGTTCTGTGCTTCAAGAATATCTATCGGCGTACCTTCATCGGTGAAATGCTGAAAAATCATCCGTCCTTTTTCAAAAGACGGAAGTTCGTCGATGAGTTCAATGTAAAGTTCTTTTATGATTGTTTTTACAGTACCGGCTTTTTTGAAATATATTTCAATTTCAACCGGTTCCATGTAAAAATTAATTTTGTCTTCTCTCATCTTTCAGAAACGCTTTTCAATAGAGCCTTATCGTGTCCTGTAAAAGCCCAGTTTTTAGCTTCAGCAATCAGTTTTTTATCAGGTTTGTCTCCGTCTTTGATCTGATCGGATATTTTCTGATAAGATTTCGTGAAATTGTCGTGAGCTATCAGAAGAAAGTCTCCTGCAATTTTCCAGAGAGTGTCGCCTTTCTGGACAATTATGCGTTCGCCTGTAGGAATGATGAAAATATTGCCGGGATATATCCAGTTGGGATTTTTTTTACCGAACTGGTTTTCGAGAATCGGCGAATAATTGTTGGTAATTGCGATTCTGTTTGCCATGACAAATACTTCATATTCCCAGCCTGCAAGATTAGGTTTTGACGGAAGTACTTTTTCGAGGTCGCGTTCTATTTTTTCACGGTCGATTTTTGCAGGCGGTTCGACGGTTTTCATTCCCGATGAAGTTTTTGTTTCTGAAGTTTTGACTGATATTTTATTATTTTCTGATGAAATATCACTGCCGGTAATCGTTTTGTTTTTATGAACATAAAGTAAAAGAAGCAGTGGAAGAACAAGAAGTAATGCCGTGACCGGAATGATGATTTTTTTATGTCTGATTATTGATTTCAAAATTTCATCTTTAGAAGTTTGATCATTTTCTGCGGATTTAAGCTTTGTCCGGTATGTCATATCAATTAATTTTCTATTGAATGCCGCCAGATTTTTTTTGTCATCGCTTGAAAGCGAATTGAAATCAAGAGCTGATAATGCATTTTGCTTTTCAGCATTTTTTCTCATTGAGTAGGGAAGTTTTACCGATTTGCTTTTCGCTGAATTTCTCCATGCCTCAAAAAACGCCGGTGAACGCAGAAGTGCATTTAAGAAATCTATTCCTTCCCTGATTTGGGGAAGAGAAAAATTTTCCGACTTCAGCGAATCTTTTTTGATTTCTCTGCATATCTCGGCAATTTCTTCCTTAGACTGAAAATCTTCCGCAGTATATTCGTACTGCGTCTGTTTTTGCGTCATCGAAGCGAAGATTTTTCCGATTAATGGAATTTTTGCAGCCGGATGAATGTTGGATGAATCACCTGATGATAAAATATCAGTTTTGCTGATTATTTTGTTTGAGAATATTTCTCTTCTGCGTTTAATCGCGTCTTCCAGTTTGTTTACATACTCGCGATGAGAACTTTTCGTTATAAGAATTTTAATCAGCTCGGTAAGGCGCGCTCTGTCCGTTATGATTTTCTGTGCGGTTGATTTTTCCTGCGGGGAAAGAGAAAAAATTTCAGGAAGATTTTCGGAAACATGGTCTGAAATAAATTTAACTTCCCGGTATATCGCGCCTTCTGCAGTGTTAATGATTATTCCGTTAACAAGGTTAACGCAGAAAATTGTTCCCTGCGAACGGTGTTTGGATTCGTGTCCCGAAGATGTGAGAAAATTTCTGAGAGTGCTTTTTGCATTCTGAACGATTTTTCTTGATTCGCTGAAAGCGATAATGAATTTGAGGGCCGCGATTATATTGAAAAAATCTGTGTTCGAAAGTTCGTTAGTCTTTGATATCATTTCGGAGCATGAAGTCACAAATTCATCGGTTTCAGAGAAAGGAATATTTCTTAGAATCGATGAAAGAGTATTTTTCATTTCATCACGGGATGCCTTTTTGATGTTGAATTCAGCATTTCCGCAAAGTGCAGTTATTTCGGTTTTTAAGAGTTTCGAGAATGAAGGATTTCCGTCATCGATTACGGCATAAGGGATTTCGCATGAACGTATAAACGCCGATTTTTCTTCAAACACCGAGTAAGAAATGAAAACCGCGTCATACTTCTTTTTGAGCGCGTCTTTGAAACCTGTTTCACCCTTGATGAAAAGATATTTGATTTTCTTTCCGTTTGCGTCCGTTTTTATTTCGGTGTTATAAGACCCCGGAATTCCGTTTATTTCAAGCCCGCCGGAAGAATATTTAAAAGATGTAAAGCGTTCGAATGAAAGCTGTGCATCGGAGAAGAGCCTTTTTATGAGGTCAAAATCTTCGGAATGATCGCAGAAAAATTTAATTTTGGAACGGCAGTAATTTTTCCATTTGAGAAACTTCGAGGTATTCAGATAATTCGCTGAAGGATGAATTATCGCCGAAATGAATTTGGGATTGATTCCGAGAGAAGCGAATACTTCAAAATACCTTGAAGGGAAAAGATATGAAACCATAGTATTCTGTTTGAAGAATACGGGATTGTCTTCTGTTATAAAAAAACCTGTTCCGTCGATTTTTCTTGAAATTTCGGCAAGCTTTTCATTTAAAGCGATGTCGCTGAAGGATGTCTTGAATGATTCCGAAAGATTGAACAGATCGGTTTTATTGTGATGAATCTTGAAATTTCCATCGCTGTAAAAAATTCCGATGAATGAATCCTTGTCGGAAATGCTGCTTTTGGCTGTAATTTCGGGAATATCTTTTTCGGCATCGACGATTTCGGCGTTTTTGAGATCAAGGCAGAAAACCTTTTGATAATCGAGATACCTCTTAACCAGTCCTTTGGAACCGATGTAGCGGTTTGTCGGAAGATAGTCTATGTCTATGTTAAACTGTTCATTTGAAGGATTTCCGATAAGCCTATCAGGAATAATTATATTTTCAATCAGAGGAATAAGATCTGCCGGAAGCTCTGCCCAGTTGCCTATTCTGATGAATGGCTGAGGATCGTCGAGTTCGCTTCCGGTATAGATTATGAAACATTCAGGATCAACCATGAATATTCTGTCTTTGTTCGTGCGGATAATATCCTTAAGCTCCATTTGAACTCCGATTGATTATGCGTACATTTTTAAAGCGTCTGCAATCTGAACTTTAAAAAACCGTGAAAATTCCGGCAATCTTTTCAGATTATTTAAAGCTCCGCATGAATTTCTAATTTGGATATCATTTATCTGATTTGTAAAGTATTTTTGCTTGATTCCCTGTCTTTTATCCGATTATTTATCTAAGAGGGGCGCTTTGCCCGCAGGCGGTTTAAGGGGAGCTGATGCTTAGGAATTTTTTTCAAAAAATAATCGTCAGATCTTTCTATTCGTCAGGAAAGTCTCCTGTCAGGCGCAGGGCGGGTCTTTTTATTCTTCCGGCGGCAGTTTTTATCTGGATAATGTTTTCAACAGGCATTCCTCTGACTTCTCCTGTCGGATGGGAAAAACCTTTTAAGATTATACCTGCAAGAATTGCACTTTCGAATTTTGACGCTTTTTCCAAAGGAAATTTCGCGGTTGTCGCTTTTGAGGGCAGGGAAAAGGGCAGACGCAATATTTATTCATCTACGTCCTTAAACGGCGGAAAAATATTCTTTGAGCCGAAACTTATAGCATCATACGCAGAGCGGGAAGGATTCCCCAATATGAATCCCCGCGTCGCCATTTCATCCAATGGAAAAATATTCATAGTATGGCAGTCGTACAGCGAAGAAGAGAACTCATACCGTATATTTTATTCGTTTTCGTCGGATTACGGCGGAGGATTTACGCCTCCTGAAAAACTGATTTTTAAAACAGAGATGGATTTCATCCCTCTGATATTTTATGATGATAAAAACGAACTCCATGTAATTTATCACTCGTATGAAAATGAACAGTTCAATCTTTATCAATCCATCGCGGGCACTGACTTGAATTTCTCTCCGGCGGAAAAAATAACCGTTCTCGGCAGGGAATTCCGCGGAGCATTTTTTCCGTCAATAGCATCTTCCGGCGCAAATGTATATATCGCATGGCAGGGAAAATCCTCCAAGGCCGGAATACTTAACGATGATATTTTTATAATGCGATCGAATAATTACGGAAAAACATATTCAGGTTTTGACAATATAACAAATTCAAGCGGAAACGATTCACGTCCGTCGCTTCTTCTTTCAGGCGGAAAATTGTACTGCTTTTACCAGAACAATGACGGCGGAAACTGGAAAATCAATTACAGCGTTATGGGCGAACCCGGAAGCTTTTCGCCGCCTGCGGTAGTTTTTGACACCAATGCGAACTGTTATTATCCTTCGGCTTCATCCGGCGGGGAAAACATTTTCGCGTTCTTTTATGACGCACGTGGCGGAAAAAACAGCGTATCATCGGTAAAAATTTCACCCGACGGAAAAATAACCGAACCGGTTAAATTGTCCGAAGGGAAAGGTCCGGCATATAATCCGCGTTCGCTTTCGTTCGGAAGCAGAATCTTGGCTCTGTGGAATGAGGGCGGTTCCGTCTACGGAAAATTCTCGGATACGAACGCAGAAATTCCTTTTGTGTATTCGGCGACGCATCCTCAGAACAAGTGGACCCGTGTGTCATCGGCACAGATAAGATGGAATGCTCCTGAAGATGAATCTGGAATCGAAGGATACGCGCTTGCTGTAAACCGCGAACGTTATTTCAACCCGACCGTAGTTAACGTAGGAGCTAACACCAGATATTATGAAGTTCCGTTTCTCGAAGACGGAATAACTTATTTTCACATACGAACTGTTGACAAGGCCGGCAATTACAGCCGTACGTTGAGCTATCCTTTGATGGTGAGCCGCACACAGCTTCCGATGCCTGCAGTTGAATCGAAGACGCATCCCGAGGGCAAGGGCACGCCTTTATCGTCCGGTTCGCTCAGCTGGAATCTTGAAGATGATGTGCGGGTGAAGGGATATTATTTCAGCATCTCAAAAGAGAAGCCGTCGCCTCCGAAAACATTTACCGAAAATACTGAAACTTCATTTTCGGATCTTGAAGAGGGCAGGTATTTCTTTGCGGTAAAGGCCGTTGATAAAACAGACATGCCTGGCAAAGTTGCGTTGTATGAGATAATCGTCGGTTCGGCCGCAAAGCTAACACCCGGTGAATATAAAAATATCGCGAAGGTAAAAGATGATTCAGTGATAATAGCACAGCCAATTCAGTATATTGGCAAACCTGTGACACTTGAATATACTGTTAATCCGGGAATCCATTCCGTTGATATCAGAATTTTTTCAAAAGAAATTAGCGACGGTTTTTATGAGCTTACATTAAAAAAGAATAATTCCGATGCAGTTTATAGAAATGATACGGGAGATTTTAAAATCGAAAATCTGCCTGCCGGTGAATATTCTTTTACGGCGGCTGCTGTAAAAGACGGAAAAATTATCAAGCGCAAGAGCGGAAATTTTTCCGTAGGAGAAATGAAAAAAACTGAACAGACCGAGCAGTTGTCCGCTTTTGATTTATTTGCTTCAGTTGTACAGAAAAGATTTATTGCCGCATTAATATTTATTCCGGCGTTTACCTTGTTGATGCTGTTTGGAATCGGCAGAGTGCGGTTTCTTTTTGAATTCAAAAAGTTTATTTTTGTCTGGAAGAATTATTTCAAGGTGCTGTTTTCGAGGGAATGAATTACTCAGTCAGCGAGCTTGGCGGATTCGCGGGACAAGTACTGTCCGAGGGAACAGGCCGTGCGGCAATAGGCCGCCAGAAGGATGAGGAAGCGAAAAAGAAAGCAGAGGCAGAAGCAGCGAAGAATAAATCCGGACAGAATGTACCTCCGGTTTCAGCTGCCGAAGGATTTGTAAACGCGCTTGGAGCCGGATTGATACGAATAAAGAATGATCTGGAAAAACTGTGGAACGGACTGACAGGTGACGGCTTCAATACGAATGATGAATTGAAACAGATGGAGGAAGGAAAGAAACAGGCAATAGCCGCCGCGTTGGGAGAATGGGATAAGATGAAGACAGAGGATATGAGTCAGGACATATTATCCAACTTCAACGCGGACACGAGAGAAGTGACAGATGCCAAGATACAGGCAATGAGAGATGCTAAACTTGACACTACACAGATAGAAAAACAGGTGGCTGTACTCAGACAGCAGGATGCGGCGTATAAGGCGCAGTTAAAAGCGGATAGTCTTGCACAGCAAAGCGCGGGAAAAGAAACATACGGATACGCGCATTCAACACCGGGAAATATGGTATCAGGAGCTTCGGTAGAATTTCCTCGCGGAAATCAGAAAATGGTGAGCGCGAGTTTCCTGGATAATCTTTTGGGGACTGCAAACGCTGCCGAAAACGAAGGAAGTTATGTGAAGCTTAAAGAGGGCGGAAGCGCTGGATACGCGCAGGCGCTAAGTAATCAGGCAATAAATGAGAGTATAAAGAAAGGGGACGGATATGGAGAAAAGTATATGCACGAAGCTAATGTGCAGGGATATGCTGATGCCTTAAATAATTCTGCTATAAGCGAGAGCATAAGAAATAATGATGGGTATTTGTCAAAAAATCTTGCAGGAATAAAAGAGGCGACTGATAACATAAAAAATATCGTCTCACAATATTCTGACTTAAATGAAAGAACAATTCAAATGTCGAAATATTTAAGGGATAATTCGCAGGGAATTTATAATGATTATATCTCACAAGGATATTCCGCGCAGGATGCGCAGGGAATGACTCTTGCATATATGGCACAGCAGTATGTTGAGAATAGTAATATCAAATATGGAACAGAGCCTGATCATTCCCCAGGCAATTTTTATAACTATACAGCTGGAATGGATAATTCGGAAAAAATAACTTTTCCTCAAAGAGAAATCCAGTGGAAAAATAAAGATCCTCTTGGTAATTATTCCGGCAATGGAGGCCAGCCGGCACTTGATTGTTCGGCATTTGTAGGATTGTCCCTCTATACTTCTGGGATAGATAGTGGAGTGACTAATGTGAAATCGCCGATACTTAAAGGACTTAATCTTGATGGAAATTCAAGAAATGCAGGAGTTGGGAATATAGTTGATGACAAGTATGATATTTTCGAAAGTGCTTCAGATGGCAGCTTGAAAGTTGGCGATATTGGGTATTGGATTAGTGGACCAACAGAAAGGCCTAATGGACATATAGTAATAGTTTCTTCTGTTAGTAATGGACATGCAACGAGTCATTATCATAGTTCGCCAATTGACTATGGTAATACATATGATGACAACAATAAAGGATTGCAAAATTCCTTGTTTACTCAACCAAGAAGATCGACTCAGCCTATTAGGTATTTAAGATTAAAAGAAGGTGCATTGAAATGGTAAGAAAAATAGGGTTATTTTTAGTATTGTTTGCTTTGCTGAATTGTCAGCAAAAGCAATACTTCATTGAAGATAAAATAAATGCTCTTAATGGTCCTGAAAAGTGGATGGAATTAGAAAAATATATTTTGGAAAAAAAATATTTTTTATCACCGCCGAATAGCAGTTTGATTTTTGACGATATGAAAAATTATCATGTTGAAGATTCTTCTGGAGGAAAGACTATTCGTGATAACTATCAATGGATGATAGATTCAAAAGGATGTTATATTGACTTTTATTTGAATTTGGGGAAGTTTTATAGTTTTTATATAGATGTTGTAGATGCAGGAGAAAATAAATTGAGTCCGATTTTAATATTTTATAAAGAAAAAAACTATGTTGCCCCGAAGAAATTATTGAAAGATGATGGTTATGAAGTTCTTTATGCTAGAAATTTCTATAAAAAGGATAGAAAGCCAATAAAGAAAGATTGGTAAAAATTAAGGCATAGTGTTGATGAATTATATTCAAGCTCCCTTTTTGGAGTAAGAAATAAATTCAAACTCGGCTTCCGATAACCGAATCCTTATGCCTCATTGAAGAGCAATGAAGACATAAGGCCGGTTATCCTTAAGCCGAATGGAAATGGCAGGCGCAGCTTGCGAAGCGAACCGATAAGGTACGTTATGTAGAATTGCGAAG
>ENA-UOWE01001384-UOWE01001384.1-activated-sludge-metagenome-genome-assembly--contig:-NODE-1384-length-30085-cov-12.386147_pt1 | contig 30085 bp, 27 predicted proteins | sample MGYA00249841_ERZ761562 | MGnify/ENA primary metagenome ERZ761562 (study PRJEB28883, sample SAMN05720200) | activated sludge metagenome | isolation source: Anaerobic digester | place: Japan...
CGGGAACAGGATGAACTGAACGCCCTGAAACAGCGCCGATCGGAATTGCTGAAAACAGCCGGAGAAACCGAAATAAAGCTCGGCGAATTTGATACCCGCCTTACAGAACTCTCCGGCCCGATCGAGCGGCTTGAGGAACGCGACCGCGCGAAAGAAGAAGCCGACAGGCGTCTCCGCAATGCCCGGACCATCAATGAATGCGCAGCCGATCATGAACGGCTTACCCTGTCCCGAACCGCTCACGCGGGCGCTGCGGCCAATACGGAAGCAAAGATCGCCGAAACCGAAAAAGATCTCGACATAGCGAAGGCGGAGCTTGCCGGACTCGAGCTCGAAGCGGAACGCGCAAAAGCCGGGGACACTGCTGCGTCCCTTGCGCGGACCCTCAAACACGGAGAGCCCTGCCCCGTCTGCGGTTCAACCGAACACCCGAAACCCGCGAGTCCCGCGGCCGCGTTCGACACAACCGAACGAATCGACGCGAAAAACCGCACCATTCGGTCGCTCGAAACCGCGCTCGAAAAATTGCGCAAAGATCTGGCCACCCACCGCGCCAACGAACAGGCGGCCGCGGACCGTATTGCGGAAATCTGCAAAAGGGCGGAAACGGTACCGGACCGCATGAACCCGGAATGCATTCCCTCCCCCGCGGAAGCAGCCGGGGCGCTCGAAACGGCGGCAAAGGAAATGCAGGCCGCTTCCGATGCCCTGATCCAGTCGCAAAAAGCGGTTCGGGAAGCGGAAGATATCCGGAAAAGCCGTACCGCCTTCCTTGCAGGTACTGAAGCAACGGCAGCGGAACTCGATGCGCTTGCCGGCGAGATTACCAAACGGGAAACGGGAATGGCCTTCAATACCGACCGGTACCGTGAAGCCTTTCCCGACGAAACCGTACCGGACCCCGCCATGGCGGAAGAAGCGCTGGAAATTCTTGACGCGACGCTTCTGGAGCTGGACGCGATAATAAACAAATTTACCGACGGGTTTACCGCGGCAAAAGAACGCTGTGCGTCCCTCGCGACGCGTAAAGAACATCTGAAAGAACTGCTCGCCAGGAAGCAAAAGGATCTTGCTGAAATTCATGCCGGACTCGACAGCGAGCGCGCAAAGGCCGGGTTTGCCGATAGTACCGCAATCCGGTCCGCTGCCCGGACACGGGAACAGATGGACGACCTTGACCGCTCTATCCAGGCATGGAACAAGCGATTCACCGAGACTGCCGCGGAAGCGGAACGGCTGGAAGAAGAACTGCGCGAATGGAAGGGTGCGGACGCAAAAACGGCCGAGGCGGAACTTGAACGAATAAGCCTCGAGCTCAAATCCTCGGAATCCTCCCTGCACGAAATGAAACTCTCCCTTTCCAATCTGGACGCGCGGGAAACCCGATACCAGACCATGGTTACCGAGTTCGAGGAACTCTCCAAAGAAACCGGAGCCCTCGTTGCCCTCGCAGGAGATCTTACCGGACAAAATCCGGCGAAAATGAGCTTTGACGCATGGATTCTCGGCTCGTACCTCGAGGAGATTACCGCGTACGCGAACACCCGACTCGAGCGCATGAGCGACGGACGGTACCGGATCCAGGTTGATGAACAGTTCCGGAAAGGCAACAGTCTCGCCGGACTCGATCTGGAAATTCTCGACGCCTACACCGGAAAAACCCGTCCGGCCGGCACCCTGTCGGGCGGCGAAACCTTCATGGCGTCAATCAGCCTTGCCCTCGGTCTGGCGGATTCAATCCAGACCCGTTCCGGCGGCATCCAGCTCGACGCCGTATTCATCGACGAAGGCTTCGGTTCCCTCGACGAAACAAGCCTTGAAAAGGCAATCGGCATCCTCGACGAAATTCGCGGCCACCGCATGGTGGGTCTCATCTCCCATGTCCCGGAGCTTCGTTCGAGAATTCCAGGCCGCATCGAAATTATCAAAACACAAACCGGCTCAAGAATTGTGCAAGGAGAGCACTCATGATTGAAAGCGCATTGTTTACCGACTTTTATGAACTGACGATGGCCCAGGGCTACTGGAAATACGGCATGAACAAGCCTGCCGTATTCGATGTCTTTTTCCGCCGCCAACCCTTTTCCGGCGGATTCTCCATCCTTGCCGGTCTTGATCCCCTCCTGGATATCCTGGAGTCATTCCGATTTTCCGCGGACGACATCCGCTGGCTTTCATCGCTCAACCGTTTCGAACCCGGTTTTCTCGACTACCTCGCAGAGTTCCGTTTTACGGGCAGTCTCTGGGCCATGAACGAGGGCACGGTCATCTTTCCCGATGAACCGGTCGCCCGCATCCATGCCGATGCCATAGAAGCGTCAATTATAGAAGGGCTCGTGCTGAACACCATCAACTTCCAGAGCCTTGTCGCAACCAAAACCGCGCGTATCTGGCTCGCTTCCGGGAAGGCGCCGATCATGGAATTCGGCCTCCGCCGGGCACAGGGAGAAAACGGCGCCATGAGCGCAAGCCGGGCATCGTTCATCGGCGGGGCGGCCGGTACGAGCAATACGCTCGCCGGGAAAGAATACGCCATCCCGGTTCTTGGAACGATGGCACATTCCTGGATCATGAGTTTTCCGTCGGAAGAGGAAGCGTTCCGCGCCTATGCCGACATGTTCCCCGACGCGTCGGTCTTCCTCATCGATACCTACGACACGCTCGAATCGGGGCTGCCCGCGGCCATTACCGTGGGAAAAGAACTGCAGGCAAAAGGGAAATCATTCGGTGTCCGGCTCGATTCCGGAGACATCCAGTACCTGAGCGAAGAAGTCCGCACGGCGCTCGACGCTGCGGGCTTGAACGACGCGACCATTACCGTCTCGAACGAGCTCAATGAAGAAATTGTTGAGTCCCTCGTCCGCGACGGCGCACCCATAGACACCTGGGGCGTGGGAACGCACATGGTAACCGGCGGAAACGAATCTTCGTTTACCGGCGTCTACAAGATGTGCGCCCGCACCGGCGATACCGGAGAACTCGTTCCGACCATGAAACTCTCGGACAATCCCGAGAAAATGACCAATCCCGGCGTAAAGCAGGTGTGGCGTCTGTATCTGGACGACGGAACCGCCAAGGCCGACGTATTGGCTCTGGAAGAAGACACGATCCAATCCGGCGTAACCGACCGGTTCTATCACCCCGCGAATGAATTGCAGAGCTTTATGTGCACCCCGGCGCGATCGGTTCCCCTCCTTTCGGAAAAAATGCGTACCGGAAAACGCCTGCTGCCCGCGGAACCGCTGGTAACAATCCGGGAACGGGTCCAGACCGGGCTTCTGGAATTTGACCGGACCTACCGGCGCAAATTGAACCCGCATATCTATAAAGTCTCATTGACAAAAGCCTTGAGAGATCTCAAACTGGAGTTTCTGAAAAGACACGAATCATGATCATTTATCCGAGGAGGACATACATGATACACAAAAAATACGTACTGCTGCTTGTTGCCGCAATTCTCGTTGCGTCCCTTGCCGTAACGGGCTGTTCCAAAAAGGCTCCGATCCTGAAAGCCGCCGACAAACACGGACTGGTATTCGGAACGGCTATCACGGCAGGAGATATTTTTGATCCCGAAATGAAAGAGTTTATAACATCTCATTTCAATCTCGTTGTGCCGGAAAACACCATGAAATGGGTCAATATCCGTCCCACAAAACAGTTCTGGAACTGGTCGGACCTCGACAAGATGGTGGACTTCGCCGAAGAGAACGATATTATCATTAAAGGGCATCCGCTCATCTGGGATGAACAGACCCCCGGATTCGTCAACAGCGTCAAGACAAAAGAAGCTGCGCTTGAAATCATTGTTGAGCACATCACCGAAATCATGACCCGGTACAAGGGACGCATCCAGATGTACGACGTGGTGAACGAACCCTTCGCCGAAGACGGCTCCATGCTCGACTCGTTCTGGTACCGCACCTGCGGAACCGAGTTTATCGACGTAGCATTCAGGACCGCGCGCGAAATTGATCCCGACGCCAAACTCATCATGAACGAGTTCAATAACGAATTTGCCGGGCATCCCAAGTCGGACGGTATGTACGAGTTCGTAAAAGGCATGGTGGAACGCGGCGTTCCCATCGACGGAATCGGCATCCAGATGCACATCATGGCCGAAAGCTATTTTGACGCCGAAGCGCTCCAGGCGAATATCAAACGCTACGCCGATCTCGGCCTCAGCGTATATTTCTCGGAGATTGATGTACGAATCAAGAATCCGGTAACCGGAGACAACGAAGCGCAGCAGGTTGCCGCCTACCGCGGACTCATGGAAGCGGCCCTGGCAAACGAAAACGCCAAACACTTCGTGGTCTGGGGATTTGCCGACAGCCGGAGCTGGGTACCGCGCGCCTTTTCGGGATACGGCAGTGCCCATCTTTTTGAAAACGATGTTGAACCCCGGAACCCCAAGGCAGCGTTCAAGGAAATTGAAACTGTACTGAAAAACTGGAAGAACTGATTACGGAAGATACGCGCTTTTGATGTTCGAAAGCGCGTCGAAGAGCTTCCGCTTTTCCGCGTACCGCCCGCCCGTGAGCGCCTCAAGCTTGCCGCGGGCTTTTTTTCGCCCCGAGTTGTCCTGAAAGCTGCACGTACAGGTTGAACTGATGTAGCCCTGCGCCGTGGCGTGGCGTACGATCATCGGAATGTCCGCCAGGCACAACGGACGGATTATGGTGACCGGATACTTCTCGTAGGTGAGCCGGGGTGGCATGGTGGAAAGCTCGCCCTTTACGAGGGCGTTCATGAGCAGTGTTTCGAGGATGTCGTCAAGATGATGACCGAGGGCAATCTTGTTGAAACCCTCACGCATGGCATAGTTGTTGAGCTCCGTGCGGCGCTGGGTGGAACACCACCAGCAGTTCATCTTTTTTCCCGGCTTGAGCCGCCCGGTTACATCGACGTTTTCCGTTACGAGAGGAACACCCCATTCGGCGAACCGCGCCGCGAGGACCGGATCGAGCGGTGAGCCGATATCGCTCGCGATATGAAGCGCGGTAACCGAAAAACGCGGTCCGAACCGGCGTATGAGCCGCGACGCGAAATACTCCACAAGCGCGGTGGAATCCTTGCCGCCCGAAGCTCCCACGAGAATACGGTCGCCCTCTTCAATCATTGCATATTTTTCAACCGCGTGATCAATCACACGGAACAACGCCGGATTTGCCATAGATGATCAGTATACAGAAAAGTAAACGGTTCGTCCTCCCGTTGACCCCGAACGAAAAACCCGGTATCGTGACCGCACGACACATTTCAAAGGAAGCGAGGTGAAATTCCTCCGCTAGCCCGTAACTGTAACCGGAAAAGGAACTGCCATTCAGCCACTGCGCACCAGCGCGGGAAGGCGGCAGCGCCGGAAAGACTAGTCGCGTTGCCGCGAACGGTCCTGACCATCCGCAAGCCAGGAGACTTTGGTGTGTCAAACCAAACATTTTCGCGCTCTCGTGGAACAGGGCGCGGAGGAGTACCAATGAAACACCCCCGTATCCGCCTCATGGTTGCCGCGTTCGCGGCATGTCTCGTCCTTCTTTCCGGTTGCGAGCTTGCAACTTCATCGACCGATGGAGCCCTTACCGGTTACTGGAAGTCAACTTTCGGGGACGGCTTTGAACTTTCCGGCAATACGCTCGAAGGCTTCCGGTATGTCCAGTACAACGACGCCGATCGCAGCGTCAGTTTTGCCGGAACAGTCGTGAATAATCCGGACTACTTCGCTACGTCCGGCTATCTTGTCATTCTGATAAGCGATCCGGGCACCTTTGATATAACAAAAGGCGCCTATCATGTCGTTCACTGGAAAAACCTTTCCGGCTCCCTCGTAGCCGCGGGCAGCGCCTACAAAGTCGGAGGAGCACATAACAACGGCATGGAAACCCTTGCGGAAGCCCTTGCCGAATACACCGTTAAAAACGGCTACTACGGCTATTACGGCGAGTACGAGAAACAATGACGAAGATACGTGCGGCCGCCGCGCTCACGCTTGCCCTTGGGCTGCTTGCCGCGCCGAAGGCGTACCCAACCGACATTCCGGTCATGGACGGCGCAGGCCTTACGGTAACCGCCGAACTTACGGAGCCGGGAACGGTCCGGGTGGACCGGAACGATATTGACCGGAGCACCGCGCCGGATCTCGTCAGCCTGCTCGCGGAAACTGCCGGCGTCAGTATGACCAGCCACGGCGGCTACGGAACGGTGAATGCGCTTTCAATCCGGGGACTTTCCACGAGCCGCATACAAGTCCGAATCGACGGAGTACTCGTATCTTCGCCCCAGTCGGGTGACTTCGACTTGACCTCGATTGACAAAAATACCATCGAAAGCATCACCATCCGCTACGGCGGATCCGCGGCGGTAACCCTGGACATTGTAACCCGGAAGCCCCGCGGTACCGGATTCACCTGGAATGCGGGTTTTTCCAATACCGCCTGGATCCCGCCCAATACCGGAGAATCCCTTGTCGACACCCAGCGGCTTGATTTTTCCCTGGGCTGGAGCGACACTCCGGTCCGCTTCCGGCTCAACGCGTTCGCGACCCGTGCCCAAAACCGTTTTCCCTTTGAACAGGGAGATACCATACTGGTGCGGACCGGAAACGAAATGCTCGACGGCAGCGTCGCGGCCCTGGCGGATACCGACATCACCCCCCTCGTCAATCTTTCTGCGTCTGCCTCGCTCTACCGTGCCGACAAGAATGTGGCCGGACCGGTAACAACCACAACACCCGGCAAACAGGACGATCTTCGCTCGCTCGAAACACTCTCGCTCACGGCAAAACGTTTTTTCTCACCGTCGGTTTGGGCCCGGTTCACCCTTGCGCACGGAATGACTCGCCTTGACTGGGAAGATCCCGCAACGGAATCCCGCCACAGTCTGCACAGTATTGAAAGTATCGGCTTCTGGAAATTCTTCCCGGCAGAAACCCTGGACACACGATTCCGTGCAACATGGAAACATGACTCCCTGGACTCGACCAATACCGGTGACGCACGACGGGACACGGTCACACTGGAATCCGGTGGCGACTGGCGGATGACCCGCGAATGGAACCTCTCGGCGGACTGCGCTGTCCTTATATCCCCTTCTCTTGAAACACCCGCACTCATGCCCGCGCTCACCCTGTCCCGCGCATTCGGCCCCAAAACCACTGGCGGTCTCCGCGTATTCAAAACCTTCAAAATGCCGGACATGAATGCGCTGTACTGGGCGGGAGACACAACTGCAACTGGAAATCCCGACCTGAAGAATGAAACCGCCCTGGGAGGAGAACTCTTTGCGGCTCACAATGCACCCGGCCGGTTCAGGAGCGAGCATTCCCTGTATGCCCGGTGGTACCGGGACGCAATAATCTGGCAAACCGCCGCCGGTGTCTGGAGTCCTGAAAATGTGGGAGAAGCGCTGTACCTCGGTTCGGACCACCGTGTTGTATTCACCCCCGGGGACGGCCTCAGCCTCACCCTGAACTATGCCTGGCTTTTTACCCGGGCCCTGACCGGGGACTTCACCTTTTCAGACGGCAAACGCATGCCCTACCAGAGCGAACACCGCTTTTCTATCCGGCTCGAACGATCCGTCCGGCGATACTCCTGGCACATCGCGCCCCGCTATGAGAGTCCCCGCTTTACCACCATCATGAACGCGACCGAACTTCCCGGAGTATTCCTGCTCGACGCCGGAATGACCATACAAGCCGGCCCGCGGGTTTCATTCCATCTTGACGGCCGCAACCTGCTGAACGAACAGTGGATGAGCATGGACGGATATCCCATGCCGGCCCGCTCGGTCACCGCCGGGATACGGGTACGGGGCCAGTAACGCGCCAACAAAATTGGCAGCAGTACTTTTTCCCCCGCCCCGGCTGTGATACACTCCATCCATGGATCTTGAAATGCTCGCCTTCCGGGCCTCATGCCTGCAGACCGTTCGCTCATTTTTCATTGAACGGGGCTATCTTGAAACCGACACGCCGGCCCTTTCGCCGCACCTCATCCCGGAAACCTGCCTTGAGGTATTTCAGACGGAATACCGCAAACCCTGGCAAGATACCGCCGAGGGCGTCGTCCCCCTCTATCTCGTGCCGTCCCCCGAGCTCTATCTCAAGCAGATTATCGCCGACCACGGCGTTTCCCTGTTTCAAATATCCCGTTGCTACCGAAATGCGGAATCGGTGGGCCGTATTCACAGCCCCGAGTTCACCATGCTGGAATACTACACGATTCATGCCGATTACACCGCCTCGCTCGATCTGACCGAAGAACTGTTTTCCTTCCTTCTGGACACTCTTTTTCCAAACGGACACGAACCGGCAGGACTCCGTCCTCCGTTTATCCGGATAACCATGGATGACGCGTTCCGCACCTTCGCGGGCTTTCCACTTTCCGAAAATCCCGAGCCTGCGGATCTCGCTCGTCATGCCGCGATCCTCGGCCTCGGCGACGAAGAAACACTTGCCGCCTGGAGCTGGGACGACCTGTACGAATTGCTACTGGTCCACACGATCGAACCCGCATTGCCCCGGGATCGTCCGGTGGCGCTCATTGACTACCCGGCCGCCGTTCCCTGTCTGGCCGCGGAAAACACTGAAACCGTTAAACATCCCGACGGACGGCGCCTCCGGTGGAATACCCGGGAACGATGGGAACTCTATGCAGGCGGCGTAGAACTCGCCAACTGCTACACCGAACTCCGGGACGCCGAACGCATCCGGCGATACATGGAAACCGAAAACCGTGAAAAACAGAAGCACGCGCGGGTCCCCCACCCGGCCATACCGGATTTCGATCAGATTTGTGCCCGCATGCCGCCCTGTTCCGGATCGGCTCTGGGACTGGACCGTCTCATCATGCTCCTGGCCGGGAGATCATCCCTCGACAGTATCCTTCCCTTTCCGCTGACGGACCGGATCTAGCCAAACTGCCGATAATCCGATAGACTCACTCTTCAGTAAACAAACCTGCGGGTTGGAAGATAACAGGAGAAACAGAGTATGATTAGAGGCGGCGACATCGCGAAAGGAACAGTCCTCTTGGTAAAGGGCACCCCCTACCTCATCGTGGAACGGGAGTTCGTCAATCCGGGAAAGGGATCAGCCTTTGCCCGCGTAAAAATGAAGAATCTTCGTGACGGTTCAGTACTTACCCAGACCATCAAGACCCAGGACAACGTTGAAGACGCCACGGTCGACACCCGCAAGGCACAGTATCAGTACCATGACGGTGAAAACTATGTATTCATGGACACCGAATCCTTCGAACAGATCATGGTAACCGAAGATGTACTGTCGGATAAAAAGAATTACCTCCGCGAAGGCGACGAATACGACATAGTCATCTGGGAAGAAGAATCCATTGACGTGAAGATTCCCACAAAAATGATCTTCGTAGTCGCTGAAAGCGAAAACTACGTCCGCGGCGACACCGTTTCCGGCGCCACCAAGCCTGTAGTAACCGAAACCGGACTCGTTGTCCGCGTTCCCCTCTTCATCAAGCAGGGCGAACGGATCATGGTCAACACCGAAACCAACGAATACCAGGAACGCGTAAACAGCTGATTCCCCACGATACCGGAATTGTTGAATTTTCCCGCGTTTCCGCGGGATTTTTTCAACAATTTTGGTAGCACTCCCCCAAACTTGACACCATCCCCTCAAGGGCGTACCTTATAAGTACCGGTTGGAATACTTCCACCGCCGATTCGCACTCACACCTAAGCGAAAACAAGTATAATTTCACGGAGGTGTCATTATCGATACAACAGCATCTATGGCCATGATCGGAAACTATGTACCGCGGCGATGCGGCATAGCTACCTTCACTGCGGATCTGACCACAGCGCTCAATACCCACACCGGTGCCGAATGCTGGGCTCTTGCCATGAATGACCGCCCGGAGGGATATGACTATCCCCGGGAAGTGCGGTTCGAAATAAGTCAAAATGAGCCGGCGGACTACCGGCTTGCGGCGGACTATCTGAACATCAAGTCGCCCGACGCGGTCTCCCTGCAGCATGAATACGGCATATACGGCGGAGAGTCCGGAAGCTACATCATCAATCTTCTGAAAAATCTCCGGATGCCCGTTGTCTCAACCCTGCATACCGTCCTGCAGGAACCGACCCGCGACCAACGGAAAGTACTCCTTACCATTGCCGAGCTCTCATCCCGCCTGGTTGTCATGTCGAAAAAATCACGTGAACTGCTCATGAGCGTGTACGGAGTCCCGGAAGAAAAAATCCGCTTCGTACATCACGGCATCCCGGACATGCCTTTTGTAAAAACATCGGTTTACAAGAAGCGCTTCGGGGTTCAGTCAAAAAAAGTGATTTTGACCTTCGGACTCCTTTCCCCGAACAAGGGAATCGAAGTGATGATAAAAGCCCTCCCGGCAATCGTGGAGAAGAATCCTGACGCGGTCTATATCGTTGTAGGTGCGACGCATCCCCACGTCAAGCTCCACAGCGGCGAGGAATACCGCCAGGGTCTCGAACGGCTTGCCCGAAAACTTGGCGTGGAAAAGAACATCATCTTTTACAATCGCTTTGTCGAGTTCTCGGAACTCTGCGATTTTCTCGGCGCGACCGATGTCTATGTAACGCCGTATCTCCACGCGGCACAGGCGGTGTCAGGTACACTCGCCTATGCGATGGGCGCGGGCAAACCGGTTGTATCCACTCCGTATTGGTACGCCGAAGAAATGCTCGCGGATGAACGGGGCGTTCTGGTCGGATTCAACGATTCCACGGCGCTTTCCGAATCGATAAACCGTCTGCTCGCGGACGACAAACTCCGCGGCAAAATAGTAAAAAAAGCCTGGGACTTCTCACGCGGCGCCCTGTGGAAAAATGTCGCTGCGGAGTATCTCTCGATTTTCGACGAAATCCGCACCGAGCGTCAGGAACAACCCCGGGTCTGGACGTTTCCGGAGCCTCTTGAGAAAACCCGGACAAGCTTGCCGGACATCAATCTCGGTCACCTGTTTACCATGACCGACGATACCGGCATCCTGCAGCACGCGACCTATTCCGTGCCCGAGTATGCACATGGTTACTGTATCGACGACAATGCCCGTGCGCTCATCGTTTCCGTCATGGCGGCACTTCAGTCCCCGGAACCGCGTCAGCTTGTCGAGTTGCAAAAGAAGTATCTTTCATTCATCCAGCACGCCTGGAATGAGAAGGCCGGCGGGTTCCGGAACTTCATGGGTTTTGACCGGCACTGGCTTGAGGAGAAAGGCTCCGAAGACAGTCAGGGCCGAACCATCTAGGCCCTCGGTGTCTGTTCGGCCCTGTCCCGGGACAAGGGTTGCACCGCGCTCGCGACCCGGCTCTTTCATCAGGCCTTGCCGCTCCATGCGTCCCTGTCCTATCCCCGTTCCATCGCGTTTGCGCTCGTCGGCATTCACGCCTACCTCGCGCGCTTTTCCGGCGATACGGAAGTTCGCCGTGTTCGGGGCATGCTCGCCGACCGCCTGTATACCTTCTTCCCCGAAACGCTCGACACTGCCTGGCCCTGGTTCGAGGACACCCTTTCGTACGCGAATGCCAAGATTCCCCAGGCGTTCCTCCTCTCCGGGCAATGGGAAATCCGGCCGGAGCTGACCGAACTGGGGCTGAAAATCCTCGACTGGCTCATCGACCTGCAAATCACCAACAATCACTACTCCCCGATCGGAAACAACGGCTGGTTTGTCCGCGGCGGAACCAAACCCTGCTTCGATCAACAGCCGATCGAGGCACAGGCAATGCTCGAAGCCTGTCTGCTCGCGTTCCGCATGACGCTCAGGGACAAGTACCGCAATGCCGCACTGGCCGCGTTCAACTGGTTTTTGGGACAAAACGACCTGAATGAACCGCTCTATGACTATGCGACCGGAGGCTGCCGCGACGGTCTTACGCCGGACGGTCCGAATCTCAATCAGGGTGCCGAATCCACACTGGCCTGGCTCCTGTCGCTTTTGGCCATGCACGGATTCCATGCCGAGCAGGGAAATATGCATTACACTGAAACAATAGAGGAATAATGCTTTGAATAAACCGGTTGTAACCCGTCTACCGAATCTTTTAACTCCGTTTCTTTCCCGGGTGTTGCTCCGTCCGTTCATTCCCGGGGACGAGAACCGTCAGTGCCGCATCATATCCCGGGTCTCCATGATGGACGACACAGAGGTGCGCAAAACCCTTGACCGGGTAATTGCCGAATTCGGCTGGCGGCATCTTGATCTTCGGCAGTATCTCATAAAGAATTACAAGGCAGTTGAACCGGCGATCATCTCGGACACACCGCTGTCCGATGAACGGAAACTCCTTATCGGCGCCTACTTTACCCAGGAATACGCGCTCGAGTCCGCCGCGCTCTTCAATCCGTCAATTGTGCCCCATCCCGTACAGGAAAACCTCCCCGAAGGGGCAGTCCGGTTCATCCTCAGCCTCCGGGCGGTCGGCGAAGGCCACATTTCATCAATTGTATTCCGCGAGGGGATTGTTCATGCCGACGGCAGCGTGGCGGTTCATAAACCGACGACCTATGTTACCGAACCGGAACAAACGCCGTCTCAGGTGTACGACAAAGCGCTCTTTTCACGCAAGCTCGCGGAACTTCGAATCAACCAGGACATTCGCCAGCAGATCATGAATCGTCTCCCGGAAACCTTTACCCTTGCCGAGCTTACACGTGCCATCAAAGATGACCGGCAGGAGAATCCGCCAACCCGGGATCAGGAAGAATCGATCCACTCAATCCTGGCGCTCGCCTACTCGAACTTCACCGTTGTCTTTGACCCGACCCATCAAACGTCCGAGAAAGCGCTCTTCCCGTTTACACCCGATCAGCGGAAAGGCATGGAAGATGTACGCTTTGTCCAGTTCATCGACGATGACGGTTCCCATACTTACTTCGGAACCTACACGGCATACGACGGACACACCATTCTTCCCCAGCTCATTGAAACCGCCGACTTTACGACCTTTCGCTTCCTCACCCTGAACGGGCCTGCTGCCCAGAACAAGGGAATGGCCCTCTTCCCCAGGAAGATTGACGGTCAATACGTCATGATCTCCCGTCAGGACAACGAAAACATGTTCATCATGTATTCGGACAACATCCATTTTTGGTTTGAGCGGAAAATTCTGCTCCGGCCCACGTTCCCCTGGGAGTTCATCCAGATAGGCAATTGCGGATCTCCCATTGAAACGGAACGCGGCTGGCTTGTGCTCAGTCATGGAGTGGGTCCCATGCGCAAGTACTGCATCGGTGCCTTTCTCCTGGATCTCGACGATCCGACAAAGGTAATCGGCCGCCTGCGTGAACCGCTTATCGAACCCCGTGAAAATGAACGCTCCGGCTACGTACCGAATGTCGTGTACACCTGCGGCATGATGCAGGTTGGAGACCTGCTCCTCATTCCGTATGCCATGTCCGACTATTCATCGAGCTTCGCGACGGTTCCGCTCGCCGATGTTCTGGATGCCATGGAGTGCGATGAATGAAAATCGCCATGCTCTCTCCCGTTGCCTGGCGCACCCCTCCCCGCCACTATGGACCCTGGGAACTCGTTACCTCGCTACTGACCGAAGAGCTCGTCAACCTTGGCGTAGACATTACCCTTTTTGCAACAGGAGATTCCCTGACCGCGGGTACCCTGGACGCCGTATGTCCGCAAGGGTATGAGGAAAATCCCGAAGTAAACGCCAAAGTTTCGGAATGCCTTCACATCAGCAACTGTTTCGAAAAAGCGGACCGGTTTGACATCATTCACAACCAGTTCGACTTTTTACCCCTAACGTATTCTTCGTTTGTCCCGACACCGATCGTAACGACGATACACGGGTTTTCATCCCCGTCCATACTCCCGGTCTATGAAAAATACAATCGGCGCTCGCACTATGTTTCAATCAGCATGAGCGACCGCTCCCCGCGGCTCTCCTATGCGGCGAACATTTATCACGGCATCGACCTGTCCCGCTTCACCTTCGCGGAGAATCCGTCGCGCGACTACCTGCTTTTTTACGGACGCTTTCATCCGGACAAGGGGGCGAAAGAAGCGATCGCCATTGCGCAACGCGCAGAACTCCCCCTCAAAATGGCAGGAATAATCCAGGATCGTGGCTACTTTGAGTCCTTCATACAGCCGGCCATTGATCGCGGCGTTGCGGAATATCTCGGCAGCGTGGGAGCGGAAAGCCGCGACCAGCTTTTGGGAAACGCACTCGCCCTGCTCCATCCCATCAATTTTAATGAACCCTTCGGCCTCTCGGTGGTTGAGGCGATGGCGACCGGTACTCCCGTAATCGCGATTAACCGGGGAAGCATGCCGGAATTGATCGATCATGGAATAACCGGATATCTGGCCGGTTCTGCAGAAGAGGCCGCGGACTTTATCCCGGAAATAAAAAAAATCGACCGCACCGTTTGCCGAAAAACCGTTGAAGAACGGTTTTCCGCGAAACGCATGGCGGCCGATTATCTCGCACTCTACAAACAGATTCTCGCCTGAGCTGTTACCCCTTCACGGAACCTGCCATGAGTCCCCGTACAAAGAAGCGTTGCAGGCCGAAGAATACGGCAAGCGGCAGCAGCATGCTCAGGAAGGCTCCCGAAGTAAGCAGATGCCAGTCCTGTCCCTTTTCACCGATCATGGACGCAAGGGCACTCGTTACAACCCGGTGCCGGTCGCCCAGGAATATGAGGGCAACGAGGTAGTCGTTCCATACCCAGAGAAACTGGAAGATGGCGAAGCTCGCAAGCGCCGGTACCGACATGGGGAGGACGAGCCACACAAAGGTTTTGAACGGAGTCGCGCCGTCGATATAGGCGGATTCAAAAACATCGCGCGGCAGGGTGCTGATGTAATTGTACAAAAGGTAGATCGCGAGCGGCAAACCGAATCCGGTATGCGCGAGCCACATGCTCACGAACGATCCGGTGAGTCCCCAGCGGGTAAAATCCTGGAGTACCGGAATGAGCGCTATCTGCAGGGGAACGACCAGCAGCGCGACAACCATGACGAACAGGGGTTTGCGTCCCGGAAAGTTCATCCAGGCAAACGCGTAGGCCGCGAAGGCGGCGATGAGGATCGGAATGATGGTTGCCGGAACACTGACCGCGATGGAGTTCATTACCGCGCTCGAGAAGTTGTTTCCTTCCCGGGTAATGGTATTGCCCGTCGCGTCGGTAAAGGTGATGGTTCCGCCGGTCAATACGTCACGGTAGTTTCCCAGCGTGAGATTGGCGCCGAAACCGACCCATTTGCGTTCAAACACATCCACGCGGCGTGAACGTTTGTTGCCGTACCACTGCATCGTTTTTTCATCGGTAACCGCTATGCCTTCCCGCCATTCGGCGAAGCTCGCGGTATACCCTTCGATGGTAATGGGCTGGTCCGGATCAAGGTCGTCCGGCAGGGTTATTTCACGTGTCTTTACATTTTCCCGGTGTGGTAGTACGGACCACCATCCTGATGCGTAAATGTCCGCAGGGTCCCGGAACGAGGTAACAAAGACCCCGAAGGAAGGCACTACCCATGCCAAAATGAAAAGAACAAGCACGATTGTAACAACAAGACGCCCCGGAGAAAATTTCTTTTTCTTCTTCATTTGAGAGTCCTCCTGGAGCGGAATTCCCGCAGATTATAGACGAGCACCGGCGTAATGACCACGAGCAGGACAATGGCGATCGCCGAAGCCTGTCCGGAGTTTCCATAGGTGAACTGCCGGAGATAGAATTCATTCGCTATGACATTGGTACCGTAATTGCCTCCGGTCATGACCCGTACGATGTCAAAAAGCTTGAGCGAGAAAATGAGAATGGTCGTCGTTACGGTTATTATCGTCGGCATGATGGACGGTATGGTAATACGGAAGAATATGGTTATATCTTCCGCTCCGTCAACACGTGCTGCCTCCATAATCGCCTCGGGAATTGATTTGATGGCCGAGGAGATAATTACCATCGCATAGCCAGTCTGGAGCCAGACCATGATGGCGATAAGGAAAAAATTGTTCCAGAACGGCACAAGAAGCCATGCCTGTGCCTCCCCTCCAAGGGCGACCACAATGGCATTCAACAAACCTATCTCGGTAATGTTTATACCCTCGCCCTTGTACGCGTACATGAATTTCCAGATTACACCCGCCCCGACAAAGGATATCGCCATGGGCATGAAGATGAGGGCTTTGATGAATTTCTCGAATTTGCTCTTGTCCACGAGGACGGAAATCATGATTCCGAGAATCACGCAGGTGGAAGTTCCAAATACCATCCATAACAGATTATTCTTGAATGCTTCAAGCATGATCGGATCAGAAAAGGCAAAGCGATAATTGTCTATAAAAATGAATTTTTTGCCGGTAGCGTCAAAGAAGCTGAGAAAGAGGGTTCGCAGTGTCGGCAACACGAGCGCCCAAAACAAAAGTGCTACCGCCGGACCGGCGAAAACAACTGCCACAGCAACCGATCGAATTTTTCTCGGCATGGTCTGGGCCACCGAGTTCATGACAAAAAACAGCAGGGCCACGGAACCAAGTCCCCAAACCACCGCAAAGAGCGTCATGAGAATCTTGCTGCCCTGCATTGTTTGAAGGATGATGAAACCGCCGGCGAGAATGGCGACCGTTATTGCGACCAGAGCCAGTAATCCCAGTACGCGCAATACAGGCTTGTCGGTTTGAACCATGCCTGCCTCCTGAATAGTAAAAGTATGGGGAAAGATACGGGAAGATGCGGTTTCTACCGCATCCTCCCGCACATCACATCAGTATTGTCCGCGTGTTAGCGGGGCCATGCGGCGTCAATTGCCTTGAGCGCCTCATCCAGAGACTTCGATCCTGAAACATAGGCGGTCATTTCTTTCCAGAATGCACCCGCTCCAACGGCGCCGGGCATCAGGTCTGAACCGTCAAACCGTACACTGGTGGCGTTCTGGATTGTTTCCGCGACCTTGCGGTCAACAGGATTACTGTACCACTCGAGTTTGGAGTCGAGGTGCGGGGAAATCGCACCGCCGGAACGCACCCATTTCTCGACCGAAGCGCCGGTTGCGAAATACTGCATGACCATGCGTACTTCGGGACGGTCGTTGAACATCGCGTAGATGTCGCCGGCTACGAGGACGGGTTTACCGTACTTGGGATCGATACCGGGAAGATAGAAGAAGTCGTAGTCAACATTGGCCTTGAGGTTCTCCGGGAAGAACGAGGTAACAAAGTTGCCCTGCTTGTGCAGCCATGCCTTCGGCGGCTTTTCAAACATAACCTTGGGAGAATCGCCGAAACTGGTTGTCGCGATACCCTTGCGTCCGCCGTATACCATACCGTCGGCAAACCAGATATCAGTCATGGCCTTGATTGCCTTGCGGACCTGGGGAGAATCAAACTTGAGTTCACCCTTTACCCAGCGGTCATAGTCTTCGAGACTGTTGGTGCGGAGCATCATTTCCTCGAGCCAGTCGGTTGCCGGCCAGCCGGTGGCGGCGCCGGATTCAATACCGATTGCCCACGGGGTATCACCGTCAGAAATGATCATCTTCTGAAGTTCTTCAAGTTCTTTCCAGGTTGTGGGAACCTTGTAGCCCGCGGCGTCGAATTCTTTCTTGTTGTACCAGACCAGGGATTTTCCGTTTACACGGCCCCAGATACCGGCCATGATCTTGCCGTTCGGTCCTTCCATGGTACCCATGTCGAGCCAGCTCTGGATATAGTTCTTTTTCACTTTTTCCATATCCAGCACCTTGTTCAGATCCACTACCTGACCCTTCTTCACGAAATTCTCGAGAAGACCGGGCTGCGGGAAGTCTGCAATATCGGGAGGATTTCCACCGTCAACACGAATGGCGATTGACGCCTCGAATTCCTTGGAACCTTCATACTGAATGGTAATACCGGTCAACTTTTCAAAATCCTTTACGGATTCCTTGAATTTGACCGCATCTGCGTCAACAAAGGGACCAGCCATGGTAACGACCTTTCCGCGGACCTGCGCGTAGGGATCATCGCCGGATGGGGCAGCAGCGCCCTTCGTGTCTTGTCCGCCTCCAGCGAACAACGGTACGGTTGAAATAACCATCAGTACCGCCAGCAGTAAAAACAACGCTTTTTTCATGTTTCTCTCCTTCCTCTGAAATGTTCATCCCTCTTCCGAAGGATGGTATGCTCCATGAATACCCGTATGCTACGGACATTCCGATACCCTGTTTTCAGGTGGTTCCCCGTTCAACGAGCGTCACCTGCAAATTGATTTTCTGTACCACATGAGGTTCATCACGATGTGCTATACGCTCCGAAAGCAGACTGGCGGCAACCCGTCCGGATTCCGCAAGATGCTGGTTTATGGTCGAAATCTCCATCCAGCCGGAAGCGTCAATGTCGTCAAATCCGAGAACCGCCACGTCCCCGGGAACGCGCAAACCCCGGCTACGTATCGCCCGGACAGCGCCTATCGCCTGAAGATCGGACATGGCGAAAATTCCCCGAAGCGGTTTTCCCGAATCAATAAAATGACCAATACATTTTTCCGTGTCTTCTACTTCGGTATCTGTTTCTAGTATATACGCCTCGTTGACCGTCTGCCCGGATTTTTTCAGCTGATCGAGAAATCCGTTAAACCGTACATCCGAGGGATGAAGACTGTAGGCTATGTCCCGGTTCTTGTCTCCAATGAACGCACAGGGGAAGTATCCTTTTTTCACGAACAAGTCCGCGGCGATCATTCCCCCCTGATAGTCGTCCGAGACGACACTGGAGAACGCCGTGTCTTCGCAATCCACCATCATCGTTTCCATGCCGGAATCCAGAAGGTACCGCCGTTGTTCGGGCGTGAGCCGTACCGACATGAGAATTATTCCGTCCAGGCGGCGGATAAAGGGAACGGACGAAACATATTCGTCAAGCTGTTCACCCGATTCAATGGTATATACAACCATTTCATGACGATGCTGTTTGAATACCGGAACCATCCCCCGCAGTCGCTGCACAAACGAAGGGGCCGGGAAAAACGGTGTCAGTATTCCTACCCGTCCGACTTCCCGTTGGGCGCGGCGGCCGGCATTTCCCTGCGGGATGTAGTCAAGGCGTTCCATAACCGCAGCTATGGTTTCGGCCGTTCCCGTGTTAACGCTTGAAGGATTATTGAGGAACCGGGAAACCGTGGTAATACTTACCCCGGATTCATGCGCTACATCATATATTGTGGCCCGCCGTTCCCGTTTCTCCATGCACACTCCAATCTCAGGTATGTGAAAGTACTTTCACTATCAATTAAGTGTAAGTCAGGTTATTTTATCCGTCAACACCTTTTTTTAGCGGTCGATTTGTTGATTTATTCACCAATTTGGTGAAAGTATTGACGAAAATGGGCTAGCACTCTATGATTTGGTTGAAAGTACTTTCATTCGCGGACAAGCCGGGAGGATGGCATGATCTTTACTATAGAACGATCGGATTTCGCACCGCATACCTTGCCGCTGGAAGAAACCCTCTTCCATTGTGCAAACGGGTATCTCGGTGTACGGTCCAATTTTGAGGAAGGTCAACCGGAGGGTATTCGGGGCATCAGGGGGACATATATTAATGCCTTCCATGACACCCATCCCATTCATCATCCCGAAAAATTATACGGTTTTCCCGAAGTTGGCGAGAAGATTCTCAACGTAACGGATGTACAAACCATCTCGGTTGTTGTGGACGGTGAACCGGTCAATCTGAACACCCTCAATACCGGTTCCTATAACCGTGTTCTCGACATGCAGCGCGGCTATTCGGGGCGGACGGCGTTGTGGACCGGTGAAACCGGCAAACGGATCCGTATCGCGGCCCGCCGGCTTGCATCATTTACGACCCCGGAACTGTTTGCGCTGGAATACTCGGTCGAAGCACTGGATCCGCTTACCGTCCGCCTCGGGGCTGAAGTTCGGGGAGCTGTAAGCAATTTCTTCGATCCCGCCGATCCCCGGGTATCCGGTTCGGCATTCAGTCCGCTGGTTGTTGAGTCGGTGGACGTAACCGGATCAAGAATACTTGTTTCGTCCCGGACCGGTGAATCCGCGCTCCGTCTAGCCGTGGGTGTGGACCATCAGTGTACTCATTCCGGAAAAGCGGATATTGCGCTTACCGGGGAAAATACACGGGACAGTGCGGTATTATCCTGCGAAGTCCGCCTGCAGCCCGGCGAGAAAATAACCATCGTAAAAAAGGCGGTCTTTTGCGATTCGCTCCGGTATGAAAATCCCGAAATCGCCGTACATTCCCTGCTTGACGCCCGCTTAACAGAAAATTTTGAGAGCATTCTCGCTACCCAGGAAACCTATCTCGCAAGTTTCTGGGATACTGCCGCGATCTCCATCGAGGGAGATGACGATTCTCTCAGAGGCCTGCTCTTCAATCTGTACCATCTGCTCCAGAGCGCTCCCCGGGATCAATACTCGCACATTCCCGCGAAAGGCCTCAGCGGAGAAGGATACGAAGGGCATTATTTCTGGGATACCGAAATATACATGCTGCCGTTTTTTCTGTACACCAATCCTGAACTCGCCAAAAATCTTCTCGAGTACCGCTATACCACTCTTCCCGAAGCACGAGATCATGCACGGGAACTGGGACACAGCCGGGGCGCGGCTTATCCATGGCGCACCATTACCGGACGGGAGTGTTCCCCCTACTATCCGTCCGGAAGCGCGCAGTATCACATCAATGCCGACATAGCCTGGGCGCTCTGGCGGTACCATGAGGCTACCGGAGACGAGGAATTCCTCTTTACCCGATCAGCGGAAATTCTTTTTGAAACCGCCAGGATCTGGATGGAAACAGGAACTTTCTCCGGGAACAAATTCCGCATCAACACGGTTACCGGCCCGGATGAATACACCTGTCTCGTAAACAACAATTACTATACCAATGCCATGGCGCAGCAGAATCTGCGGTTCGCGTACCAGGTACATACCCTGATGCAAAACAGGAAACCGGATGCGCTCAATGAGCTTTCCAAGAAAATTGCTCTGTCTCCCGACGAGCCGGAAACCTGGAACCTTGCCGCCGAAACAATGCTCCTGCCGTATGATCCCGAACACGATATCAACCCGCAGGATGATTCATTCCTCCTCAAACCGGTGTGGGATTTCGCGAATACCCCCGACTCAAACTATCCCCTGCTCCTGCACTATCACCCCATGACCCTTTCGCGGTTCCAGGTATGCAAACAAGCCGACACGATTCTGGCATACATTCTGCTGGACTCGGCCGAAAAGGAATCCACCATCAGGAACAGCTATTCCTTGTATGAGAAAATAACCACGCATGATTCATCCCTGTCGTACGCTGCTTTCTCGCTCATGGCGGCCCGTCTCGGAGAGGCGGAAAAAGCATACCGTTATTTCAACCGGACCGTATCGCTTGATCTCGATGACATTCAGAAAAACACCCGGGACGGCATTCATGCGGCAAACATGGGCGGTACCTGGTTGGCAACCGTACAGGGCTTCGGCGGATTCAGACCGATAAACGGGGTACCCGCGTTTACCCCCTGCCTTCCGGCGGCCTGGCAATCGCTCGCCTACCGCGTTCAGTTCCGGAATACGGTCATTGCGGTTCTCGTACGTCACGATGAAATCTTATTCGAAATTGTTTCCGGACCCGCCCTGGATATTATGGTTAACGGAAACGGCTACCATCTGAAAAAACACTTGCATATTCACCAGGGCAAGGAGGACCGACATGAACCTTCAAGCAGTACTGTTTGACCTTGACGGCGTCATTGTGGATACCGCCCGGTTTCACTACCAGGCCTGGAAGCGCCTTGCCGATACCCTGGAAATACCGTTCACCGAAAAACAAAATGAACGGCTCAAGGGCGTTTCACGGATGGAAAGCCTTTCAATTCTTCTTTCCCTTTCACCGAAACCGCTCCACTATTCACCCGATGAAATTGAGGATCTCGCCGCAAAAAAAAACAGTTGGTATGGGGATTATATCAACACACTCACGGAAGCGGACATCCTGCCCGGATTCCGTGAGTTCATGGCCTGGTGTGTAAAAAACAGCCTTAAAACCGCAATAGTAAGCGCGAGCAAAAACACCGGCACCATTGTAGACCGTCTCGGAATACGTTCGCTCTTTTCCACCATTGTTGACGGTACACGAGTACGGAATGCAAAACCCGATCCCGAAGTTTTTCTCCTTGCCGCGGAAGATTTGTCGGTACATCCCGGGCACTGTCTGGTGGTAGAAGACGCCGGAGCGGGAATACGTGGAGCCCTTGCGGCCGGTATGCTGACCCTTGGTGTTGGGGATCCCGCGGTCCTTGAAGGTGCGGCCATCGTGGTACCGTCTCTTGACCGGCTTGATACCCGTCTGCTTGAAGCGCTCTGATCAATCTTTCAGGGATAAACCCAGGGCGCGGAAACCGCGGCTTTTCTTGTCGGCGAATTTTATAAACATCCTGCCCGCTGCGCTTTCAAACCGGTGCATACAGGTGCTCGTACCGGAAATAATGAGTGTGCCCCCGGGAGCCAAAAGCGGTACCAGGGCATCTAGAAGCAGCCCGTGAGCTCCATCAACCGCCTCTTTCTCGTAGAGTATGATAATCGTGTCAAAATGCCCGTCCAGCGTATGGAACGTGGGACAATGGTGAATCAGGAGCTTTCGTCCGGTTTGTTCAAGAACGTTTTGTTCTGTTATCATGAGAGACAACAGATCCCGTCCTGCGGCGTACATTTCGGTGATCCCTTCTCCGTATTCTGCGAGTATACGTACCGGAATGAGACCCTGCACGGGATTGGCAACAAGAACAGAACCGGAGACCGGCTTTTTTCCAAGAATGTCCAGGACGAGCCCGCTTGAAAATCCCGGAGAATCGAATTCGGGAAGGCCGAACACAGTCCTGATACGCAAGTTCCGTCCGGCAACAGTCATCTCCATCCCGGAACGCATGTACGGGCCAAGCGCCGCGTTTTCGCCGGAATGATCCATATTTCGGTAATGAACTATCGTATACTCGTTCGTTGTATGCATGAACACAATTTCGCCGTGCGCGTCACGGATGGTGGTTTCCATAAAATCCGACAGAGTTTTCACAATGACCACTGCCGCGGTGCCCTTCGGACCGGCAAGCCGGGAGAAATCCGCCAGCATGGTCGCTATGACCGGCAACCCTGCCTTCGCCGGAATGTTGGACATAACGAGGTCGAATGAGCGGTCAAAAACAGCAGAACATCCCAATGACGACGCGGTGGTTATTTGAAACCCGTTCTCCCGGCAATTCTTTTCGGTAAACGCAAGGGCGAGCGCGTCCCGGTCCACGGCGAGAATATCTGCGTCCGGATACTGTGAGTACATGGCGAGCGAAAGTACACCGGTACCGCACCCCACGTCGAGAATGCGGGGTACAGACGGAAGAGAACATTCTTTGATCAGGGAATTGACGAGAAGCGCCGAACCGGCGTCTACGGAATTACAGCAAAAAAGCTCCTGCGAGGTAGCAAGAGCAAACCGCTTGCCGAAAAACTGAGCGGTAATGGTTTTGAATACATAGTTTGCAGGTACGGTCATGTACGGCAGGCGGCTACATGAAAAGAATGAGACTTACGGCCATTACAATCATGCCCGCAATCAAACCGCCGATCGCAAGATGATGTTCACCGTATTCTTCCGCGGTCGGTAACAATTCGTCGAGCGAGATGTACACCATGATTCCCGCGACGGAGGAAAAAATGAATCCGAATGTGGTCTCGGTAAAAAAACTCCGCAAGACAAAATACCCGATAAGCGCCCCGACCGGCTCGGCGAGCCCTGAAAGGAACGAATAGACAAAGGCTTTTTTCCGGCTTTTTGTCGCATAGAAAATGGGCGCTGACACGGCAAGCCCTTCGGGTATATTGTGGATCGCAATGGCGACGGCGATACTGATACCGAGTGCCGGATCATTGATCCCGGTCATGAAGGTCGCGAGTCCTTCCGGAAAATTGTGAATCGCTATCGCAAGGGCAGAAAAAGCACCCATCCGCATCAGTTTTGACTTTTCCTTTTCGGAAGCATGCTGAATCTTGTTTTCCACATTCAGTTCGTGCGGGTTCTCATACGACGGAATCAGTTTGTCGATTACCGCGATAAAAAACATGCCGGTAAAAAACGCGACAACAGTCATGATATGACCGTTTTTGGTTCCGAGAACCGCGGCGAGGGATCTGTTTGCCTTGGCAAATATTTCCACCATGGATACATAAATCATGACCCCGGCGGAAAATCCCAGCGCGATGGTCAGTACCTTCGGATTGAATTTTTTTGAGAGAAGACCGATCAAGCTTCCCACACCAGTAGCAAGACCGGCGAACAGGGTGAGTAAAAACGCATATATGATGGTTGAATCCACAGTCATTTCTCCTCCGGTAGCAAGTTCTGGAAAGCAATTCGCTTGAGTGTACCGTGAAAATCGGCAAATAGCAATATTCTAATCCGCTATTGTCCGGGGTTACGAACTTCCAGCCTGATCCGCTTGTTGATCCTTCCCTTGTTCTCGAATCCGGTTATGGTGATTTCTCCCACTTCAGCGGTTCCGACGACATGGGTTCCGCCATCCGGCTGCATGTCAAGATTTTCTATTTCAACAAGACGAATTTCCGTCAAACCCGGAGGCAAAAGATTTGTCTTTGTACGCAGCAGTTCGTCAATGTTCTCGGCACCTCGTATCTGTTTTATATGTACCGCATGGTTTGTAGCGATTTCTTCGTTAACCCTGTGCTCAATTTCCCGTACCAACTCGTCGTTTAAACCTTCAAATTCAAAGTCCATCCGGGCTTTGAGCGGTTCCATGTTCCCTCCGGTAACTTTTTTTTGATACTCGTTCCAGACAACACCACAGAGAATATGCATGGCAGTGTGAGTCCGCATGAGGTTGTAGCGGCGCTCCCAGTCAAGCCTGATAACGGCAACATCCTGCAAGTTGAAATCAATAGCATCAAGAACATACCAGATGCCCCGGTCATCTTTCTTACAGTCCTTAAGATCGAAGGTTCTCCCCCCGATCTCGATGACAGCATGATCTTTTGCCTGTCCGCCGCCGCCCGGATAAATAATGCTTTTTTCAAATTGCACCGCGGACAGCTCCGGATCAATCGAGGTGATTATCGTTTCCAGTTCTTTAACATACGCGTCCTCAAGATACACAAGTTCCATTATCATTCCTCCATTTCTTTGCGTTATATCCTGCTGTTCCGGTACACATCCCAGAGAAAAATACTGCCCGCGCAGGAAACATTGAGTGAATTTACTGCACCGGAGATCGGAATACTGACGATGTAATCACACAAGTCCTTTATTGCTACGCTCATGCCCTTGGCTTCGTTACCCAGAACGAGCGCGATTGGCCGTGAGAGCGGATTATCCGGCAATGAAACGGTACCGGTTGAGTCAGTCCCGACCAGGACAATCCCGTTCCGCTTTTTTTGATCGGCTATCCAGAGGGAAAAATCGTTCATTGAAGGTACAGGTACAATTTGTGTATGAAACACACTTCCCAGGCTTGAGCGGATTACCTTGGGATCATGCCAGTCTATACCGTGTCCGATGACAAATACCGCGTCCACATTGAATGAGTTTGCGGATCGCAGGATTGAACCGAAATTGCCGTGATCGCTTGGCCGGTCAAAAACAAGCACAAACGGCTTTTCCCGCAAACGTACGTCCGCAAGGGCAAGCGGTCTGATCCCGGCAGTTACGACCAATTCTGCCGGATCGCTCCGGTCGCAGATCTTGCGGTACAGCGGTTCTGCCATCTCGATCACGGTAGCGGAACTGTTGGCGGAAACCAGATCTTTAGCCCACCCCGAAAGTCCCGCATAATTAGCCGTAATAATCCGTGTCAACGGGACGGATGCGGCAACCGCCTGCTTTATGGACTCGATACCTTCGATAAATATCTCTCCATGTTTTGCCCGCTTTGTCCGGTTTGTCTTCAGGGATTCTATAATCTGATATTCCGCGTTTTCAGCGGTAATTGTAAGCTTGTTCATATACCCGTCCCGTTTTGCGCTGTTGATAACTCACACCAACTCGATATAGTGCGGAATGATGTCGACATACGTACCATCCTTTTGGCGAAAACCGCCCGTGATACAACCCAACCGGATAAACCCGAGTTTTTCATAGAGACTGAGCGCCGGAATATTTCCGGCGACCACGGCATTAAACTGAAGCAGTCGGAAACCGAACTCGCGTGCCGCGTTCATTGAATGCAGTACCAGTTGCTCGCCTATCCCCTGACCGCGCGTTTCGGAACGCACTGCGTAGGACGCATTCGCGATATGTCCGCAGCGGCCGATATTGTTCGGATGCAGTATGTATAACCCGGCTATTCCCGATTCAGTACGCGCAACCGCGGTTCGCGTTTGCGATGAAAAAAACTCGATACCGCATTTTTCGTCAAGACAGGTTTCCTGAGGGAATGCCTCACCCTTCTCCACCACCGTATTCCATATACTGATCATTTGGGGTATATCGCCTGGTTCGTATGGATCAATTATGCAACGCACAAGAACTCCCGGGAATGTATTTGCAGATTCACTATACCGCAATTGTACTGTTCTGGAAAATACCTTCCACCGTCAAACCTTACGGATATTCTTTGATAATCTTTTCACAAATCAGGAAAGCCGCAGGGCAAAAACGTGAATCAAGAACCAGACCGACAAGTTTCTTTTGCATGTTTACAGATTGGGTATGTGGAAAATTGACACAGGACAGTGTCCTGCAGTCATATATCTCACAGGTATTGTCATCAGCCTGAAAAGGACAGGGTAATTCTTTAAGCATGTATCCAACTCCGTCAGGATCCTGAACCAGATACCGTGCGATAAACTCTTTTTCATTTGACCCGATATATGAGCAAATGTGTTTGATGTCGGTATTTCTAAAAACCGGTCCCATATTTCTACAGCACAGACCGCACTCGGTGCAGTCAATTTCATCGAATACTTCATCATGAAACCGGTGCACAATTGAATCAAAGTTCGGTTTCTTCAATCGTGAAAGATGCCGCATCTTTTTCAAGATATCCCGGTGTTTTGCCCTGCTTCGCTCGAGAATGCGTTCATACGTGTTCACGGGCGTCTCCTTTACTTGATTGCCGGTAATGCTGTGAAACCGAAAGCGGGGCCAGCTCGACCACATTTATAATGAGCCCAGAAATTAGGACACAAAAGACGGTATAAATAAGGTGTTGATTCCGCTATACTTTAGGCGGTAACACTATGAAAAAGAGACAGAGTTTTGACAAGGCATTTAAGGCGAAGGTCGCATTGGAAGCGCTCCGGGAGGAAGGCGCATCATTGATGCGCACACCCTTCAGGAAATTGCCAAGAAATACGGCGTTCATCCAAACCAGATTAGCCTCTGGAAAAAGCAGGTGATAGAGAACCTGCCCGAGATCTTTGAAAGGCCAAACAAGAAAACCGAAGACGAACGGCAGGCCGAGAATCAGTATGACGAGGCACTGAAAACCCTCGGTGCCATGAAGATCGAGAACGAGTTCCTAAAAAAAGAAGTACGTAGCAGCTCTGCTGCTCCCAACTGTACGGGACCGATCCCTTCTGATTGAAAGGGTTCATACCAAGCTGCATATCGCCAGGCAATGTGATTTGCTCGGAATAAGCAGAAGCGTTGCCTATTACAAACGGGAACGCACGGTGCAGGAGCGCGATCTGGTCATTCTTGAGCACATACGATCCGTTCTTGCGCGGCTTCCATTTTATGGCTACCGGAAAGTTGCACGAGAAATATGTGCAAAACATATGCAGACAAGCGAAAAGCAGGTTCGGCGCATAATGAAACGGGCCGGTTTGCAGGCGATATTTCCCGGGCGGAACCTTTCGAAGGCACGCCAGGAACACAAGAAGTATCCGTACCTTCTTGCCGGCAAGATAATCCGCTATCCGAATCAGGTATGGGCAACGGATTTGACGTATATCAAGTTGCCGTCGGGACATGTGTACCTTATGGCGATCATTGATCTGTATTCGCGGAAAGTCCTTAACTGGATAATCACGAATACACTTGATGCACCGATTTTTGCCAATTGCCTACGGGAAACAATTGAGCGGTATGGAAGTCCTGCGATTTTCAATACCGATCAAGGCTGCCAGTTTACCTCTGAATGCTGGACAAATGTTTTGCACGAATATGGCGTAGCAATCAGTATGGACGGTAAAAATCGGGCGTTGGATAATATCTATGTCGAGCGGCTCTGGAGGTCACTCAAGTACGAAGATATTTATATAAAGCAATATGAATCGGTTCGAGATTTGCGACAAGGCATTGATCGTTACTTCCGGTTCTATAATACGGAGAGGTTTCATCAGGGAATCGGGTACCTGACCCCGGATGAAATGTATCAGTCATTCCAGATCGTTGATCTGGCAGAACAGGCGGCATGATACACCTTAAACTGCTGAAAAATGTGTGTTGACAAAAGGGCGCAGTTTAAAGATAGATGACACAGGGTCTTTGAAAAATAACTCACGAAGCTTCAAGCTCAAGAGTTTCCAGGGAAGGATTAAGCAGCACAGTTTGAGGACTGATTATCTCTGCCATTTTGCTAGACCAGCGGATTCGTTTCGCTTCATAGGCAATTCGCTTCACTTCATTCCGGGCAGCAATTATTGATTCTGCTTCTCCCGAATGTTTTTGGTTCGGCGTAACATAAGCTATCGACGAATGTAAATGCCGGTCGTTATACCAGTCGAGAAAATCAGCAACCCAGTATTGAGCGTCAATGATTGTTTCAAAATACTTTGGATAAGATTTCATATATTTGAGCGTCTTGAAGAACGATTCAATGTATGCGTTATCGTTGGAAACTCGAGGTCTTGAAAATGAAGGAATGATTCCTAGCTTATAGAGCGTCATAAGCATCGTTCCTACTTTCATCGGATTACCGTTGTCTGAGTGAAGGAATACTTTTTTCAAGTCGTGTGCTTTCATTACACGCTTGAACAGATGTTCTGAATGTTCATAGTTTTCGCTGTTCTCGATAGACCAACCAACAATTTTCCGGCTCCATACATCAATAATGGTATACAGATAAAAGTACATGCCGGCAACGGAGGTTTTTAGATAGGTGATATCCCATGCCCAAACCTGATTTGGCCCTGTGGCAACTCGTTCAGGTGGTCGATGCTTTTTCGTTCCTTTTCTCGTATTCCCCCTGAAATGCACCTTGTTTTCAGAGCGAAGAACACGATAGAAGGTTGAAACACTTCCCAAATAAACCTTTGCATCCAAAAGAATTACCTGAATTTCATAGGGCGTGAGGTCTTGATATTCTTTGCTGCAGCAGGCATCGATAATCGCTTGTCGCTCTTCCGAAGTAAGTTTTTTAGGGATGTTCTTTTCAGATCCCTTACGCTGATCAATTATTCTACCGGACTTCCACCGTTTGAAAGTCCTTACCGATATTTCCAGACAGTCACACGCCTTACTGATTCTTGCACCTTTAGTCTTTGCTTCTTCAATAAGGCATATGGCTTTTTTGCGTTCTTCTTGCGTAATTAATCGCCCTCGTTGTCCCCCCAAATCGCATCCGCTTTTTTTTTAAGTGCGTAGAGGGCGGACATTTCAGCAAGAGCTTTTTCAAGCTGGTCTTTCTCTTTTTGGGCCTTTTTCAATTCACTTTTCAAGTTCTTGTTTTCTTGTTGTACTCTTTTGATGTCGGTATTGTCTGCCATTTTTTTCGCGAGCTCCTGTTCCCAAAGTGTAAGGTGCTCAGAATGTAGCCCATTTTTCCTTAGCCATTCCCCTTTGCTTTCCTCTGGTATGGCTTTGCTTTCAATGAGCAACGAAAACTTTTCGAGCTCTGATTTGAATTTCGGAATCTGCTCTTCTGGAGTACCTGGTTCAAGACTATCATCTTTTACCTGTTGCATCCACTTGTAGATAGTCTGAACGGATATTCCAGACTCCTTGCTCACTTCATGTACCGCCCTGTTATTCGGTGGCAGTACCTTCTGAAGTATCAGCATTTTGTGCTTGATTGAGTAGCCCATTAATGACATCTCCTATAAAAAGTCAACCGGGAGGTTGACCAATTCCATACTTCAATCCGACAACG
>ENA-UOWE01001400-UOWE01001400.1-activated-sludge-metagenome-genome-assembly--contig:-NODE-1400-length-29857-cov-5.547279_pt1 | contig 29857 bp, 30 predicted proteins | sample MGYA00249841_ERZ761562 | MGnify/ENA primary metagenome ERZ761562 (study PRJEB28883, sample SAMN05720200) | activated sludge metagenome | isolation source: Anaerobic digester | place: Japan...
AAACAAAAATATCAAAAAGTATTTCATAATATTATATAATGATTATTTTTATTGATACTGTTATATAATAAAAAAAAAAGTTTTTGTAAAAGGTTATCTTTGTAAAATTATTGAAAAATAAAAATAATATTATTCAATAGTATATAAACATTATTGTTTTGAAATTTATATAAAATAAAATATTGAATAAAATACTGAAGAAAATACTGAAGAAAATACTGAAATTTGCCTTTTTATTTTCACTTTTTAGCTCTTTTTTTAATTTCTCAATTTATGCAAAGGACTTTGCTATTAACTCTCCTTATGTCCCAAAGACGAATATCTACAAAGGCCAACTTCACACCCATACCAACAAATCAGACGGTCACCAATCTCCCCAAGCACTAGTGTCATTCTATAAGAATCTGGGTTTCAACTTTATTTCAATTACTGATCATATTACCAAAAATGACACATATACAAATTTAGAATTTTCCCAAGATCCAAAAGTAAATGGAATTCTTTTTTTCCCCGGGGCAGAACAAACTGTAGTTGATAATACATACCAGCGTCACATAGGTAGAATTAATGCCAGTAATCCTGATATTAACTTGATTAAAGACCCTCAGACATTAATAGACGGCATCCTGGCAGAAGGAGGTTTTTCTATCCTTAATCACCCTCATTATGCTTATGCTGGGGCACCACTTCATGGCGGTTGGCCAGTCTCGGCTATTAATTCCATACAAAGATATCACGCTATCGAAATTTTCAATGCAGTTATAGCTTTATCTCAAAAAAATGCTGAAGATGTTTGGGATGAAATTCTTTCCTCAGGAACCAAAAAATGGGGTATTGCTGCTGATGATTGCCACAATACACAGTACACAAATGTATGTGGATCTACACATGTTCGAGTCAATTCCAATTTGCTTGCCAATAGTGAAATAATGAGCAATCTCAAGAATGGCAACTTTTATTCAGCTTTTATTGCCCTCGGAGATGTTGATCTTCAACTAAATGTTACTGTTTCAGGAAAGACGGTTATCGCTACTACCAATAGGAGCTCGAATATTGAATTTATTGGCAACAGAGCTACGATTTTAAAAAGTGATTCTAACAAAACTTCATCTTCCTATACTGCTAATGGATCTGAAAAATACATTCGCGTTAGAGTGTCCAGTGGAAAAAGTCGGGTTTGGTCAAATCCTTTATTTATCTATGAAGTAACACCCACACCTACCTTTAAACCATCCCCAACCACTCTTCCGTCTCCCTTCAACTGCACTCAATGTCAAAATAAAGGCAACGCTAAAAGTGTTGGCGATGCAAATTGTGACGGTAAAAGTAATCTGATTGATTATTCAATTTGGAGGGAAGAATATCTTTCCACTCAGTGTGGTAATTGGGTTATAAATTTACCAACTTGGAAAGCCGATTTCAACTGTGATGGTTTTATTACACTCCATGATTTTACAATTTGGAAAGAGAATTATCTTCGCCTTTTCTTCGGTTTTACTCCTTGACTTGATACAGTCAAAATTGTTATTACTATTTACATGAAAACCAAAAAAAGCACTCATCCCGGCTTATCTGACAAGAAATCTGAAGCTGTTCGTCTAGCCATGGAACAAATTACCAAGGCGTATGGTGATGGCGCTATTATGAAAATGGGTGAACGTACTGACATGGACATCGAAGTTATTCCTACTGGCTGTTTACCTCTGGATATTGCTCTTGGTGTTGGTGGTTTACCTCGTGGCAGAATTACTGAAATTTTTGGACCTGAAGCTTCGGGAAAAACTACTCTATCTCTTCATGTTATTGCCGAAGCTCAAAAGCTTGGTGGAACCGCCGCCTTTATTGATGCCGAACACGCCCTTGAACCAACTCGAGCCGCCACCGTCGGGGTTGATTTAAATAATCTTTTAATTTCTCAGCCAGACAATGGCGAACAGGCATTGGAAATTGTGGAAACCCTGGTCCGATCTAATGCTGTCGATATAATTGTGGTTGATTCAGTTGCCGCCCTTGTTCCTAAAGCTGAAATAGAAGGAGAAATGGGGGATTCCATGATGGGGGTTCAAGCTCGTCTCATGTCTCAGGCTCTTCGAAAACTTACTGGTGCTATTAGTAAATCAAAAGCAGTAGTAATTTTTACCAATCAATTACGCCAAAAAATCGGCATAATGTTTGGCAATCCCGAAACCACCCCCGGTGGTTTAGCTCTCAAGTTCTATTCTTCAGTTAGAATTGATGTTCGAAAAATTGCCAATATTAAAACTACTGGCGGTGAATCAATAGGTTCCCAACATCGAGCAAGGATTGTAAAAAATAAAGTCGCTCCACCATTTAAAGAGGCCGAATTCGACATTATGAATACCGAAGGTGTTTCTACCACTGGTTCCCTTGTCGATTTAGCCGTAAATTACGGTTTAATTATCAAATCAGGTGCTTTCTTCAAAATTGGTGATCAAAACATCCAAGGTCGTGAAGGTGCCAAAAAATATCTTAAGGACAATCCCAAAATTGTCAAAGACTTAGAAAAACAAATTTGGCAAAAGGTTAGATCTCAAACTGAAGGTGACTCTCAAAATTCAAAAGATTCTTCCCAGTCGGAGGAATAAAGATCAATTTTGGTTGATTTTTTCCGATAAACAAAAATTGCCCTTATATGTCGATGATTTGTATAAATTTGGCCTAAAATCAGGTAAAAATATTGACGAATCTCAATTCAACCGCCTCAAGCAGAGTTCACTTTACTTTCTGCTTTATACCTATTCCCTGCGTCAAATTGCTCTTTCTCCCAAAATATCCCAAATCCTTTTACCCAAACTTAAACAAAAATTAGTTTTTTACCAAATAAAATATTCTCTACAAGGCGATTTTTCCCACATCCCCCAAGAAATTATTGATAAATTAAAATCCCGATCTTTACTCGACGCCACTGCCTTTAAGGAATACCTACTTCGTCGTTACTCCAAACACCCTCAAGCCTACCTTCGACATTTATTTGCCAAATATCAACTTGATTTTCCCATAGACTCAAAAAACGATGACCAGCTAAAAATTCGTCAACTCCTGACTCACAAAAAATATCAATCCACAAATTGGTCGGATAGAGCAGTCAAAACTAAAATAATGGCCTCTCTTTTTAGAAAAGGTTTTGCCTATGATGACATTAAAACTGTAATTGACGAAATGACTCAAAACAGGTAAACTATGACGATTGTTTAATCTTTAAATTATTTATTTTTATCTTTTACTCAAAATCTAAAATGTACCTATATTTAATCTTGTCATCGCCACGTTTTTTTGTCGACTAAGATTTTTCCGGGTCCATAGGTAAAAGATAATAAGGAGTATTATGTTCAATTCGTTTTTATCTAAATTCAAGACTATCTTGGAGTCAGACAAAACTTCTGTCAAAGTCCCAACCAAACCTTCTGGCCAAGAAAAAGCCAAAGCCACAATTAAAGAAAAAGAGACTGATAAGTCAGAAGGTCTAAATCGTGTAGTATTCTCACCCCAAAAGAGTGAAGTAAAAGAGGAAATTCCCGATGTTAAGGCTAATATAATTCTTGAGAATGCCCATCGTATTGAAGCCGAGGTTAAATCCAAAGAAGCTGAAATCAAAGATCGTTTGCATTCTATTGAAGATAAAGAAAAATATCTTTTTTCCCGAGAACAAAGTTTGGATTCTCAAAATACCGAAGTTAAGAAAAAACTGGATCAAATCGATGAGTTGTACCGCAAACAATTGGAAAAATTAGAAAATATTTCTGGTTTGGATATCAACAAAGCCAAAGAATTATTGATGAGTAGCGTTGAAAAGAAAATGGCCAACTGGGTTTCCAAAAAAATTGATGAGACAAAAGACGATCTTACTAGTCGCCAAGAAGAGATATCAAGAGAAATTCTCTCTACAGCACTGACACATGGTGTTACTGATTATGTGGCAGAATACACTGTTTCAACTATAAGTCTTCCTGATGAAAAAATTAAAGGGAAAATTATTGGCCGTGAAGGTCGCAACATCCGTGCTTTTGAAAAAGCCACGGGTGTTGAAATTGAATTAGATGAAACTAACGATATTCGCATTTCTTCCTTCGATTCTACCCGTCGGGAAATTGCCCGTTTGTCTTTGGAAAAACTTATCAAAGATGGACGTATTCAGCCTGTAAAAATTGAACAAGTAGTGGCTCAAACCAAGTCTGAAATGGACAAAATTCTACTGGATGAAGGTAAGAGAATCTGCCAGGAAGTTGGTGTTTACAATCTACCTGTAGATTTAATAAAACAAATTGGAAAATATAAATTTCGCTATTCTTACGGTCAAAATTTAGCTAAACATACTATCGAAGCAGTCAAGATCGCTACCGCTTTAGCCCATGAATTCAAAGCTGATGTCAACACTGTCCGTTTAGGCACTTTACTTCATGACGTGGGTAAAGTTATCAATGATGAAGAGGGTACTCATATCGAATTAGGAGTTAACTTGCTTCGTCGCTACAAATTACCGGAAGCCGTTATTAATGCTGTTGCTGAACACCATGAAGACAAACCTTTTTCTTCAGTTGAATCTGTTTTGGTATATCTTGGTGATGCTGCTTCGGGAGCTCGTCCCGGTGCCCGTTATGAAGTTCACGAAGAATATTTAAAACGTATGCAAAACATTGAGGAAATCGCCAAGGATTTTCCCGGGGTTACTTCTGTTGCTGCTTACCAAGCCGGTCGCGAAGTAATGGTCATCGTTGAACCAAGCGTTGTTAATGACGATGAAGCTACGGTTTTAAGTCAAAATATTGCCGAAAAACTCGAAGAAGAAGCCAAATGGGCCGGTCAAATAAAAGTCACCGTTGTTCGCGAATTGCGGACGTCTTCTACAATCATTGGAAGCAAACTCAATAAAAATGCGGAAAAAAATGAAGACTAATACTTGCAATTTTTCCCAAATTATCCAATAATGGTAACTGAATTATTAATTCAGACAACAAATGACCAAAAAAGAACTTATCGAAATTGTTGCTACTAAAGCCAAATTGCCCAAAAAAACTGCCAAGGTTGCAATTGAGACCTTTTTAAATGAAATCATGAAAGCCCTAGCGAACGGCGAATCTGCCGTCAAACTTTCCGGTTTTGGAACTTTCAAAACCAAAATGTTTAAAGCTAAAACCATCAAGGCTATCAATACTAAAGAAGCCAAGAAAATTGCTGGTCGACGCATGCCTCGATACATTCCCGGCACCAAGATCAAGAAAATGGTAAAATAAGCCTCATCGGTCTATTTTCAACCCCTCGCAACGGCGGGGGGTTTTGTTTCTAATGTTCCAAGTGTAAGTTTATCGGTTATAATCGGGATATATATGAAATTATCTATTGGCATAGTCGGTCTTCCCAATGTGGGTAAATCCACTCTTTTTAATGCTCTTTTGGGCCGTCAAATTGCTGATGCCAGCAATTATCCTTTTTGTACTATCGACCCAAATGTTGGAGTAGTTGAAGTTCCTGACGACAAACTTTCCGTCCTAGCAAATATTGTCAAAACCGATAAGATCGTCCCTCCCATTGTTGAGTTCGTGGATATCGCCGGTTTGGTTAAGGGTGCTTCCACTGGACAGGGACTAGGCAACAAATTTTTAACCAATATTCGGGATTGTGACGCTATTATGCATGTCATTCGCTATTTTTCCGATCCCAGTGTTCTCAAAGAGGGGAGTGTTGACCCTCAAGGAGACTTTGAAGTAATCTGTGCTGAATTAATTATCAAAGACTTGGAAAGTATTGATAAATATTTAGATACCAACAAAAATAATGCCGCTGAACTAAAATCTAAAAAATATGCATTAGCAACTAAGTTAAAAACATCTCTAGAACAGGGTAAATTAGCTATTAATTTAGATTTAGATGATGAAGAAAAAATACTAATAAAAGAATTTTTTCTCCTCACTGCCAAGCCCTATTTTATTGTTGCCAATGTTGACGAAAATACCTACCAACACATTGAAGATTGTAATTTGAAGATTGAAGATTATACTATTCTCCCGGTTTGTGCCAAAACTGAATTTGAATTATCAGAACTTAATCCAGAAGACAGGAAGAATTATTTAAAAGAGTTAGGCATGGAAAAATCAGGTCTCGAAAGAGTCATTAAAAAAGCTTACGAAACTCTCGGTCTACAATCCTTTTATACTGCCGGAGTCAAAGAAGCCAGAGCCTGGACTATTCCCAAAAATGCCACTGCTCCTCAAGCCGCAGGAGCAATCCATACTGATTTTGAAAAAGGTTTTATTATGGCTGAAATCGTTTCTTATAATGATTTTGTCGCCAATAACGGTTGGGAAAATGCCAAAGCTAAAGGTTTATTGCGCCACGAAGGAAAAACTTATCAAATGCGACCCGACGACATCGTCGAATTTAGATTTAATGTTTAGCATCCATAAAATTGAAAATTGAAGATTGTAGATTGTTAATTATTTCCGGTCCTACTGCCACTGGTAAAACTAATTTGGCCATTAAATTGGCAAAATTATACAACGGGGAACTGATTTCAGCCGATTCCCGACAACTTTATCAAGGGTTGGATATTGGCACCGGGAAAGATCACCCCAAAGACACTAATATTCATTTAATTGACATTATCACCCCCGATAAATCTTTTTCTGTTGCTCAATATCAGAAATTCGCTTTTCAAAAGATTGACGAGATTCATCAAAAAAATAAATTACCCATTATTGTTGGCGGTACCGGTCAATACATTGATGCCATTGTAAATCCTAATAAAGCAACATATTCCATTAAACCAAATCCTTTTCTCAGATTTTTTCTAAATAAATTTCCGGTTTCAACACTTCAAAAAATTTATCGTCTTTTGGATAAAAAAGCTTTTCTTTCTCTAAATAATTCTGAAAAAAATAATCCCCACCGCCTAATCAGAAAAATTGAAATATTTCTTTCTAAACAAAAGATGTCCCCCGCCCTATCAAGGGAGGGGATAGAGGAGGGTTTCAACATTCTCCACCTTTCACTTACTGCCCCCACTTCATTTTTATATCCTCGTATTGATAAACGAGTAAAAAAACGTCTAAAAATGGGACTTTTAAATGAAATAAAAAATTTATTAAAAACTTACAATTGGTCAGATCCAGGGCTAAATACTCTTGCATACAAAGAATTTAAAAACTATTTTACCGTAGGGGTTTCGCTAGCCGAAGCCCAAAATAAATGGCGTTTTGACGAACATGCCTATGCCCGTCGACAATTTACTTGGTTTAAAGCCCAAAAAGGAATAACTTTTATTGACATTTCCCAAAAAAATTTCGAAAAAATAGTTTTTTCGCGGGTTAAAGAATGGTACAATTCATTATGAAATCTTCCAAAGTTCAACGAGTTGAAATATCTTACAAAACAATTATATTCACAGTTTTCTTTCTTCTTTTATTAGTTTTACTTTGGCGATTAAAGAGTATTTTATTTCTAATTTTTGTTTGTTATGTTTTTATGGAAGGAATTAATCCCGCAGTTTCTTGGTTAGAAAAAAAGAAGATATCCCGATCTTTAGCCATAATATTAATATATATCTTCATTTTTCTCTTTTTAAGTGCCTGTATCGCCGGTATTGTTCCTCCATTGGTTGAACAAACTAGTAACCTCATAAAAAATTTGCCTGAAATGGTTAATAGAATCAATTTTATGGGACTTGATGGACAAAGTCTTTCCTCACAAATGAAGCTACTGGAAGGTCTGCCTAGTAATATTGGCAATATTGCCATCGGTTTTTTCTCAAATTTATTTTCCCTTTTTATTCTCTTTGTCATTACTTTTTATCTCTTGATGGAGAGGAACAATTTTGACCATTATCTGAAAAAACTCTTTGGTCGAAAAAGTGATCGTGCAGTTGATTTTGTAAATCAAATGCAAACCCGTCTTGGTTCATGGATGAGCGCTCAGCTTACCTTGATGCTTATTATAGGCATACTCTCTTATGTTGGTTATCTAATTATTGGAGTAAATTATGCTTTACCTCTAGCCATTATGGCGGGTATTCTGGAAATTGTACCCAATATTGGTCCAACTATTGCCTCGATATTAGCTGGATTCCTTGGTTTCACCGTTTCCCCTTTAACTGGAATTTTAGCGATAGCTTGGGGTATTGTTATCCAACAACTGGAGAATAATCTTGTTGTCCCCAAAATAATGAAAAAGGCTGTTGGTATCCATCCTTTAATGACAATCGTTATTATTGCTACTGGTAGCAAAATTGGTGGTATTGTTGGTGCCCTGATGGCCGTTCCTCTTTATCTGGTTTTTGAAAGTATTTATATTAGCTTTTTTAAAGAAAATACTCCAAAGAAGTAGATAAGCCGGATTCTGTTTATGGACTATCTATCTAGTCTCTCTACCTGAAGCTCTCAAAAGCTAGATATTAACGCTTCATCTTGAGATTTCCACAAAAAGGAGACTCGTTTCACCTCGGCACACCGTAGCTTCTTGCGAAGGCGGCCGCCTATTCGTCTCTGTAGCCTTACCCGGAGTTCACACCCCGCCCCTTAGAGGTTTTTTGCTTTTAGTGGTCCGGACTTTCCTCCCTCCGAATAGGAGGGTTAGTCCTTCAACTTCTTTGAAGTAGTCTATTTTACCAAAAAAATCCCCCTTCGATAAACTCGGGAGGATTTTTTATAAAAACTATTTAAGCATAGCAGCGTCAGCTGCGGACAAAATTTTGAACATTTTTGTGCCTGTAGAGGGATCAACCGCTTCGGCAGCTGGACGTCCGTTTTTCAAGATTACTTTCTTGACTTTTGAAGCGTCAATTTCAACGGATTTCCTTGACTTGACAGAATAAAATTTAATTGTGGCCATTACTTTTTGTCACCTCCTTTAAAATTAAAGCTAACTCACTTCCAAACATAATACAAAGCTACCACGATTGCAATAGCTATCAGGCTCAAAACAAAGCTCTTAACTAAATCTTTGCCAATATATCGGCTATTATTATCTTTAGCTTCAATTTGCTTCATGGCTTCAGTATACACTCCATTTTTGGTAAACTAAAGCTATAGATGCCATTTTTTTTTAATATTCTTACCATTCTAAATACCTTTGGATTTTTTTATCTTTTGTATTTAATTTTGACAAAATATCGCGGTATATCCACAAAAAGCGATTCTGTAACCTCAAAAGATAAACTCGCTATCCAAAAAATGAATCTTATCCGTTTTAATCCCTTTGACGATATTGGTGGCAATCAAAGCTTTATATTAGTATTATTAGATAAGGATAATTCAGGCCTAATTTTGACCTCACTCCATCATCGTTCCTTTAGTCGTATTTATGCCAAGCCGATCAAGAACGGTCAAGGAGATAATATAACTTTGTCAAAAGAGGAAAAATCAGCTATATTAAAAACTATTAGCCGTTAATATTTTATGAAAACTAAAACTACCAATTATTTACTTTATTTCTTAATATTTATTTTTGGAATCTTTGCCTCTTATTGGTCGTTTGGCAGATTCTTACCTGTAAATTCAAAAAATACAGATTTAGTCAACAACTCTTCAACTGAAGAAACTGGACAAATCAATCAAACGGGTTCCCTTCAATTCAAAGGACCAAAAACTGAAATTTGTCCAATTAATGGCGAAAAGTTTACTGCCGAGGAAAAAGAAGTTTGGTCTAAGCGTCGACCTTTAATGGTTATGATAGAAAATCATGTTGATTCCCGACCTCAATCCGGATTAGCTAATGCCGATATCGTCTATGAGGCTGTTGCTGAAGGCGGTATTACTCGTTTTATGGGAGTTTTTTACTGTAATGCAGCCAAAGGTGCCTCTCAGAAATACGATATTGGTCCTGTTCGTTCAGCTCGCACCTATTTTCTTGATTTGGCTTCAGAATATGCTGATTATCCACTCTATACCCATGTTGGTGGTGCCAATTGTTCTGCTGCTACTCCCGGTGGACCATGTACTACCAATAAAAAAGCCCAAGCAGTCGAACAAATCTCTCAGTATGGTTGGAATAATCAAGGCACTTGGAGTGATCTTTCTCAATTTTCCTTACCCTATAAAGTATGTCGTCGTGAACCTGATCGTACCGGTGAAACCAAAGCAACCGAACATACCATGTATTGCTCCAGCACTGAACTATGGAATGTTGCCACTACCCGTGGTTTAACCAACACTACAGAAGCCAAGAAAACGTCTTGGGACAAGAATTTCCGTCCTTGGCTTTTTAATAATGACGATAAGTCGCTTAGTAGCACTGCCAGCAATATCAATTTTGATTTCTGGGGCGATAAAGATTATGCCGTTAATTGGAAATATGACCCTGTTACCAATCGCTATCTCAGAAACAACGGCGGTTCTCCGGCACTTGATTTTAATACCAAAGAAAATCTCAGTACCAAAAATATTATTGTTCAATTTACCAAGGAATCACGTTCTGTTGATGAACACAAGCACAATCTTTACGAAATGATTGGTTCCGGCACTGCTATTTATTTTGCCAATGGTCAAAAACAGGAAATTACCTGGTCCAAGGCAAATCGACAATCCCGTACCATCTTCAAAGATAAGAGCGGTAAAGAAATTAATTTTGTTCCCGGTCAAATTTGGATAGAAATTTTACCTAAAGGTAATGATGTAAGTTATGAAGGTTGAAACTTCGCTTAATTCTATCCTCACTTCAAAAAGCCGAGCCAAGCTATTGTCTATTTTCTTTTGTCAGCCGCGCGAATCATTTTACGTTCGTCAATTAGTTCGTCTTACTGGAGAAGAAATAAATTCCGTTCGTCGCGAACTGGAAAATCTCAAAAAAATCAATTTACTTTTATCGGAAAGAAGGGGAAATCGCATTTATTACACCACCAACCTCAACCATCACCTTTTCAATAGTCTTTTGCTTTTGGCTTACAGAAATTCTGATCTAGCTAAGAAATTAGAAAAATCAAAATTATTATTAGCTTCATTTTCCTTTTTGTTATGGCAAAAAAAACGTTCTGACGCCATTGACTTAATAATTGTTGGCGACCAACCATTACGAGAAGTTGAAAAAGCAGTTGAAGCTGAAGAGAAAAAACGTGATGCAGAAATAAATTACATGGTTATGGATTCTGCTGAATTAAAATTACGCCAAAATAAACGTGATCCTTTTATTGTTGATTTTTTTCTTTCTTCACCTCTTGTTATAATTGGTAACCCAGCTCTGCTGGAAAATTGATGAATAAAGTCAGAAAAGTAATTCGAACAGGTAATAGTTTGGCGGTTACTTTACCCAATAAAGTTATCAAGAGTTTTGGCCTTAAAGAAGGGGATTTAGCCCAATACAGGGTTAGAAGCAGTAAAGCCTCAATTACCTATATTTTTAGTGGACATCCCCGCCAACTTACCTTAGGTTATGTCAAAAAATAGTTCCAAAACTCTTCGAATTTTTTGGACCATTATTTTGGCAACCTTTGTCTGTTTGGTTATCAATTTACCAAGACAATTTACACTCTTTGGTAGAACTTTATATAAACCAAATTTATCTTTAAACAAAAATTCTACTTCGAATTTAGATCTCCGTTTGGGTCTGGATTTAGCTGGCGGAGCTTCCCTTCTCTATGAAATTGACACTTCTCAGAGCAAACCTGAAGATTTGTCTCAAGCTCTCGAATCCCTTAAAGCCAACATTGAACGTCGGGTAAATCTTTTTGGGGTTTCTGAAGCCAATGTCCAAATTTCCAAACAAGATAATCAATACCGCTTAAAAGTTGAATTACCCGGAGTTACCGATGTTAACGATGCTATTAATCTCATTGGTCAAACTGCTACTTTAAAATTTGTTGGCCAAATTAAGGAATTCCCTCTGGAAGCCACTTCCTCTGCCGAAATTAATTTTGATGATTATTATCAAGACAGCGGGATTAATGGTTCACATCTAGTCAGAGCCACCCCTCAACCCAACCCCCAGACGGGAGTTATGGAGGTTGCTTTGGAATTTAATTCAGAAGGCACCAAATTGTTTGAGCAGGCAACAACTACATTTTTAAACAAAAGATTGGCTATTTTTCTTGATGATGAATTAATTTCCGCTCCTTTGGTACAGGTAGTCATCCCTGATGGTAAAGCCGTTATAAGTGGTAATTTTGATATCAAAACTGCCAAAACTTTTTCCGCCCAACTTAATGCTGGTGCCTTGACTCTTCCGATTAAAAAAATTCAAGAACAGCAAATTGGAGCTACTCTTGGCCAAGATACCATTCGTAAAGGTCTTCGGGCGGGTTTGGTCGGTCTAGGTCTAGTTTCATTTTTTATGATAGGTAATTACGGATACTTGGGAGCTATTTCGGTTATTAGTTTAATTATTTATAGCTTATTTACCTTGACCATTTACCGAATTTTTCACATAACCCTTACTTTTCCTGGTATAGTTGGCTTTATTTTATCTATTGGCATGGCTGTTGATAGTAATATTTTAATTTTTGAAAGAATGAAAGAGGAAATACGTGCTGGTCAAAGCTGGAACAATGCCATGGAACTAGGCTTTGGACGTGCCTGGAATTCTATTAAAGATGCCAATATTTGTACCATTATTACCGGATTAATTTTATTTAATCCCTTTAATTGGTCTTTTCTCAACAGCTCTGGAATGGTTCGAGGTTTCGCTGTCACTCTCTTAATTGGTGTATTTTTAGGTATTTTTACAGGTGTGGTCGTTACTCGTAATCTGTTACGTGTTCTCGCCCATAAAAAAATATGAACATCATGAAATATAGACCACTTTTTTATTTTATTTCCATCACTTTAATCGTTGCTTCTATCTTTTCTATTATTTTTTGGGGTTTTAAATATTCAATTGATTTTTCCGGCGGTTCTTCCTGGCAATTTACTTTACCATCACAACCGGATAAAAATCAGCTTGAAGAAATTTTTCAAAAACAAAAAATCCCTTTACATAGTATTTCTCAAAACAACGATCAATACACCCTCAAATTTGATAATATTGATACCAATCAAAAAAATAATTTGGTTGAAGCTGTCACTAAGATAGATTCAGAATACAGTGAAAGTAATTTTGAAACACTTGGGCCTCTACTTGGCAGGGAATTACTTAAAAAAACTATATATGCTCTAATTTTATCGGCTGCCTTTCTCTTAATTTTTATTGCTACCCGCTTTAATGACGCTAGTTTTGGTATTTCAGCCATTTTAGCCATGCTTCACGACACCATTATTTTATTGGGTACTTTTTCCGCTCTAGGCCACTTCTTTGGCGCTGAAATAGACGCTCTCTTTGTCACTGCACTACTTACCACCCTTTCCTCTTCAACCCACGATACCGTAGTTACCTTTGATCGTATTCGGGAATTAAAATCACATCAGACCAAGATTGATTGGAAACAGTTGGCTAATAGGGCTGTATCCGAAGTAATTGTTCGCTCTATCAACAATTCTATGACCATTATCTTTATGTTATTGGCTTTAGTATTTTTGGGAGCTGATAGTACCCGTTGGTTTTCCACTGCTCTATTGATCGGAGTAATATGTGGAACCTATTCTTCTGTGGGTGTAGCCATTCCCCTAATGTTGTTAAGCAAGAAAAATAAAAAATGACAGAGAAATCTCCCAAAATACTAACAAATTTTACAGAATTATTCTTCCTCTTCGAGAGGGTATAAAATCTATCGCAAATCTTGGTCAACCAGAAAAAAAGAAAAGGAAACAAAAGCGTTTTAAAGATGGTTCTTATCTTACCAACCAGCAAAGTACCGACGAAGAATACCAAACAAAAAACGATATCTCTTAGTTTTTATTCTCTCCAATCTTTTTTAATAGAATTTCTCTTTTGTTTAACTTAGGATTTTCCTCAACTTCGGCAAAAATTTGATCTAATATCTCTCCTACCTTTCGACCCGGTTTTATTTTCAAAATCTCCATCACATCATTGCCATTTACCTTTAAATCCTTTACGGTAAAGGGTTGTTTTTGCACTTCAATCAAACGTTTTTTAAATAATTCCCAGCGCCAACTACTTTCCTTTGCCCCACTTCCCAAGCGGTCACTTCGCCTCAAAGCTATCATTTCATCCAAATATTGGGGAGTCACATTTCTGATAAATCGCCTGACTGCTTTATCGGTTTGAGTATCCTCGGTGGTAAACATATGCCATCGTACCAAAATAAATAATTGTTCCAATTCTTTCTTTGATAGTTTCAATCTTTTACCTATATTTACAGCTATTCTTGAGCCTACCACCTCATGGTTATGAAAAGTCCTTTCTCCATTTACAATTCTCATTGTAGTTGGTTTACCCACATCATGTAGCAAAACTGCCAGCCGAGTTACCGGATTTAAACTTTGACAATTGTTTAATGACTCAAGTTCATGATCCCATACATCATAAATATGATGGCCTTTTTGTTTCATGCCCACACCAGGCAGTAATTCCGGCATAATTTCTGCTAGTAATCCAGAGCTTTTTAGCAATCGAATACCATCACCGGATTTTTTGACTTTCAAAATACGAAATAATTCATCTCGGATTCTTTCTCCAGATACCTTTTGAATTAGATAAGCATTTTTTTGAATAGCTTCAAAAGTTTTTTCTTCAATTAAAAAGCCAATTTGAGCCGCAATTCGGATAGCCCTCATCATTCGCAAAGCATCTTCTTGGAATCGTTTATCTGCATTTCCTACAGCTCTAATTAGTTTGTTTTCCAAGTCTTCTCTGCCACCATGAAAATCATATAAATTTCCTTCAATATCAAAGGCCATGGCGTTAATTGTAAAATCCCTTCTTTCAACATCTTCCTCCAAACTTTTTCCCCAGACAATTTTTTGAGGATGTCTAAAATCACTGTAACCATTTTCACTCCGATAAGTGGTAATTTCAAAGATTTGTTCATTTGTTCCGATTACGCTTACGGTTCCATAGTCATTTTCGTAAAAACTATTTTTAGGAAAGATTCTTTGAATCTGTTCGGGAGTCAAGTTGCTAGTAAAATCCCAATCCTTTACTTCCTTTTTTAATAAAATATCTCTGACCGCCCCACCAATCACAAAAATATCTCCACCTTTATCAATGATTTTCTGCATCAAATTTTTTACTTCTAAAGGAAACTTATTCTTTTCCATGACCAATTTTACCTTAAATTAAAACCAAAAACCCGCCTTAGCGGCGGGTTTTTCCACAAAAATAACTTTAAATTACATTTGGGGCTTGTCAGGGCGGGGAAGAGCTTCTTTAACAGCCATATTGCGTCCTTCTTGTTCAGTACCGTCAAGAGCTTGCATAGCTGCTTTAGCTTCTTCTTCAGTTTCGAATTCTACAAAACCAAAGCCTTTGCTCCGGTGTGAGAATTTATCGAAAACTATATTAGCCGACACAATTTTACCGTAGGGTGCAAAGACCGCGTTCAATTGATCGTCTGTCATGTTGTAGGAAAGGTTTCCTACGAAGAGCTTGTTTGCCATAATACTTTTTTGATCAGACTAATAACATTTCTGATCCTTCAGATTATAGCATAAAATAGACATATGGTTATCAAGTTAAAAATAAACAATTTCAAGGTTATTACCGGGCAAACATCTACCGAAACTATTCTCAAAATTCTATTAGACAACAGACAAATAAAAGATTTTCCGCTATTTTTAAAACCACCTTATCCCGGATTAAAATTAAGTTCAAAAAAAGCCGTTTCTATTATTAATGAACACTTAAAAAGTAGTAAAAATATCTTAATCTATGGCGATTATGATGTCGACGGTCTAACCTCTACTGCCATTTTGTGGCAAAGTCTTTATTCAATTTCATCCAAAGTTACCCCCTTTATTCCACACCGCCAAAACGATGGATATGGATTTAAAGCCGACTCCCTTTTCCGTTTCCAAAAAAATAAAAAAATAATTTTTGATTTAGTCATCACCGTAGATAACGGTATTGTAGCTGAAAAAGAATTTGCTAAAGCTAAGAAAAAAAACAAAGATTTAAAAATTGTGGTTGTCGATCACCATTTGGCCGGAGAAAAATTAAATTCAGTCGATGCTATTTATCACTCCACGCAAACCTCTGCCTCTGCACTTTCTTGGTTTTTAGCCAAAAATTTTACAAAAAGTCCTTCCTTGTCTTTAGCAGCTTTGGGAGTAGTTGCTGATTGCCAACCATTAACTGGATTAAACCGTAGCCTTGTTTTTCATGGCCTTGGTGAGCTAAAAGTAAACCCCCCTCCAGGTTTAAAAAAATTATTAGAAATTGCCGGAGCCAAACAAGATTCCGTTGGAGTTTATGAGCTTGGTTACATAATTGGCCCACGTTTAAACGCCACTGGTCGTTTGGCTGATGCCACCGATTCTCTTCGTCTTTTATGTAGTCAGAATTCACTTCAAGCCTCAAAATATGCCAGAATTTTGGAGGATCATAACCAAAATCGTCAGGAATTACAAAAAGAGTCTATCGATGTTGCCGAAGAATCTCTTGGTAGAGACGCGATTAATCACGTCTCTGGCCAAAACAATAAAATTATTTTTATTACCGGTTCTTTTAATCCGGGGATTATTGGCCTTATTGCTAGTCGTCTTACTCAAAAATATGCCTTACCTTCGGTAATTATATCTACACAAGATAATATTGCTCGAGGCTCCTGTCGATCTATTCCAGAAGTTGATATTATTACTACTTTAAGAAAATTTAACGATTTATTTGTCGACTTGGGAGGGCATAGGGGAGCAGCTGGTTTTTCTATTCTTCCCCAAAATATTCCTAAGCTCAAAAAACAATTAATTAAACATTTTTCACTATCTTTAGCCAACTATTTACCATCTAACACCATTTTTGTTGACGCCAGAATGGACATTTCGGCTGTGAATTTAAAAAATATAAAATTAATCAATTCTTTATCACCCTTTGGCATTGGCAACCAGGAACCCCAGTTTTTATTTGAAAACGTAAAAATAGATAATTTAAGTACTTTAGGGAAAAACCAAGAACATCTTAAGTTTAAAGTTGGTCATATAGATATTTTGGCATTTAAAAAAGCTTCCGACTTTTCTTATCTCAAAAATGGCGATGCTATTAGTTTTGTAGCTCGCCTTAATTCCAACACTTGGAATGGAAATACCTTTCCCCAACTTATTATTCAGGAGATTATGAAGTAAAATAACAACATGAGAACTTTAATTAAAGATACTGTTAATGAAACTGGACAATCAGTTACTGTTCGCGGTTGGGTAAATTCGGTAAGAAGTTATGGAAAATTAATTTTTGCCGACCTTCGTGACCGCAGTGGTTTAATTCAAATAGTTGGAGATGAGAAATTAAAGGGAATAAAGGAAGAAGATATTGTTGAAGTCACTGGGAAAATTAATCCCCGATTAGAAAAATATTTCAATGACAAAATCATTACCGGTAAAATTGAACTTGAGGTAAATAATATTAAAATTCTTGCTAAATCCCAAGAACTACCTTTCGATATTCATCAACCTGAACTGAATATTAGTTTACCGGTTTTGTTGGATAACCGTACCTTAAGTTTTCGCCATTCCAAAGTAAAAGCAATTTTTAAGGTCCAAGAAGTAATTATCAATAGTTTTCGTGAAGCCCTTAGGGCAAAAGACTTTATGGAATTTCAATCACCCACTATTATTCCAGCAGTACCAGAAGGTGGTGCAGAAGTTTTTAAGGTTGATTATTTCGGCCATCCAGCTTTCCTTTCTCAAAGTCCTCAACTATATAAATCTTTATTGGTTAGTGCTTTCGAGAGGGTTTTTTCCGTAAATAAAATTTTTCGAGCTGAACCTTCAGTTACTACCCGTCATTTAACTGAAGTTGTTAGTCTTGATGCCGAAATGGGATTGATCGATTCTTGGGAAGAAGTACGAGATATGGCTGAATATACTGTAAAATATATTCTTGATCAGGTCGAAATTAAATGTCAGAAAGAATTAGATCTTTTTAAAGTAAGTGTTCCACATACAACCGATACAATTCCTTCCATAAAACTTCGTGAAGCTCAACAGATTATTTTTGAAAGAACTGGCCGTGATTGTCGTCAGGAAAAAGATTTATCCCCTGACGATGAAAGGGAGATATGTAAATGGGCAGAGGAAAAATACAATTCAGAATTGGTTTTTGTATCACATTTTCCCACCAAATCACGACCATTTTACACATATCCCGATGATGAAAATCCCGAATTTAACCAAGGATTTGATTTAATTGGTCGTGGAGTTGAATGGCTTACCGGCGGTCGAAGAATTAATGATTATGATACTATTTTGGCACATGTAAAAGAGTGGGGAATTGATCCAAAAACTATAGACTTATATCTTCAGGCTTTTAAGTATGCCATGCCACCATTAGGTGGTTTTGCCTTTGGTGCCGAAAGAATTACAATGCAAATTTTAAATTTAGCAAATATCCGTGAAGCTTCCCTTTTCCCTCGAGATATGGAAAGGATTGATAAAAGATTAGTCAAAATAAAGCGAAATAAGAAAGATAATGATAAAAAAAATCATTAAAAACCGCTATTTTTATTATGGACTTTTTTTAGGATTAACCTTTGTATTGCTATTGTTTCCTACAACCACTCTTTTTTCTCAAAAAATATCTCAGAACATTTTTACCCACCCACTACAACCGGTAGTATCCAGAAATTCTCCTCTTCAACTTAGTACTAATTATTACATTCTACTTGATGTTTCCACCAACAAAATATTGGTGTCTAGTCGAGAAAATGAGCGGATTTATCCGGCCTCTACCACTAAATTAGCCACTGCTTTGACCGCTCTAAACGTTTATCCCTTAAATGAAGTCATCACCGTTACTCAGGAGTATAACGACGGAAAAACAATGGAATTAAAAAAAGATGAAAAAATTACTATAAAAAACTTAGTTGCTGGCTTATTAATTTATTCTGCCAACGACGCTGCTTATAATTTAGCCACCCAATATTCTCAAGGTCAGGTTGCCTTTATTGATCAAATGAATTCATTAATGCAAAAATATGGTCTTAAAAATACCCATTTTACTAATTTTGATGGACTTCACGATCCTAACCACTATTCTACTGTCTACGATTTGGCTCAACTTGGTCGTGTTGCCATTCAAAATTCTACTCTAAAAAATTTTGTAAAAGAAAAAGAATTGGTTTTGACTGATGTTTCAGGACAAATCTCTCATCACATCATCAGTACCAATGAATTATTGGGTATAGTTCCCGAAATCGAAGGTTTAAAAACGGGGTGGACACCGGATGCTAGGGGAAGTTTTATCGGACTAATTAATCTCCGGGGTCATTATTTAATTTCTGTAGTAGCTCAAAGTGAGGATCGTTTTGCTGATACCAAAATTCTCGTTGATTGGGCAAAAAACAATATTACTTGGCGTAATTATCAGTAACCGCTCTGACATAACCTACAAAGTTGCTTTGTTTATCACTTTCAAAAACATAGACCGGCTGTAAATAATTATTCAAGTCTACAGGTTCAAAATAAGCCAAATAGATTTTTCTAATCACTACGTCTTTTGTTTGACTATCGCTGGCTGGCCAATAATTACCCTTTTTTAAATCATCAAAAGCTTCTTCTACAGTTTTAATAGGATATGTCGACAAAGATGCTGGAGAAGTATCAATTTCCAAATGTTTATAGTTTACCTCTACTATTCTTTTATCATTAACTGAGGAACCGGATACTAAGACTGAAACAGGCGCTTTTTTGGGATCAGACGAAACCATTTCCACTCCTTCAACCATATTTTTTCTAAAAAAGTCGACTCTAACAATATCAGCTTCTGATAAACCTTCAACCTCTTGTAAACCGTTAAAACTAATTTTCCACAAACTAGTTTTTTGTTCGCCGGTTGCCAATTCCTCTGGTAATTTACCTATTCTATCTAAATAAGATTTTGCCTGTGTTATTGCTTCATTAATACTTGGCATATTTTCAGGATTCTGCAACATTTGATCAGTCAAATAGGGATAACTCATTTTAAAACTACTTTGCAAGACGTTCATTTCTAAAGTACGATTAGTTTCCGGATCACTAAACTGGTATACGCCAGTGGCACTTTCTCGAGCCTCGCCTTTAAAACCCATAGCTACAGCAGTTTTTTTGGCTTCATTCATAGCTCCCAAAGGACTTTGTGATCGATAAATCACGTATATATTGGCCTGATCTTTAAACGAAGGAAATTTATCATCGGGTAATTCAGCAGTAAAGTTTTTAACTTCAAATTGTTTTTCCGGAAAAGTAATTTTTTTTAAAACTCCAAAGCGTACTGTTGGCGCTACATATGGTGGATGTGCTGCTCGATATGCACTTATAATTGCTACACCTCCTGACCATAGGATTAAAAAGGCGATTAGACCAATACCGCCGTATTTGATAATCTTTCGACTCACATGAGCTACTTCTGTCAACGAAGACATAAAATTATTCTACTATAATGCTAAAATATTGCCATGCCGGACGTTCGCACACGTATTGCTCCTTCACCCACTGGTGAGTACCATATAGGCCACCTTCGTACTTGTCTTTATGATTATGCTTTGGCAAAAAAATATAATGGTGAATTTATTATTCGTATAGAGGATACTGATCAAAAACGTCACGTCGATGGTGCTGAAGAAAGGATTCTCCAAGTAATTAAAGATTATGGTTTGTCATGGGATGAAGGACCCGATATTGGTGGTCCTTATGGGCCTTATGTTCAAACCAAACGCCTCGATATCTACCAAAAATACATAAAAATATTATTGAAAAAAAAATTAGCATATCCTTGTTTTTGTAGCCAAGAAAGATTAGACAAAGTCAGAGCTGAACAGAAAAAAAATAAACAAATTCCTAAGTACGATCGCCACTGTCTTAATTTAAGTCAAGAAGAAATTGATCAAAAAATTAAAGCAGGAGAAAAATATGTAATCCGTTTAAAATTACCCGACAATGAAGAAATTATTTTTGACGACCTAATCCGAGGTCGAATTAAATTCAATACCAGGGAACTTGACGATCAGGTATTAATCAAATCAGACGGTATTCCCACTTATCATTTTGCTGTCGTTATTGACGATCATTTAATGAATATTAGCCATATTTTTCGTGGCGAAGAATGGATTTCCTCAACACCGAAACAGATATTGCTTTACAGATATTTTGGATGGGAAGCACCTAAGTTTGCCCATCTTACCGTTCTTCTCGATCCAAGTGGTCATGGAAAAATGAGTAAGCGTCATGGTTCAGTTTCCGCTAAATCTTTTTTGGACGATGGCTACTTACCTGAAGCCGTTCTTAATTTTTTAATGCTTTTAGGTTGGAATCCAGGTACTGACCGTGAATTTTTCACCCTTGAAGAATTTGTCAATGAATTTTCCTTAGATCATCTTCATAAAAAATCACCGATTTTTGATCGTAAAAAATTGGATTATTTCAATGCCTCATATATTCGTCAGAAAAGCGATCAGGAGCTTTATCCCTATTTCCAAAAATTTTTACCAAAAGCCTCTAGTGAACAAATAAAAATTCTTGTACCAGTTCTTAAAGAACGTTTAACTAAATTTAGTGAACTACCACAGATTTTAAATTTTCTTTTTGAAGATGTCGATTATGACAAGGAGCTATTATTAAAAAAAGGAACTTCTTCCGATTTGGCAACAGAAATTCTCAACAAAACTATTTCCCTTTTCACTAAAAATTTTGATAATCTCCAAGAGAGGATTATGACATTAATTAAAGAAAATAATTGGAATATAGGGGAATATTTTATGGTACTCCGGGTTGCTATTTGTGGTTCCGCATTTACTCCGCCCATAGTGGATTGTTTACCGGCCCTTGGAAAAGAAACGACTCTAAAAAAACTAAACATTGCCTTAAAAAAATTAATGTAATTTTTGTTACACTAGAATTGTGTTACTTATCTTACTTATTTTTCTAGCGTTTTTCCCGGTAAAAATTTTATTAGCGGCTCCTGAAATTGTTCTAAAAGATTTGCCTGAAAATATTAGCAGTAACACCTCATTTCCAGTGATCATAGAATTTTCCGGACTAAAAAATGAAACTCAATATTATTATAAATTTTTTGGTGGTATAAATGACGATACCTCCGTTTTCAAAACAACGCCCTCATTATCGTATACCAGCTCCTGGAAGAATTTTCCCTTTGTTACTAGTGATGCCAGTGGATCTGGCCAACTTCAAAGTACGGTGTATGCTATACCCGATTTGTCGACTGGAAATTACAACTTAAAGTGCCGTTTTGCCCAAGCCAGCAACACTTCAACCACTATTACCAGTCAATCTTATCCTTTAAATTTAATCTCTGTCCCAACCGCTATTCCTACTTTGTTACCAACCTCCACTCCAACCCCCCTCGTCACGCCAGAGCCAACAGTGGAAGCGGACGTAATTATAACCGAAATCATGGCCAATCCTCCGGATTCCGTTGAGTGGGTCGAATTTTATAATTTTGGTAATCAGGAATTAAGTTTAAAAAATCTTTGTCTTTCTGATTTGAGTCTTCATAAAAAATGTGTTTCCGAAGATATAATTCTCGTCCCTGGCCAATACTATCAATACAAATTTTCTGGATCTTTTTTAAATAACTCCGGAGATACTATCTATTTCCTAAATCAAAGTATTACCTTTCCGAAATCGCCACAAAATTATACATATTCAATACAAAGTGATGGATCATGGTGTTTTAGTAACCCAAGTCCTGCCACCAGTAACTATAATTGTTATCAGCCGGAAGAAACAGTTGAGATAACTCCGTTACCTCCTCAATTAAACTTAACTTTTCTTCCTCAAAGTGTTGAGGCGGGAAGTAGTCTCAACATTACTTTTAATCTTAAATCTGACGATCTCTATTCAATTCGTCTCGATCATCCCTTTGATTCCCCATATTTTGCCTTTAACAGTTTTGATGGTACCTATTCCTGGGTAAATCTTTTAGTTTCAATTCCCAAAAAGACTCAACCCGGAGATTATGACCTTTTGTTTCGTTTGAAGAAGGCTACTGAAAGTAAAACTCACGAATTTCGTCTTGGAAAAATAAATATTACATCAGCCAAAGTCATATCTAAGAAAAATTCAAGTAAATTGCCTGTTCCCCAAATTATTTGCCCGCCTATTACACCTTCAGTATTAGGGACTTCCTCTGCTCAAAAAAACACTTCACTTCATCGTTCTCCCCCTGACTCCACTTTTTTCTCCTGGCCATTCCTCTTTGCCGGTAGTATTCTACTTTTATCACCCATAATTTTTCCAAAACTCTATTCCGATTGATGCCTTCTCTAATCTGGATGGGAGTAATTTATTATTTTTCTTCTCAATCTACCACAGGTTTTTACCCTGCACTTTTGCCTCGTTTTATTTTTTTTAAAAGTCTTCATCTTTTTGAATATGCCGTTCTCTCAATTTTTTTTTATTTCGCGTTATTGAAAGGAAAAAATGCAATAATTTGTGCCTATTTATTCGCCTTAAGTGATGAAATTCATCAGCTATTTGTTAGTGGCAGAACCGGTCGTTTTAGTGATACTCTCTTTGACCTTTCAGGGATTATTATCGGTCTTATTATTTTACGACAACTTCGCAAAATTAAAGCTATTAATAAAATATTTTCATAACTCATTTTTAATTGACATAATAAAATTCTTATAATAATAATTTTTCCATCATTATTCCCAAGATTGGTGTGAATGCCAAGGTTATAAAAAATGTCGATCCCGATAATCCAGAAATTTATCAAAAAGCCCTGACAAAATGCCATATTTTATTTAACCAATAAATTGGAACCCGGTGATGAAATTGACATCTATTACGAGGGTAGTAAATACCGATACACTGTTTTTGAAAAAAAATTGTCAACTCGACTGACACAAACTACTTATCTAATAAATTAAACACCAATACTTTAACTCTCATGACTTGCTGGCCTCCCGGCACCACCCTCAAGTGTTTGGTAATTTTGGCAAAAAGTATCTCCTTGTAGTAATTATTACAAAGTACTATTATTTACTAGTCAATTGTTATTAATATGACAATCTAAAGGTAAATAATGAAAAAAACTCTCCTAACCATACTATCTATTTTCTTGTTGGCTATGGTATTAACCGTTTCCGCCAGAGCTCTTTTTAGTGCCAATGTTTCCACTGCTTCCATGAGCTTTAGTACCGGCAATGCTGACTTAAAAATTAGTTCTGATGGCTCTACTTGGCAAGATACTTTTTCATTTGTAAATGATTATTCAAATCTCAGTAGTGGATTTACTGGGGTTGAAAATTTCTATTTGAAAAATCAAAGTCTTTCCCCCATTACTCTAAAAGTATCATCCACATTAGAAGACCATTCTCCTGCAGAAAACGGCACCTCATGGAACATAATTGGTGACAAAATTTTTCTAAAACTCGAGAAAAAAGAAGGTGATAATTGGACACAAATCACCAACAGTACTCTCAAACAATGGCGTGATATCAGTTTTGTTTTAGGCAACTTGACACAGAATTCTTCCCAACAATATCGTTTATTAATATCGTTAGCTGACTTAGAAAACTTAGACTCAACTCAAGCCCTTAGTAATCTATCATTTAAATTTTCGGCAATCCAAGTCAACTAGTTTGAAAAAAGTACTCATTTTTTTATTTTTAATATCAACAATCCTGCCAAAGCATGTCTTGGCAGGATTTTATGATGATATTTATACTCAAAAAATTTCTTTTTTCATTCCTGAAAAAATAAACCCAAATTCTCTTTTACAAATTGACCAAAATTTATCCAATAATTCCAGTTTTATAATCCACTCTGTTGCCTCAGACAACAGTCAGGTTAAACAAATAAACTTGTATTATTCACATAATTTTGGTCCTTGGCTAATTTATCCTCAAAACATTACTGCAGAGGAAGGTAATTTTAACTTTAATTCCCCCTCAGGAGATGGTTTATATTCCTTTGAAAGTTTAGCCACTGATATTTACGGCAATCAGGAAATTAGAGAATTTGACTATTTTCACTATCAAGTAAAGGTTGATACTAAACCGCCAACGACCAATTTACATATCTTGCCTGATTCATTATTTTATTCCGGACAAAATTATCTAGATGATCGTTGGCAATTCTCCGAACATAGTTTTTCTGATTTTCAAATAGGGGAGACAAATTTCTCCATCGGTTCCACTGCTTATATTAGCCAAGAGGTAAGCTTACCTAGTTACACCACCTCAACTTTTTCATTTTCATATCATTTTATAAGCCATGACATCGTCGACTTTGATCATTTTGATGTTTTCATTACCGACACTGAAGGTAAAATTATTAAAAATATCCTATCTATGGGTAATTTCGACACAACGAATTTTGATTTTGATTCTGGATGGCAGACAATTTCTCAAAATTTAACTTTTCTTGCTGGCCGTACTTTTAAAATATTTTTTCAATTAACAGATACCGGATTGGGTGACGATCTGAATTCTTATGTTTTTATTAAAAATCCAGTACTTTCCACACTAGACACTCGCTTCTCCCCTGATAGTCAATTGGATATAACTTCCACCGATCTCAACTCAGAAATCATTTCTCAAAGCACTCTACCTGAAATAATTATCGGTGAAAATGTTATTTCCTTAATCGCCACTGATTCTGCCAACAATAGTGAAAACGGTCATTATCAAAACATTATTGTCGCCCCATACCTCAATTTAAATAAAATTACTTCACAGAGTATCTCCGTTTTCAATAATTCTTTGTCTTCGGAGATTAATCTTACGGATTATCAATATTCTATCGATGATTCTCCTCTTGCCCCTATTGCCACTTCATCCGCCATTCCCTTATCTGAATTTACTATCTCTTTTGACCAAGCCTTACCCCAAAAAGCCACTGTCAATTTATATAAAAACAATCAGTTAGTTGAATCATTAAACTATGATCAATTAAACCTATGTAATTGGTACCGACAAGGCAATCCTTTAGGTCCATGGATAAAACAATGTCCTTCACCTGAATTTAATTTGGAATTCCGTCCCTTGGTATCCAAGATTACTCTTAGTGTTTCTGGATTGGCTCAAACACTACCAGATATGACTTACACCATAAATTACATGGATATTTCTGGTCCTCAAGAAATTTTTGGTCAAATTTTTACTGGCCAGATTGATCAAAATGGCAATAGTTCCCGGGAATTTTTTATCGGCACTTGTAGTAGCGGTGGCACTTGTATTCCTGATTCAGGGCTAGTTCCTACATTCAAAGTTAAATTTAGTAATTTACCGGAAAAAATCTTTAATTTTTAATGTTATTTTTAATTTTTCTACTAATTTTTTCTTCAAAAGTTGAAGCCACAGATTTTTCTATTAGATGCACGGACAACAAATGTGATAGTTTCTCGGAAAATATTTTTTATCAAGGTCAAAACTTATATCCAGGATTTTCCGATTCCAAAAATATAATTGTTTACAACGATTCAGAACAAAATTGTTCTTTATTTTTTTCTTTAAGTGAACTCAAAGAAAATCTTTTATCTTCAAAAATTAATCTTTCTATCAAATCTGAAACAGACATATTTTATACAGGCAGTCTTGAAGATATCAATATAAATACTACCTATCCTCTGGGTAAAATATCTCCAAAGTCAATTAAAAAATTTACGTGGGACTTTTTTCTACCTCAAGATACAGATAATCAATTTCAACAGCAAAATAGTACACATCAACTATCTTTTAGTTTTAAATGCGACCAGAATCAAGATACTAGTTGTAATGATAAAGCTCCAGAAAAAATAATAAGCAACTTACAAGCTATTTCTACGGACGACTCAGTTACTTTATTTTGGGACGAAGTCGATGATATTTATACATATCATCTTATTAGTTTTAGTGAAAATCCTTCAGCTGATACATTTTCCAGTTCCAATATTGGTCCCAAAGGAACAAGTCAATATACCATAAACAATTTATTTTCCGGAACCACCTATTATTTTAAAATCATGATTGGCAATGGCTGTTCTATCGGACAATTTTCCAAAATAATTTCTATAAAAACCAAAGAAGATTATCTACCCGAGTCTTCATCCTTGCCTGCTGGATTTAGTCATAATCAGGTTCTTGGAACTCAGGATGTGGATTATTTTCCCATCAAAGAAATAAGTGAATCTTCTACTTGTTTATTTGTATTTCCTTTTGTTTTTATTCTATCCTTTTTTATTAACCTCTTTTTTCTAAAAAATCATACATTGATTGCTTTATCTTCTGCAATTGCCCTTGTTACCGATTATTATTTATCAAGATATAGCTGTAAAAGTACTAACTATATTTTTATCACTCCTTTATTTTCTTTCTTATTGCCTTTAATTATTTCTATAAAAAGAGCCCAAAAATAGTCTATACTGAATAGTATGAGACGGATATTCTCTTTGCTCGTAATTCCTCAAGAGGGGAATAATTTTCGGGCTTTACTTCTCAAACCTTCATTCCTCTGTCTTATAATTGCTTTTTATCTTTTTAATCAATCAATTATCAAATCGCTTACTATTATCCGCCCTGGGGTATTGGGCTATTCATCGGAAATTACCATTCAAAAGGTACTTGATCAAACCAATAAAGAAAGAGAAAAGCTGGGTTTACCTCTTTTAAAATATAATTCACTTTTATCTCAATCAGCCAAGCTCAAGGCTGAGGATATGTTCAATAATGATTACTGGGCTCACACATCTCCGGATGGTGTAAGTCCTTGGGAATTTTTCAAAAAATCTGGTTACCAATACACCGTTGCCGGTGAAAACTTAGCCCGTGATTTTTATGACACAGAAACATTACTCAAAGCTTGGATGAATTCCCCAACCCATCGGGATAATATTGTCAAAAATGATTATCAGGAAATTGGCATTGCTGTAGTCGATGGAGTACTGAATGGAGTTAAAACTACTTTAGTAGTGGAACATTTCGCTTCTCCTACTCCGGCTCAAAGCACTTTTAATCAAAAAAATTCTGCAGAAGTTTACTCAATTCCCAATTATTCTTCTACCTTAGGGGATAGCGGTGTTTCTCCTTCTGTCCCAAAAATAAACCCTTTAACACTTAGCAAAATTGTTGGATTAACCCTTTTCTCTATAATTATTGCAGTTTTAGCAATTGATTCTTACCTTACTCTCAAGAGTGATACCCGTCGTTTCACCGGTTCTTCAGCTGGACATATTGCTTTTTTAATGGTCGTCATGCTTCTGTTAATTTCTTCAAAATCGGGAACTATTTTTTAATTTATGATCCTCTTTAAAGAAATCAAAAAATATCCAACCAGTTACATTATCTTGGCTACTGGAGTGGTAATAACAATTATTTTATTTTATATATTTAAAGCCAATTACACTCTCCTACACCAAAGAATTTTACTTTATATCTTCGCCGCGTTTTATTTTGTTTGGAGTCTTTACCATCACTCCCATCGAGGCGAATTACAACTTTCCATTATTGCTGAATATTTTTTAATTGCTCTCTTGGCAATTGTTATTATAAATCGTTTTTAATGCTTTTCTTGCCACTCTTTAATTTTTTTTGGATCTCCGGAGAGTAAAACTGACGGCACCTTTTTACCGTTATATTCAGCTGGTCGTGTATATTGAGGATATTCAATTTTGCCCTTTTTCGAAAAACTCTCTTCCGTGCTAGATTTATCCTTTCCCAATACTCCCGGAAGCAATCGTGAAATCGCATCTACCACTACCATTGCTGGAATTTCACCGCCCGTCAAGACATAATCACCTATAGAAATTTCCTCATCTACCAGTTTAGATACCCTTTCATCAAAACCTTCATAATGTCCGCATATTAACATGATATTTTTTTCTTTTGATAATCTTTTGGCATCGGCTTGAGTAAATCTTTTACCTCTGGCCGACATCAATATGATTCTTGTTTCTTGTTTCTTGTTTCTTGTTTCTTCTATCGCCTTGTCCACCACGTCCACTCTAATTAACATTCCCGGACCTCCTCCATAAGGTCTGTCGTCGACTGCTCCATAATTATTCCAAGCCCATTTTTTTAAATTGTGAAAATTAATTTTAATTTTTTTATTTTTTATCGCTCTGGCAATGATACTCTTCGAAAAAACGCCATCAAATACCTCCGGAAACAAGGTCAAAATATCAAAATTCATAGCCTATTCTAACATTGTGTTAAGATATTTTTATGGCAAAAGCTATCAATTCTAAACCCGAAACTGCAGTTATTGTTATTCCCACCTACAATGAGGCTGAAAATATCGGCAGAATGATCGAATATCTTTGCACTAAAACTTTCCCTTCACTAGACAAAAAATGGCAAATGAAAATACTAGTAGTTGATGGTAATTCTCCTGATGGTACCGGAAAAGTTGTTGAGAAAATGGCTAAAAAGTATAAAGATGTTTACCTTTATACCGAAACAAGTAAAGATGGTATAGGTGCAGCTTATCTAAAGGGATTTAAATATGCTATGGATAAATTAAAAGCCGATTATGTATTTGAGTTTGATGGCGATTTCCAACATCCCCCGGAAACTATTCCACTCATGCTTCAGGCAATGGATGAGGGTTATGATTATGTCATTGGTTCCAGAAAAATTAAAGGCGGTTCCAACCCCAAAGGATGGGGCTTTAAACGTGTTTTCTTTTCTGAAGTTGGTGGATTTACTGCCCGTTTTCTTATGTTTTTCCCTTTCAAAAATTTTTTTAAAGTTACCGATCCCACCACTGGCCTGAAAGTAACTCGTGTCAAAGGTTTTATAGACAAGATGGACATGGACTATTCTCGCCATTTAATTACTAAAAGTTTTGGCTATAAACTTCAACTTTTGTATGAAACTCTTAAAATGGGAGCAAAATTCAAAGAAATTCCACTTGAATTTCATGTCCGTAATGCTGGTGAATCTAAAATTGAA
>ENA-UOWE01001403-UOWE01001403.1-activated-sludge-metagenome-genome-assembly--contig:-NODE-1403-length-29828-cov-28.540658_pt1 | contig 29828 bp, 25 predicted proteins | sample MGYA00249841_ERZ761562 | MGnify/ENA primary metagenome ERZ761562 (study PRJEB28883, sample SAMN05720200) | activated sludge metagenome | isolation source: Anaerobic digester | place: Japan...
TGATGCTCCGCCTGGCCTTCGCCGCCCAGATCCTGGCTATCCTTCTGCTGATGTCCCCGGCCATGGGAGCTCTATTGGAGACGGATCGCGGAATCAATCTATTTGCCGTTGAGCTGCTGCTACATCATGCTCTGGGCCTGGCAGTGGTACCGCTATTCATTTACATCAACCTGGTCTACGAGAGAGGCATCCATCCCCGCCTCTCCATGAAGTCTGCCATGCAGGCGGCAGCAGGAATGTGGGCTGCCTCGCTGATTATGGGATTTCACCTATACTTCTATCTCAATTTTTGAGGTAGACAGCATTGATGAAGCGGCATTACAGGAGACTATTCCAGCCACTTGTAGCCCGGATCTTTAATCCGGTTGAAATTGCGGATCAGATCGGAGGCTTCACGTCGGCTGAATTGGGCCTGCATCATCCTAGTGCAGACATAGCGCAGTGCGGCCTTCTGCATCTTGACCTCGGGGCTGTCTTCCAGCCTGGGGCCGAGGCCAAATGACTCAAAAAGATGCTCCCGCTCGTTCATATGCCTGGCCTTTCCCCATTTGCCGAACATCTCTGCCGCCCGGTCCAATAGATCCTGGTCGAATGTCTCCGGCAAAATGATGCCCTCTAATTGCTGCAGGAAATCCTCCTCTCTCAAATCGATCTAGCCCCTATTACTAAAGATGCGCCTGTGAATTTATCTCTTTCCGGCGACTCCTTTATGGCGGCCCTCCCTCCACCAATGATTTATAAGAGGTGAGAGGATCCTAACGGCAATCAAGATATGGGGTTTCAGCAAATATGAAGACTAATGGATTGATTTTAGGTCTGATATCCTTCGGCTTACTGCTCCTGGGATTGCAGGCCGTCCTGCTGCCTGATTCGGCATCCATCGCCTCGGGCATTTCCGTTGATGAGTATATTGAGCAGAGCAACATACAGTCCATCAATGTAGAGGCCACAGCAAATCAGGCTAGGGCATCTCGAGAGAGGCATTTCGCTGAAAAAGAGAATTCCACTCTGGACTGGGATATGCCGAGCAGCCTTTCCAGCAGCGGAAGCACTCCGTTTGAGTCAAGGAGCATGGCCCAAGAGCAGAGCCCGGCTGAAGAGGCTGCATCATCCTCCCCCCAGCCGTACACTTCCGCCGGCAGTGAGATAGCATCAAACGATACCACCATGGCCAATGCATCTGGAAGTTGGTCGCTTCAGCTCGTCGATAGCATCCAGAGGGATGTCTCGCTTGCCCTGTTCCAGGAAGGCTCCTCCATATTCGGTTCAGGCAGCATCAGAGAAGACAATAGCACCCGTCAGGTGACGGCATCAGGGACGCTGCAAGGAGAGGCCTTGAGCCTCGATCTGACCGCTCAGCAGCCTATTGTGCTCTATAAGCTTCTCCTGAATATCTCCCATGAAGATGCATCTGGAACATACAGTGCGATGTCGGCCAGCGGCGAGAAGTGGACCGGCCATGCAGATGGATTCAGGCTGGCAGCCTAGCGATTTTAGATTTTTAACTAAATCTTTTTTAAAAGCATTCTCGATAAGATTATAAGCCATACTTATCAATATAGCCCTCAATTGGAGGATCAATATCATGACCCGGACAAAGAAATTGGCAGAGTTTTCAATATCCAAAGATCGGATTATTCAGGCCTTGGCCTGCATTTCTAATCTGGCTGATAGGGCAATAGTAAGAGCTATTGTGCATCCCAAAGATGTGATTTTGGGCTTTGCTTTCAGCAATGTCCTCTCCGATGACCAGTCCGGCGATGAATTATATGCCGACTATGCCATAGTCAAAGAGGAGATGATAGATCCCAGTTTTCTGGTAAAGAGTGACGAATGGCCTCTATTTCTCATCTCCTGCACTGAAACCTTCATCAGCTCGATTATGACTCTGGAGCCGAGAGAAAATCAATTTCTTAAGGTAGAATTCTATAATATACAGGAAGAGGATGTCCCAGAGATGGTTAAGAGCGAGGCGTTGATCCTGGGAGAGCACAATTCTGCAGTGGGATCTATCTTAAGGCATCAATCCTCTCAAGAGGATGATACGGTTTTGGAGGCTGATGAGACCCAGTCTGTGCTCTATGGATGAGGACTGAACCGCTCAGCAGTACGGGATCATCTCTTCTGAGCAGCTTTTGAGGCAAAGCGTCGGTTCAGCAATGCGGCTATGCCGCCCAGGCAGGTGAGGGCGAGCCCAATGCCATAGACCTGCCCATCCAGTTGAGCCAGCATGAAGGCATTGAAGATTATTCCCAAGATAGGCAGCAGGGCAAGCCCCCCCCAGGATAGCGGCACCTTAAATGGTCGCTTGATCTGCGGCCTGTAAATTCGAAGCACAATCAGAGCGGCGTTGATCACAATAAAGGTCACAAATACAGTGAAGTTATTGACATTGGCCACAAGGGAGATGTCCTCCAGGAAGACAAAGGACATGGCAAGGATCACAGATATCAAGGTGGCATTCCAGGGAGCCTGAGTGCGATGATTTATTGCTGCCAGGAAGGAGGGCAGGGATCCGGATTGCGCCATGCCGTAGACAATCCTGGAAGAGGCGAGGAGCATGAGAAGCACAGTATTTACGGTAGCGCAGAGTGCTATTAAGGACATGATGCTGGAGGCATCGGGACCCAGAGCAGAATAGGCAATATCTGCAAAGGGTGCCGAGGAGCGGCTCAGCTCCTCCCAGCCCAGAATGCTGACCGAGGAGATGGCTACCAATATATAGAGCACTATGCTTGCCGATATGGCCAGTATCAGGCCTCTGGGAATATTCTTTTCCGGATCTTTTGCCTCCTCGGAGAGCTTGACCACCTCCTCAAAGCCAATGAAGGCGAAGAATATCAGGGCAGATGCCTGGAATATGCCGGAATAGCCCAGAGGAGACAGCTCCAGCAGGTCCACGCTTCCCAGATAGGGGATGCCGAGCAGTATTATGAATGCCAGCCCCATCACCTCTATGGCAGTGAGGACAATGGCCACCCTGGCCGATTGCTTGATTCCCAAGAAGATCAGGGCGGAGAGCGCTGCCAGCAAAAGCAGAGCTGATGGCAGAATGGGAAGACCTGTGAGGGCCTTAAAGTATCCAGCAAAGCCCAATGAGACTGTGGCCGCCCCCACCACGCCGCTAAAGGTTATCAGCCAGCCTATCAAGAAGGCGGGAAGCTGGCCGAATGCCTGATATGTGTATTCGTACTCTGCTGAGGCTCTGGGAAACATGGAGGCCAGCTCGGCATAGGACAGGCCGGTAAAGACGGCAACCAGGGCGGATAGGGCAAAGGATAGCCAGACCGCATTTCCGGCTAGGCCAGCTGCTTCACCGATGAGAGCATAGATTCCTGCCCCCAGGATTATTCCAACTCCGGATATGGTGACCTCGAATAAGCTCAAGGTGCGGCGGAGGTTAGTCTTCATTTTAGCAAATAATCCTAAGCTATATTATATTAGTTTTTTGATGAGAATTAACTCAATCGAGATCAGATGCGGGAACCTCTATACTCATTACTTGTTTTATCGGGCGCTCGGCAGCAGGATCATTTCCAGATCACGGCAATCCGCAAGATTGTCTCAGATTTTTAAAAAATTTTATGTATAAAAAAATTAAAGCTATTAAAAATATTTTTAAATTGTAAACCTATAGGATGCCCCGCTCAAGAAGGTACCCGCCTCAGGATAGCTCTGTCCGTTCTTTATCAGGACAATGTTATGCCACATGTCTCCAGGTACTCTGAAGCTGTAAACGCCGTCCAGTAGATCTGATCCCATTCCCTCCGTTCCTATATAAGCGCCATCCAGGTAGACATCATAGCCTCTCAGCCAACTTGACCTCATGGTAACTGAAGCCGTCCCTTTGTATGATGGCTTGCTCGGGGGCACAGATACCGCATATGGTCCGAGATCAGTCCACTGCCCGGAACTCTGGCCGTAGACATAGATGTAAACGTAGTTGCTCCAGCCCCGGGAGTAGAACTGTAGAATATGCCAGCCAGGGGTATCTCCGTTAAACCACCTCTTCTGCCAGCCTACTCCGGCGTATCCCAGATAGTTGACTCTGAGACTGCCGCCCGGATACCACTCATAGATCCATATGGGATCACTGACGAATGTCTGCAGCCACATTGGCAGCCAACCATTCAGACGGCAGCCAGCCACGGTCTTGGGAACGCTGGATATGTAAAGCCTGTTTTTCGGTGTCGCCCCTTCCGGAGAGACTATAAGGCGCTGAGTGGCATAGCTTTCCGGGGGATAATTGGCTGCGTAATTCTGAGCTGCCCGGAACTGGCCTGAAGTGCGGCCTGATGAAGATGAATCAGAGACGATAGCCGAGCTGGCAGGGATTAAGGATTTGCTGATCTCCGCCGATGGAGGCGTCTGGTATGATGCAGCCTCTTCCTCGGGTATGGAAAGGCCCAGCTCTTGTGCGCTCGATGGTGCAGCTGGAAGCGGCGCTCCCTCGGGCAGATTGGATGAATATGCTCCATAAGGATCATACTCATCCCCATATTGAACATCTGTAAAAGTCGGATCGAAGTTTTGCAGGCCCTGGGCAGAGATGGCAGCAAACAGCAACAAGAGGCATGCCAAAGCCATAGGCCAAATCCTATTCTTCTGCATAGCTTTCAATTATTACACTCCCCATGATCCCGCCGGCAGGCCAGCAGGATTAATAATCCAGATCTATTAATATGATATAAAAAACTCTGCTTTGTATGATCCTCATGTGGAGAGTGCCGGCGGGTCGATGATGGTCGGAAGGAGATCCTCATCTCCCTCAAGCTCCAGCCATTCGACCATAAAGAGTTATGACAGTTTTGTGCCACATTTATTTAAAGCGATGCTGGGGATAATAGAGATCGACCTCAAGATCAAGAAAAGCCTTCGATGGGGCCACGGCGATTTGAACGCCGGTCACAGGACCCCCAGTCCTGTAGGATACCAGGCTACCCTATGGCCCCGCGCAGCGGATGGTAGGATGTAGAGCTGGCATATAAGCATTTCCCACACACCATAGAGGGCTGCAAGGTCGATAAAAGACAATGATAGATCTGTATGGGTTGATCTATATAAATGATCTGTGGATGGTTAGAGAATATGACCGTAAGCTTCGAGCACCATCAATCGGGTACATCCAACGGATATGAGGAGAGCGACTCATGAAAAAGCTGGCATTTCCCGATCCTTTCCGGCATGATCATCCTCCGGTGAGGGAATTAAGCGAAATAGATCCCGGCCCCTCCACATATGGTGAGAGGTTTGCCGACTGGGTCTATAAGAACCTGGGTTCATGGAAGTTTATACTCATACAATCGATGCTTGTGGCAGTTTGGGTGGTGCTCAATGCCGGCGCCTATCTCCGTCCCTGGGACCCCTATCCCTTTATCTTCATGAATCTGATATTCTCTTTGCAGTCCGCCTATACCGCATCTCTGATCCTAATGAGCCAGAACCGCCAGGATCGTCTCAAGTCTCACAACGATTACCTGATGAACCTCAGGGCGGAGGAGGAGAGCAAAGCAGTACTGGAAAATTTTGCCGCTCAGAACAAGGCATTGCAGGAGATCTACGAAGAGCTTTCCGCTATGAGAAGCAGGATCGAAATTGGAGGCGGCGCCAAGAATATGAGAAAGGCCTAGATCTGAAGGCATGTGGCCTCTTCTCAGAATAGCATTGCCCCGAAAGCACCCTCTTCCAGCTCCATGAGATCTCTCCAGGTGGCCTTGCAGGAGCATTCCAAGCGTCTCAGCTGCCCCACATCCTGAGAGAGGGCGTGATCCCTGATTGCTGCGGCTATGGCCTCATCGCACTTGCCGCAGTTGTGGGGCCCCCGCCTGGTCCCCGCTCCCACCGGATCGCACACTATCGGCCCCGGCACCTTCTCCAGCACCTCCAGAGCGGACCAGAGCCAGGGCGGCCGGAACTCTCCTCTCTGCCACATCCTCTCCACCAATGTATTGCGCTGCACATTGCAGAGGTTCAGAGAGAGTATATCGGCGTGAGGGCGAGCCGCCAGGCCGGTGGCTATGGCGTCTCCCATGGCCTGGCCTTCGGTCAACAGGGGCGGCTTGAGCAGGATGTAGGCCTTTATCCTGCCGCCCTGGCGGTGCACCAGTTCTGATGCCGCCACAAAATCCCGGAAGGAGAAGCCCTTTCTTATGACCTTCTCCCGGATGAGGTCATTCGAGCTCTCGAGACCTATGGCAAACTCGGTGGGAAGATGAGAGAGACAGGCCTCGACGCTCTGGGAAGTTATATACTCCGGACGGCTCTCTATGACCAGCCGGGATATTCCCAGAGCCTGCAGACGCTCCAGAATCTCATCTCTGGCTTGAACAGGCATCTCGTCCGGATCCAGGAAGCTGCCGCTGGTATAGATCTTGATCACAGAAACCTCGGGTGAAGAGCGGCCTATGGCCCATTCGAACTGCCTGATCAGATCTTGGGATGCTGCCGGCGCACCCTCAGCGGCATAGCCGCACATGGTGCAGCGGTTCCAGCGGCATCCCACTGTGCGCAGGATCATGGTCAGCGACTGGGCGGGCCGACCGTCTAGAAGATCTTGGGAGCGCCATACGGTCACAGGCCGGCCAAGGTCCAGCTCTGCCTTCTCTTTTGCATAAGCCATTTCCTTACCTGACCCTATACCAGGTGCTGCAGAGCGCTGATTCCAGCCGATGCGCCGCTGCCCACTGCTGTAGCCACCTGCAGCCTGCCGCCGGTGAGATCTCCAGCGGCATAGACGCCGGGCATGCTGGTCTCCTGATTGAGGCGGTTGACCTTTACATAGCCGCCGGGGGTCATATCCAGTCCCAGGGATAGGGCCAGATCGGCATTGGGCTTCATGCCCATCTCCACAAAGACGCCGTCCGCTTTTGCCGATCGGGGGGTGTTTCCCACCTTGAAGCCCACTGCGGTGACGAAGTCGCTGCCCTGGATCTCGGTGACCTCTGCTCCGAAGGTGGCGGTATAGTTGGAGAGATTCTTGATACGATCCAGGTAGACCGATTCCGCCACCAGCTTCTCCCGCGGACAGAGCAGATGAACCTTGCTGACGATGTTGGCCAGATAGAGGACGGCGCGGGCCGCTCCATTGCCGTAGCCGGCCACGACCACAGCCTTGTTTCGGAAGAGGGCTCCGTCGCAATGGACACAATAGGAGACACCCCTGGCGGTCAGCTTTTTTTCTCCCGGCACACCCAGGGGGCGGTGGCCGGCACCCATGGCCAGTATGACCGTCTTGGCCTCATACTGCCAGTTCTCCGTCTTGAGGCGGAAGAAGTCGCCCAGGGGCACAATCTTCTCCACCTGCTCGGTCTGGTTTTCCGCCCCGAACTTCTGGGCCTGGGCCAGCATCCTCTCCGAGAGCTCAATGCCCTGGATGCCATCCGGAAATCCGGGATAGTTTTCATAGAGGCCGCCCATAGACTGCTGCGAGCTGTAGATATTTCCCAAAATCAGTGTCTTCTTCCCGCCTCTCGCGCAGTACATGGCTGCGGTCAGCCCTGCCGGGCCTGCTCCCACTATGACGACATCATGCAAGCAAATATCACCATAAAAGGGTGGCCTTCAAGGTAGATAAAGGGTATGTAACACTGGGCTGCAGAGGTGGGGTGGCCCTTTTGCCCGCAATGTTTTTAGACTAGAAGGTGATTGTAGGGGGTGCTTCGTATAACACGAATGCGCCGATAGTGTAGCGGTTATCACTAGGCGTTGCCAACGCCTAAACTCGGGTTCGAATCCCGATCGGCGCATATAATTATTAAGTAAATTTTTGGTCAAGCTGAGATCCTTAAGGTCTCCGCTTTCATCCCTCTGGCCTTCTGCAGGGCGGTCTCTTCATACATTTTTGCGCTGCTCTCTAGATGGAAGTTGCGCACCCTATAGCCCACTCTCCATGAGCCATCCAGTAGCTGTATGTATTGCAGCCTTTCTTCGTGGTCTTAGTCTTCTCCATTTGCCAGATATGCAGATCTTCCAGCCTGGCAGCTTCTTTCAGGGCCTCGGCTTCGGCCTTCAATCTGCCTGGCCTTTCTTCCTGAGCCCAGGCCCTCTTCCCGGCATCCTGCAGGATCTTTGCCGCCTTCATGGCCGCCTTAGTACCCCTGGCCAGCTCCTTGGCCTCATTGAGGGAGGAGATCATGGCCTTAAAAAATCAAACTGCGCGCGGCCACCCCACCCTAAAGGGATGGGATATGCTTCGGGCCGCGCGCTTCGGTTAGACGGGATCTAGAAACAATCACATCATAGGTTTATTTGACCAAATGACCAGAGTAATTGTGAATCTGCATCCGATTGCCAGAAAATCCTGTTAATCGACCTCAGGAAAGCATGAAAACCGGGCGAGGGTTCACTTCATCCCCAACCTAAAGGATGGGGAATTCGTGACCCTCCGCACTCCCTATGTATTAAAATAACGATTCATTATATTACTGAGATCACTTCGCCGGTTATTCTGATCTTACCTTCCCGGTCAACTCCTTTAGGCGGGGATCAAGTTGAGCGTATCTCGTCTCGGAGCACCTCCTCAGCCTGATCTTGTCGATCATGCCGCCGCTGTTGGTGAGAGAGATTACGGGCCTGTTATGCTTTCATGGTGAACTCTTGCTTTGGCATGTCCACCAGTGCGCCATGATAACTATAGCGTGTTTGAAAAGGATTGTGAGCATAATATCCTATTTTATGAACTCGAATGCTAATGGATATCTATAATAAATTCCCTCACTAGACTTCATTGCAGCTATTACTGTGTAGATTATACCCATGATTCCAGCGCCCAATACTATCAAGAATATCGAAATAGTAAGAATGCCAGTCCCTCCTAGATTTCTATCTGCTACTGATAAAAGGAAGATAGAAATTACGAGAGCAAAGATGCAGAGCGTTAGAGTGATTTGAAAATTTAGTGCTGACTTTCCTTGATCATTCACAAAAACATATTCATTTCTCTTTATTAACCATATTATCAGAGGCCCTAAGATGTTTCCAAAGGGGACTCCTATAAGCATTAATAATGCGCTAAGATGGCAAACAGCAGCCCATGTACGGGCCTCCTTGTTCGTTTCTATGACGGATTCAATTACTTTGCTCTCCTCAACTGATTCTTCATTATCTGCTTCATTGTCAACAAGTTCTTCACGAGCAATTTCCATTCGTTTTACCTCTGCATAAGGCAGTCGAATCCTTCACGAAATATACATACACTACGATAGGATTTAAAGCTCTCTATATCGCCTGATATTCTAATTTTCCCTGCCCTGGCCAGCTCTCCGAAAACAGTCCAAAATTCCAAGCTTCAGGCCCATGCGCCGCCTTAAGGTACTGCGCTCCACCTTCCGCCGCTGTCAGTGAGAATCCACAAGACGCGATCTCTCGGAGACTGTGCCGGCTTAGCCTATATCACTTACTGCTTTTTTTAGCTGCTTATTTCCAGAATTTCCACCAACCCTTTTTAAAAGAGACTTCACATGTTATCCCGTAAAAGGGGCTTTCGTATATGGCTTGCATCTCTTTATCTTGTTTTTCTTGTCTTTTCCGTTCAATCAATTCTTGAGCCACATCTTAAAATGGGGGATCATATGGATGAGAGCTGCAATGAACACCTAATACACCACCAATGATAGCTGGCTGTCATGGCAACTTCCATTTTATCGCCTCCAAAACTGCCACCAGCCTTTTTTCTTGATCTCCTCTTCCGGGCTTCAGGGATAGCTGGCTGATGCTTTGGGTGAGCTGCGCGATGTGGCTGCTATTCATGGCCTTTGGTCTCTATCTCCCGCATTGCCATGCCACTCCCTGCGATGTCCACAGGGCGGCGCGCTCCATACTCGTCATAATTGCCGTCCCAGACCAGCTCCGTCTTCCTCCCGAAGAGCGGATGGGGATTTTCCGGCCCCCAGCGAACGGATTCAGTCATGGGAGAAGGCCTCCCAGATAAAAGCGAGGACAGGGAAAAACTCTAAGGCAGGCTTTGGAGACTTGGGGCAGAACTTCAAATATTATCATCCTCCTGATAACGGCCTTGTGCTTTAAGATGGAAAAGGCTTTTGGATGATGTGACGGCCTTCTAACGCCATGGGAATCACCCAGATATCAAACAGCATGCTGCCGCGGCAAAAGAGCAATCCTGAGTCTAGAGAAGGCTGGCGAAAATTTTCGGAAAGGTTAATGGATTGCAGTTTTCTTGCGGGCGTTCGTAAGCCAGTCCTGCAGGCTCTGCATGTAGTAACTTGCCAGAAAGACGGCTGAGAAGGAAATAAAAAGAGCGGTGATGGTTGCGATATCATACGCTATTCCAGCTGCATGAATATAGCTTAAATCTGAAGCTATCTCCGAGAATATTACACTATGTATAAGATATATAGAGTAAGAACAATATGCTAGAATAGTAATTATCTTTTGGTACTTTATGAGCTGATTGCCATGTTTTCTCATAGCAAAATAAGCTGCGATACCCCCTGAAATAGATATAACCAAAAAGAGCATAGACATCACAATAGGGCTGGCTACCACATATGTCAATTTCCAATATCGCAAAGCAGCAGCAAATGAAGCAAATAATAGCATCAGGCCATATATATGAACCTCATGATTTTTAAAATAGCCGTAAATTACGTCTGCATATCGGGATTCTTTAGCGAATACAATTCCCGCCACGAAGACACCGTAATATAGAATGTCGCCGATAAAAAATAGGTTTAATGAATAATGTAGTAAAACCATGCCAAATAAAATAGAACATGCAGTTATGATAAGATGAACTAAACGATCAGCATTTACTAGTAAAGGATATGTAAGATAATAAAGCACGATTGCACCTATAAACCAAAACTCTTGGTTCGAGTAATTTAGCACTCCTTGCAGACCGGCGGCCTGGATGAAAACATCTTTTGACGAGTGAAAGAACAATAACAATACAAGCAGGTACTGCGGATAGATCCTAGTAAAACGGCGGAAATAAAACCTGGTTAGATCAGTTATTCTGCCGTTGTTGGTATATAGCAAATATCCAGATATGAAGAAAAATAAGCAGTTTCCAGTTTCACCGATAGGGATAGAGACCGCCTTTATGATAGCTTGGTAAGAATCAGAAGATACACACCCATTTATATGAGAGAGCATGATATCTAAATGAGATAACACGACGAAAATAATCGCTAAGGCGCGTAAGACCTCAAATTCCCATATAATTTTCTTGGGGGGCGTTTCCATGGTGGTGAAGGATGGTCAATCGTTGTGGTATATTTAAATATAGCGGTAATTTTGTATTATACACCTCATAATTCATTAGCATTTTATAAAAATTACTTGTTTTCCTTGTGAAAACTATTGCGCAGAATTGTGGTCTTAAATTCCATAAGGCGATGTTGGGATTAATATGTTGGGATCAATTAATTTCATTGCTTTCTTGGCCAGGTTGAATACCATTTCAGATCACAATCCAGGCCGCAGCGTTGCGACGAAGTCCGCATAAGGTCTTCTCACTGCCGCCAGGTAAAGAAATATCCCCGCCCATGCCCAGGCCGCCAGCGCAAAAGGCAATGTGAAAATCAGAAAAAAGGTGAGCAGCAATCCAAATCCGACAAAGAACAGCAATACGGCTATGATGGCATATTTCAAACGGGTAATGTTGCCTATTTTGTTATACATGAAGCATCCTGCAGCGTCTCATTCGATCTCATATCCCCTTCAAAATCCGAAAATTGCATTACGGCGATGCTTCCTCACCCAAGCACAGACTCACCAATCCCTTTTTCAAGCCTTCACCACTACTGTCCTGGCATAAGAGTCGCCCAGTCTCTGTTGCTTATCCGATCTCCAGATCAAGACCGCACCGATCAAGTAGGCAAAAAGCCCATCGATTATGCGGAGAATATTTCTCTTGAATGCCTGGTCCATGCCTATTGCTCCTCCATCCTCACTTACCACCTTTATTCTGGTGATCATCTTCCCTATTGTCTGACCCCTTGATCCCTCCAGATAAGTGTAGTATGCGATATAGAATGCAAATGAGAGCAGACCGAGCGACCATGAGCTCTGGTTCATCGCATTAAATCCAAGGATGCTCCCAAAAGCTCCAAATATTGCACTGATGACCAGGCTGTCGATCACTAGCGATACAAATCTTATCCCTATTCCCTGATACTCCATAGGGACGGAAGAAGCAGAATCCATCTCGCTAAAATCTGTCATAAATCATCGGCCATAAATATCTAGTTATTCTTATTTAAATATATCTACATCCTTGATGCTTCAAGATCCAAGAATGGACTTTCAATCCCTGATATCTGAAAACCAGAATGGCGCCCGTCGATTCTCATAGAATAAGATTGCGCTCTGCCGATTCGGGTTCATGTGATCCTGCCGCTAAATCTATTGCGAGAGAGGATCCGAATAAAGACCTCAATGCCGCTCAATGAAGCGCAACCTCAAACTTCCAGCCCAGCGCCGCTGCCTTGGAGAGGGCATCATCAGACTCCTTCTTCAGACCCAGCTTGTAGAGGACCTCTCCCTTAAAATGCCAGGCTGCAGGATCCGAGGTGTTTATTTCCAGTGCCTCCTCGAATGAAGCCAGAGCCTCTTCGTATCTGCCCAGCCGATTGAGGGCAATTCCCCTGTAGATCCAGGCAGGAATATAGGAGAGATCTATCTCCAGGACCTCATCGAAGCAGTCTATGGCCCGCTCATAACGCCCTAAATTGATGTATGCCAGACCCTCATTAAACCAGGTCTTGGTATCGCAGGAGTCTATCTCAATGGCCTTCTCGTAAGAGCATATGGCATCATCGTAGCTCTGCAGCTGGGATAGGGCATTGCCCTTGTTGTTCCAGGCATCGAAGTAATCTGGATCTATATCCGTGGCCCTCTCAAAGCAGTCCACAGCATCATTGTATCTGTGCAAGGCGGAGAGGACATTGCCCTTGTTATTCCAGGCCATGGCATAGTTAGGATTGATGGCTATAGCGTTATCAAAGGATTTGATGGCCTCGTCATACAGCTCCTGGTTCTTGAGAGAGACTCCCCTATTGTTCCAGGCATCGGCGCTCTCCGGATCGATCTCCAGGGCTTTATCAAATGATCTCACCGCATCCTCATACTGGCCCATCTCATCCAGGGTAAGCCCTCGGTTGTACCAGGAGGAGGCATCGCTCCCGTCCAGCTCCCTGGCCTTATCAAAGCATTTTATGGCCTCACTGTAGCGGATCAGCCTCTTGAGGACTATTCCCTTATTATTCCAGAACTTGGCTTTATCCGGATTGAGCTCAATCGCCTTATCATAGCTGAATAGGGCCTCGCTATAGCGACCCAGATCATAAAGGCAGACGCCTTTATCGAACCATATGGAGCTGTCGGTGGGATCGATCTGGAGAGCATTGTTGTAGGATTCAATGGCCTCATCATGCCGGCCCAGGAACTTGTATAAAACCTCAGCCCTGGCGCACCAGCCGGAGAAGCTTGCCGGCTCGATCTTGGTGATATTGTCAAAGCAGATAAAGGCCGATTGGTACTGGCCGAGCTTCCTCTGCAGCAGCCCCTCATTCTGCCAGGCTCTGGTGTCCCAGGGCTTGACCTTCAAGATGGCCTCGTAGCATTCAATGGCCTCTTGGTACCTTCCCAGCTTATCCAGAACTACTCCCTTGTTGTTCCAGGCATCGATGTAGCTCTCATCCAGCTTCAGGGCAGCATCAAAGGATTCGAGCGCCTCCTCATAGCGTCCCAGCTTATAAAGCGCCAGTCCCCGCTCATACCACGCCTCGGGAGCGAGAGGGCTTATGGATGTGGCTCTTTTGTAGTAATAGGCAGCATCCTCCAGACTCCCCCTCCTATAATGCTCCGAGCCGGCCTTGAGGAAATAGACCGCAAAATCGTCTCTCACAGGAACCGGAAAACTGCCAGAGGAGCTATCGGGAGCGGGAATGGATAATGGCTCCATGGACTCCTTCATAGCAACTATCCTCTCGTTTATCAGGGCCAGCTCATCGCCTGCCTTGATCTGCTGCAAGGCCAGGTATTTGCCGTAAAGGGCCTCTTTGAGGGTGGGATTGATCTCCATAGCCCGGTCGAAGGACTCTGCTGCCTCCTGATAGCAATGCAGGTTGCCCAGAGCCGCGCCCCGCCCCACCCAGGCGTCGATGAAAGAGGCATTTATGTTGAGAGCACTCTCATAAGCCGACACCGCCTCCTTGTATAGGCCCAGCTTGCTCTGGGCATTGCCCAGGCCCTGCCAGGCATCGATGAGGCCAGGATTTATCTTTAGAGCATTCTCGAAGTCGCTGACTGCCTCCTCATACCTGCCGATTCTATACAGGACATTGGCTCTGTCCTTATGGGCCTTGAAGGAGCGAGGATTTATCTCCAGGGCCCTTTCATAAGATGCAAGAGCGTCCTCGAACTGTCCCATCTCGGAGAGTCCCAGTCCGCACTCACACCAGTAGGCGTCTATGGAGGAGCTGGTTTCCTTGGCCTTGTCATAGACATTTACCACCGGATAGATGGAGGCGATCTCCCGGGGGGATTCTTCTTGCTCAAAGGTCGATTTGCGATGCTTTGAGATCTCTTTTTCCCGATTGGAGCCGTATTTTTGGGCCAGACGAGCCTCGCTTCCTCGCTTTTTAAAAATTTTATTTTTGTTTTTTGGTTTTCTTCCCAGTTTGACCGAAATAGCTCTCCATTTGGAATCAATGGCTGCAAATAGAGGTTTTTTGTAGTTTTCATCAAGCCGGGCCAGCTCATTTTCAATTGCCATTGCTATGCGGGAGAGAGAGAGTCCTGTCAGATCAGATGGCTGGGCTGAATTCATGGTATTACCAGATTAATAATTTAGTAAAGTTCTTTAAAGTATTAAAGGCTTTTGCTATTAGTATTATGATAAGATATTCTTATTTCTGAAACGTAAATCCATGAAAATTAATCTATTGATATAAAAATATGCAATGGATTCCTTCTGGCTACCAGGCCTCTCATGGAGCAGTGGGCTTGGATGACATTAGGCCGGACAGAGGGCGTCTTTTGGCTGAGCGGCAGCGGCAAGGCCCGATCTTAATAGTAGAGCGACGCCGGAGGATGCCAGAGCCATGCCGACTACAGCCAAAGATAAAGCCGTCTCTGCCAACGATGCGGAAATAGATTCACGCCATCAGCAGATGCAGGCCCCCACCCACCAAGAGCGCCGCCACCAGCCGCAGGGCCACAGACTTGAGAGTCCCCGACACCCCCAGCTCCTTGAGCATGACCATGAATGTGGCCACACAGGGAAAATACATGGCCAAGACCACGGAGGCTATGACCAGCTGCTTGGCGGTCATATCCAGGGGGGCGAACATGCCTATGCCCACATCCTTTCGGAGGAAGCCTATGATCAGTGCCGTGGCCGCGTCGCTGGGCAGGCCCAGCAGGCCGGAGACCACCGGGTGCAGGGCCAGGCCGATCTGGTGCATCAGTCCGGTGAGATAGAAGAAGTTCATCAGCAGCATGCCGAATCCGATGTAGGGCACCGCCTCCTTGAGAAACTCCCGCACCCGGATGAATGTCTTCTGGAATAGAGCCCTCATATTGGGCATCCTGTAGGGGGGTATCTCCAGAAAGATCTCCGGGGACTCACCCCCGATGATCTTGTGCAGCAAAAAACCAGTGAAGACGAAGGCCAGGAAGAGGGAGAGGTAGACCGCCAATACATACCGCAGCCCGAAGGGCGCCAGCATCCCGAAGATCATGGCCGTCTGGGATGCGCAGGGTATGGCCATGGTCATCAGTGTTGCCGCCAGGTATCTCTGCTTGGCCGACTCCAGAATGCGCACGGAGATCACTGCCGGCACGCTGCATCCCATGCCCAGGACGCAGGGAAGTATGGCTGCACCATGCAGACCGATGCGATGCATGAAAGCATCCAGAATGATGCTCAGCCGGGGAAGGTATCCTATATCCTCCATAAATCCTAAAACCAGATAAAAGGGGATGAGGAAGGGCAGGACCACGCCCAGGGGGATATAAAGGCCGGTGGTGAGGATGCCGAAGGACTTGAGCAGCTCCGGCGTGTTGCCAATCAATATCTCTCGCAGCAGGGACGATGCGATCTGCTCGTTGACCAGATGGGTGATGAATCCGGAGTAGGCGGAGAAGATGGGATCGGTGATATAGAGGATGATAGTCTCCCCAGTCTCAATTACCAAACTGAAGCAGAGATAGAGCACCAGCAAGGCCAGGGGGATGCCGGTCATGGGCTTGAGGGAGATGTCCTCCAGGCGGTCGAAAAGAGAGGGGTGCCGGTGTACCACCTTCTGGGTCCTGGCTGCTATCTCTCCTATGCGGGCCCATCTCTGGTCCGGCGAATCGAATTGAATGGCTGGAGGCCTGCGGGCTCGCTCCAGAGACTGCACCAGGTCCCTGATGCCCTGGCCGCTCACTGCCACCGTGGAGACCACAGGCACGCCAAGCTCCCTCTCCAGGGCGGCTACATCTATCTCTATGCCCTTTTTTACAGCCACATCCCATAGGTTGAGGGCCACCACCGTGGGCACTCCCTGCTCCAGTATCTGCAGCGTCAGATTGAGGTTTCTCTCCAGATTGGTGGCATCTATGACATTGACCACCACATCGGCGCCCTTGGCGAATATCTTGCTGCAGACCTCCTCCACCCGGCTGGACGGATCCAGAGAATAAACACCCGGAGCGTCCACTAATGTAGCCACCTCTCCCCCCAGCTTCATAGTTCCCTCAGTGTACTCCACGGTGGTGCCGGGATAATTGGCTGAGACAACCCCAATCCCCGTCAGACGGGAGAAAATCACGCTTTTTCCCACATTGGGATTGCCCATGAGAAGGATCTTCAATGCCGCCGTCTTTTACTCAAAAGCGTATATCAATCTTGGCATGACAGCAGAAGCATGAATAAAGGCTGCAGGATATAAAAGGGAGGCAGCGGATCAGACCGCCACCTTTTCTCCCTGGACCAGGCTTCCGTCTTCGGCCACAGTCCAGACGATATAGGAGCCGCTCACGTCCCCATTCTCATCAAAGGCGATATCCCCTGATGTCCCCTGGAAATTGATCTCCTTGCCCTCTCTGACCAGCCTCAATGCCTCTCCCAGATCTGAGACCTCAACGCCGGGTGGATTGGCGACAGAGCGTATGTTATCCCCAATGGCTCTGCCAGTAGCGTTCTTGGCCTGCTCTATAGCCAGGGCCACCACAGCCAGGGCATCATAGCTGTTGCTGGCATAGATTCCCGGCTCACGTCCGTATTCATTCAAATATTTTTCTTGGAAGGCGTCATAAGCCGCTCCACCAGCATCCTGATCCGGAGCCAGTCCCTGTAGACCGGCGGCAATATAATTGTCAGAGTCATCTTTTCCCACAAGGCTGGCCAGGTTATCGGCCTGGAGTCCCTCCGAGAGCAGCCAGGGGATGCTTTCCAATATGCCCTTCTGGTAGGCAGCGCGGAGAATGAGGCTTCCCGTTTCAGGATAAGAGACCATCATTATGAATTCCGGATTGCCGGCTGCGATCTTCTGCACCTCGGAGTCGAAGACCGTCTGGGAGGGATCGTACCTCACCTTCTCCAGCACCGCCCCGCCCTCAGCTTCAAATGCCCTGACGAAGACCTCCTCGAAGCCTACCCCGTAGGGATTGTTGATGACAATTGTCGAGGCGGTCTTATATCCCCGCTCCTGGGCCAGCTTGGCCATAGCTGCTCCCTGCAGGGCATCGGAAGATGCGGTCCGGAAGTATAGATCGTCATCCTCGTAATTGGTGAAATCCGTGCCCGTATTGGAGGAGGATATCTGCAGCACTCCGCTCTTGGTGGCGATATCTATGACAGACATGCTCTGTCCGCTTCCGGTCGCCCCCACAATGGCGGCAACCCTATCCACCTTGACCAGCTTGTTCACGGCATCCACAGCAGCCACATTATTGGTCTGATCGTCCTCGACCAGCAGAACAACCTGCTTTCCCAATAGACCGCCATTGGCATTGATCTCTTTGGCAGCCAGCTTTATGGCATCGCTCATGGGGCCACCGTAAGATCCCAGGTCTCCGGTCAGGGACTGCAATACCCCTATTTTGATGCTTCCATTCGTCGCTGCTGCCTCGCTGTCCTCTCCCTGCTCCAAACATCCGGATAAAAATAAAGCCAGAATGAGAGCTGCTATTGTAAAATATGGCCTAGGCCTCATTATATCAACTCAAGCATCATGGCGATACAGATCAAATATATAGCTATCGCTTTATTATAGACAGTTGAATATGAAAATAGAAATTATGGGTACTCGGAAATAGAAGGTTTCAGCAGAATGAAGATGGCTTCGGCGTGCAATTAAAGGGGGGCGCCTCTATCTCCATCACCGGGTCCCGCTTGTCAATGGCAACCAGAGATGTTCCCAGTATGTGATAATAATCTGCATAATAGCAGCGGATCAATTCTACGGGAAGGCAATTGCTGCTCCCTATCACGGTCGGGGAGAAATTTAATAGATAATCTTTAACGATCCATCTGTATCTGTCGGAGAAGGTCAGGCAGATGGCTCCGGGTGCAAGCCAATCGCAATCTCCGAAATTGGACTGCCTTTCATAAAACTTGATCTCGTCTTCTGCTCCTGCCCCAAATAGATCCGCCTCTGACGGAGCAGTCCCGGCTGCCCGAGGATCATAATATTGAGCCGGAGCAAGGCTGGATGACAGCAAGATACATATCCAGGACAGAAGAATGATGAACTGCTTTTTCATCTCTTATCGCTCCCTTAAGCATCTAATAAATTGTCTGTCAATCTATAAATAGATATCTATTATAATAAATAGGATATATTTGCGTGCAGAAAAACGGGCGTCAGATAGCCGGTCCCGTCCAGGGCTGGAGCGCAATCCCCGGCTTTTGGGAGGGCTTATCTACCAGTAAAAGCAAATGCCAATTACAGAAGTTTGATGCTCTGGTGCAATTATGTCCGGGAACAGCTTTGGCCACATGTTTAGAATCACCACCTGGGGAGAGTCGCATGGCAGAGCCGTGGGAGTGGTTGTGGACGGCTGCCCGGCCGGCCTGGCTCTATCGACCGAGGACATCCAGAGAGAGCTGGACCGGAGAAGGCCGGGGCAGAGCCGGGCATCCACGGCCAGGCGGGAGGAGGATAGGGTGGAGATCTTATCCGGACTCTTCCAGGACAGGACCACAGGCACGCCCATCTCCCTGCTGGTCTGGAACAGGGATGCCGACTCCTCTGCCTACGACCTGCTCCAGAACAGGCCCAGACCGGGGCATGCCGACTACACCTATCAGATGAAATACGGCATTCGTGACCACCGAGGAGGAGGCCGGGCCTCAGCCCGGGAGACCGTAGGCCGGGTGGCAGGGGGGGCTGTGGCCAGGAAGCTGCTGGGGCAGTGGAACATAAAGATCGCTGCATATGTCACCGAGCTGGGGGGGATCGAGGCGGATATTCCTCCTCTTGATTTGATGCAACTGGCATCCCTGGCCGAGGCAAATGCTGTACGCTGCCCCGATCAGGCTGCAGCGGAGAGGATGCTAAAGCGGCTTGAGACAGTGAGAAAGGAGGGAGACAGCCTGGGGGGAATGGTGGAGATAGTGGCTGAAGGTGTGCCGGCCGGCCTGGGCGAGCCGGTATTCGACAAGCTGGATGGAGACCTGGCCCGGGCCCTCATGAGCATCGGAGCGGTGAAGGCGGTGGAGATAGGAGCCGGAATGGGCTGCGCCGGGCTTAAGGGCAGCGAGATGAACGATCCCCTGCTCTGGAGGGAGGGGGGGGTGGTATTTGATGGCAATCGGGCCGGGGGGATACTGGGGGGCATATCCACCGGCGAGCCTATTGTCTGCCGCATCGCAGTCAAGCCCACGCCCTCCATAGGCAAGAGGCAGAAAACGGTGGACCTGGCAGGATATGAGGCTGCGGAGATAGAGATCAAGGGCAGGCACGATCCGGCTATACCACCCAGAATAGTGCCTGTGGCCGAGTCCATGGTGGCTTTGGTTCTGGCCGATCATATACTGCGGCAGAGAACGGCGAAGGTTTAATTTTCAAGATCCCTTTCATTTCAGGATCATAAATGCTCAAATGGAAAAGGATCAAGAGGAAAATCGGATACGAAGAATCATAGATCTGGCTGAGGACCACAAAGAGGAAAGAGGAGAAGGATAGGGCATGAAATCAGCAGAGGATAAGGAGGGTAAGAGATGACCATAAGGCTGCGCATAGCCACATTCAATCTTATGACCCTGGACGACCGGCGGGACTTGAGGCCGAGCCTGGAGGAGCGCATACCGATTCTCCGGCCCCAATTGGTGCGTCTGGATGCTGACATCTTATGCTTGCAGGAGGTTTACGGCCAGTACGAACGGGGCAAGAAGATCCGCCTCTCTGCCCTGAACCGACTACTGGAAGGCACTCCCTACGAGGGATATAAGAGGGCCACAACCATAGATCCGGCTACCAGAGAGGTCTCTGAACGCCACAACCTGATCATCCTCAGCCGCTATGATATCCTGGAGCATGATCAGTATCTGCATGAGTATGCACCGGCGCCCTGCTACAAGAAGGTAACCGCTGTGCCCGAGGAGAGCCAGGCAACGGCCATAACCTGGCAGAGGCCCATTCTGCATGCTAGAGTTGGGCTTCCCAACGGCATGGTGGTTGATGTGATCAATCTGCATCTGAAGAGCCGCCGGCCCACCAACATCCAGGGACACAGGCTTCCGGACAAGAGCTGGAAGACGGCATCGGGCTGGGCAGAGGGTGTTTTCATCTCCAGCATGAAGCGCATCGGCCAGGCACTGGAGACGCGCATTCTCATCGGCAAGCTCTTCGAAAAAGATCCCTATTCCTTGATTGCAGTCTGCGGGGATTTCAATGAGGAGCTGGACGAGGTATCCATAGAGGCCCTCCGGGGCGATGTGGAGAACACCGGCAATATGAATCTGGCCATGCGTGTCTTGGTTCCCACGGAGAGAAATGTCCCCGAGCCGGCCCGCTACTCATTCCTTCACAACGGCAAGGGCAAGATGCTGGATCATATACTGGTTTCCAGAACCATGCTGGCCTACTTCCGGGGCACCGAGGTGCACAACGAGCTTCTTCACGACACCTCCATGGTCTTTCCGGAAAGGATCTTCTATCCCGAGTCGGACCACGCGCCGGTCATAGCCCACTTCGAGCTGCCGGAGAAAAGGATCAAGCGGCACACAGAGGATGGCGAAGATGCGGAAATGCCGGTGTATCAGGAGAGGGCTGTGCAAGAGTAAGGCAGGCCTGATGAGAAGAGGATATCGAGCGACTTGTTTGTTGGGATTTAAGTCTGAAAAGTAAGGAGAATTTAAACCTTGAATGCGTTTTTAGCTGCAGTTTTGGCCCGGACCGTTAAGCGAGCAAATAGGACCGAGGGATGGATGCCACTGCCTGGGAAAATGAAGCTGATTTTACATAAAAAATTTCCAAAGCCAACTCCGCATAAGGAAATTGGCTTCAGTCTATCGGCTCTATCATTCCGTGTGGTCAATCATCGATGTTCAATATGAAGATATTGATCGTATTTCCTGTGGTGCGGTTTACTGCGGCGACATCAAGGATCATCTCAAGGTATTTCAGCGTGGTATCATTTCCATCAATGTCGCTGATATTGCCGACCATATCCATCGTGACATCCTGCCTTCGGATTGATAGAGAAGGCGAAGGAAGGGCAAGGCCGCTTCTGCTCTTATCCAGGTTAGGAATATTCTCTTTGAGCACTCTCATTAATTCTGATGAGGATTTATACTCGCTTTGGGTGCTGATCAGAGATCCATTGAGAAAGATGAGCAGCCTGGGATAAGAAAATAAGTTATAAATCTCAGCTGTCTGGTTGTTCTTCTCCGCATCCATAAGCCCAAAGACGACCTGGCCCTGAAGCTCTCGTGATAGCTCCTGTACGGTTGCGTTCATCATCTGGCAGTATCCGCACCAATCGGCAAAACCCATGAGCACAAATATGGGATACTCCTGGAGAGCTTTATTCATTGTCCTATCTGTGACCAGCACGGGCCTGGCAGGATTCTTCTCTCCGACCTCTGCCAGAGGCATTGTCTCAAGCGATTTGGGGGCTTTGACCGGCCCGCCGATATCTCCTTTTTTCGCTTTTGATGTGAATCCCGTCTTTGCCTTTTCTGTGCTCAGGTTCGTAGAGCAGAAGTCGGGCCGTGCGGCAAAACCGCAGCAGAGCAGATTCTTCAGCGCCTGCTCCGTCCTTCCTCCAAAATCGGATTCTTTTACTATCTCCCCATTCAGGAGCAATGTGGGCGAGCCGGTGATATCAAACTGCTGGGTTTTATTTAGATCATCCATGGCGTACTTTAAGCCTCGGCTCTCCTCCCCCAGGCAGCCGCTGAGGCTCGCCTCGGAAACAGCAGCAGTTCTAAGGCACTGGCTGGAGTTGCCTGATTTTAGGAAGCAGGATATGTACTTCCAGTATTTATCCGGCTGCTCTTCCCGGATGCAGATCTGCCTTAGGTTCTCATCGGATTCCTCCTGGCCGTGCATGGAGGTCACATTTCCATCTTCCATCTCGATTATGTACCTGACAATTATGTTCTGAGATAGATCTGGGATCTGGCTCACGATCCCCAGAAGCACCCTTTGCATCTGCAGCCCGAAGGGACAGTAGGAGACGATAAAAGCCTCCAGCATGGGCTGCTCCGTCTTCTTTATATCAGAGCAATTCTTCTGAACTTTTGTCGAAGGCTTGGAGGCCGCGGATGTCTTTTCGAGTATGACGAGACTTGTATTTAGATCCGGTTTCAACTCCAGCAGATGGGAAACAATGCGTGACTTCGATCCGAATCCTTTCTTTTTATCGATTACAGTCTCATTCTTAAATATGATAAGAGTCGGATAAGAAGTTATATTGCACCTCTCGGCAGTTTTGCGGTTTACCAGGGCATTGATTCTCCCAAAGGCTATCTGGCCTCCCAACTCCACGGAAAGCTCGGAGAGAGAAGCATTCATTCTCTGGCATGGCTCGCACCCTGGCTTGTAGGCGTCCAGGACGAAGAAAGAATTCCCAGCCAGTGTGCTGTTTATGCTGCTATCGTTAAGTTCCATAATCCTGCGGTCATCTGGTTGTCCAGCATATGCAAGGGATAATGCTGAGCATGAAACCAGCAAGACAACTAAAGCGATCAGCAAGAGGTGCATGAGCAAACGCTTGATGTACACTGATATCACCCTATTAGATCTTTTATGGATATGGCCTATGCCTGTATGTCACTGCTCGACAGGCACTTATTCCCAGCGAAAAATAACTTGTGGCCATAGCTTAAAAAAAGATGTTTTGCCTATGGCCCGTTCTTTTCATATCGAGTCCCTTCATTCATTCCAGAATCAAAGAGCGAGATGCTTTGTCGCTATCTTTTTCCAGCCTATGAACTCTTTCACTTTTTCTTAGGAACGCATACTCCTTTGCTGCATTTCTCATCCATGCCGCATGCATTGCCGCACTCGCCGCAATTTTGGTTATCCTTATCGGTATTAACGCAAGCGTCGCCGCACATCATATTGGGATTGTCCTTTCCAGGAGCATAGCATTCGCCGGTTGCAGGATCGCATTTATCGCAGGGCTTTTTATCCTTGCAGACCTCTTTCTTGTGCTCGCACTTTCCTTTCTTGCAGGTATCGACAGTGCAGAGATTGCCGTCATCACAGTCCATGGGAGTATAGACACAGCCTAAGGCCGGATCACAGCTGTCGTCGGTGCAGGCATCGCGGTCATCGCAGACCAGGGCGGCTCCACCTGCGCATGTTCCCTCAGAACAGGTATCGTTTGTGGTGCATGCGTCGCCATCGTCACAGGGTGCGGCGTTGTTCTCATTTACGCATCCAGTAGCTGAATCGCAGCTATCATCAGTACAGACATTGCCGTCATCGCAGTTCAAGGCATCTCCACTTGCACAGTCTCCATCCATACAGGTATCGTTTGTGGTGCATGCGTTGTCATCTTCACAGGGTGCGGCGTTATTCTCATTTACGCATCCCGTATCTGGATTGCAGCTATCATCGGTGCAGTCATTGTCGTCATCGCAGTCCAGGGCAGCTCCACCTGCGCATGTTCCCTCAGAACAGGTATCGTTTGTGGTGCATGCGTTGTCATCTTCGCAGGGTGCGGCGTTGTTCTCATTTACGCATCCCGTATCTGGATTGCAGCTATCATCGGTGCAGTCATTGTCGTCATCGCAGTCCAGGGCAGCTCCAATTACACAGGTTCCATTCATACAGGTTTCGTCTGTGGTGCATGCGTTGCCATCATCACAAGGGCTGCCAGGCTCATCAATTACACACAGCCCGGTGTTCGGGTCCAAATGCTGGCATACTCCGCATTCATCCACAGTCGCACTCCCAGAACCTATCAGCAAAACGGCCATCGCCAAGAAAGCCAATAGACATCTCCATTTATTCAATTTAGATCCCTCCAAGATAATAGTAGTAATAGTAATTACGATCTCCTATAAAGATCTTCCGTAATTCTTTCTACGATAATAGTAAGCATAACAATACATTATCGTTGTATAAAGACGTAATATCCGGATTGAAATTGCATTTAACTTCATATAATTTATAAATTAAAGAATATAGAATCTATGTAAGAAAATCTCACTTAAATCGTTGATTGCCGATAAATATTCTCAAAGAAATATTATAACCGACACGATTAGATCTTAGATGAAAGTAGATCAAGTCTGCTATATTAAGGACCAGGTTGCTCATGCTGCCTCCAAAAACATCGGATCTAGTTAAGGAAATTGTAATTGAGAGTTAAAGCCTGGAGAGGTCACCTATTTACTAATCAAGATGTATGAAGAGCCAGGAGTGACGAGCATTGGCTGAAATGCCCTATAAACAGAACGGATTAGTTCTCTCATGGGAAAATTATTTGTAATATCAATGGCTATAAATTAATTAATTCAGATTCCAGGCTTAGAATTTAAGCCATTTTCAGGAGGATTATCTGTGAATTTTAAGGAGATCTCCATAGGAGAGAAGATAACTGACAGCCTTTCCAAAAGAGAGAGCAAAGGCTATGTGGTCATGGTCGATGCCAATCGCAAGCTGACCATTGATCTGCGCGGGCCAGCCAATCAGGATTTCGATCTCTATATCAAGTACAACGAAGAGGCATCAACTGCCAAATGGGACTACAAGCGGGTGACGACCAAGGCCGATGAGACCATCACCATCGATCCCACCAGCCCAGGCGCTTACTATATTCTGGTTTATGCCTACAGAGGCTCCGGCCAGTTCAGTTTATCCACCGAAGTTCCTATTGAAGATGTGGAGATAGTCCCCAGCCAGCAGATCAAAGGAACTCTGACTGCCAGCAATGAAGCACTTTACTACCTTATAAAGACAAAAGAGGGGCAGAAGATCACTCTGGACTTGAACGGCCCCTTAAATGCCGACTTTGATCTTTATGTCCGCTATGGCCAGAGGCCTACCAATATCAATTACGACTCCAGAAGCTACAGCGGAAGCTCCAAAGAGAACATAACCATCGATAAAGCCAGGAAAGGCAGCTATTTCATTATGGTGTACTCATACCGGGGCAGTGGCGATTTCACATTATCGGCTTTGCCCTTAGAGGAGCCAAAGACTATAGAGCTGATCATTACCAGCAAGGAAAAGCTCAAGACGAAATATGGCGAGGCACAATTCAGTCAGATAGAAGCAAGAATCGCCGATTACATAAACGCCCTTGATACCGCGGGCATATCCGCCAAACTGGTCTATGTCGATGATGCCGCCACTCTGTCCCCCTATGGAGCAAGCCCGGTGGCTGCCGACAGCCCGGACCAGATCAAGGATCTGATCGGCATATTGGAGGGAAAGCTCAATCCAGGGCACTTCCTGATACTGGGAGGACACTCCATCATCCCCTTCTTCAGCCTGGACAATCCAGCCGGCTTCGACGGAGACAGAATTGTTCACTCAGACAGCCCTTACGCCTCCCGGGACAGCGACTACCTCATTCCGGAGAGGGCCCTGGGCAGGCTTCCCGATGCCAAGGAGAGCGAACTGCCTTTCTTCCTGTCACTGCTTTCTGCCGCCGCATCCAGGGTGAGAAGGGCGGATAAGGTCTCCTTTGGCATGACTGCCAACGTCTGGACCGATGCCTCACAGGCGGTCTATGTCCCCATAAAGAACGCCGGAGAGATTCTGGAATTGTCTCCTCCCGTGAGGCACGGAGATCTGGCCGCAGCAAGGCTGAACAGGAGAGGATACTTCTACTTCAATCTGCACGGAGGCGAGGATACCGCCAACTGGTACGGCCAGGAGGGAAGCTCCTATCCGGTGGCCTTCACTCCGGAGAATATCAAGGATGCCGAAGTGAGAAATGCAGTGGTATGCTGCGAGGCATGCTATGGAGCAAACATCGTGGACAAAGGAGTTGATGAGGCCATCTCCCTCAAGTTCTTGGCCAAAGACGCCGCCTGTTTCATGGGCTCGACCAAGATAGCCTACGGCCCCACCGAGCCGCCCAGCACTGAGGCCGACCTTCTGGTGCTGAAGTTTTTTGAGCGGATCAAGGAAGGTTTGACCTTCGGAGATGCCTTCATGAAAGCCAAGCAGGACTTTGCCAGGGAGTGCATTGCCGCCCGATCCAGGCTGGATATGACCGAGAAGAAAACCCTGATTGAATTTGTGTTGTTTGCAGATCCGTCATCGAGAATGGAGGAAGCATAATGCCCCTAACAGATAAAGAACTGAAGAAGATGGTTAAAGGATATATGGAAGAGAATTCCCCCGAGCTGGCGGATGAGGAGCCTGTCATCAGCGAGGAGAGCTACGAGATACCGGAGGGAGTAGAGAGAAAGCTGGGTGTCCGCATGCCCAAGAGCGCCAAGACGGTCAAGGTTCTAACCTACAAGAAGATGGTTACCGCAGAGGACGGGGCCAAGCTGCCCATAGTGACCCGTGTCACTGTGGACGGAGACGGCAATATAATCAAGACCACCGGCAATTAGCCTGATCCAGGTGGAGAACACAGCCTGAGCAAAAAGGCAGAGGGATTCAGGCCCGAGCAGGAGACAGGACGGAAAGGATGTCAAGACCGGATTGAAGCAGATATCTCGGCGGCTCGGGATAAAGGCCGGCCATCCCTATCCTTCCTGCTGGAGGCCGCCCTTTACCATCAAGCATTTCCCGCAAGCTTGAACTAGTACTCGTATGGAGCTGAGTTGTTCTTAAACTTATTTTCTTGCACAAGAGTCAATTCAAATGAAGATGCAATTGATTCAGCTAACTTTACCATATCTCTGCATCGGATCTGATCTGGCCCACCATCTCCATATGCGGCGTGCTCATGGAAATTTTGATATTCGTCATCAAGGTCAGCCTGGGCTGTGGCCTGGCCAGCCTCCACCGCTGTGCCGTAGCCATTCTCCTGGTCCGGATAGAATATCAGGGCATTGATTTCTATCTCAGGCCGGCCCGCCTAATAGAAAGAATATGTTTTTCTCTGCCTTGGCAGGAAAAACTCTATTTCTTCTCCCACGCCCCATCCTTTCTCAGCCACCGGTCCATATCCTCCGAGGCGATCTTGCCCGCCCCCATGGCACTGATGACTGTGGCTCCGCCTGTGGTGATGTCTCCCCCCGCCCAGACTCCCTCCATGGTGGTCCGGCCCCGGTCGTCCACCACCAGGGTGCCCCATTTGGTGGTCTTCAGCTCCGGGGTGTTGGAGGCGATGAGGGGATTGGGCACCGTGCCCACGGCTATGACCACCGTGTCCACATCCACGATATGCTCCGAGCCCTTCTTGGTTCGCGGGCTGCGTCTTCCCGAGGCATCGGGCTCGCCCAGCTCCATCTCTACCACCTCCATGGCCTTGACCATGCCCCTGTCATCTCCCAAAAATCGGGTGGGATTGGTGAGGAAGTCGAAGATCACTCCCTCCTCCATAGCGTTCTCCACCTCCTCCAGACGGGCGGGCATCTCTTCTCTGCCGCGGCGGTAGACCACATGGACCTCATCTGCTCCCAGACGCATGGCGGAGCGGGCTGCATCCATAGCCACATTTCCACCACCAACAACCGCCACCCTCTTGCCTTTCTTGATGGGTGTGTCATACTCCGGAAATTTGTAGGCCTTCATCAAATTGACCCGGGTGAGGTACTCATTGGCGGAGTATACGCCGCTGAGGTTCTCTCCCGCAACCCCCAGAAAGCGCGGCGCTCCTGCACCGATGCCCAGGAACACTGCATCATATCCCCCTTCAAAGAGGCCTTTTATCTGGACCTGCCGGCCAACCACGCTGTCCAGCTCCAGTTTCACGCCCAGGGACTGGACGTACTCTATCTCCGATCGAACGATATTCTTGGGCAGCCGGAACTCGGGGATGCCGTAGACCAGAACGCCTCCGCCGTCGTGCAGGGCCTCGAATATGGTTACCGAGTGCCCCATCCGGGCTAGATCGGCGGCGCATGTGAGGCCGGACGGTCCCGATCCCACCACGGCAGCCCGTTTTCCGGATGGCGGCAAAAGCTCGCATACGGGGCACTTTTTGGCGGAGAGATCCCAATCGGCCACATAGCGCTCCAGCCGGCCTATGGCTACGGGTGCTCCCTTCTTTCCCAGCACGCATCGGCTCTCGCACTGCACCTCCTGGGGACAGACCCGGCCGCAGATTCCAGGCAGGCTGTTCTTTCTCTTCAGAGCCTGGACCGCACCGGGCATATCGCCATCCCGCAGGGCAAGGATGAAGGCAGGGATCTCCACTCCCACCGGACAGCCTTCCACGCACTTGGGCTTCTTGCACTGGATGCATCGGTTGGCCTCCTTTGCCGCCTGCTCCGCTCTGTATCCCAGAGCCACCTCCTGGAAATTGTGTCTTCTCTTCTCGGGAGACTGCTTGGGCATCTCCACCCGGTCTAAATCGATCTTGCCAGACATCTCTAATGCACCCGCGCCATTTCAGGCTAAAATCGATTGATAATTAATAAGACTTTGCCTATCGCTTCTGCAATTGCTTACAAGAGCCAGTAGAAGCCCATATCCAATATTGGGAGGCTTGATGCAGAGATCCGAATATAGAGCAACCTTCTAATACAATTAATCCCCACCATTAGCCGGCGCGGTTGGCATGTCGGCAATTAAACTCAAGATTGATGATCGAGAGGTAGAGGTTCCAGGGGGATCCACCATCATGGATGCGGTTCGCAAGGCAGGGGTATATGTCCCTGCTCTCTGCGACCATCCGGACCTCAAACCCATAGGCTCCTGTAAGCTCTGCATAGTCTCGGTAAAGGGCATGGACTGCTTTCCCACAGCCTGCAACACCCCGGCAGAGGAAGGCATGGAGGTGGAGACCTGCACCCAGGAGCTTCAGGAGATGAGAAGGCATACCCTGGAGATGCTCCTGGCTCTGACCAACCATCCCACCAGCTGCCTCTTCTGCCAGAGAAAGAACGAATGCGGGGACCTGCGGGAGTGCATGAGAAAGTTTCCGGTGACTGTGGGCTGCAAATACTGCCCCCAGAACGGCGAGTGCGAGCTGCAGCGGGCAGTGGAGTTTGTGGGCCTGGAAAAAATCCGCTATGATATAGCCTACAGGAACATGCCCATCCTGCGGGAGCCTTTTTTCGACAGGGACTACAACCTCTGCATCCTCTGCGGTCGATGCATAAGGATCTGCCAGGAGGTGAGGGGAGAGGGTGTCCTCTTTAGCAACACCGACTTTCACCGGATGCACTGGATAGGCCCGGAGTGCCTCCAGGACTCGGACTGCAGGTTCTGCGGAGCCTGCGTCGATGTCTGCCCCACCGGCGCTCTTTACGCCCGATTTGAGAGATGGCAGAGGCCGGAGAAGAC
>ENA-UOWE01001404-UOWE01001404.1-activated-sludge-metagenome-genome-assembly--contig:-NODE-1404-length-29827-cov-26.582225_pt1 | contig 29827 bp, 47 predicted proteins | sample MGYA00249841_ERZ761562 | MGnify/ENA primary metagenome ERZ761562 (study PRJEB28883, sample SAMN05720200) | activated sludge metagenome | isolation source: Anaerobic digester | place: Japan...
CATACTGAGCTGCAAGAGGTTTGCTACCTCTCAAAAACCAACTCTTAAGTGTATTTTTATTTTGAATTGCCATGTTTGTTTTTTTTAGATTACTTTAATTAAAAAAGCTAGCACATAAAAAGGAGGTCTATTTTCATGCGCTTCGTCACCTCCTTTGGTTGCTGTAACAGAAGGTCTCTGAATTAACTGATTATCCATATCCGTATCATTCGAGCCTATAAAACCATTATTTACACCAACGTTTTCGGAAAAATAGCTATCCTGGAAGTCATGCTTATGAGAAGGCATTTCTTCGATTGTAAGTACGTGTTTTGCCTCTCCACCTGTTGTGCCAATTTCCGAATAATCAATCGTTTGATTATCTGTCCTCTCGTCGTAACCAACAATAAACCTACTTCTCAAATCAGGCACTAATCCATACCCTTCTACTGTATCTCCATTACACAAATGAAAACCAGTAGGAAATTCAACATTAGACATATTGGTTGTTCCTGACCACATTATTATTGCACCCTTGGGAAGTACAAGGTTTCTAAGTGCTTCCACCTCCGCTTTTGTGGCAAGCGCGGAGATGTCCACCCTCGAGAAGCTAGACCAGTTCATGTTCTGAGATGCGTCCACGGATGCGCCGAATATGAGTTTTCGTTCAAGCCTATTCGGGGTCGTGTTTGTAATCTCTTTTATATAGCAGGTTGCTAATTTCGGCTGCTGGTCAATCTCCACAATCTCCTTGTCTATCACGACAGCTCCAGCAGATATTGTCGCAACTCCAGCCACCGTCGTTTCCTCGCATCCGTCTATTATCCACTTTCCGTCCCCCAGCATTGCACACATTCGTTGCACCGTAAAAATCTGATTCTGTATGAAATTCAGCCCCTGTGTGGAAAGCGGGTATCTGTTCGATTGTAAGTAATTTGCTCTGTTCATATCTCGTTTTTAATTAATGTTTAATCACCATTTAAAAGCTTTCGTAAACTGCTCTTTTTGACAGCAGTTTGTACATGTTTACCAAGTGTCTGACTCGGTTCATATAATCCACATTACTGAACACCTCGGGTGGACATTTCACGCAAAATGGGGTTGTTTCTATAAGGACGTAATCTTCGCTCCAGACTTGCAGTCTGTCCTCTGATTCCTCTGAAGTAACCTTCAACTGGTCGTATGGAAACTCTATCTCGCTCAAGGCATAGACCCATTCGCTCGTTGCAGAGATGTCTTCTATCTCGAAATTCCTCGAACGGAAGGGGAAAGCATCATTGAGCACAGCCCGAAGGTAGCAGACTTGTCCTGTATGTTTTAGTCTATATAGATTATCATCCCTATTCGATGTGAATTCGGAATGTTTCAGTCGTATTCCCTTTGTCGCACATTGTAACATGACGATGGCGATAGGTTTTCTAACCATTGTCGGAAGCAATAGCACAACAAGTTTCTTATAGTCAATTTGAAACAGTCTCATACGCCATATAATTAATTGTTAGATCCGAATCCTGAGCTATATTATAGTAGCCTGCATAAGGGACGGCATACCCACAGACTTCATTCCACACAGATGAACCATCCACACATGTCTGTACCATAACAAGCTCCACCATCACGACACCATCGACAGCCTGCACCGCATCAATTAGTGAATCATTCCTGTATTCTCCGTTAAATGGGAGAGATGCAAGAAAATTCCTCACGCACTCCCGTACTGGTTCTCCTCCTGACACGATGCCTCCGCCTTCGCTATCCAGTACCATCGGATTGTACCATATCTTCAATGTCGCCCTGTAATGGTCTGCAGCTACATTGCGTATGCGAAGCACCACGCCCGCGTCTTTCACCTCCTTCATATATGCCGTCAGTCCGGCCTCTTCTGTTGCGGATAGTTGTGCTGGTGTTCCACTCGCTACTTTCAGATATACAATCGCATTTTCCTCCACTGCTGCCGCATTCTTCACCACCAGAGCGGCATCGAGCTCATCGTCGGAAAGGTCTTCTGCGTAGCCGTCCGTACCTTCCACCAGCGTGTAGCCGTGCCGGTAGGCCTTCGCCTTGTTCACGTACCACCGCAGCGTGTGTGGTTTCATCTCGTCTATATAGTCAGTAACCTCCTGTTTGTGCTTGTCGAACAGCACTTCGAGCGTCCACACGCAGGCTGCCACTACGTAAAAGAAGATGTTCTCAATAGACACCTTCGACAATGTAAGAGCATCCCCATCTGCAACATTGTATCTCGCCTTCACGGTAGTATTCGTCGTGTAGGCTTCGACCATCTCTTGTTTTATTTCTTCAATTTTCCTTGCCATATCTGTTTGTTATGAGACCACAAAGTCATATTCAATGAACCAAAATTCAATTCCTTCGCCATCCCCCGTTATAGTGTTTATCTCTTCGGTCGTTATCGCTGTCGCAGGCTTATATCCATTTCTGTCAAATAGTTCTGCCGTCTTCTTGTCCGCCTGTTCCGGCATCGTGAGAGGTTCTCCAGCCTGCAGTTCGTCAGTGATGCTCAAGCCGTTTCGTTCGCACAAGTCGAAGAGCGCCTCCTCACTGCCGAGCCTGTGTACGGACACATCCAACAGCGACTGCCTGTTTAGCGAATTTTTCTCCATATCTTTATTATTACGAGTACGATGAACAACACACCTAAACACGCCAGCACTTTCATCCACATAGGAATGTCCTTCTCCTTATACACCACCTCCTTGTTGGTTGTGTTTATATTCGTGTCTCGAACCTTCGCCAGTATCGCCAGCGTGTCGCATTCACAATCAGCCTCAAGCACATTGTTTTTCAGTGACAGACTCGCTTTTGCATTGTTTTTCCCTTTCGCCTCCAGTTTCCCGGACAGAATGCCATTCTCCCGCATCAGCACGTTGCCGAGGCTGTCGCATTCCATCAATGCGTGTATGCTTGCCGAGTCCGGCATCGTCATTAGCATAGTGTCACGTTCTGTGACGGTAACAACTCTTTCACTCTGTATCTGCCTCGTCTTGCAACTGCCTACGCACAGGGCAATTGTCAGCATGAGGGCAATCGCCGATGCGGTCGAGTGCCTTTTGTAATTTCCGAACGTCTTTCCGTAATGCATTGATTTCCTTTTTTAATGGTTTTATAATGTACTGCATCTGTATTTGCAGCGTTTTCTCCTCGTTGTCCAGTTCCTTGCTCTTCGCCTCTGCGTTGGCAATATTACGTTCTGCCTTCAACTTAAATAGGCTAAGCAGGAAACCACCTCCGAACAGCAGGTTCAGAACAAGGCTAACTATCTCTAACGTCATAGTTCCACCTCCTTTCTCCATGCCTGCACGTCGAAGCACGGACAGTCCTTGTTCGCATATTCGTTGTGCCCATGTACAGACGCACCCGGATAGCGAGCCTTCAGAACTCGTGTCATCTTAACCAGTGCGGTTTTCTGTGCCGCTGTCCGGGTGTCTTTTGCTTTCATATTTCTGTCGCATCCGCCTATGTAGCAGATGCCTATGCTGTGCGCATTCCTGCCTTCACAATGTGCGCCTTCCATCTTTTCAGGTCTTCCGGCGTGTATGCTTCCGTCCCGGTATATCACGTAGTGGTAGCCGATGCATTTCCATCCGCGCAAACGGTGCATCTTGTCGATGTCGGTCACCGTCACGTCCCTCCCTTCTGGGGTGGCACTGCAGTGGATTATTATCTCATCAATTCTCCTCATATCTCTACTGTCATTATTCCGTTATCCGTGTTGATGATCTTCACCTCAACTCCACAACTGCGAAGCTGCTTTTTCGATTCTCCCCTCCAAAAAGGGTTTTCACGTCCGTTCAGCTGTGCGGATGCGAACAGCCCGATTTCAGGGAATTCCTTGAAGTCGCCCGGGTATGCTCTCAGAACCCTTTCTGCTACGTCCGCAGAACATTCTCCGACAACCAAGCTGCCATGTCTGACCATCAGGTCTCCGTCTTCGTCTATCAGCAATCCTTCCATCAGTGTGTTATTTTAGTGTCCTCATAATCCTCCTTTGAGAATGCCTCGGCCTCTTCCACCTGTATGGTTATAGCCGCTGCAGTGCCTGACTGTGATGTTGCAGAACCTGTTGTTGCAACCGTGTGCGTGTGACTGTTGTGCGACCTCACGAGAGCGTTGACGGTGTCTTTTAAGCCGTTGAGTTTTTCTGTCAGTTCTTGAATCTTGACTAAGCCATCGTTGCTTCCACCGTTGAAGACCACACAGTCTGCATCCACCTCTATCTTGTCTATTTCGCTGAACGCAACGCATACCAGCTCATCCTTCGCCCCTCTGCTGTTGTCTATAACAATGATGTAGCTGCCGACGGCAGGTGACACCAGTATCTTGCTTCTCTTTCCGTTCACTACAGACCTGAGCCTGACATCTGTCAGTTCCATTCCGTCCATATCGACCGTGCAGGTTTCACCTTGCACGCTCTTCACCTTTGCTGTGAAAGACAGTAGATTTGAACCGGCTATCCTTTGTATGCTCTTCCTTATTTCACTTACGCTGTCCATGTTATCTCAATTTTCGTCCGAGCGAAATCTTCCGTTTCGCCCCGTTTTGTCCAAATTCCACCTCAACGCCTGTGACGTAGTATTTCCCGTCAGTCTTTTCCTGATCCCGCAGCACGACACTACCTCCAGCCTTCACCCGAGGAATCAGCCATGCGGTGAAGTTTCCTTCAAATCCGCTGTAGTTCCATAGGTTGTACTCGTTCTCCGCAGCTGCCCTCCGCGACTTCGCATCTAGCCCGGATACACGCTTCGTTATCTTTTCCCCGCCTTCCGTTCCGTATGTTTCCTTTTCCACTTCGCCGTTCGGCTTGTTGAAGGACACTTCAACCAACACCTTCTTGTCTGCCTTGTCTATCCATTTCAACTCGTTGGCCTGCACATTCACGGACGTGTCGAACAACGCCGCTTTCTCATCCGCACGCTCTGAATAGACTGGATGTATGTGTAATGTTTTCCCCTCGAAGTAGATGTTTGCCTTGCACTCCTCATGGATCTTGTTCAACACATCCATCGCCGTATTGTGGAACACTATCAGTTTCGCTATCTTGTAGTCGTAATCGCACGTGATGGTGATGTACGGGTCAATCTGGCGAACCATGTCCGCAAGGACTGATTTCAACGTCACATTCTTGTACTCCTTGTCCTTCACGCTCTTCCTCATCAGGTAAAGCGCATCCTCACATTCTAACGTCAGTGAATTGTTGTCCCTCGAAATCCTTTTTAAATACCCTTTGAACTCTGTTTCAATAACGTCGTCATAACCGAGCTTGACCTCTACCTCGTCACCAACCCGTATCTTGTCTTCAACACCTTTCCACTTGTTGATGTACTTGCCTGGCATGGCGATTACTGCCGTGTCGCTCAGGTTAAGTACCGAAGTCGTTATCTTTAGCTCCTTCAGTGTCTTCACACTGTAATTGCCAATCCTTATGTGCCAACATAGCCTAAACATCAGTCTTCTATCAATAAGTTGTAATCATAATCGCTCACCGCATGTATCTCGAACACCTGCCTGTTCGTGTGCGTGTCCTGGTTCACAGAATAGCTTTTTACGACTATCCCGAAATCACCCCCGTCAAGGTCGAAGAGCTTAAGGAAATCACTCACTATTTCCAACCTGTCCATTTCGTCAAGGAGCCGCCTAAGACGTTCGACACCCTTGTATGGATACACGTCGTGGTATGTCGGTAGGCTCTCGTCGTAGCTTCCGTCATCAGACGAACTGACAACGGCTACTGATATGGATAGGTCAATGTCTCCCTCCGTAATCATCTCCTTCACCGTGCCTCTACCGTTCAGTACAGGGGTGGCCACGATGTTCCTGCTCCTGCTCACATTCACGACCGCCTCCTGCAACGTGATCGTGTCCGTCTTTCCTTTGATTGTTATTGGAACAATGAGGTTGTATCCGTACAGATCAGTCCCTGACACGAGTGGATAGGGGCTTTCCCCGTTCTGCTGCGACATCAATGCCGAATCCTCCATTTTCCCTGAGGCGTTTTCGGACAACTTGACGACTCGTAGTCCCGAGACCATGTATTTTGCGCTTGTGGCTATCGTTGCCGGAACAAGCCGCAGATTCGGTATGATGGGTTCTTTGACCATATCAGTGTTTTTTTAGAGCCGGATGCCGGACTCGAACCGGCTTCTTGCGCTTACAAGGCGCATGCACTTCCTGTCGTGCTTATCCGGCATAGGCTAATGTGCCGTCTCTGCCATCCCCAGTGTGCGTGCCATCAGCTCCCGCAACTGCGTTTCGATGTCATGCACATTATCTCTCAATCCGCCGTTGAAGTTCATTGTGCCTACCATGTTGCTTAACTTTATGGTTATCTGTTGCGCCTTGCCTGCACTCATGCCCGCAGAGCTTCCGATATTTCCACCCGTAAGGTTTCCTTTACCGTCCGCCGCAGTCGTAGCTCCTGTTGATTCACCCCCAAGAACGCTGGTTGCTTCCCCCAGTTTCAGTTCTCCGCCTTCTTCTTCCTTTTGGTCTCTTCGGAACGACTCCGAGCCTTTCTCTGCACCTTCCCTGTAGGCGGAGGAAATGTCCTTCATCTGGTCTTTCGGGAACAGCTTGTTCCAGAGTTCCCGGATAGGGGCGAATAGTTTTCCCAACTTGTCAAGCATTTTGCTGAAGATGTCCTTCACGTGCGACCACAGGTTGGAGAACGCATCCTTGACCGGTTGTATTATCTTTTCTTTTATCCATCCGCCAACGGTGCCCATCTTCTCAACCATCCAATCAATTGCCGTCGATGCTGTTTCGCTGATGAATGTCCACACCTCGGCCACTATTCCTCCAATGGATGAGATTATACCTGTTATCTTGTCATGCAGCCACGTCAACCCGCCAACTATTTTGTCGTAGCACCACTTGGCGGCATCGGACACGGCATTCCATATCCCGACAAAGAAGTCCTTTATGCGCGTAGCCACATTCACTATGCTGTTCCACATCCAAGATACCGCCTCCATAGTCTTTCCAAATGACCACTTTGACGCCTTCCAAATGCCCATAAATAGGCTTTTAAATGCCGTAAGTTGTGGTTTTATCACCAGCGTCCATATCATTTTGAACACGGTACTGACCACTAGCCACACGTTGTTGAAGATTGCCTTCAGTGATTCCCATACTCCGAAAACGAGCCTTCTAAACCCCTCGCACTTGTCCCACAGCAACTTCACCACCGCAATGATGGCAGCTATTGCTGCCGCAATCCATCCCACGATGGGTATGTTCATTATGGCAACCCCTATGCTTCGACATGCCTTCTTCGCTGCAACCGCCATCACGCCAAACGACAGGCCAACTAGGATGGAGGATGGTATTATAGACAAGATGCGGGTGTGTACCGTCACTGTCCCTTTTTTTACGTTGTTTACGAAACTCCCCCAGTTCTTTTTGCAGAAAGAGATGGAAGTCCCGACCCACATAAAGACAGGAGACAGGGCTGACAATGGAGTCAGCATATTGCCTATCTCGGCTATATAGGCAGTCGCTCCTCCTGTAGCTTCGAAGAGGGAAACCTTCATCTCGTCGATGCTGTCTTTCATCTTCGCAATTTTCCCGGCTGTTGTTTCGGCAGCTGTCTCAGCACCTTTATAGAAACGGCCGCCTTCTTCTGTAGCCCATTCTAACGACTGAGCAAGCATGTCTGCGGAAATCTGTCCTTTGCTCATCTCGTCCTTTAGCTGAGCCATGCTTTTGCCCGTCTTCTGGCTTATCACCTCAAGAGGGTTGAACCCGGCGTTGATCATCTGCATGAGGTCTTGACCCATGAGCTTGCCACTGCTGGTAGCTTGTGAAAAGGCTAATGCTAAGGACTGCATTTTCTGCGAATCCCCCAATGCAATATCCCCGATGTTCTTCAGTTTGCCGAATGCGAATTCAGCATCAAGGCCGAATGCCATCATGGTTTTCTGTGACTCCACCAATCCGCCACGGTCATACACGGTCGCCTTGCCATATTCCCTGATTTGATTCACGAGGTTTTCTGTGGCCTCCGCATCTCCGTTCAATAGTGTTTTAAGATTCGCTTGCTGCTGCTCAAAATCGAGTGATGTCCCCAACAAAGATTTAAACCCATCTGATACTTTAGATATCATATCTGTGATTGCATTCAGACGAAGAGACAAATCACCGAATTTCTTAAATTTCGGAGTTGCATCGTCCACGCTCCTCATGACCTGTTTGACAGCATCATCAATTTGCATCACACATTGATAGGCGTTTCCATTAATGTTTATCGAAAAATTAACCTGATTGTTCGCCATTTCGTTTTTTTTTACTATCTTGTTACAATTAAAAAACAGAAGGTCATGATACTAATTGCAATCATATTTTGGTTCGTTGTTTTGGCAGCAGCATTTGGTCTGATTGTTGGATTGTGCCAAATTATCCGTGACTGGTGGAAAGGAGATAAAACGGGCGGGTCTCTTCCTGGCCCATTCCGTTAATGCGTTTTCTTTCCTCCGAATATCACCGACAACATCTCTGCCTGGTTCCGTAACCGGAACTGTTCTATCCACATTGCCTCATTGTAAGCCTCGGCAAATTCCGCATTGTCCATCTTCTTTGGATCCATCCCAAGGTTCGCCCTTATTAGGGCATTCATCTTCATCAGCTCCCCAGACGTGTCGTCTTCCAAACTGATGGAGAATGCCCCAATCAGTTTTTTATTTCAGCAGTGACTCCTTCCTGCAACGCATTCATCTTTCCGACTGCCGCCATCAGCAAGTAGCCGTCATTCTGTATCTCCAAGTCTCCGCTCACCCAGCACCCTTTAACCAACTCCTGTGCGGCGAGTACTTCGTCCTGTTTCGCCAGTTTGTTCACCCGGCTCAATGTCGCAACATCAGGCCTTTTCACCTTGCACGACAACTCCCTGTCGCCGTCCTTTACTATTATCTCTATCTCTTTTTGCATGATTGTGTTTTTTTTATTGGGGCGGTTTTGCCCGCCCCGTGTTTACTATTTACCCCATTCAATGTGACTCACTGCAAGGTCAAGGTCTACGGCCTTGCTCGTGTCGCCTTCGCTCCAGCTGCGTTCGTTCTTCTTGAACTGACAGTTGCGTAGCTTGTCGTGTATCACAACCCCTCCTTGGTCTGGTATGTATGAGACGATGATGTCAAAGGCGGCAATGTCCTGTAATCTTCCGTTAGCCGACTTCTTCACCAATGCGTTCACCTCGCTTGCATAGAGGGTGATCTTACCGGAACAGGTGATCCTTCCCTTGCTGCGACTAACGGGGTAACGCCCCGCACCGTAGTTGTCTGTCACTTCCTGCTCGTCGCTGTATTCTATTCCGGTGATTCCTGTCACTGGAGTTCCCGCTATCGTGCATACGATGTCGCCCCAGCTGTACTCAATCCCGTTAATCAATGGTATCCCGTTCATTGCTTTTTTCCTCCTAACTTAATGATGTTGTAAAACCTATTTTCACCTTCACCTGTCGCATCACGCCTACGGCGACATTTCTGATCACAACAGTCACCTCCGAAGTGGACAGCACGTTCTGGTCTGGATCTATCACGGCACTGTAGCCGCTCAATTCGCCCGCCTTCTCCATCTCCTCGAGAGCTTTCCCCACAACGGTCTCCAATGCCGCCACCGTATCGGCACGCAGATGGCCGGATGTGGCATCCACATCCAACGGTGCATTGAGATATGGCAGCATGTTAGCCCGTATTCCTCGGGTTGCCTTGTCCATCGTCCTCACATTCTCTATGTAGGCGTAGTCGCTGGTTGAAACGTCGAGTGTGTGGCTGTCGTTGAAATAGACGTATGACACACCTACGTGCGAACGGACGAAGATGTAGCGGTTGTCGTTCAGAAGGTTCAGGTTCGTGGTCGTGGTCTCCTTAAGCAGGTCTCCTGTTACGAATCCTGGTGCCTTCATCTCGACAGGGAACTTCTGGACCCATGCGATTGATTCGTTGACCGATGCCGCACTGACACACCCGAGAAGCGTTCCGATGGCGGCCACTTCGTTCAGTTTGCTGGAATTCTGCTCTGCCTGCAAGGTTGCGTCCAAGTCCTGCGAAATCAGTACGCTCACATTGCGACGGTCTGCGAGTGAAAGGTTCACTGCCGTGATGTCGCCGATGTCGTCGTATGCGCCTTTCCGCTGTGCCACCAAGATGGACAATGGCATGTGGTTCGTTTCTAACGAGCCTGCTTCGGTCTGATAGCCTGTCAACTGTTCCGCAGTGATTGCAGCTGTTCCGGCTGCTGCGATGCCCACCTGACGGATTTTGCCTCCCGCATAGTTCTGCATTGCCGAGATTTCAGCCGGCAACACATCTCCTGTCAGCTTGACTGCAAGATATAGCGTTCCAGAAGGCGAATGTTTGAAGAACTCTGACACATGATAGTCGATGAAGTTCTTAGCCGCCTGTTCGGCGGTAATGTCGTCAGACGCTTCCGTTCTTGTGATTCCGTATGTTGCCTCCAGTTGTTCGTAGTACTTCAGCGTCGCAACGTATAACGTCACGCTTCCAACCACCAGCGAGGCGAAGGGGGTCAGTACGGAGCTAGTCGATACAACTGCCGAGTTCATTCCCAACAGCAGTCCGCTCACCGGGTCTTCGCTGGCTGCGGTTCTTCCCATTCCTCCATTCTGTCGCTGGAATGTAATGTCGTTTAATGCCATTTTAAATCGTATTTAAATGTCTTTCCGCCTTTTTCAGGTTGTCGAACAACCTGCCGTCTGGCGTCTGCCATTGTTTTTTCTCTTTGTTGTAAAACACGTGCGGTGCAGCGCACGTGTTTAATACCTCCCCTGCACGGGCTTGTTCCTGTTGCGTAACACCGACTGCCGGAACATCCGCATTGTCAGCTTCAACCGCTATACTTGATCTCATTGGTTTCATGTCTATGCAGTTGCCTGGTACAGTAACGCAACGCCTTTCTTCCCGTAGTTGATGTAAGAACCTCCTGCTCTTACAAGGGCGGAAACGATGTCGCCGTAATAAAGCGGATTGTTCGGGTCGTCAAACAGCTCCGTGTTGCCCAATGCACGTGACACGTAATCCTCGTGCCATGCTAGGCCTGCCGCACTGTCGGTAGCTGCCTCAGTGGATGAGAGTGCGGTTCCTGCCGCAACCACAGAAAGTACTGACGAACGCATGTAGAAATCGAAACCGTATAGGTTTCCGATGATTCCTTTGGACGCATCCGCAGTCGCAAGGAATGCGTTTGCCGTCTGTGCGTTCAGGTTGCTTAGCAATTGGTTGTACATGACCGCATCAAGCAGCATGCAACGTCCTGTCTGAGGCATGTCCCACTTGTCGAATTCGACCTTCATCTTTAGCACGTCGGCTGCCGTCAATGCTTTTCTCGTACCTGTTGCGGATGGGGCATGTGCCGCCTCCGCAGAACCGGAGGTCGCCAACTTGGTGAATCCAGAGGATGGAATCCAACTCTTGATCAAATCCACATGCACCTTGTCCGCTAATGCGTTCCGGCAACCTCGGATGATGCTCTCCCTCTTGTTGTAGCTTAGCTCCACCTCCTCCGCATTAGGGATGCGGAATGGGTCTGTCGTGTACTCCTTCATCGTGTAAGTAAGGTCGTTGTCCGCCCTCGTCTGCACGCTTGCGGGGAAAGAACTTCTTCCCTCTGTCACCGAAGGTGCTGAACCCGCGTTGGGCACATGCACGGTCTTGTCGTTCACGAATGCGCTGTGATTCACTGAACGTGCTGCGAACGAGTTGTCCGCAAACAGGTTCTCAATGATGGAATTGATCCAGATTTCTTTCTGTAATGCCATTTTCCTTTTCTTTATACGTTAAACTTCTGTTTGTACAGCTCCGCATACTTCTCCGGAGCTTCTGCCTTGAGGGATGCGAGCATCCCAGCACGGTCAAGTTCGTCCCACGTCTTGCCTTCGTACTTAGATGCCGCAGCCTGTGCGTTCAATTGTGCTGCGACTGGAGAAACCGATTTCATCTTTGCGAGAATCTTGCTAACCCCCTCGAAGTCCTTGTCCGCGAGTGACAGGTAGGTCTCCTTTTCGTCTGCCCCGATTTTCTTCTCCGCTATCGCGCGATCTATCAGTTCCGTCACCTGCTGTTTTTTTGCCTTCGCCACCTCGGCCTCCAGCTCTGCGATGCGGGAATTCTTCCCTGCAACCGCCAATTCGATTGCCTGCGCAGTTACCGACCCCTCTATTCCTAGTGCGGTGATGGTCGCTGCGGTCAATTCCGTCTTTTCCATTTTTTTACCTCCGTTTAGTTTATATTTAAGCTTCATATCTTCGATTGTGGTAGGGTTGATCTCCTCATCGTAGAGGTTCACTGCGTTGGCATCCGACGGGACGGCCACGATGCTCGCCTCCAGCAGCTCCGTTTCTGTTGCCACCATTCCCTTGTCGCTCTCAACCATGTTCTTTATGTATATTCCCACGCTGCACCCCTTCAGGTATCCTTTGTCCACCTTGCGGGCGATTTCCTTGCCGATTGCGTCTTCCGTGTCTATGTCCGTATCCGCCATCAGCCTTCCTTCTTCTATGCGAAGGTTCTTCCAACAACCTATCACCTTTTCGGGATCGTGGTTGTACAGCATCACGGGGTTCTTCTTGAACCTCTCCGTATTCATGCCTTCTATGTCTATGCTGAAACCGTGTGAGTTACAGCTATGACCGTCTGATAAAATGAATGTCGCCATTTCCGTTCTTTTCGTTTTGCCCAAAAGTAGGGCACTTTTTACCGCCGAAAAAACAGGTTTACAAGGCTTGTGACATCTATTACTACTGTTGGAAAGTTGGTTGCATGGCTCGTTTTTCAATCCCAATTTTGCCGGAAACGGATATTATGCAAACGAAGAAAGAACTCGAAGAAAAGAAGGTCCTTGCCCGCCAGTTATACATGCAAGGGACATTACAGAACGACATATCCGACCGGGTCGGTGTGTCGAAGAATACCGTCTGCAGATGGGTGGACGACGGAAAATGGGCCACGATACGCGCAGGCGTGCAGATAACAAGGCCTGAGCTTGTCAATAAGGCTCTTGGGGCGGTCAACAAACTGCTTGACCAAATTTATGAGAGCCAAGACCCGGAACTGATATGCAAGCTTCCTGACCAGCTGGCGAAATTCGCAAGCTTCATCGACAAGCTCGACAAGCAGGCAAACGTGGTGAGCACGATAGACGTGTTCATCGCATTCGAGAAGTGGATAGAACATCGTGCGTCGTTCGACAGCGAAATCACGGAAGACTTCCTGCAGACGCTACGCAAGTACCACAACATCTACGTGCAGCAATCCATGTCACCAAAATGATAAGCACTATGGACAGCATCGCATTCTATCAGCAACAGATGGACTCCATTAACAGGAAGGTCAGGAAAGAGGTTCTTGCGGCAAAACGCAGGTGGAAGGCTCACGTACAAAATTCATCCAAGCAATGGCAACCCAACAAGAAATAAAGCAGGCACAGCAGCGGTGGCAGATACGGCAGCAGGAAATACAATCACACGCATCCGTACTTGCCGCAGAGACCAAGGCGGAACAGCTCAGGCGCATATCACGCGCACGGACCGACTACGCCTTCTTCGTCAGCTACTACTTTCCACACTACACGACAGACAAGGTGACGGGAATCCCAATCCCGTCAGCCAAGTTCCACATCGATGCAGCAAAATACATTAAGGGGAACGCCAACACGCGTGCCGTGTTCATGTGGGCTCGTGGACATGCGAAATCAACGCACATGGGCGTGTTCATACCTATGTGGCTGATGGCGCAGGAAAAGCTGGACATACACATGGTCGTCATGGTTTCCAAAAGCCAGGACAGTGCCATCAACCTCATATCAGACATACAGGCGGAGTTGCAATATAACGAACGGTACAGCCACGATTTCGGCAAGCAGTTCAACCCCGGACAATGGGAAGCCGGGAAGTTCACCACACTCGAGACCAAGGTGACGTTTGTCGCACTTGGACGAAGCCAGTCCCCACGTGGTTTGAAGAAGATAGGATGTAGACCAGACTACATCATCATGGACGACCTTGACGACGATGAACTATGTCTTAATGAAGACCGTGTCAAGAAGGCAACCAACTGGGTCGAGGACGCTCTGTTCCCGACACAAGGTGCGGAAGGCGGTAGGTTCATCATGGTGGGTAACCTGATTTCAAAAAACTCCGTTCTGGCAAACATAGCGGCAAAGAACGGCTCACACGTCACACGTGTGGACATACGGAACTCGAAGGGTCTCCCATCATGGCCTGAACTCTGGACGGAGGAACGGATAAAGGAACGGGAAGACTTCATGGGTTTCCGCGCATTTCAGAAGGAGTACATGAACAACCCGATCAACGAGGGCACGGTGTTCCCGGAAATGAATTGGGGCAAGGTGCCTCCGCTAAAGAAGTTCCGATTTCTGTGCTGCTACGGAGACCCGTCACCAAGCAACAACCGCAACAAGGCTAATTCCATGAAGGCGGTATTTCTGATTGGAATGGCAGACGGCAAGTTCTACGTAATAGACGGCAGGGTTGACCGTGCCTCCAACGCCGAGTTTGTCGATTGGTTCTACGAGATAAACTCTTCAGTTCCACAGGGGGTGCAGGTTTACAACCTGATTGAGAACAACACGCTCCAAGACCCCTTCTACCAGCAGGTATTCATTCCGCTGTTCCTTGCCCATCCCGGTGCGATCAACATTTCCCCGGACGAACGCAAGAAACCCGACAAGTTCAGCAGAATAGAGGGAAACCTCGAACCGCTCAACAGGCAGCAGAGGCTGATACTGAATGCGGACATGAAGGACAACCTACACTTCAAACGGCTGGAGGAGCAGTTTCTTCTTCTTACTCCACGTCTCGGAGCTCCCGCCGATGGTGCTGACTGCATAGAGGGCGGCATCTGGTGGCTGGCGAGGAAAACAGCAAACATGGCAGACGGAAGCATATCGCTGTTCAAATCTAAGAAGAACGACAAACGGATTTAATCACTATTTAAATAACAATAACATGCAATCAATTTTCAGAGCAATGAGAAGAGGCAACGCAGTCGCATACATGGTTTCAGAGGTGTCAGGGCTGCAAGTGAAGTACAAAAAGGGGTCTTCCAAATCGTCGTGGCGATTCGCAAAGAGACACAGCATTACAGGGACATTCCTTGATACCTATGCGCCATGTATCTGAGCGTATATGATTTGACGAAGGGAATACGTGCGGAAGTGCTCGAGACCCTTACAAGAGGAAATCAGGAGGTGTCCACGCAGGCTATCGAGGAGGCCGAGACGGAGGTGTCCGGCTACCTTTCGGCACGTTACGACATGGTTGCGGAGCTGTCGAAGACTCACGAATCGAAGGACAGGAACACAATGGTGGTGAAACTAGTCAGGGACATCGCCATATTCAACATCTACAACTTCAACGCGCCGGTAAACATTCCCGACAATAAGGTGAAGTGCTACGAAAACGCAGTGTCGATACTGAAGGCTGCGCAGTCGGAGAAGGCGGCCATCGTAGGCCTTTCTCGACTTACTACTGGGGAACAGGGCGTGGCAAGCAGTTACATCGCATTCGGAGGTAACGAGAAAAGGGAAAATCACATTTAAGTAAGATGAAGAAAGGCAAAGAAACCAACATGATAGGACTGCTCGACACGAGGCAGACCTATCACTCAACGCAGAGCATATCACGGTGGAAACAGGCGATCAATTCGTTCGAGAGTCCTTTATCGCCGTCACGGGTGATGATGTACGACATGTATGACGACATCATGCTTGACGGGCATTTGGAATGCGTGTGGGGGAAGCGGCTCGACGCCGTCCTTAACAGAAAACTCACATACGTGAAGGACGGGATAGAGGACGAGGACATAACGAGTCTTCTGAATACGCCGGACATGCGACGTCTGATCACCGAATTGATGAAGACCATCGCCTACGGATTCACGCTAATACAGGTGAACGGCATCTTCTACGATGACGAGCAGGAATGTTACCGAATAGACTTCGACCTCATCCCTCGCAAACACGTTCACCCAGAACCGGCATTCGAGTGTGTGAGCAAGGAACAGAGCGACGTGTGCCGTGACTTCCTCTTCATGCAGCCACCGTTAGCAAAATACATGATGTGGGCGGGAGACCCGACGGACAAGGGAATCCTGATAAAGGTGGCTCCTTACGTGATCTACAAGCGGGGAGGGTTCGGAGACTGGGCACAGTTCTCGGAGATGTTCGGAATGCCGTTCCGTGAAGCCATCTACGACAGCTACGACGACGGTACGAGGCAACGGATCCAGCAGTTCCTCGAAAAGTGGAGCAGCAGCACTTACCTCGTGCATCAGCGTGACGTGGAACTGAAGATACACGACACGGGCAACAGCGCATCGTCAGCCGACATATACGACAAGTTTATTGCCGTGTGCGACGCAGGTATCAGCAAGACGGTGCTTGGCAACACCCTGACGACAGAACAGGGCGACAACGGTGCCCGCTCTCTTGGTGAGGTACACGAGGATGAATAGAAGGGAAAGGAGCAAAGTGACGAGTTGTTCATTCTTTCCGTGCTCAACACCCAGTTCCGAGCCATCCTAAAAAGGTTCGGCATAAACGCAACGGGAGGCGAAATCTGGTTCGACGCTCCCGACACTGATTGGTCTAAGGTGCAGACTAAATGGAATGTCATCAGCTCCGTGGCTCAGCGGGTGCCAGTTGACGACGACTACATCTATGAGGAAACAGGAATCCCGAAGCCCGACAACTATGACCAGATGAAGCAGGAGCAGGAGGAACGCAGGCAGATGATCCAGCAACAGATTTCCGAGAAACAGCGCGAACAGGAAGATACACGCGATCAGGAGACGAAGAAGAAACTCGTAGCCCGTATCGCCGATTTTTTCGGGGTAGCCCCGACTCGGTTCGGGGCAGATTGGAATACCCGGAAGTAACGCTTTCGGGCGCAGTATCGTCCATCGCTATCAACGACAAAGCCATTGTAAAGGCTCTGTCTAACATCTATCACAAACGGTTCAACGTCAAGCGGGAGATTGAGCCCGAACTATTCAAGGAGACCGTCCGACTATTCAACGAGGCTGCCGCAATCGGCATTTCCGATGGCATTGATGGCGGTGACGATATGCCTTCCGACGACTTCCTGCAGGCCATCAAAACCAACAACGAGGTATTCTCCGCATTCCGTGTCCATCGGATGCAGAATGACATTGCCGCACGTATGACCAACGACGATGGCCAATTAAAGTCATTCTCCCAGTTTGCCCGTGATGTAAGGCCCTACACCGACCATCAGAATCGGCAATGGCTACAAACCGAGTTTAACACCGCCGTGATCCGTGCCCATCAGGCTGCCGACTGGCAGCAGTTCGAGAGGGAGAAGGACGTATTGCCAAACCTTGAGTGGATTCCGAGCACTTCGCTTACTCCGGGCTTAGACCATCAGGTGTTTTGGGGAACTATACGCCCCGTGGACGACCCGTTTTGGAACGAGCACCGCCCCGGCGACCGCTGGAACTGCAAGTGCCGCTTAGTCTCTACTGACAAAGCCATTACTCCCGTCCAAGAGGGTGGAGATATGGATCGCCCAAACCGTGGGCTCGAAAACAACCCGGGAAAGGACGGACAATTAATATCAGACAAACATCCGTATTTCCCCGAAAATTGCAGTGTGTGTCCTTTTGGCCACGGCAAGCTATGGGCGTTGGCCGCAGGCAAGAAAAAGGACTGCGCTGCGTGCGGAGGTATGGAGAAGGCAACAGGGAAAGCGGAGGAAAAATCGGAAGCATCTATTGAACGGCACAAACGGCTGGAAGAGATGAAGCCGCTGCTAAAAATAAAGCATGAAAAGCAAACTGACGATAAAACGCTGAAAGTAGGCTTTACAAAACGTGGAAACGAACACTTATATTCTGACACCTTTGGACGTTCGTCTGTATTGCAGAAAGAGGATTTAAAGAGTTTGGACAAAGTGTTGGATAAAGCAACATTTATCGAAGATTCAGAACTTACTCACCCTCGAAAAGACGGAATAGACAGGTTCTACTACTTCGAAGGAACTATAAGAGGAAAGAAAGTAAGGCTGAATGTGGCAAGGAAAATAGAGAAAAGCAATAACGGTTTCACGAAAGTCATTCACTTTCTTTACTCTATCAATGACATAAAATAGAAAATGCGCAAAGGCGATACTTAGGTTTACACCAGGTCATCATTCCTTAACGCATTTCTATACTGCAAATATACAAACTTTTAATCACTCATCATCATGAACAACCTTAATTTTCGCAAACGCATCACGGAGATAACGGAGATTGTAGATTTCTTTCACCGAGTCTTCGTGCATCATACCAAGTTCGGACATGTACGAAGGTGGCTGAATATGGCATCGTCTATCAGGGTGGCGGCGTTGTTGGCGAAGCCGTCGGCAATAAATTCAACTATGCTGCTGATGTCCAAGCGGTCTTTGACGCAGGTTACTATCGTCTTCTCCATGGCTTAGTCCTCCTTTGTGTTAAGTTCAACAAATGGTATTGCCAGCTGATGGCGGTCGTTGTTGGTGCGCATTGCCGTGCGGCGGCTCTCGTAGCGGCTCTGCACGTCCTTCATGTTGAAGAGGTCGCGGCTCATGTACCACACGCCACCCCAGAAGGCGAACTCCTTGGGGTAGTTGCCCAGCAGCCCGTAGAACGAGTGGATGCTTTTGCCAAACGTGCTGCAGTACTCGGTGCAGCCCACCCACTGCTTGCCGCCAAGGCTGAAGAACCCGGTTTCGCTCACTATGCGCTCGCCGTTAGCTATCCGCACAAGAAGTTCGTCAACCTTCCATGCAAACTCGGAACTCAGCCACTGCGCAAAGCGCATCGCTATCCGGTAGTCTGTGCACCATGTACCGTGCTCATTATCAGCACCTCCATTGCGTACTATAATCAATTCCGGGGCAGTTCTCACATCTGAGACCTGACTGAAAACCAAACGTTTAGCCACTTCAAGGTATTCTTTGGTTGTGTCAAGGCGAAGCCAGTTGGCAGGTTTCTTCCCTGGTCCGAACGGTTTAGCCATCATGGTGAGGTTCACCATGCAGTTGCCCACTCCGTGGCGTTCAATGGCCACGCTGTTGCCGTCAATCACAACGGCCTCGATTTGATTCTTAATGACAGTCATAACTTTAAGAATTGCGATAAAAAAGGAACGCCCACCGTAGGTGTGACTGTCACTCTACGCTGGGCGATGAAGTCGCCGCTCCTTTCGTTGCGGCCACCTTAGCGGGCGTTCCCCAATATCTTGTAAACAAATAAATTCGGATGAAATGATTTGCCCAAGAGGTATATGTAGAATAACAGTCGGGGGCAAATATAGGTAAAAAAATTAAAAACAAAACAATAAATGGAGGAAAAAAATATGACCCCCGAACAATTTCAACATCGCATCCGGCAAAATGCCGAACAGGTAAAGCAGGCCATCAACCGCACCATTCCGGTAAAGGTAGGGCGTGCAGCGAAAGACCATTTTCAGGAGAACTTTGACAAAGGCGGTTTTGTGAATGGCGGTCTGCATCCGTGGAAGAGGTCGAAGCGCATCGGTCGTGCTAAAGGCGCAGCAGGTGGTTACAAAACCTTGATGAGTGGACGGCAGCTCTTTTTTCTTCTATCGAATATCATCCCGGCACAGCCAAGGTAGATGTCGTAAACAACGTGCCTTATGCACGTGTACACAACGAAGGATTACGTGCCGGACGTGGGCGCGGTTTTCAGATGCCACGCCGCCAATTTATCGGAGAAAGTAAAGAGTTGACTAAAAAGGTTGAGGATATTATTGAGAATGAAATAGGGCGCATTTTACAATAGTGTTCAAACAACAAAAAAGACCGTTCAAATGCTGTTTGAACGGTCTTTCAACGTGTAGTGAACGTTCACTGAACGTTCACCATTGGATGCGCCTGCACGCTCTCATACTGCTTGCATGCCGACTGATCACGAAGCAGGCAATTGTACTCTTCAATGTTATCTACATAGGTCTCATGGTCATGATTGGTGATTGAGCGGGTGCGCATCCACGAGTTCATGTACGATGCCGAAAACCCTTGCAAGGCCGCCACCACCCGGTCTGTTATGTCAAGGAATTCCAAGGCCTGCTGTTCTGTCGGAGAGTAGTCGGATGTGCCTGCGTGCCACTCTGTTACAATGTGCAGCCGGACCGTCAATCCGCATTCTTGCACCCGCTGACCCAGTGTTTTCCATTCCATTTCGCCAAACTCAACGAATACGGCTGGACATGCGAACGGGGTCTCTTGCTCAAGAAACTCCACCTGCCTGTTCCATAGGTCGAAATGCAGGAATAGCTGTTGCCCGTCATTTCCTGCCACCGTCTTTAGCCTGTTTTTAATGTCTAAATAAAGCTGTTTCCTCATAAGTCGAATAATTTTAGTTGTTGATTATCCTGCTCCATTTTACGGTGCAATGCCTTCAGTTCGTTTTTAGCAGACACGGCAAGGTAGTTGTTGAAGCAAGAGTAAGAAATATGGTACCTATCTGCAATGTACTTGCGGTAGATGACTGTCTGCGGAACGTCCTTCTGTTTCCATTCCAACACTATGTCCTGAATCTCGATGATTCTTTTTAACAAGTTTTCTCTGTTGTATGCCATATTCCGAAAATTTAAGTACCTTTGAGTTTCTCGTCAAGGCCTTCGTTTTTCGGAACGGGGCTTTTTTTATGCCCCTTGTTTCCATATATCCTCCATTTCGGTTATCATTTTTTCAGCCGCCTCCCAGCCCGGGAAGCCCCCGAGGTTCTTGTCGTCGATGTAGCAGTGCGCATACACCTTCCTCCCTCCATCTCCGTACTTTGCCACGTTTTCCGGGTTATGGTCGTTCACTCGGTCGAACAGTATGCCTTCCTCCAGCAACCAATTCACTGCGTCAAGAAGGTTCTGTCCTGTTCTACAAGTCCATATTATAATGTAATGTCCTTTCTCGTGCAGTCGATTGATCACCTCCTTTGCATAGATTTCCGCCCCTTCAATGCGAGGAAAGGTGCTGCGACATATCGTCCCATCAAAGTCTATCGCTATTATCATGTTGTATTTTGTTCAAATGTTCTAAAATGTCCTGCATATCTTCCTGCGTGGGCTTCGCATCCGCCTTTGTGGTGCCGTGTATGGCCTTCTTTGCCTGTTTGGCGTCGTACATGCGCCAATCGAAGTCAAGCACCATTCGGTTCACCTCCTCCAGGCTCTTTATGTTGTTGCCTATGCAATGATATGCCCCGTAATAATCACGGACGCAGGCAAGTACTTGTTCAGCCGGCTTCCAATACGTTATCCTCAGCCGTGCCCCGTTGGGGTAGGTGAACACGACGAAGAAGAATTCCTTCGTATTCCAAGCCCCGAGGTAGGTGGAACAGTTGCCCCGCACTACCTCGGCCGCCCGAAATTCCTCTTCCGTTATCCACGGTTTCCTGTTCTTAATCGTCATCTTCGTCAAGGAAGTGTTCATCCTTCTCGTATTCGTAGCCGTCGCTCAGTGCTCCGCACACTACAACAATGAACATGAACGCCAACATGGCCACTATGCCCAATATCACCTCTACCATGTTCATGCCTCCGTCATTCCGAGTGCAATGTTATTCCACTCGCCGTTTTCAGAGCGCACCTCCGCTCGGATGAACTGTTTCGAGACAACCGGTTGATAAGCCTCGTTGATGATGCGGACACCCTCCTTGAAACGTTCGTCTGCGCTTTCGTTCGCCATCTTCTGCAATTGTATCACTCGACTTGCCTTGAGGTTGCCTACCTGGTCCTTGCTGAGCAGACGTAGAACGGCATTGACGAGTGCCCGGCTGTCGTCATCCTTCGCTAAACTTTCAATGTATTCTTTTACCATCGCGATGCCCTCATTCACGGTGTCCTTGTAGCCGTCAAGGCAATACTGTCCGAGCATGATTCGCTTCGTCCCGTCGCTGTTTGTAAAGGTGTGCGTGCGCTGGTCTTCCTTTACCTTGAACAGCTCCGCCTTCATGTCCAGCGCGGAGCGGAAGGATTCTAGCACCTGCCGTTTCGTCTCCGCAATTCCATCCGATATGCTCTGTAATGTCGGAATAGCCTCTTCAATTGTTTCGTCAACTAGCGTGAGATATGTATCTCGCTCTTCCTTAGCACGTTCCTGTGCTTCTTTCTTTGCCTTCTCTTGTTTGAAAGCCTCGAACTCAGCGCGTTCCTGCGCTGTCATTGTCACTTGTTCTTGTTCCATGATTAAAGAATATCTAATTATACAAATCGTTTACTATTTCCTTCAGATCTTGCTCGTAGCACCTGTCTCCTTTTACCGTCACAACCGAAGGCGCAGCACATCCGTACTTCAATACAACGTTATCAACGAACAGCGGCGTGTCGCTGTCCTGAACCTTCTCTGCAATCGTGACAGCCATAATGCGGCTATGCACCTCAATCCTCCAGCCTCCGCCTAAGATGTTTCTTGTTATTGTTGCCCTCTTGTTCATTTGTATTTAATCAGTTATTATGTCGTGTTGTTCTAACATCTTTTTAAAGTCTCTGTCACGCTCTGCCTTTGTCGTGTATTTGCCTATCGTGTGCCATTCCCTGCGTGTATATGTTTTTGCCTTAATCCTTACGCTCGGATTGTCTTCGCACCGGATGATTGAGAATCCGCTATCTATCACTTTGTTCTGACTAGCTGCATCCATGTTACATGTCCTCCAGTTTTGCGTATTTTCTAAAGGCCTTATCGAAGTCCTCGAAGTCGGCAGCTAGGTCGTTGAATGCCTCGGGCTTTTTTACCAGCTTATTGAAGCACTGCACGTATTGGTCAAATGCAAACTGTAGCTTCTTGCTGTTGTACTTCAGGTCATGCACGATCCGGATGTGTCCGTCCATCAACCCGTCGCACTCGTCGATAAGGCTTATCGCTTCAGTGTTGAGAAGGTGTGCGGCACTAAGCAGTGCCGCCACCTTCTTCGCTCTTTTTTCATAGCTTGCCTCGTAGGCAGCCGCCACCAGATTAGTCGTCATTGTTTTGCTCGTTTTTTAATGATTTACACTTGAATGCCGGAACGTATGCGGGGCAGAGGAAACGCCCCTCCGCATTCTTTTCCTCAGACGGGCTGAAGCCCGTGTTGCGTGACCTGTGTCTCGCACAGTGCGTTTTGTCGCACGTCTTGTTGTTACAATATTGTATTTCCATGTTATCTGTGCATTGCTCTCAGTTGTGCCGCCCGTATTCCTTCGAACCGGTCCATTGGTTTCTTGTACTTTGATTTTTGTTGCGGTTTCTGCGCCAGCAGTGCCCGCTTCTCGTTCAGCTCACGTATAACTGCCTCTTCCACCTTTCCGCTCTCCAGTTCAGCCTCCAGCCGACTGATGTCCTTTTCCAAATCCACGCTTGTCATGCCTCGCCTCCTTTCATCTCGTTGCCAGCCTTCGCCTGACGTGTTGCGTTGTTCCAAAAGTTATATAGCGCTATGAGGCGGACTTCGGGTATCTTGTTCAGCGTAGCGTAGCCGGACTGTCGTGTCACTATCGCCTTCACTGCAGCCATGGTCATATCCTTACCAACCGCCTTGTGATAGCCGAAGACGGATGCAATAACACGTTTGCGCCACGTGTCCATCTTGTCCCCCGATGGCTGCTTTCTGTTGCCTTCCAGCGCACCGCAGGCGGCTGCAAGTTCGAGGTTGTTCATCTCCTTGCTGCTCGTCTTGCCGAAGCCCTCCAGGATTGCCTCCTTGTCTTCGTCAGTCAGCCCCTTCTTTGTGCATAGGGTGTGAAATTTCTTAAGCAGCCGTGCGTGCTGCACCTGCGCTTTTGTCTGTTGTTGTGTCTCTGTTGTTGTCATATCGTTTGCTTTTTTAAGTCAAAATCTTGTGCTCCCTTCTTCCATATTGTGAATGTAGAACCACCCCCGAATCTGCTCTGCGGGTATGCCCTGAATCCCGACACGTTTATCTTCACGAACGCATCGAACTTCACGCTCATCGCCACATTGCCCCGCGGATTAGCCCCGTCTGCGTGGCTTACGTAGATGAATAGCTTTTTGGGGAACATGTCTCTCAGACGTTTGTATTCCGCATAGCTCATTCCTGTGTATTGTAGGCTGTCTATAACCACTACTTGTGGGCTTCGTTGCTTCTTTAATCGTACTATCAGCCCGTCAATGTCCTCTTTGTCGAGGAAGATGAATGTGCGCTTGCAGTCTGACATCCCGACATCCTCTACTGCCCGCTGCATTGATGCGCTCAATCCCTCCTCTAGACTGTCGTAAGCCACCTTCACGAAGGTGGCGAAATACTTCGCCAACTGTAGAGCCAATCTGGTCTTCCCGTTTGCCGATCCGCCCCAGATGATCCACGACCCTGTAAGTTCCGGTTTCCCGAAGCTGTCAAGGAATGCCCCGTCAAAATCGAGCACGTTCGGTTTATAGTCCCTTATCTGCTGTATCGTCAATGCCTTTTTCATCGATTTAATCAGCGTTTAAACGGTATTCAACTGCTGTTTTCTCAACACTGCGTGTATGCGCCTCTTCACCCTGCGCAGGTCGCTCTCGCTGTCGGAGATGATGCCTTCAATGTCAGCTGTGTCCGTGATCCCGTTCACCTCGCAGATGGCTGTTATGTCTTGCGCCGTAACCCCACGGAGTGCCACACACTTGCGTCCGAGTCGGCTCCATATCTCGTTGTATCCACGTTTGTTCAATTTTATGCCACGCTGGATGCGTTTCTCAAGGTGAGATGTTGCGCACAGGACTATTCCGCATTGGTCTTCGAGGTTGTTGTATAGAGTAATGAAGAAATAAAGCACCTGGTCTGATAACTTGTCTGCCTCGTCAAGTATTAGGACGGGTGACTCCTGCATCTTAAGCGAGTGCACTGCCTCGTGCATCATTTCGCCGACCGTATACCCTGTATAGTCCTTTCCCATAGCGGTGAGCAGTTCGGTAAGGAACATCTTTCTATTCCAATATTCGTTGCAGCATAGCAGGTACACCTGCTTGTGGTTGGATGCATACTGCTTTAATGCGAAGGTCTTACCGCTGCCTGCATTGCCAGTTACGCCCATAACAAGAGCGTTGTTCTTCACGTCGTCAAGAATGAAATTTAGTTTTTTAAAGTCTCCTGTCTCAACCGCCTCCCATTTTTCCTCTTTGCATCCTATCTGTGCCGAAACGTTTCGCCACATGTCGTCCTTAATCAAGTCCCATTTGCCGTTCAGCATCTGACTGATCGTTGCACTGCTAACACCCTTAAGACTATTTGCAGCCTTGTTCTGAGATTCATAGCGTCCGCAATATGCCTGCAGGCTGTTTGTAATCTGTTGTTTTCTGATACTTTCCATGATGATTATATTTTAATTGTTAATATTCGTCCAATGCAGAGAACATCTCTTCTGCCTCTGTCTTTATTATCTCCGCATTTTGTGCAATGAGGTCTCTTGCCTCGTTACGCCTGTCCTTGTGCTGTCCGCGGCTGTCCGTGATGAGGAATTTTTGAGCCATCTCAAGCTGCTTTTTCCCGTCCAATGCTGCGGCTCCCTCCTGATAGCCAACCATCCGGTTCTTCATGTTCTCCTTCAACCGCTCGTTGTACCTGCGTACACGTTCAAGTTCAGCATAGTCGCCTTCAGTTCTCTCAACGAGTGCCATCGGCTGCACATACTTCTCTTCAATTTCGTACTGAAGAGTCTGCTCCTTGTTTACTGCAAGTGCGTGGCGCATGTCGTCAGGGTCATAGACCACATGCCAACGCTCAGATGCATGATCTCTGAACGAAAGGTCGAAGCAGTCGTAGTCGTGTTTCATGCCTCCTATGCTTATCTTTATTCCAGAACCCTGAAGCATGTTAGTCTGCCCACTTGTCTCTCCGAATGCTAGAAGATATTGAGATAAAGGCATAGGCAGTCGGTTCTCAGCAGGCATGTCTGCATATTTTGCGACATATCTATCATGCAGATTCGCACGTTCCGCCTCCAAAAATGCCACCACTTGCGCGCATACTCCAGCAAAGTCGGGAAAAGATGACTTGTGCTTCTGAAGAAAATCTCCGTTTGGCTGCAGTTTTTTTCTGCTTGTAACACCGAAACCTGTCCAGTTTGGCTGTAGTTGGCAGTATTTTTTATTAAAGTATCTGAACCAGGGCTCTATTATCTTGCTTTTCGCATTTCCCACGGCGGCAGGTGTCACCTTATCTCCGCTGACGGCATAGAGAGGGGCTAAATTCTTCATCTGGTAGTGGTCACTCTGTATCTGCTTCACCCGGTACATCTGTCCGAACAGCTGCTCGGTGTGATGGTGTGCGTTGCGGAGAGCCTCCCTTATCAGCGCGGGGCTTTCATGCATACCGATGGAATAGCCAATTGGGTATTTAAGGCATGCATCCAGCACTACCACCATCGTCACACGGTTGGTGTAGGTCGTTGCCTTGCCTTCCTTCTTGTCCTGATAGGCTAGTTCGACATCCCATCCGTCCAACGTCCAATAGTATAGAGGGAATTCCGGAGCACGCCTCTTCACCTGCATCGCACGGTCGTTTGCCCATGCTTTTCCGCCACGACGGCGGGCATATATTGCGCTGTCCAGCTTCACCCTCCAGTTTGCTACTGTCGATGCGGTGATCGTCTTCCACTTCATTGTCTCGGCCAGCATGTTGTAGAGCTTCGCCACCTGCGAATCGTCCAGGTTGCGGGGGTCGCTTATCAGCGTTGCGAGGCTGTTCACCTGTTCTTCGTCCAACACCTTCGCTGCGTTCTTGTGCTGTTCTATGTAGTTATTGTGTATCAATGCTTCGTATCCTCCGTTCTTGTATTCGCTATACTTCCGTCCCATGCATCTAGGGTTAGATGGCAATGAGTGCGGGTAGCGGGTGTGGTCTAGGTTTGCGGCTGCTTCTGCCAGCTCTCCCCAAAAACTACAGCCACGCTGTCCTGACGCACGTCTCTTTCCGTTCCGTCGTACCATCTCGCTGCCTATCGCATCCAGCACCACCGCATTTGCGTAATACTCCAGCCTGCGCTTTGCTGGGAGGTGGCGGCCATCGTCTATGATGAACTCTTCGAAGAAGCTGGCAGCCTCAGTGTTGTCCTGCAGATGCTCCGTCAGTATGTTGGTGGCGGCCATCTTATATACGTCACCACCTGCTTTCTCGTTCACCTTCTGCTTGAACCTGTCTGGAAGGCTTTCGTAAGAAACCAGTGCCTCGCATCCTCGGCAGCCTCGGCGTACCACCTTGATGTCGCCTCTGAATGCTAGAAGTTTATAGTTCACTTGGCTCATTACTTGTTGGTCTATCATCCAAGCCGCCTCCACGCATAATATGTTGTTGTAATATTGCATATCGTAATTTTATTTTGCCCAGGACGGGGTTTCGAACCCCGCAACTTAAGTCTTTCGGACCTGGCTTTACCCTTTTAGCTACCTGGAGTGTAGGGTCGGTAACCTCACGGCTGCAGTGCCCTTGTAATTAGTTTATTCACTAAAACCTATGTCCATTTGTTTGTCTCTGCCGATATTTCATTAGGAGCTATTGCCATCGCTTTTAGCGTATATTCGGCTATCTTTGTTTTTATTGTTGTCATATGCTTTTTTAAAAACTACGTTATTTATAACATTCAGAACCCAGCATCGTGGAGCACATTCTCCACGTCCTGCATCGTGCAGTGGTCTGTTTTATTAACCAGCTCTCCGTTGCGGGTTACCCAAACTACGCTATTTGTGTAATTTGCCCAAACCTGAATCCTGCCGTCGTCGGTCAGCAGGTAATTTTTGCCATTATTTGCCTCCATTATTAATTTCTTTGCTGTTTTATCCATAATCATTTGTATTCGATGTGTAACAATGGCTTACCCAAAGCCGATTTAACGATTAGGCATCCTTCTGATCTGTCGCGGGGGATAAGAGCGCCGCTTCGCCTCGTATTACGGACTATATATACGAGATCGTTCAGTTCGTGCTCTACCTTGTCGATCATCTGCTTCTGTTCACCATCCTCACATTCATTGCAGAATGTCGTTATTCTACTCCTAAACCAAATCGCCCAATACGGTAGTTTTGAATGCGGAACCTTCTCCGTAATTGTTAGTCTCAATGTTTCCATGATCTTTCTATTTTATTCGTTAATACTATCTGCACTAATTCCACCCATTTCACGAGCTCGCAATCTTATCGCGAGTGTGGTCGGGGTCAGCTTCTTGCCATCCAAGGCAATGTTCACATAGTAGAAGGATGTCTTAAACTCCTTTACTAAAATCTGCTTTACGCCGTGGTCAACCACTATCGGCGACATTTGTTTCTTTTTTGCTTTCTCCATTTTTATTTGTATTTTTGAATTTATTACATTATGAAGTATTCCGTTTGAATACTTTGCAAAGATAGTTTTCAAATTGAAAACTAAAAAGAAATAATTAAATTATTTTCACAAAATGAAAACTTTTTTTGATAAAGCACAGATTCTCAATAGATTTAAAATTGCTAATAATTTTAAATCAGATAGCGAATTAGCTGATTTCTTGGAGATAAACAAATCAACGTTATCTAATTGGTATAAGAGAAATAGTGTCGATTTAGAACTTTTATTTTCAAAGTGTGAACTAATATCTACAGATTGGCTTCTCTCCGGAGATGGCCCAATGCTTAAATCTGACACTAAAGGGAACGACCATTTTCCCGATCCCGGTAAAATGGTATCGGAACACAAAAAAAAACTGATTCCTTTCTTTGACGACGTAACGACCATAGGAGGATGTAACAGCATATCTGCATCCATGGAAGGCTGTATGCCAGCCAACGAATGGATAGACGCTGGAGATTGGTTTCACGAAGCCAATGCCGCAATACGTCACTACGGTGACAGTATGACGGAGTACCCATCAGGCTGCATATTGGCACTAAAGAAGGTGGAGGATTTGCGCCTTATTCTGTGGGGCAGGAATTATTGCATTGAGACGACCGAATTTCGGATCACTAAAAGATTGCAGTCTGGAGACGGTAACACTATTGTAGCTTATTCCAGCAATACGGACACATATCCTGACGGAAGACAGATCCACGAACCGAAGATCATACCGATGGATACCATACGTAGTATATGGCTGGTGCTTGGGTGCGTGGTCAAAGAATTCAGCTCCGGGACAGTCATGATATTGGGAGAAAAAAGGCAGGAATAGGCAAGAATAAGGCATTTTTGTTGTTTGTTTACGTATGTGTTTGATTTTTAAACATTTATATAAATATTCTTTTGTTTATATATTGTATTATAGGGTGCAACTCGTAAGATAAAACCGCATTACCTCCGTTTTATAATCTATTTTTTTGCTCTGTTTTGTAACCCCATTTGTAACCCCATTTGTAACCAAAAAGCCATTTTTTATAAGAAAAGAGGCAAAAAGAAACGCCATCCCTGCGTATTATGCGCAAGAACGGCGTAAAGTTGTTTAAATGTTTGGTTTTTAGGTAGTTGTATTATTGTTTGTGTAAAAGGCTGCACATATGCCTATTTCATGCCGTTACAGGGTAAACTGCGCTACTATAGCCGTTTAATCAACAAGAGGTCTATGAGGCTCTTAAACGCCAAAGAAAAGCCCCTTAAACGGGTTTTATCATTCGTTTAAAGGGTTTACTATGTCAAAATTATGTCTATTGTAATGTCCTATACAAGCAAATGCACACCAATCTTCATTTTTTTAGGTCTAAAATACAAGCAAAATTAAAGCAAATGTACTTTTTGTTTTTTCTCGTCTTTTCTTATATCTTTATTTTTCAGACACTTATAAATTTATTGTTGTACTTTTCTTTTTGAGGCCCGTAAGTGGCATATATATTTTTAAAAGACACCAAATCGTTTTCTGCATCGTAAACATT
>ENA-UOWE01001409-UOWE01001409.1-activated-sludge-metagenome-genome-assembly--contig:-NODE-1409-length-29727-cov-7.512267_pt1 | contig 29727 bp, 27 predicted proteins | sample MGYA00249841_ERZ761562 | MGnify/ENA primary metagenome ERZ761562 (study PRJEB28883, sample SAMN05720200) | activated sludge metagenome | isolation source: Anaerobic digester | place: Japan...
GCGAGCACCTGTTCCGCGACCTCGGGGGTGTTGATCCGGTTGGTCGCGACGAGCGGGATCGACACCGATCCCATGAGTTGCTTGGTCACCCAGGCGAATCCGGCACGAGGCACCGATGTCGCGATGGTCGGGATGCGCGCCTCGTGCCAGCCGATGCCGGTGTTGATGATCGTCGCGCCGGCGGCCTCGACGGCCTGGGCGAGCTGCCGGACCTCCTCCAGGGTGGAGCCACCCTCGACGAGGTCGAGCATGGAGAGGCGATAGATGATGATGAAGTTCTCGCCGACCCGCTCGCGCACTCGTCGGACGATCTCGACGGGGAAGCGAATTCGGTTGTCGTAGGACCCTCCCCACTCATCGGAGCGCTGGTTGGTCCGGGCGGCGATGAACTCGTTGATCAGATAGCCCTCGGAGCCCATGATCTCGACGCCGTCATAACCGGCGTCCTGAGCCAGGGCCGCGCACCGCGCGAAGTCGTCGATCGTCTCCTCGATCTCCGCGCCGCTCATCGCCTTGGGCGCGTGGAAGGCGATCGGCGCCTGGATCGAGCTCGGTCCGACGAGGTCGGCGTGGAAGGCATAGCGTCCGAAGTGGAGGATCTGGAGGCAGATCTTGCCGCCCGCTGCGTGGACGGCCTCGGTCACCAGCCGGTGACTCGGGACCTGCTCGTCGGAGGCGAGGATGGCCCCTCCCTCGAGGGGGCGACCGGCCTCGTTGGGTGCGATGCCACCGGTCACAATGAGGCCGACCCCACCGCGCGCGCGCTCGGCGTAGAAGGCGGCCATCCGCTCGAAGCCGTTCGGCGCCTCTTCGAGACCCACGTGCATCGAACCCATGAGAACTCGGTTGGGCAGGGTGGTGAAGCCCAAGTCGAGCGGGGCGAGGAGGTGCGGGTATGCCGTCATGCGGGTCAGGCTAAGCAGCGAAACCCACCTATGCAACCAGTTGCACAATTTTGGCGCGCGAATCACACTGACTGTTGTGTCCCTGCCGCACGCCCTCCTCACGTCCCTGCTCGAGCGTCCTTCGTCCGGCTACGACCTCGCGCGCCGGTTCGACTCCTCGATCGGTTACTACTGGCGGGCGAGCCATCAGCAGATCTATCGAGAACTGGCACGGATGGAGGACGCGGGATGGATCTCCTCAGATGAGGTGGCCGAGCATGCCCGCAAGCGGATCCACCGCTGCCTCCCGGCCGGCGAGGCCGAACTGAGGCGCTGGGCTGCCACCGGCGACCCGATCCCTGCGCAGCGGGACCCGCTCCTCATCCGCCTGCGGGCCGAGGCCGCCATCGGAGGACTCGGCCTGGAGAGCCAGGTGGCGCAGAGGTTGGCCGAACACGAAAGCCGGATCACGGCATACCGAGCGATTGAGGCCCGCGATTTTGCGGGCGATCTCGACCGTCGTGGCCGCGTCCAGTACGCGATCCTCCGCGCCGGGATCATGACCGAGGAGTCCTGGATCGAGTGGTGTCAGATGGCACTGGCGACACTGCCGGATCCCACCGACGCAGACGCGTAATCTGCTCGCGTGAATCACCCCGATCTGGCCAAGGCCAAGTACGTCTCCTTCACGACCTTCCGCAAGAACGGCACCCCGGTGTCCACGCCGGTGTGGTTCGCGCCGTTGGATCCGACGTGCGATCAGTGGGCGTTCATGAGCAACGACAACGTCGGCAAGACCAAGCGGCTCGCCCACACCTCGCGAGTCACCGTGCAGGAGTGCGACCTCCGCGGACGCGTCAAGGAGGGGGCGCCGATCGTCGAGGGGAGCGCCGTCGTGGTGCGCGACGAGGCGAGTCAGCAGCGCGTGCGGGCAGCGGTGACCGCGAAGTACGGCCTGATGGCCCGTGGCTTCGAGGTGGCCAGCCTCGTGGGCAAGGTCATCCCGGCACTCAAGCCGAGCCCGCGCGCCGGGATCATCGTCACGCTTCCCTGACCCCCGCTACGCCGCAGTAAGTGCTGCTGCAACGACACCTACTGCGCCGTAGCGTGAGGGAGGCGCGAGGTCGGCCAGCGTCAGCGCCCTGCGGCGTCGAGGGCCTCCTCGGTGAGCCGTCGGCCGAGATCGATCATCTCCGCGGCCCGGTGGAAGTCCATGGTCCGACAGGCATCCGAGGGCACCGTGACGAGCACGTCCGGCGGATTACCGGCCATCCGATAACGGGTGATGAGGGCCGCCATCGTGTCGAAGGAGCGATTGAAGACGTCCATGGTGCCGAGGTCGCGTGGCGCCGGCTCGTAGGAACCGTCACTCTCCAGCGATCCCGCCGAACCCGCCTGCAGCGACTCGCGGGTCGCCCCCCTGTTCGCCGTCGGGACGCCTGCATCCCTGACGTCGTCCCCGTCGTTGCCCACGTCGTCCTGGTCATCGACACCGGACAGTTCGCGGGACACCGCCTCGTCGGTGACGTCCTCGACAGCGGACTCGGCGTCGTGCTGCGCATCACTGGACTCGAGCGCCTCGCTCCCGGCGATCGCTGCCCAGCGATGCGAGAGCGCCCGCACCGTCTCCGACTCGAGCACGCCGGCCGCACTGGCCCGCAGGCGATCCCCGAGTTCTTCCAGGGCCCTAGTCGCAGCCACTGTGCGCACGGGCGAGACCGGCTGCTGCTCCTCCTGACCGCCACCTCCCATGCCGACCCCGCGCGGACCGGACAGGCTCACGGCCAATGTCCAATCCGACGTGATCGCTGCTGTCGGCTCGATCGGGACCGGGTTCATCAGGCCCCCGTCGACGAGCAGCCGCCCCTCGACGACGACGGGCGTGATGACCCCGGGGATCGACACCGAGGCCCGGATCGCCGTGATGACCGGTCCGCGTTGGAACCACACCTCGCGGCGGGCACCGAGATCGGTTGCCACCGCCGTGTAGGGGATGGCCAGGTCCTCGATCCGAGCACCGTCGAGGATCTCGCCGACCTTGCCGATGACTCGCTCGCCCCGGATCGCGCCGCCCCCGGTGAGCGTCGGGTCCAGCAACCGAAGGACCTCGCGTTGGGTCAGGCTGAGTGACCACTCCGTGTAGGCCTCGAGTTTCCCCGCGGCCATGACCCCGGCCACCAGGGCACCCATCGAGGTGCCGGCCAGGGCCACCACCTCGTAGCCACGTTCCTGGAGCACTTGGATCGCTCCGATGTGCGCATAACCGCGGGCCCCACCAGCACCCAGGGCCACAGCCACTCGCCGTCCACTCGTCCGCATGCCCCCAACGTAACCCGCCGCCTCATGGCCCGCGCCCACGCATCGGTGACGGACGAGCAGGAGGGAACCACCCGGCATACCCGATCCGTCTGGCACAGTGACCCGGTGCCGCGATTCGAAGCCTTCCCCGCCCTCCGCTACGCCGGATCCGCCGACCTCGATGAGGTGACGGCCCCGCCCTACGACGTCCAGACCCCCGAGCAGACCCGAGCCCTCGCCGAACGCTCGCCGCACAACGTCGTGGCCGTCGACGTGCCCGCCGTCGTCCACGAGGGCGCCGACGACGTGTATGCCGTGGCGGCCGACACGCTGTCCCGTTGGGTCGCCGAGGGGGTCCTGGTCGCGGACCGCCAGCCGTCGCTGACCATCCTTCGGATGCGCTTCACCGACCAGAGCGGTGAGGAACGCGACCTCGCCTCGGTCGTCGGCCTGCTCGAGGTCGTCGATGAAGGCGCCGGGGGAGTGCTCGCCCACGAGCGGACCACACCCAAGGCCTCGACCGACCGCCTCGATCTCACGCGGGCCACGCGCGCCAACCTCTCCCCGGTCTGGGGCCTGTCGATGGCAACCGGTCTGACGGAGATGTTGCAGGAACCCGGGGAACTGGTCGGTCGGGTCGACGTCGATGGCGTCACCCATCTCGCCGAGCGGGTCACCGACCCGCAGCGGATCGCGTCCATCACCGAACTCGTCGGCTCGGATGAGGTGCTCATCGCTGATGGTCATCACCGGTATGCCGTGGCGCGGGCCTTCCGCGACGAGAAGGGCGCCGCGGGTGGGTCCGGGCTGACCTTGGCCTCTGTGGGCGAACTGGTCCCGGAGCAACTCAGCGTCCGGGCCATCCACCGGCTCTACGGCGGCGCGGACCACGGATCCGTGCGGGAGGCGCTGGCCGAGTACTTCGACCTCACCGATGCGCCGATCCCGTCACTGGCCATGCTGAGCGATCTCGTCGACAAGGGTGTGCTCGCACTCATCGGACCGGACGGTTCGGCGGAGTGGCTCACGCCCAAGGAGGGCGCCTTCGACGGCGTGCGCTCCCTCGACGGCGCCTGGCTCGAACACGCACTGGCGGGCCTGGCCTCCGAGAGCGAACTGGCCACGACCTATGAGCACGACATGGGTGAACTGGTCGAGGCGATCGTGAGCGGCCGGGCACACTCTGGGGTGCTCATCCGCCCGGTGTCCATCGAAGAGATCGAGCGGACCGCGCGCGAGCGGCTCCTCATGCCGCCGAAGTCGACCTTCTTCACACCCAAGCCGATCACGGGCCTCGTCCTGCGCAGCATCGAGTGAGGCCACTCCACCGCGGACCTCCCGGCGGACTCACGGCGACTTCCCAGCGCGCGCCCCTCGCGGGCGGGCCGGGACCTCGCTACCGTGGGCCGTGAGCCGGCCATCGGCTCGATCATGCTCGACGACGAAGGAGCGGGAACCATGGCCGATTGGGCCGCTGACGTGAAGAAGTACGCCCCGAACGCCGATGACGCCGTCATCGCCAAGGTGGTCCGCCACTGCGGCATCGCGCTGCAGAAGGCCGACTCCTCCCTGGTCTCGTTCTCCGACCCAGCCGAACTCGCACGTGTCAAGAAGGGCTTCATGACCAAGAAGCTCGAGATCACCGACGAGGCCAAGCAGGACGAACTCCTGAACTCCGTCAAGGAGCAGATGAAGGCCGACCGCACCAAGAACCGCGTCACCGTCTACTACTTGCTTGCCGAGAAGGCTGGCAAGCTCTCCATCTTCGGCGGCTGAGTCCCGCCCGCGCCCACCCCGGCCGACGATGGTCGGAAGCACACGGCATACGCACAACGCACCAAACCCCACCTCCGCGGGAGGTGGGGTTTCGCGATTTCGTATGCCGTGTGGTCAGGCCTTGGGGTCGGGCTCGCCGGTCCAGTCGCTGGCGTCGGTGGCCTCGGCCCACACCGGGCGCGGCGGGACCGCGTGGGTGCCGTCAGCCGTGGGCGCGGCGGTGTCTGGGGTTGCCGCAGCGGTGGCGGGGGCGTCCGCGGTGTCTGAGGTGCCGACTCCGGCCTCCGCAGCGGCCTCGTGGCTGCCCAGAGCGGCGAACTTGGCAATCCCCTTGTCGGCGACCGACCGCACCTTGCTGACGGTGTCGGCGTACTTGCTGTCGGTCTTCTCGGCGACGGCCTGCTCGGCCTTGTCGAGGGCGCCGGCGATCTTGTCGCGGTTGGTGCGGGTGTAGTCGCCGGCCATCTTGGCGGCATCGCCCACGGCCTCGGCGACGGCGTGGTCAGCCTGGCGGAGGAAGTCCTCGGTCTTCGGCGGCAGGCCGAGGTCCTTGGCGATGAGGATCAGCTTGTCGGTGACGGTCGTGGTCATGGTGGTACTCCCCTGGAGGTGGTGAGAGATCGCGGTCGAACCCTCGGGTGGTGCAGCCGTGCGGAGGTGCCGTGTTGCGAGGGTGTCAACGAGGCGATTGCCGGTGATGTTCCCCCGATTTCCTCGATGTTGCGCGCGCCACGGCGTGTCGCGCCGGGCGTGTCGGGGTTGGTGGATGGGCCTGTGGACAGCCGATCAGGGGTGTCACCGGCCAGACCTAGAGTCCCTTCATGACCGTGATCCGTGGGGCGACGCCGGCGTGGGTGAGTGTGCTCACCGACGCCTGGCTTGAGTTGCTCCATGGCCCCGCGACTGTGGCTCGGGCGGCCGGCTATGTGGAGCAGGGCATGGTGCGGTCGGTGAGCGCCGTCGAGGAGGGCACGGTCGTCATGGCCGAGGTCGAGGGGTCGGGACGCTGGCCCTACACGACCTTGATCACCGCTCTGGTGGACGTGCCCGAGGGTCTGCCGATCCGGGCCGCCGACGTCGACTGGGTGGCCAAGTGCTCCTGTCCGGTGGGTGTGGGGTGCAAGCACGCGCTCGCGGCGCTCATGGTCCTGCGCGACCAGGGCGGGGGCGGTGCTGCTCACGTCGCGTCGTGGCGCGAACGGCTTGCTGCGTATGCCGTGGAGCCGGTTGCGCCGTTGCACGAGACTCCGCTCGGGGTCCAGTTCGTCCTCGTGTCCGGTCCGCCGGGGTCATGGGGCCAGGGGAGTCGGCGGGTGGAGATCCGGCCGCTGCGGCGCTCGCGGGTCGGTCGGTGGGTGAGTGTGTCCTCCTGGTCCCAGGCCGTCAGTGGCCAAGGGCATGAGTTCGTGCCGCCTGACCATCTCGCGGCCGCCGCGGACCTCGCTCGGGTCATCGGTCAGAGCCGATTCGGTTGGGGCAGCACCGCCCCGGCACTGCTCGACGACCTGGGCTCTGAGGCCTGGCGCTGGCTGCACCAGGCGATGGCCGCGGGGATCGAGGTCCGGGTCGGCGGGGTGGTCGGTCGGGCGGGCCTGGACTCGATGGCGATCGAGCCCGATGCCGTCGAGTTGGTGCCTGCGGCGACCATCACGCGGGGGGAAGGCGGCGGCCTGCTTGCCTCGGTCGCCTGGCACGACGTGCGACCCGACCAGAAGGTCACCTTGATCGGTGGCAATCGCCAGGGCACCACCCCTCCCCACTCGGTCCTCATCGAGCCTCGGTCAGGTCACGGGACTCGCGTCGTCCGGCCGCTCGGACCCCTGACGCCAGAGGTCCTCGAGCTCGTGGGGTCGGGTGAACTGTCGGTCCCCGCGGAGGACGTGGGGGAGTTCCTCAGTGACTACCTACCAGGGTTGCGACGACGGCTCACGGTGCAGAGCCCTGATGCGGCGGTCGATGCGACCGCGACCAGCCGACCGGTGCTCTGTGTTCACCTTTCCGGCGACTCCGAGGTCGCCGCCCTGCTCCTGTCGTTCGGGATTCGCTATCTCGTGGGCGATCACCGCGGTCCGCTGCTCCCCGTCGACATCCCGCCAGTGATGACAACCCGTCGCGACCGGAGCCTCGAGGCGGACCTGCTCCACGGCATACCTGAGTTGGAAGAGGTGCCCGGATGCCGACTCGGCGTGCACAACGGCCGGATCCATCGGGTGCCGCCCGCGACGGCGACGCTGACCGGACGCGAAGCCGTGCGCTTCATGGGGGAGACGCTGGAGGCGCTGCGGGCCCGCGAGGACGTCGAAGTGGAGATCGCGGAGTCGACGCCGACCTTCGAGGAGGCCAGCGAACCAGCCGCCCTGACGCTCGACGTCGACGAGGCCCTCGACGGCAGCACTGACTGGTTCGACCTGTCGATGAGTGTGCTCGTCGAGGGTGAGCCGGTGCCGCTGGCTGATCTGCTCGTGGCCCTGCGACGCGGTGACGAGATCCTCGTGCTGCCCTCGGGCGTCTGGTTCCGGCTGGACCAGCCCGCGTTCGCGGCCCTGCGGGCGCTCGTGCTCGAGTCGCAACTGCTCGTGGACGGGGAGAGTGGCACGGTCCGGATCGGTCGCTATGACCTCGGCTGGTGGGAGGAGCTCGTCGGCTCCGGCCTCGTCGGTCGGCAGTGCGAGGCGTGGCGCCGTCACGCCGCGGTGCTGGGGGCGCTCGACCTCGCCGAGGCCGTGCCGTTGCCCGATGGTCTGCAGGCCACGCTGCGCGCCTATCAGGGTGAGGGCTACCAGTGGTTGAGGGCCCTGTGGGATGCCGGGCTCGGAGGGATCCTCGCCGACGACATGGGGCTCGGGAAGACCCTGCAGACCTTGGCCCTGCTCCAGCGGGCCAAGGAGCGGGGCGAGTTGGGTGGCGGCGCCGCCGAGGGCGCCGGTCCAGTGCTTGTGGTCGCGCCGACGTCAGTGGTGGGGACATGGGTGTCCGAGGCCGAGAAGTTCGCCCCGAGTCTCCGGGTGCTGCCCATCCGGGCGACGGGTCGAAAGCGCGGTCGATCGCTGCTCGAGGAGCTGAGCGGCGACGACGGGGATGGTCAGGGCGGCGAGGCTGGCGGGCACGGACCGGTCGACGTCGTCGTGAGCTCCTATGCGGTGGCCCGGATCGATGCTGCGGAGTTCGCCTCCGTGTCGTGGCGGGGATTGATCCTCGACGAGGCCCAGCAGGTCAAGAACCATCGGTCCAAGACCTATCAGGCCGTCCGGCGACTGGATCGCACGTTCACTCTGGCCATCACGGGCACACCCATCGAGAACGACCTCATGGATCTCTGGAGCCAGCTGTCGCTGGCGACGCCCGGACTCTTTCCCTCGCCCGATGTCTTCCACCGCGAGTGGAGTCGTCCGATCGCGGGCGGCAATGCCGAGGTGGCCAGTCGGCTGCGATCGAGGATCCGCCCCCTGCTCCTGCGCCGCACCAAGGAGGAGGTCGCCCCCGATCTGCCGCCCAAGACCGAGTCCGTTGTGCGCTTGGACATGACCCCCGGCCACCGCCGCATCTACGACCGGGCCCTGTTGCGCGAGCGCCAGCGCATGCTGGGGCTGCTCGAGGATCCCGAGGCCAACCGGGTCGAGATCCTCGCGGCGCTGACCCGGATGCGCCAGCTGGCGTTGGACCCCGCTCTCGTTCCCGAGTTGTCGGCGCCGGGAGGTGCGGCCGGTGGGCCGGTCGACCTGAGCACCCTGCCGTCGTCGGCGAAGGTGGACCATCTCATCGACCAGTTGATCGAGTTGTCGGCCGAGGGTCACCGCGCGCTCGTCTTCAGCCAGTTCACGAGTTTCCTCGCTCGGGTGCGCGCCCGGCTCGACTCCGCGGGGATCGCGAGTGCCTATCTCGATGGCGGGACGCGCGATCGCCAGCGCGTGATCAAGGACTTCAAGGAGGGCGATTCCCCCGTCTTCCTCATCTCGCTCAAGGCCGGTGGCGTCGGCCTGACCCTCACCGAGGCCGACTATGTCTTCGTCCTCGACCCGTGGTGGAACCCCGCGGCCGAGGCCCAGGCCATCGACCGCGCCCACCGGATCGGGCAGGACAAGCCGGTCCTGGTCTATCGGCTGGTCTCTGCCGACTCGATCGAGGACAAGGTGCTCGCGCTCCAGGACCGCAAGCGAGCGCTGGCCGATCGACTGGTCGGTGGGGGTTCCTTCACCGGGGCGTTGGAGCGCGACGAGATCCTCGCCCTCTTCGAACCGACGCGGGGTCTCGGCTCCTGACCCGTTGGGTCGTTGGAGGATGGCCGACTTGCGGCTGCGTCCTTACTTGACTCGGCACGAGCTCGGAGTCACTCTGATGTCGGAGTAGTCCCTGCTCCAGGGCCCGCTCCCGGCATACGGTGGAGCGATGGAGAGCACCTCAGAAGCCGGACGACGGACCCGTGTTGAGCGCGACACGATGGGCGAGGTCGAGGTCCCGGCCGAGGCACTGTGGGGAGCCCAAACGCAGCGCAGCATCGGCAACTTTGACATCGGCCGTGACACCTTCGTCTGGGGGCGGCCAATGATCAGAGCGCTCGGGCTGCTGAAGAAGGCCGCTGCTCAGGCCAATCGCGAACTCGAGCAACTCCCCCCGGACGTCGCGGACCTCATCGAGCGGGCGGCCACCGAGGTGATCGAGGGTGACCTTGATGACGAGTTCCCGCTCGTCGTCTTCCAGACCGGCTCGGGCACCCAGTCGAACATGAACGCCAACGAGGTCATCGCCAATCGAGCCATCCAACTCGCGGGGGGCGTGCTCGGGTCCAAGGACCCGGTCCACCCCAACGACCACGTCAACCGCGGCCAGTCGAGCAATGACACCTTCCCCACAGCCATGCACGTCGCGGTCGTCCTCGCTCTCCGTGACGACCTCGTGCCGGGTGTGACGCGACTCCGGGACGTTCTCGCCGCCAAAGCCGCAGAGTTCGACGACGTCGTCATGGTTGGCCGCACCCACCTTCAGGACGCGACCCCGATCCGTCTCGGTCAGGTCATCGGGGGCTGGGTCGCCCAGATCGACCAGGCCATGGCCGCTGTCGATCACGCTGCTCACGACGTGCGGGCCCTCGCGATCGGAGGCACCGCCGTCGGCACCGGCCTCGGCACCCACCCCGACTTCGGACGCCTCGTCGCAGCCAAGCTGAGCAAACTCACCGGCGAGCAATTCCGACAGGCCGACGACCTCGCCGCGGCCATGTCGGCCCATGACGCTCTGGTCACCTTCAGTGCAACCCTGCGGACCCTCGCCGGTGCTCTGATGAAGATCGCCAATGACGTCCGCTGGTATGCCTCGGGTCCCCGCACGGGAATCGGCGAACTCACGATCCCCGAGAACGAACCCGGCTCCTCGATCATGCCGGGCAAGGTCAACCCGACGCAGTCCGAGGCGATGACGATGGTCGTCGCGCGCGTCTTCGGCAACGACCTGACGGTTGCCTTCTCCGGGAGTCAGGGCAACTTCCAACTCAACGTCTTCAAGCCGGTCATGGCCCACGCCGTGCTCGAGAGCGAGCGAATCCTCGGGGATGCCTGCCGGTCCTTCGCCGACCATTGCGCCATCGGCCTGGAGCCCAACCGAGAACAGATCGCCGAGCACCTCGCCGCCGACCTCATGCTCGTCACGGCCCTCAATCGGACCATTGGCTACGATGCCGCCGCAGCGATCGCCAAGCACGCCCACAAGGAGGGGCTCACCCTGCGCGAGGCGGCTCTGGCGTCCGGGACGATCTCGGCGGAGGATTACGACCGCATCGTCGACCCAGCAGCGATGACGCATCCCTGATCGACCCCACCGATCCGTCCAAGCAGACGGCCCACCCTGCCAAGGAGCACGCACATGGCCTCGCGCCTCAACCCCTACCTCAACTTCGACGGCAACAGCGCCGACGCGATGACCTTCTACCACGAGGTCTTCGGCGGGGATCTCAACATCAGCCGCTTCGGCGACTTCGGCGCACCCGAGGGCGTGGACCCCGACGGCACCATGCACGCCATGCTCGAGACGCCCGCTGGCTTCACCCTCATGGCTTCGGATGGCGCGCCCGGACAGCCCGTCACCAGCGGCAACAACTTCTCGGTCAGCCTTTCAGGAGACGACGAAGCCGAACTCCGTGGCTACTGGGACAAGCTCGCCGAGGGTGGCCAGGTCGCCATGCCGCTGGAGGCCCAGATGTGGGGTGACACCTTCGGCATGGTCATCGACAAGTTCGGCACGCCGTGGATGGTCAACATCGCTGGCCCCGGCATGGGTGGCGGAGCCGGCGAAGGAGCCTGAGCCACAAGGCTTTCCCAGCCAACTTTCGCGTATGCCGGGTGGTCACCTCGCGAGGTGAGCACCCGGCATACGCCGTCATGGGAACATCGGGGCATGGCCGAATACCAAGTCACCCAGTGGCGTGACCTGCCCTCACTCGTCGTCGCACGGGACCCGGATTCGCCCGATGACCTCGTCAAGGTCATGCTCGCCGGTCGCTGCCAGGAGGCCATCGACGAAGCCGCCATGCGCTTGGGTGAGGTCGATGCCGAGGCCTACCTCAACGGCTGGACACGCACTCCGTGGGCGCCGGAGCAGGGCAGCCCCGCGGACGTCGCCGCCCGCATCTCCGCCGAGTTGGAGGCGCAGTGGGACGACTCCGCCCTCAGGGCCTACCTCGACCGACTGCACTGACCGACTGCACTGAGCGACTGCAACTGAGGGACGCGACCTCAGATCGTGTGCCGGTCGGCCACGTCGAGAGCGGCGTCGAGCAGGTCGAGCCCTTCGTTGAGTTCGTCGGCCGTCGTGGTCAGTGGTGGCGCGACGTGGGTCCGGTTGTAGTGGGTGAAGGGCCACAGCCCAGAGGCCTTGCAGGCGGCCGCGAACTCCAGCATCGGTGTCGCCGCCTCGCCACTGGCGTTGAAGGGCACCAGCGGCTCGCGAGTTCCCTTGTCCCGCACCAGATCCAGCGCCCACATGAACCCCAGACCGCGGACCTCGCCGACGGACGGGTGCTTGTCCGCGATCTCCTTCAGGCGCGGCCCGATGACCTCGTCGGCGAGAGTGCGGACGTTGTCGATGATCCCCTCCTCCTTGAAGATCCGGATCGACGCAACCGCCGAGGCGCAGGCGAGCGGATGGCCTGAATAGGTGAGACCGCCCGGGTAGGGCCGCTCGTCGAAGGTCGCTGCGATCTGGGGCGAGATGATCACGCCACCCAAGGGGACGTAGCCCGAGTTGACGCCCTTGGCGAAGGCGATCAGGTCCGGCACGACGCCCCAGTGGTCGATCGCGAACCATTCGCCGCACCGTCCGAAGCCCGACATCACCTCGTCGGCGATCATCACGATCCCGTGCTCGTCGCACAGGTCGCGCACGCCCTCGAGGTAGCCGTCCGGGGGCACGAGCACGCCGTTGGTCCCGACGACGCTCTCGAGCATGATCGCTGCGATCGTGTGCGGACCCTCGACCATCACCGTGTCGCGCAGGTGCTGCAGGGCGCGCTCGCCCTCCTGGATGACATCGGCGGAGTGGAAGACCGACCGGTAGGAGTAGGGCCCCCAGAAGTGGATGAAGCCGGTCTGTCCGGGCTCGCTGCCCCAGCGGCGCGGCTCACCGGTCGCCATCATCGACCCCGACGTGGCGCCGTGATAACTCCGATAGGTCGTGAGGATCTTGGAGCGTCCCGTGTGGACGCGGGCCATGCGCATCGCGTTCTCGGTCGCCTCGGCGCCGCCGTTGGTGAAGAAGACCTTGGCCAGATCTCCGGGCGCCACCTCGGCGATGGCTGCCGCGGCCTCGGCCCGATTGACCTCCGCGAAGCCCGGCGCGATGACCGCCAACTTGCCGGCCTGCTCCTGGATCGCCGCCACGAGTTTCGGGTGCTGGTGACCGATGTTCATGTTGACCAGTTGGCTGGCGAAGTCGAGGTAACGCTTGCCGGAGTAATCCCAGAAGTACGAGCCCGAGGATCCGGCAACGTCCATCGGCGTGATCTTGGCCTGAGCCGACCACGAGTGGAAGACATGCGCCTTGTCCAGCGCCCGGATGCGCTCACCCTCCTGCGGGTCGGGCGTGAACTCCGGGGTGTCGAAGGAACTGGCCATGACGTCGGTCCTCTCGTGGGGCGATGCACTGCCCGGGTATGCCGTGGCTCGGCTGGGCGTTGGGGCCAGACTACGACTGGGGTCGGGGCCCGGACAGGGGGAGTTCGAGGGTGGCGCGAGCTCCGCCCCCCGGCTCGTTGGAGAAGGTCAGCGTCGCGCCGAGGGCGCGTGCCTGGCCCGCCGCGATGGTCAGGCCGAGTCCGTGACCATGCCCACGCTCGGCCGCTCCGGTGCGGAAGCGCTGCGGACCGTCCGTCATGAGGTCCTCGGGATAGCCGGCTCCCGAGTCCATGACGCTGATGGCCCGGCCGTCGACCTCGACCCGCAGGGGTGGGGCGCCATGGGCAACGGCGTTCGCGAGCAGGTTGACGAGCACTCGCTCGACCCGTCGAGGATCCGTCTCGACGGTGGCGTCGCCGAGGATGACGAAGTCGACATCGGGCACCTCGGCTGCGCTGAGCGCCCGTGCGGCCAGCGCGCGCGTCGCCACCTCGTCGGCGTCGAGGCGCTGATCCGATTCGTCGAGACGCGCCACCTCGAGCAGGTCTTCGACGAGTCTGCGCAGTCGCTCGACCTGGGAGCGGACCAACTCGGTCGGTCGCCCATCGGGCAGCACGGAAGCGGCGGCGAGCAGGCCGGTCAGGGGAGTCCGCAGGTCGTGGGCGATGTCTGCCGTGACCCGCTTCTCCGCCGCGAGCCGCTGCTGCATCCGTGCCGCGAGGTCGTCGATGGTGTGGGCCAGGCGGGTCACCTCGTCGCGACCGCCCACGCTGCTCGAGACCCGAGCGCCGAGGTCACCGTCGCTGATGGCCTGGGCCGTGCGTTCGGCCCGGCGCAGCCGTCCGCTCACCGTGCGGGTCGCGAGGAAGGCGGCGAGCGCGCTGGCCAGGGTCAGGGCGAGCACTCCGAGCACGAGGTTGCGGTCAACCCTGCGGAGCACGTCGAGGCCCGATGTCCAACTCGTTTGGGTCACGAGGACTCGCCCACCCTCGACGGGCACACCGGCCCAGGCCAGACCCGTGGTCTCGTCGAGGTAGGTGACGAGTTCGCCGTCCCAGCCGCGTCGGAGCACCTCGGCGGGCGCGTCGGGATCATCGAGGACGGCGGTCAGCGTGGAGATGCCTGATGCGAGATAGGTGCGCGACTCGACATCGAGGTCACGCAGGGCTGCGGTGCGGGCTTCCTCTCGGATGGCGTCCCGAGTGCTCACATGCACCCACGTCGCGAAGAGTGCGCCCATGGTGACCGCGATCGCCGCCACCATGAGGGGGAGTTTCGTCCTGAGCCTCATGAGCAACTCATCCGGTGCCGCGCGCGACGTCAGGCATCACTTGGGCCGGCGCAGTTTGTAGCCGAAGCCACGCACCGTCTCGATCCGATCGGCCCCGACCTTGCCCCGTAGTCGTTGGACGTGGACGTCGACGACCCGGGTGTCGCCCCACTCGCCGTAGTCCCAGACCCGGTCGAGGAGAGTCTGGCGCGACAGGACGATGCCCGGCTCGCTGATCAACTCGATGAGAAGGCGCAATTCGGTCGGCGTGAGTGACACCGGAGCACCGTCAACGGTCACCTCGAGGGCGTCGTGGTCGAGGCGGAGACCGGCGACCTCACTGACGGAGTCGCCCGACACCGTGGTGAGGCCCCCCGAGGTCAACGCGGACATCGAGCCCGTCGCCGGTGACGCGGTTGGGCGGGCCGAGCGACGGATTGCGGCCTTGATCCGCGCGGCCAGGACCATCGGATCCCAGGGCTTGGTGATGTAGTCATCGGCTCCGGCCTCGAGCCCCTGCACGATGTCGACGCCGTCGTCGCGAGCGGTCAGCATGATGATCGGCACGTCCGATTCGGCGCGGATGGCCCGGCACACGCTGAAGCCGTCGAGCAGGGGCAGCATCACATCGAGCAGCACGATGTCCGGAGTCTGGGCACGGAAGGCGTCCAGGCCCGCGAGTCCGTCGCCGGCGGATCGCACCGTGTGGCCGTAGCGCTCCAGGGCCAGGGTGCTGGCTTCGCGCACCACGTCGTCATCCTCGATGATCAAGATCTCGGTCACAGGATCACCTTGTCCTCGAAGTCGCGGGGTGTCGTCCCCGGGGAGCCACCGATGCGTGATGTCTGGACGAATCGTCCGTCATTCCAACGAAATCGGCTGACCAGCGGAGTTCCACTCGGCTTGTCCTCCGAATCCGTCACGGCATACATCGCCCTCGTGAGCACCACGTCGGAGCCCTCGATGGTCAAGGTGGCGTGGTGCCCGACGTGGATGAAGGCCGGGACCGTCCGGCCGTCGCGCACCGTGACGATGATCTGGGCGTAGGGCTCCACGCCGTCGGTCACCGTCAGCAGCGCATCGTCGCGACCATCGCCCGTCACGTCGCGCCAGGTGGGTTCTCCGAGGCAGGACTGGCACTCGGGGAGGATGCTACGGACCTCTTCGGGGATCCGCAGATCAGTGGTCACCTGGTGCGCGAGATCGACCGTGCGCAGGTCCGCCGTGGCCACGCCGAGGATGGCTGTGGCCGAAGGTGTGAGGGGTTCGTAGACCTCGGCCTGGACGGCCGGCTGTGCGCATCCCGACCCGAAGCCAGCGATGAGGACCATCGCGCCCGCGAGAAGTGCCCGGCGGTGGGTCACCGTGGGCACGGCGCGGGTCGTGGACACGACAGACAGGGTATGCCGGGTGCTTGCCTCCCGCTGCGGCCCCGGGCGATCACGGGTTGAGGGTGTCGCCCCACGTCAGGTCGCGGGCTCGTCGGTACGCCTCGCCCTGACGTTTGCTCACGATTCGGTCATGGAGAAGGCCGTCGTTCTCACACGTGCGCACCTGCACCAGGCCCTTGCGCTGCAGCGGATGCCGGACCACGCGAGCCGGTGCTGGACCGGACTCGCCTCTCTGGGAGTCGTCGGACCGCGCGGCGAGGACGAAGGAGAACTTCTCGTCCTCGAAGCCGCGCTCGGCTCCCTTGAGTGCCCGGTGGGTGGCCGAGCGGGGTAGGCGCACTGCGAAGTGGCACCAATCGGGCGCCACTGCGGGACAGGCGTGGGCGTGGGGGCAGGGTGCCAGCAGGTGCCAGCCGGCCTCGATGACGCGAGCGCGCGCCGCGAGGATCGCGGAGTGTCCGCGCGGCGTGCCGGGCTCGATGGCGAGCAGGAGACTCGCCTTGTCGAGGGCCTCGTCGACGAGGTGGGCAGCCGTTGCGTCGGCGAGCTCGCCGAGCAGATAGCTGATCGTGACCAGGTCGGCGGAGGGAAGGATGGTTGTCGGCCCGAGGTGGGCCCGTTCCCACGACGTGGACGCCACTTGGCCATCCCCCCGGGCAGCGACCCGCCGACCCAGGTCGAGGGCCACCTCGGAGGCGTCGAAGACTCGGCTCGTGACCTCCGGCCAGAGCTCGTGCACGGCCCACACCGCTGCACCCGTCCCGCCGCCGAGGTCGAGATGGGTTGCGGGAGCTTGTGACTGGAGCACCTCGTGGGGTGACATGGAGAGCGCAGCGCGCACCGCGGCATACGTGGCCGGCATCCGGTAGGCGCCATAGGCGAGAGCGGACTCCTGCGTGGCCAGCGCCAACTCCGTCGGCGCGGCACCGGATCGATAGATCTCGCGGAGCCGCTCGGCGACCGCGCGACTGGCCGGCGTGTCCGCCTGGCGGATCTGGGCAGCGAGCGCGTCGGTGAGGTCCATGGTCAGTGGCTGATCCCTGCGCCGACCGCGGTGTAGACCGCGACGCAGAGCAGCATGAGAGCGAAGACCCGGGCCAGGCGGGCGGGCGGGATCCGGCCGGACACCCGGGCGCCGACGAGTGACCCGCCGATGGCCGCGATGGTGAAGGGGATGACGACCTCCCACGTCGGGGAGGCGCCCGACAGCAGTCGGGTGCTCAGGGCGGTCGCGGAGTTCAGGGCGATGACGAGCAGGGAGGTGCCGACGGCCACCGGCATGGGGAAGTCGAGGGCGAGGACGAGCGCCGGCACGGCGGCGAACCCGCCGCCGACGCCGAAGAAGCCGGTGAGCAGGCCGACGGCTGACGCCGCGACGAGCACGCGCACGACGCGTGGGATGTTGACGTGGAAGGTGGGGCGGAAGGTGACGATGTCGAGGGAATGGATCTCGCCCGCGGCCGCTGCGCGCGCCCCGGCGGAGGCTCGTCGCCACATGAGCAGGGCGACGAAGAGCAGGAGCACCGAGAAGGCGAGGAGCAGGGTGCGGCCCTGCACGTCGAGTGACAGTCGGCTGCCGACGATGGCCCCGAGCATGCCGATGGCCCCGAAAAGCAGGCCCTGCGCCCATCGGACTCGCCCCCGTCGGGCATGGCTCGTGGCCGCGACCAGGCTGCTCACCCCGACGATCACCAGGGAGCCGGCCGTTGCGCTCTGCGGACTCTCATGGAGGGCGAACACGAGCACGGGCACGGCGAGGATGGCGCCTCCGCCACCGAGTGCCCCCAGCACCACGCCGACGACCAATCCGGCCACGACGGCGATGACGGTGAGCGAGGACACCGCTCGATCATGTCGCACTCGGACGCGCGTGGCGGGGAATGCTGGCAGGCTGGGGACGGTTGGTGTCCAGAGATCCGACCATCACCGACCAAGGAGCAACGACATGAGCACCGTGGACCTCACCGCGGAGTCGTTCGAGAAGACCGTCACCGACCACGACATCGTCCTCGTCGACTGGTGGGCCTCGTGGTGTGGCCCGTGTCGCCAGTTCGCGCCCACCTATGAGGCCTCGAGCAAGAACCACGAGGACGTCGTCTTCGGAAAGGTCGACACCGAGGCCGAGCAGGCACTCGCTGGCGCTGTGGGCATCACCTCCATTCCAACGGTCATGGCCTTCCGCGAGGGCATCCTTGTCTACCGCCAGGCCGGGGCTCTTCCGCCCGCCGGGCTCGAGCAGGTCATCTCCGCCGTGCGTGAACTCGACATGGACGAGGTCCGTCAGCAACTGGCCCCTGGCGGGGCCGAGGCCGCCGAGGCCGACCCGCAGTAGTGACCCTCGCGCTCATACGGGCGGGGGTATCATCACTCCCGACAGTCCCCTGTGAGTGCCCCTGCTGCCGCCAGGGCCACAGTGGACGCACTCACAGGCAAGGACGCCATGCAGCTCAATCCCGATGACATGACCGCGGTGCTCAAGCGGCTCAAGCGCGCACAGGGCCAGATCGGCGGCATCATCAAGATGATCGAGGACGGCCGCGAGTGCCAGGACATCGTCATGCAGATGGCAGCCGTGTCCAAGGCGATCGACCGGGCCGGATTTGCGACGATCTCGACCGGCCTGAAGCAGTGCGTCACCGACCCCGAGGGCTCGGAAATGGACCTGGAGAAGATGGAGCGGCTCTTCCTCTCGCTCGCCTGACCCTGTTGGCCCGCGTCGCGAATCATCGCCACCACAACGCAGGGATCATACCCCTAGGGGTATGATCCCTGCGTTGTGGTCGTAGAGCGGGAGAGGGCTCCATCGTGTGCCGAGCAGTGAAGTGCACCAAGTGCGGGAAGACCACGTGGGCGGGCTGTGGCCAGCACGTCGACCAGGTGATGAAGAACGTGCCCAAGGCCGACCAGTGCGCCGGTCACGAGGGCGAGTCGAGTCAGGGCTTCTTGTGCAAACTGTTCGGCCGCTGACCGGACGCGAGGCCTGCCTCAGGCCATCGGGTCGATGAGGCGGATGCCCCGGCTCGGCGTGCGGCCCATCGCGGGCAGTGCCTCGGCGGCCTCCTCGAGAGTCAGAGGCAGCCGCGGGTCGAGCAGTGCGTCGAGGACGAGCCCGCCCGAGGACAGGTCGTCGAGCATCGGGGCGTAGTCGCATGCCGCCATGCCATGACTGCCGAGCAGCTCCAATTCCCATCCGATGATGCGTTCCATCGGGATCTGGGCAACGCCGGCGGCAGGAGGGAGCAGACCCACTTGCACGTGCCGCCCCCGCCTTCCCAGAGCGAGCACGCCGGTGCGTGCTGTGGCCGGTGAGCCGAGGGCATCGATGGCCACGTCGGCGCCTCCGTCGGTCAGCTCGTGCACTCGGTCGGCCAGGTGGTCGTCGAAGACCAGGCCATCGGCGGCTCCGAGCGACCGAGCAGTGGCCAAGGCGGTCTCGTCGACATCGACCGCGATGACGTCCGCTCCCGCGGCCACGGCCACCGCGATGGCCGCCAAGCCGACCCCGCCGCAACCGATCACGAGGACTCGGTCACCAACGCGCACCCGGGCCCGCGCGGTCACCGCCCGGTATGCCGTGGCCACCCGACATCCCAAACCGGCGGCCACCCGTGGGTCGAGATCGTCGGGTAGGGCCACGAGATTGGTGTCGGCCGCTCGCACGACGACGAACTCCGCGAACGAGCCGGGATCGGTGAAGCCGGGTTGGCGTTGGTGGGGGCAGACCTGCCCGTCGCCAGCACGGCATACGGGGCAGTCGCCGCAGGCGAAGACGAAGGGTGCCGTCACGGCGCGACCCAACCACGCGAGATCTACCCCCGCGCCCACCTCGGTCACCGTCCCGGCGAACTCGTGCCCCGGCACGTGCGGGAAGCGGACGATGTCGGAGTCATGGCCCATCCAGCCGTGCCAGTCGCTTCGGCAGAGCCCGCTCGCGGCGACCCGGACGACCGCGCCACCGGGAGGCGCGGTCGGCGTCGCGGAGTCCTGGACCATGAGGGGCTCGCCGAACCCGGCGTACGTGAGGGATCGCACGCGCCCACTGTGCCAGTGACGGTGCGCGGCCTGAGGGGGCGGTGGTAGTCATGTGTCATGGCCCTCGACGTCGAGTTGGCAGAGGTTCGGGATTTCCTCGCTCGCCACGCACCCTTCGATGCCCTCCCCGCGGAGGTCCTGGCCGAACTGCCGCGCCAGTTCACGGTCGAGTACCACCGCCGCGGGCGTGCGATCATCGGTCTGGGGAAGGACAACCATTCCCTCTTCGTCATCCGCTCCGGAGCCGTCGACATCCTCGACGAGCAGGGCAACCTCATGGATCGGTGCGAGGTCGGTGACGTCTTCGGGTCGGTGACCCTCGTCCTGGGGAATCCGTCGATCCACGACGTGGTCGCGATCGAGGACACCCTCGTCCTGGCGCTGCCCGAGGAGCGCTTCCGGCGCTTGTGTGAGCGGCATCCCGACTTCGACCACTTCTTCGACATCCAGCGAGCCCACCGAATGCGTGGCGCAGTCGCCACTCTCCAGGACTCGGAGACCACGCATGCGATGTTGCGCACCGGGGTGCGAGACCTCGTGCGGCGCGAGCCGATCACTGTGGGTGTCGACGCGACGATCAGGGCGGCCGCGCAGGTCATGAGCCGCCAGGGTGCGTCGTGCCTGCTGGTCGTCGATGACGATCGGTTGGTCGGCATCGTCACCGACCGTGACCTGCGCAATCGCGTGGTGGCACAAGGAGTCCCAACGGACTTGGCGGTGAGTGAGGTGATGACGGCTGACCCCGTGATGGCTCAGGCAGACAGCCTCGCCTTCGAGGCCCTGCTCGAGATGGTCGGCCGCAACATCCACCACTTGCCGATCGTCGAGGGTGGTCGTCCGGTCGGCGTCATCACGACCACGGACCTCATGCGCATGGTCCAGGCCAGCCCCATCTATCTCGTCGGCGACATCCAGAAGCAGATCGATGTCGCCGGGGTTGCTGCCGCGAGTGCCCGCCTGCCCGCGATCGTCGAGTCGCTCGTCGCCCAGGACGCATCGGCGGAGGACATCGGGCGCGTGGTCACGGCAATCGGGGATGCGGTGGAACGGCGACTTCTCACGCTGGCCGAGCAGGACTTGGCCGTGGCCTACGGACCCCCGCCGGTGCCCTACGTCTGGGTCTGTCTCGGCTCCCGCGCCCGCTTCGAGCAGGCCCTCGGCGCGGACCAGGACAACGCCCTCATCATCAGCGACGAGGCACGCGAGGAGGACCTCGCGTGGTTCGCGCTGCTCGCGGAGTGGATGACGGCGGCTCTGGTGCGCTGTGGCTATCCCGAGTGCAAGGGCAAGGTCATGGCGACCAACCCGGACTTCCGCCGGACCGTGCGCGAGTGGCGGCGCGAACTCGTCACGTGGCTCACCCGGCCGGTGCCGGAGGCGGTGCTCCAGGCGAGCATCGTCTTCGACATGCGGCCCGTCCACGGTGACGTCGAGCTCTTCGCCGAGGTACAGCGCGAGGTGCTCGAGCGGGCGCCGGACTCGACGCGTTTCCTCGCCCACCTGGCCAGGGCCGCGACGCTCAACGAGCCTCCCCTCGGCTTCTTCCGCGGCTTCGTCCTGGCCAAGGAGGGAGACCATCGGGACACCCTCGACATCAAACGCGGCGGCATCGGTGCCGTGGTCGAGCTCGCGCGAGTTCACGCGTTGGCGTTGGGGTCACCCGCGACGAACACCCATGCCCGGATCGCGGCAGCCGTGGCCGCCGGCATCATCACGCCGGAAAAGGCGGCAGATCTCAAGGACGCCTTCGAGTTCATCTCCTACGTCCGGCTGCGTCACCAGGCCAGCCAGGTGCGTGCCGGACGAGAGGTCGACAACCGGGTGAACCCGGCACAGCTGAGTTCCTTCGACAAGCGCCACCTGCGGGAGGCCTTCGCCATCGTCCGGGCCGCCCAGGCAGCGATGGCTTCGCGTTATCCGACGAGCTTCATGTGATCTCGCTCTTCCGTCGCAGCAGCGAGAGCCGACGACAGCGGGCGCTGGGCCGGGCTCCGGAAGGCGCGCTCGCGGCATACCTCGGCAAGCCCTGGCCGGACGAGAAGGCGCGCGTTGCCGACGTCGAGTTCCTGGCCCTGGACTTCGAGACCACGGGCCTGGACCCGACTCGGGATCGCATCCTGGCGGTCGGCTTCCTGCCGGTGGTCGCCGGGCGCATCGTCCTCGGTGAGGCACGGTCGATGGTGGTCGCTGCTGCGGGGGAGGTGGGGGCCAGTGCCAGGGTGCACGGCATCACCGATGACGCGCTCGTCGCGGGCGTGCCGCTTGAGGACGCGGTGAGCGAGGTGCTGGCGGCGCTCGCGGGACGGGTCCTGCTGGCCCACCACGTCCAACTCGAGCGCGGCTTCCTCGATCATGCCTGCCGCGCCCTGTGGGGAGCGGGCTTCGAGGCCGAACTGGTGGACACGCTGGCCCTGCAGCGGGGGCTGCTCAGTCGCGGCTTCCATGAGGAGCCGCCGCCGGGGTCACTGCGCTTGTGGGCGGCTCGGGAGCGCTTCGGCCTGCCGGCCTATCGCGCCCACGACCCCCTCATCGATGCGCTGTCCTGCGCGGAGTTGTTCCTCGCCCAGGTGGCCGAGATGGGGGATGCGTCCTTGCCCCTGCGTCGGGTCCTGACCTGAGCGGTCCGGATCGAGACGATCCTTCGGGATCGCTCAGAAGATGCGGGGGCTCGCCTGCGACATGGCGCGGAGCTCGCGCTGGACGCGCTCGAGGTCGCGGTCGGAGATGTGGTCCCAGCCGTGGCTCTGGCGGCGGGCGTTGCGGATGCGGTCGGCCACCTTGTGGGCGGCTTCGAGGGAGAAGGTGCGGTGCGTGGTCATGAATTAATTGTCACGCTTCTGACCATAAAGAACAACGCGACTCTACTAACCAGTAGTGAAGAGATTCTTAAGAATGTACTAGGCTCGCGCCATGCTCGATCCGCACCGTGTGAGTATTTTCCGATCGGTCATGGCCAGCGGTTCGATCCAGGCCGCCGCCGACCACCTCGGGATGACCTCTTCGGCGGTGAGCCAGCACATGGCCGCGCTGCAGAAGGAGACCGGACTCGACCTCTTCGATCGGGTCGGGCGCGGGATCGTCCCCACGGCCGCTGCGGAGGCTCTTCTCGCGCGCAGCGACGACGCGATGAACCAGTGGACCCGGCTCGACTCCTTCGTCGAGGACCTGCGTGAGGGCCGTTCCGGTCGCCTCGTGCTGGGCTACTTCGCATCCGCGGGCGCTGCGTGGCTGCCCTTGGCGGTGAAGTTGCTGTCCGACGAGATGCCGGACCTTGTCGTCGAACTTGTCCTCACCGAAATCAACCCCCGTGGCACCCACCCGGACATCGACATCACCATGGACAGCACCGAGAACGCGCGCCGGCCCGGCTACCGCAAGGTCCCCCTCACCGACGATCCGTTCGTCGTGGCCGTCCATCGGGACGACCCGCTGGCGCGCCGGGAGAGCGTGCATCTCACCGATCTCCGGGCAGAACGCTGGGTCACCAACGATCACCTCTCGGGCCCCGGACACAAGATGGTGGTCGCCGCGTGCGCGGCCCGCGGTTTCACCCCGAGGTATGCCGTGCAGGCCCAGGACCATTACAGCGCCATCGCCTTCGTCGCGGCCGGCGTGGGCATCTCGCTGCTGCCCCGACTGGCAGCGCGATGGATCCCCGAACAGGTCGTGCTCGTGCCCGTCGTCGACCCGCCCGTCCGTCATCTCGTCGCGATGGTGCGCGAGGGAGGCCCGCGCAACAAGGCAGTCGACCGGGTGCTCGAGTTGCTCCTCGAGCTGACGACGCGCGCCTCGCGCCGCCGCCGGACACTCAGTGCGCAGGGGCTGGATGCCTGACCGCTGAGGTCGGCTGCTTCGCCAGCGAGGCGCCCTCGACGTCGAGATCGGGCGTCAGGCGGGCCAGCCATCCCGGCATCCACCAGGCGCGTTCGCCGAGCAGGTGCATGAGTGCTGGTGTGAGGGTCATCCGCACGAGGACGGCGTCGACGAGCACGCCCACGGCCAGCCCGAAGCCCATCGGCCGGATCATCGTCAGGTGTGAGAAGGCGAACCCGCCGAAGACCGCGAACATGATGACGGCGGCAGCCGTCACGACCTTGGCCCCGTGGACGAATCCGCCGCGCACGGCTGCCCGAGCGTCCTCGCCGTGGCTCCAGGCCTCACGCATGCCGGAGACGAGGAACATCTGGTAGTCCATGGCGAGGCCGAAGAGCACGCCGATGAGCATGATCGGCATGAAGGACAGGATCGGGCCGGGATCGTGGACGCCGAAGACCTCGCCGAGCCAACCCCACTGGAAGACCGCCACTGTGGCGCCGAAGGCTGCAGCCACTGACAGCAGGAAGCCGGCCGTCGCGACGATCGGGACCACGATCGAGCGGAAGACTCCGGTGAGGATGACCAGGCTCAGCCCAACGACGACAGCCAGGTAGGGCGGCAACGCCTTGCCCAGGGTCTCTGACATCTCGATGTTCGCGACCGTCTGGCCGGTGAGTCCCAGCGTCACCCCGGCGGTCTTCTGGATCGTCGGGAGGCTCGCGGCCAGGGTGTGCACCGTCGTCACGGTCGCGGCGTCGGCCGGGCCCGTGTTCGGCACCACCTGGAAGGCGAGGGTGCGGTGGTCCGCGCTCTGGGCAAAGGGAAGGACGTGCCCGACGCCGGGGACGTTGCTCAGCGACGTCGCCAGTTGTGCTTGGGTGGCGATCGCCTCCTTCGGGGTCGGGTCGCCCGGCAACTGGGCCATGACGAGGACCGGTCCATTGACGCCGGGTCCGAAACTGTCGGCCACCGCGGCATACGCCTTGTATGCCGTGGAGTCCGCCGGCTCATTGCCTCCCCCCGGGAGGCCGAGTCGCAGGTCGAGGGCCGGGATCGCCATGACGGTGACGAGGCCGAGGACGCCGAGGACGGTCAGCCAGGGGCGGGTCGTCATGAGACGGACGTACCAGCCACCGCGCTCCTCCTCGTGATCGTCGCCGGGGACGATGCGCGTGCTGACCTCACCCGGGGTGGTGAATCCCGCCGCGCGCCAAGCGCGCTTGGACACCACGCGCGTTCCCAGGCCCCCGAGCAGAGCCGGGATCAGAGTGAGGGAGACCGCCACGGCCACGGCCACGGTGCCGGCGGCCACGAAGCCCATCTGGGACAGGAGCGGGATGCCGCTGATGATCAGGGCGGCGAGCGCGATGACCACGGTCGCGCCGGCGAACAGGACCGCATTCCCCGAGGTGCCGGTCGCGCGCCCGATCGACTCCTCGAGTTCCATCCCGTGGAGGATCTGGCCACGGTGACGATTGATGATGAAGAGGGCGTAGTCGATGCCGACCGCCAGACCGAGCATGAGCGCCAGGGCCGGTGTCATCGAGTTCATCTCGTAGAAGACCGTCAGTGCCATGGCTCCGGCCACCCCCACGCCGACGCCGATGAACGCGCCGAGCAGGGGGAGCCCCGCTGCCACGAGCGTGCCGAGGACAGCGATGAGCACGACGCCGGCGAGCATCAGGCCGATGACCTCACCGAGTCCGATGACACTGTTGTCCTGGGTGATCTCCACGCTGTAGTCGGCCCGAACCCCTGCGTTGGCCAGCTGGGCGCCGATGACCGGGATCTGCTGGCGCACCTCGGGGTCGATGGAGTGGGTGTTGCGGTCGAACTGGATCTGCGCGACCGCCGTGCGGCCATCCGAACTGACCAGACGCAGATCGTTGATGGCGGCGACTGTGGCCTGTCCCTGATCGAGCTCCGTCTTGCCCGCCAGGTACTGCTCGTAGCCCTTCATGAACTCGGCGTGCCCCTCGGCGTACTTCTTCTCCCCCTCGGCGAGTTGGGCTCGGAGACCGGGGAGGTTGGGGTCCTCAGGGTTGGTCGCGACGGTGGCGTTCTCGAGGCCCTTGCCCCTGTCGAGGAGCTCGCGAGCCTCCCGCAGCTGCCTCTGGCCGTCCTCGATCTGAGGTGCCGCCGCATCGAGCTGCGCCTTCCCCTCGGCGAGTTTCGCTGCGCTGGAGTCCAATTCGGCCTGAGCGGCGAAGGGGTCGACGACTCGCTTGACCTGATCCAGGCGAGACCACTCCTCGAAGGTTGCCTCGATCGCGTCCTGCTGCGCGGTGGTGAAGGAGCCGGAGTCGCTGCGAAGGACCACGGTCCCGAAGCCGCCTGCTGCTTCGGGGATCTTTGTGCCCAACTCGTCGAGGACGCGCTGGAAACTGCTGCCGGGGATGCTCACCTCATTGGTCGGCGGCTTCCCGAGGGTGAGGGCGCCGACGCCGAGGATCGTGAGGGTGAGGACCCAGAAAGCGATGACCGCCTTGGTGTGCCGGGCACACCACCGGCCGAGTCGGTAGAGGACGGTGGCCATCAGCGCGTGCCTTCATCGAAGCCGGTCCGGAGGAGGGTGAGTGCCTGCACGAGGAGTTCTTGGTGGAGTGCGAGGGATTTGGGCGTGATCTGGCCGCCCGTGCGTCGGAACCACACCCTGAGGGTGGCCTCGGCAGCCGCGGCGACGGTGGCGGCCAGTGTCACGGCATACACCTCGTTGGTGTCGGGACCGAGGCGGGTGGTGAGCCATTGCGCGAGCCAGTCGACGAAGGCCTGAACGTGATCATGGGCGAGGTGCCGGGCTGCGGAATGCTCACCGGCGGCACCAAGGACGGCAATGCGTTCCATGAGCGCCGAACCCTCGGGGCCCGAGAGCATCGCCTCGAGGGTGTCCCAAACGACCTCGTCGCTCGGTCGTGAGTCGAGGGTTTCGGTGAGCTGGTCGAGGAGTTGCTCGACGGACTGGGCCACGGCGGCATCGACCGAGGGGAAGTAATTGAAGAAGGTGCGGCGAGACACGCCTGCTCGGTCGGCGATGGCCTCCGCCGTGAGTCGCTCGGCACCCTGGGTGCGGACGATGTCGAAGGCGGCGTCCGCGAGGGCGTTGCGGGTCTGTCGCTTCTTGTGCTCGCGCAGGGAGGTGGCGTCGGCCATCGGCATTGCTGCACGGTAGGGCAGATTTGCACTAGCGTGCAAATTGACTGCTTTCGCTTACCCCCATGGGTATGCGAACCTAGGCTCCATGTCCGTGACCGTCTCCTCTTCGTCTGCCCTGCTCGCCCGCATCCGCGACAGCGTGATCGGCGACGACCATGTGATGCAGACCCCATATGGCCCCCGCCGCGTGACCTACGCGGACTACACCGCGTCCGGGAGGGCCCTCAGCTTCATCGAGGACTTCATCCGCGAACAGGTGCTGCCCAGCTATGCCAACACCCACACCGAGTCCAGCGGCACCGGCCTGCAGACGACTCGCCTGCGTGAGGATGCCCGCGAGATCATCCGCGCATCGGTCGGGGGCGACGAGGACACCGTCGTCATCTTCGCCGGGTCGGGGTGCACCGGTGCCATCGCGAAATTGATCGGCGTGCTCGGGCTGCGGATCCCCTCGGGGCTCGAGGACACGTGGCACCTGAGCGAGCACATCCCCGCTGACCAACGTCCCGTCGTCTTCATCGGACCGTATGAGCACCACAGCAACGAGGTCTCCTGGCGTGAGACCGTTGCCGAGGTCGTGACCATCCCAGAGGACGCCGATGGTGGTGTGTGCGTGGCCGATCTCGAGGCGCGGCTCGAGGAGTATGCCGACCGCCCGCTCAAGATCGGCTCCTTCAGCGCGGCCTCCAATGTGACCGGCATCGTGTCCGACACGCACGGAATCTCGGCCCTGCTCCACGCCCACGGAGCCCTGGCCTTCTGGGACTTCGCGGCCGCGGGGCCCTATGTGGACATCGAGATGAACGCTCCGGTTGGTGGTGACCCGGCGGCCTACAAGGACGCGATCTTCTTGTCTCCGCACAAGTTCATCGGTGGACCCTCGACGCCGGGAGTGCTCGTGGCCCGTCGTGAACTCTTCGCCAATCGGGTGCCGGATGTGCCCGGCGGCGGCACGGTCGCCTATGTCAATCCGGACGAGCACGTCTTCCTCGCCGATCCGGCCCATCGCGAGGAGGGTGGAACGCCCGCGATCATCGAGTCGATTCGCGCCGGGCTGGTCTTCCAGCTCAAGGATGCCGTCGGGGTGGAGACGATCCGCGAGATGGAGGAGCGCTTCCTCCGACGGGCCGTGGACGCCTGGCGTCAGGAGCCGGGCATCGACATCCTGGGCAACCTCGATCGTGAGCGGCTCTCGATCGTCTCCTTCGTCATCAAGGGCCACGACAGCCCCTACCTGCACCACAACTACGTCGTCGCACTGCTCAACGATCTCTTCGGGATCCAGTCGCGCGGCGGCTGTTCGTGTGCCGGTCCATACGGCCATCGTCTGCTCGGCATCGACCTCGAGCGCTCGCACGAGTTCGAGCGTGAGATCACGGGTGGGTGCGAGGGGATCAAGCCCGGCTGGGTGCGGGTGAACTTCAACTACTTCATCTCCGACACCGTTGCCGACTACGTCATCGAGGCCGTGCGCATGGTCGCTCGGGATGGCTGGCGCCTGCTCGGTGACTACCTCTTTGACCCGATGACGGGCCGCTGGCGGCACCGCGAGGGAGTCATCGAGCCGCCGATTCGCTTGCGGGACATCGCGTATGCCGTGGACGGCACCATGCAGGTCCCGGCCGACTCGCTCACCGGAGGTGAGGAGTTGCTCGCGCAGCACCTGGCCGACGCGGCTGCGATCCTGGCTGCCGCCGAACCTCCCACGGATCTGGTCGAGGGGCAGGGGCGGCTGAGCGAGGACTTCGAGCACCTGCGCTGGTTCGACCTGCCCGCGACTGCCCTGACATCCTGAGGCGCATGTCGCCTGAGCCCGAGGTCAGCCCCGACGTGCCACGCGCGGCCACGGTCGGCGACGGAGATTCACTCGGACAGGCTGGGCAACAGGTCGGGGCGCCGGTGCCCGGTTGGGCTGGGTCCTTCAGTCCCCGGGGTCACGTCCTGACCGGCCGGTGGGTCACGCTCAGGCCCTTGGTGGCCACCGATGCGCAAGGTCTCCACACGGCATACGCGGATCAGTCCGATGCGGACTGGACGTATCTCTCGGTGGAACGTCCGACCTCGATCGCCGCGACCGAAGCCATCGTTGACGACCTCTTGGCGGCACCGATGTTGCCGTATGCCGTGGTGCGGCAAGGGGAGTCATCGCCGGTCGGGATGCTCTCCCTCATGCGGATCGACCCGGCCAACGGGGTGATCGAGATCGGTTGGGTCGCCTTGGGTCCGGGGCTCCAGCGGACGCCGGGATCGACCGAGGCGCAACGCCTGCTCATGGGGCACGTGTTCGAGGATCTGGGGTATCGACGCCTGGAGTGGAAATGCGATGCGCTCAATGCGCCCTCGATGCGGGCCGCCAAGCGCCTTGGTTACACCTACGAGGGCACCTTTCGGCAGGCGATCGTGACCAAGGGGCGCAATCGGGACACGGCCTGGTGGTCCGTGATCGACTCCGAGTGGCCGGCGGTGCGTGACCGCCTGGACGCCTGGCTCGACCCCGCCAACTTTGACGCCACTGGTTGCCAGCACACCCGCTTGGGTGGTTAGCGCAGGTCCGTTGAGTCGAGGGGCGTCCTCCGAGTTGAGGGGCATGGTTGCAGGAGCGCCTCTCAACGCGACGGACGCCCCTCAACTCGAGGAGGATGCGGTTCAGTCGGGGATGGGGCGGGTCGAGATGACGGCATCGACGTTGAGCGGGCCGTAGAGGTGCGGGAACTCCTCGCCGGTCACAGGGTTGCCGACCTCGCGGACCAACGGTGCGGTCAGGCGCGTCGGGTCGATGGTGAGGAGCACGAGTTCGCCGCCGCTGGCGAGGTAGGTGCCGTAGTAGCGCTCGAGGGTGGCCGGCCACTGGTGGGCTTCGCTGGCATGCATGAAGCCTTCGTCCTCGATGGTCTTGCCGAGGCTGGACTGCACATAGGCGCCGGATTCGAGGGCCTGCTCCCAGTGCAACCGCTCGGCGATGTGGAAGATCGATTCCCCCTGCTCGGTCGGCCCTGGCTGCTCCG
>ENA-UOWE01001413-UOWE01001413.1-activated-sludge-metagenome-genome-assembly--contig:-NODE-1413-length-29672-cov-5.802748_pt1 | contig 29672 bp, 23 predicted proteins | sample MGYA00249841_ERZ761562 | MGnify/ENA primary metagenome ERZ761562 (study PRJEB28883, sample SAMN05720200) | activated sludge metagenome | isolation source: Anaerobic digester | place: Japan...
TATGAACTCTAATCTCGCCAGAAGTTTCTTTTTCAGCCATACGAATAGCTTCAACGATTGCTTGTTCTTCTTCTTTGGTTAAAAAATCTTCAACTTTTGACATTTTTATATTTTTTTAAAGTCCCTCCTTTGGAGGGGTTGGGGAGGATTTAGAATTTTACTTCAACAGGTTTATCGGCGCCTTCAACCGCTTTGAAATATGGTTTTTCTTTGTATTTTCCTAAGAAGATACTTTGTGGCATTGCCAATACATAACCATTGTAATCTTGAACTGATTCGTTAAAACGAGTTCTTGCAGTAAGAATTTGATTTTCGGTACTTGCCAATTCGTCTTGTAATTTCAAGAAGTTTTCATTGGCTTTCAAAGTTGGATATTGCTCCACACTAACTAATAATCTAGATAAAGAAGAAGAAACTCCAGATTGAGCAGAATTAAAAGCTGCCAATTGTTCTGGAGTAACGTTTGCAGGGTCAATAGTTACTGAAGTTGCTTTTGCTCTCGCTTCGATTACGGCAGTCAAAGTACTTTTTTCGAAATCGGCAGCACCTTTAACGGTGTTTACTAAATTTCCAATAAGGTCATTTCGTCTTTGGTAGGCTGTGTTTACATTTCCCCATTCTTTATTGACAGCCTGATCTTTTTGCAAGCCTGTGTTCATAATTCCCATTACCCAAAAAGCAATGATTAAGATAAATCCAATTCCAACAATCCAAGGTAAAAATTTTTTAAAATCCATTTTTGTTTAATTTAAGGTTTAGTTTTTATTTATTGTTTTTAAATTCTGCTTTCTAAATTCTACAATTCATTCTTAATATTAGTTAATTGCACTTTAATTGCTTCCAATTTACTGATAATATCAAATTTATCCAAAGTTTTCTTTTGTCCTTCCTTCAAATGTGTTCGGGCGCCTTCGAGCGTAAAACCTCTTTCTTTAACTAAATGATAAATCAATTGCAGGTTTTTTACATCTTCTGGTGTAAACATTCGGTTGCCTTTGGCATTTTTCTTGGGTTTGAGAATGTCAAATTCACTATCCCAAAAACGAATGAGCGAGGCATTCACATCAAAAGCTTTGGCTACTTCGCCAATGCTGTAATATCTTTTGTCTGCCGATAATTCTATGTGCATATTTTATAGCTTTTTCTATGTTCTTTTCTATATTCTTTTCTCTCTTTTCGACTTAATCAAACGACTGATTCTCCTGATTCGCTGCTTGTGCAATGGCCACATATTCTACAGCCGAAATGTTTCCGTAATAAAAGTTCAGCGGATTCACAACTTTACCATTTTTATGCACTTCATAATGCAAATGTGGTCCTTCTGATCTTCCGGTGCTTCCTACATAACCTATCACGTCGCCACGTTTAATACTTTGTCCTGCCCTGCATTTGTATTTGCTAAGATGACCATATAAAGTTTCATAACCAAATCCGTGTCTAATTACAATATGATTTCCATATCCCGAAGCTGTATTATCAGCTTTAGCAACAACGCCATCACCTGTGGCATAAATAGGAGTTCCCGTTTTAGCCGTAAAATCCATTCCTTCGTGCATTTTTCTGGCTTTGGTAAAAGGGTCAGTTCGATATCCAAAACCCGAAACCATACTTTTTAAATTTTCATTCTTCACCGGTTGAATTGCTGGAATGGCTGCTAATAATTTATCTTTTGCCTTGGCCATTTTCAAAATGTCATCCAATGATTTTGACTGAATGGCTAGCTCTTTTCGCAACACATCAATTCTTTTTATCGTATTGGTTACCAACTGCGAATTGTCATAACCTTCTAAATCTTTATAGCGATTAACCTCTTTAAATCCCGATTTCCTTTCTTCTTCTGAAATAGGTGACGCATTAAAATAAACCCTATATAAATTGTTGTCTCTTTCTTCTATAATCTCAATTACATCCTCGACTTCCTCCATTTTTTTGTTCAAAATAGCATATCGCAATTTCAAATTCTCGATTTCGCGAGCCTGCTTTTTATTTTTTGGAGTTTCAAAATAAGGTGTATTCAATAAAATAATGAAACTTAAAACACCAAACAATCCCGAGGCTACTAAAAACAATAAAACAACGCCAATTTTCTTCCTGGTTTTGGTTATTATCTTTCGATAGGCTAGATTTTCGGAATCGTAATAATATTTTACTTTCGCCATATTTTAAAATACCCTATTTTTGCACATCGTAAAAAGGTTAGTCGAACAAATTTAATAAATGTTTCATTTTTTCAACCCTTTTTTCGATAATAAATAAATTAATATGTAAATGTCTAAATGTAACAATTTGTAAATTGATGCATAGGTACATTTATACATTTTCTAATTACAATTATGAAATCACAAGACGTACGCAAACAATTTTTAGATTTTTTCGAAAGCAAAGGCCATTTAATAGTTCCTTCAGCTCCAATTGTTCTTAAGAACGACCCAACTCTGATGTTCAACAACTCAGGAATGGCGCAATTCAAAGAATATTTTTTGGGCAACGCCACACCAAAAAGCAAAAGAATTGCCGATACGCAAAAATGTCTTCGTGTTTCAGGAAAGCATAATGACCTTGAAGAAGTAGGAATCGATACCTATCATCATACGATGTTCGAAATGCTGGGCAACTGGTCCTTTGGCGATTATTTCAAAAAAGAAGCCATCAACTGGGCGTGGGAATTGTTGACCGAAGTGTATAAAATACCAAAAGACATTCTTTACGTTTCTGTTTTTGAAGGAAATGCCGAAGAAAACGTGCCTTTCGATCAAGAAGCCTATGATATTTGGAAAACTTTAATCGATGAAGACCGAATTATTCTTGGAAATAAAAAAGACAATTTCTGGGAAATGGGAGATCAAGGACCTTGTGGACCTTGTTCAGAAATTCACGTGGACATTCGTTCTGCCGAAGAAAAAGCTTTGGTTTCAGGAAAATCTTTAGTGAATAATGACCATCCTCACGTGGTGGAGATTTGGAACAATGTATTTATGGAATTCAACCGTAAAGCCGATGGTTCTCTAGAAAAATTACCAGCACAACACGTCGATACTGGAATGGGATTCGAAAGATTGTGTATGGTTTTGCAAGGTGTTCAATCGAATTATGATACCGATGTTTTTACACCATTAATTAGAGAAATCGAATTAATTACAGGAGCTAAATACACCATCAAAGCTTCTAACGAAGAGGAAGAAAAAATAAATATTGCTATTCGTGTCATTGCCGATCACGTTCGTGCAGTAGCTTTCTCTATTGCAGATGGTCAATTGCCATCGAATACTGGAGCGGGTTATGTGATTCGTAGAATTTTGCGTCGTGCAATTCGTTATGGCTTTACTTTTTTAAATACCAAAGAGCCTTTTATTTACAAATTAGTAGAGACTTTGAGTGCTCAAATGGGGGATTCTTTCCCAGAAATAAAATCACAAAAAACACTTTGTAGCAACGTGATTCGTGAAGAAGAAAATTCTTTTTTAAGAACACTGGATCAAGGTTTGGTGCTATTAGAAAATATAATTACCAATTCAAAAGATACTGTTATTTCAGGTAAAAAAGCTTTTGAATTGTTTGATACTTATGGTTTTCCAATTGATTTAACGGCTTTGATTCTTTCGGAAAAAGGATTGAGTTTAGACGAAGCGGCTTTTGAATCGGAATTGCAAAAACAAAAAGAACGTTCTCGTGCGGCATCCAAAGTGAAAGCGGGAGATTGGCAAGATTTAATTGATGACGAAGAGCAAGAGTTTATAGGTTACGATTATACCGAAGCCAAAGTAAAAATCACTCGTTACAGAAAAGTAGAAAGTGTAAAAGATGGCGAAATTTTCCAATTGGTTTTCAATATGACGCCTTTTTATCCAGAAGGTGGTGGTCAAGTTGGCGATGCGGGAGTTTTGGAAACGGCTAATGGCGATGTGATTTATATCCTTGATACCAAAAAAGAAAACAACCAAATTATTCATTTTACGAAAGAATTGCCAGCAAATCTTACAGAAATTTTTAAAGTAATTGTAGCTCCAGATCGCAGAAGAAAATCGGCTGCCAATCACTCGGCGACGCATTTGATGCACCAAGCTTTGCGTTCTATTCTTGGAACTCACGTAGAGCAAAAAGGATCCTTAGTAAATTCTAATAATTTGCGTTTCGATTTCTCGCATTTCTCGAAAATGACAGACGATGAATTGAAACAAGTAGAAGACTTTGTAAATGCTAGAATCCAAGAGCAATTGCCTTTGATTGAAAGAAGAAATATTCCTTTTCAGCAAGCGGTTGACGAAGGAGCGATGGCCTTGTTTGGCGAAAAATATGGGGATGCTGTTCGTGCCATCAAATTTGGCGAAAGTATGGAATTGTGTGGTGGAATTCACGTAGGCAACACAGCTGATATTTGGTATTTCAAAATTGTTTCAGAAGGAGCAGTTGCAGCAGGAATTCGTCGTATTGAAGCGATTACTAGCGATGCGGTGCAAACCTATTTCGAAACCCAAGAAAAAATTCTAGATGAGGTTAAAACCATTTTGAAAAATCCACAAGATGTTATCAAATCAGTTCATTCGTTGCAAGACGAGAATGCCAAATTGAAAAAACAATTGGAAGTTTTATTGAAAGATAAGGCCAAAAATATGAAAGGCGAATTAGCACAAGAACTGCAAGAAATAAACGGAGTACAATTCTTAGCAAAACAAGTTGATTTAAGTCCAGAAGGAGCAAAAGATTTGGCTTACGAATTAGGAACTTTAGGCAAAAATATTTTCCTAGTTTTGGCTACAGCCGAAGAAGGTAAACCAATGCTAAGCTGTTATATTTCCAAAGAATTGGTTGCTGAGAAAAACCTAAACGCAGGTCAAGTTGTTCGTGAATTAGGTAAATTTATACAAGGTGGAGGCGGAGGACAACCTTTCTTTGCTACTGCAGGAGGGAAAAATGTTGATGGAATTCCAGAGGCTTTGGCAAAGGCAGTTGACTTTGTGAAGTAGTATTTGAAATAGTTCTAAAAAAAGGGTTTGACTTTTAAATCAAACCCTTTTTTATTTTGAAATCAAATTATTTTTTAAGAGCCCTACCTTTTTGAGCATTTACAGCATCTCGATAGAGTTTATATCTGTCATCACCTAATAATTCTCTTAGTCTTGCATTTTTGATTTTAGCATATACCTTTAATTTCATAATTTTTTCCTCTTCGGTAAAATCAGGATCAGCTCTTAATTCTTTTCCGTATTCGCCACTCTCTTTTATGAATTCTCTCATTTTGGCTTGTTCTTCGGGTGTAGCCTGAATTATTTTGAAAACTTCTAAAAGATTGGCTTCTTTTTTGGCTTTGGCAGCTTCTTTTTCTTCTTTGGATACGGTTTTTTCTTGAGGGGCTTTTTCTGCCTCTTTTTCTTGTGCTACAGCCGCCGTGTAGGAGAGGCATACTGCGAACAATGTTGTTAATAAGTGTTTCATTTTTTTAGGTTTGGGGATTACTAAAATTAATTTTAAAAAACTAAGTTGCAAATATAAATATTAATGTAAGTCAATGGCTGAAATTATGATTTTTAACTCAATATTTTTAATATTCGAAAGGAAATAAAGCTCGAATAAATGGCTCTATTTTTTAATATTGATGTCTAATTATCCAATGAAATGGAGCGAAAATTGTCTTGACTTTCGATTTTTGAAAGTAGTTTAACCGAAATATTAGGTTTGTAACGGAGAATTTTGGAGGCATTCTACTTATAAAGTTGATTTGCATTCCAAATTAGAGTCTTGGTTTTTTGAAAGACAAAAGGATTTAAAAATTTATATGAATAAAGCAAAAAAAATAGTTGGTGTTCTAGTTGTTGTTTTAATGACGCTTTGTTCTTGCACAACCGAAACTGTTGAACAAACATCATTCTTAAAAAAGATAGTTGAAGTTTCAGTTGATGGCACTTCAAACACCACAAATCTTATTTACGACGGAAATAAAATTCTAACTATTGACAAAGTGGACCAACTTTTGAAATTTTATTATACCGGCAATTTCATTACAAAAGTTGTGGAATTAGATAAAACTACGCAACACACCAATACATTAGACTATTCTTATTCTGTGGAGGGTCAATTGACTAAAATAATTTCCTCAGATAATTACCTAATAAATTATGTTCACAATAGTGACGGTTCAGTTTCTTATGAGAAATTGACCAAAGATTCTACTAAGCCTGAAATTAAAAATTATCACGGAATTTTGTATTTTCAAAACGGAAATCTAGTGAAAGATGATAAAACTCAGGATGATGCAGGATCAGGGATTTTGATTAAAAACACAATCAACATTCAATATGATTACAAAAATAATGCATTGAAAAATATTTTGGGTTTTACTAAATTATTAGATTACTCAAGATTAGTTTCTACTAATAATGAGGTTGTTAGTACAGAGGCTTACTCGGTTAAGGATGTTGATAACGACCAAATTACTTCTTCCATAAAACGAATCGATAGCCAATGCCAATACAATTCAAATGGGTATCCAACCGAAATTGTCTCTGAAAAAATACTATTTGGTGGTTCTGATTCCAACCATTTAAAGTCGCAATTATTCTATAATTAGTTCTATTTTTGTAAAAAATAATAGATGCAATTCAGAACTAAAATTTCTATTCCTCAAAGCGATTTTCCAATAGATTACGATTCTAAAATTCTGTCTTTGGGTTCTTGTTTTGCAGTGAATATGGCGGAGAAATTCGATTATTTTAAGTTCGAAAACACCTGTAATCCTGTTGGGATTTTATTTCACCCATTAGCAATCGAAAAACTAATAGATTTTGCCGTTTCTGGAAAACAATTTTGCGCGGAAGACGTTTTTTTTCATAATGAACGTTGGCATTGTTTCGATGTGCATTCCGATTGCAGTCATTCAAATAAAGATGAATTATTGCTGAATTTAAACACAATTCTCGAAACGACAAGGCTGCAAATAACCGAATCCACACACGTTATAATTACCTACGGAACTTCGTGGGTGTATCGAAATATAGCAACCAAAGAAATTGTGGCGAATTGCCATAAAGTGCCGCAAAAGCAATTTGGAAAGGAGCTTTTATCGGTTGGTGCTATTGAAAAATCCATCCAAAACACTTTAGATTTAATCCAGAAAGTGAACCCAAAAGCGACGATTATTTTCACGGTTTCGCCAGTTCGTCACCTCAAAGACGGTTTTGTAGAAAACCAACAAAGTAAAGCGCATTTGATTACAGCAATCCATACAGCCATCAACCAACAACTATCAACTAACAACTATTTCCCTTCTTACGAAATAATGATGGACGAACTTCGTGATTATCGTTTTTATGCCGAAGATATGATTCATCCGAGTCAGGTGGCGATTGATTATATTTGGCAACGGTTTTCAGAAACTTCCATTTCTGAGGAAAGTCTTTCTGTTATGAAAGAAGTCGAAACCATTCAAAAAGGATTGCAGCACCGACCATTCAATCCCAATTCCGAAAGTCATCAGCAATTTTTATCCAAACTTCAAGATAAAATGATGCAAATTCAAAAACAGTTTCCTCAAATTCAGTTTTAAAAAATACGTAATTCTTCGTATTGATTCTATTACATAATTGATGCAGATTTGTAAAGTACTAACCAACAAATCAAATCATTATGAAAAAAAACCAACTTATATTATTTCTTGGGCTTTTTCTCTTACTATTTTCTGAACCAGTTTTTGCACAGAAAAAAGTGTTGACCGACGAAGAAGAAGTGACCGAAATGGTGACCAAGGAAATGGATGAACTTTTCAAAGACAAGGATTTCCTTAAACAAAAAGACAAAAAATTTAAGGATGTCAAAGGAACAATTGTCTCAGACATTAGCGTGATTCAAAGCGGAAAAGTGTCCACACTTTTCAAGGTCGATAGCGATATCAACAATCCTTCGTTTACTAATTTTCTTTCAGATTATATCATCAATTATAAATTCAAATTCAAACTACAAAAACAACAACGTTATAAAATTCGATACACTGTAACTTTTTAAATAATTAACTAAAAACGCAAAAAAATGAAGAAACTAACACTTTTGATGTTGAGCATCTGTATGATGGCAACAGTGCCAACTTCGGCACAATTCGGCAAACTTTTGGATAAAGCCAAAAATGCAGTTTCTGGCAGCGGTGCCGGAAAAAAAACAGGAAGCTTTGCCACTGTTTGGGAATCAGAATTCGGAAACAAAGCTACAAGATTGGCTGTTTGTGGAGGCACTGGCGATTTTATTATTGGCACAGACGATAATTCGGCCTCTGTTTTAGACTCCTCTGGAAAAGCAATTTGGAATGGCGATTACAAAAAAATCACTACTAATGGCACCAATAAATCGGAATACCAATACACCCAATGGAAATCGGATAAAGGAGGCTACTTATTCCTTTTTGATGAACGCAAATTAGGAACCGATAGAGTGGCTTGTTTAGACATTGAAACAGGAAAGGAATTATGGAGTTCTGAATCCTATCAAAATTTAATTCCAAAAGGGACTAAAAGTGAAGATGGGGCCGATCAAGGCGAACTGGATACCGTAAAATACATCTCGGAACTGGATGCTTTTTTAATTTCTCAAAAAGCTTCCATCATTCTTGTGAAAGCCAATACAGGAGAAAAAATTTGGGAAACCAATAGATTTAAGGGTGGAGTTGGTAAATACATTTACAACAAAGAAAAAAACGAAATCATTATGGCCAATTTCAAACCAACTGCTTTGGGGGCTTTGTTTGCAGGTTTCAAAAACCAATTGGTTAGAGTCAATGCATCAAATGGCGAAATTTTGTGGGACGCCACCTTTGTGGGAACAGTCGAAAAAGAGTTGGTTACCCGCAGAGCCATACTTGATTTGTGGATCAGAGACAACAAAATTTTCTTGTATCTGAACGGTCTTATGGTTTATGATTACAATAATGGGCAAAAACTTTGGGAGGCCATTTATGAAAATGATATGAGTGGCGGAGGCGGAGGAATGTTCTCTAACACACAAAGCAAAAAATATTACAGAACTATTGCAGATCCTTTATTTACAGAGAATGCAGTTTATATCGTGATGTTAGGAACAAGAGACAGAACAAAATATGTAGAAAAACACGATTTGGATTCGGGTAAATTGTTGTGGGCATCCGAGAAAGTGACTGGGGCATTTTGCGTTCCAAATATTTACAAAACTGGTGATAAAGTTTTGATACAAATTGGCGGAAAAGTGCAAGTTCAGGAATATCGAATGGAAACTCAAACTTCGCCATTTGGTGGAACTTACAAAGCAAGCGTACCCTACATTTATTGGGATTATAAAAATCAAAAGAACGGAGTACTTTGTATGGATGACACAAGCGGAAAATTGGCTTGGCGTTCAGATAAATTCGACAAACGAATTACCGATTTGATTATAAACGAAGAAAAAACGGTTTTTGTTGGGGATGGCGATGAGTTTTATAGCTATGAAATTGCCTCTGGGAAACAATTATTCGACGTAAAACACAATGATGCTGGCGTTGGAAAAGCTACCGATGTTATTGACTTTGAAGACAAAGTTGTGGTGCTTTCAGAAAAAGGATTGGCATCCTACAACAAGAAAGATGGGTCAAGAGCTTATGCTACCGAAAAAATAAAAGGGGTAGATTATTTTTATCACATTGGCGACAATTATTTCTTGAGAGATCAAAGAAACAGCAAAAACATCATCTACGGAATCGATATGACCAATGGCGAGACCAAAGGTTCTGTGCAATCTAAAGGAAAAGGAGGAAGCCCGACTTATGGTGATGGAATCGATATTACCTCGGATGGCGAATATATTTTTGCTTTCAAAGGCAGAAAAGTAGAAAAAATCAAGGTAAATAATTAAGCGTTTTTTAGTTAGAATGAAAAGGGTTGTGAATTGATTTTCATAGCCCTTTTCTAAATAAATTCCACTAAAAATTTATGTTTAATAACCTTAAATTCCTTAATGGTTTAAAAATAGTAATATGAAAAAAACAATATTTCTTTGTTCTCTATTCTTTGTTGTTTTTTCAATAAAAGCCCAACAAATCCAATGGGCCAGCAAATTGATTAAATTCTCGACCGATTTAGGAGGAAAACAAAACGGCATCAAAAGAATTCTGGGCAAACCCGATGCTTTTCCGCAAGGAGGAAGTTCCGCCAATGCTTGGATGCCAAAAAATGCCCTCGACGGAAGAGAAATAATCGAAGTAGGTTTCGAAAAACCACAAACGGTAAAACAAGTCGCTGTTTGCGAAAACTTGAATTCGGGTTGCGTAATCAAAATTTCGGTGGATAATGGTTCAGGAAATTATGAAACGGTTTGGACACGAAAAAGAGATTGGAAAACACCCACTTTCAAATCCACGGCATCTGCAGACCACGCTTATTATTTTGGTCGAAAAAGGAGAAAAGTTCAGGAAGTGCCCAACGTTTTCAATCCCGGAATTGAATATGCCGTTTTGGAAAATGCTGTTGCCAACGTAGTTGCAATAAAAGTGGAATTCAATTTTGCTTTGCTTCCAGGTCCAAAACAAATTGACGCCATCGGAATTTCCGATTCAGAGAAACCTATCGAAATAAAAATCAATTCTAATTCTGCTTTCGAAAATTTGCCCAATCCAGAATCTTTGGAGTTCGATAACAGCGAAGTTTCTAATGTGATAGTTTCACAAGACGGACAAAAAATTTTCTATTCCGCTTTTGCCGAAAATAAAGATGTAGTTTTTTCGAGTCAAAAACAAGCCGATGGGAAATGGTCAAAACCTGTTGTAGAACCAAGTTTGAGTTTGAACAATGACTACAATTATCTCGAATTTTACAGCGATACTTTTATCTTAAAAGGAGGCGTGGGATATTCTAAAAACACTACCGAAACTGGATTTGAATTTATTGAAAACAAGAACGGAAGTTATCAAAGTCTAAAACCACTGAAAATTGCCGCCTATAACAATTACGAAAAAACGGCAGACATCACTATCACAAACGACGGCAAAATCTTGATTATGGGAATCGAAACCGACTTTACCCAAGGCGGAACCGATTTGTATTTTGCCAACCGAAAAGAAGATGGCACTTATGGTTTGTTGCAAAATATGGGTAAAATCATCAATTCAGCTGCCGATGAGGGAATGCCACAGTTATTGTCAGACACAAAAACACTGTTTTTTAGCAGCATTGGTTTCAGTAGCTACGGGAATTATGATCTTTATGTTTCCTACAGATTGGACGACAGTTGGAAAAAATGGTCGGAACCCATTAATCTTGGAAATAAAATAAACAGCGACAGTTTCGAGGGTTCCCCATTTTATGACGAAACTACTGAAATGCTTTATTTTACCAGAGTTGTTGAAGGTAAATCGTCTATTAGTCGGGTGAAAATTCCGAAAAAAGAACTGGTGAAAAATTGATTTTTAATACTTTAAAAATACGATAAATGTCGTATTTTTTTGTGTTTACTAATTTCGGAACTTTGATTGATAACTTTTAAATAGCACCAAGATGAAAAAAAAAATCTTCTTTTAGTGATGTGCATACTTTCTTATTCTGCTAGTTTTTCACAAATTAGCCTAGTAAAAGAAATTTACGCAGGGGACAGTTATTATCCTCCAAAAGAGTTGTTGGAATTAAATGGCAGACTTTTGTTTACAACCGATGCACCAGCAGGTTCGGTGTCTAGTTTTTGGAAATCAGACGGAACATTGGCGGGAACTACAATTCTGGGAACCTTTGGCCCAGACCAAAGAGTCAGTTTCTCAAAAAAGTTTAATAATTTCATCTATTTTAATGTTGGAAAAAATGGAGCAGTCCAGTCTTTATGGGTTACCGATGGGAATGGGGTGTATTTGGTAAAGTCATTAGGCTCCACTTCGGCTACAGGAGAATTGACTGTATTCAAGAACGCCTTGTATTTTAATACATCATCATTATTTGCACAGGGAATTCATAAAAGTGACGGAACTGCGGCAGGGACTGTTGGATTTGCAAATATTACGGCTACAAGTCCTTTGGTAGTCAGCGGAACCAATATGTATTTTACTACTTATGTAGCCAGTGTTGGAAATGAACTATGGAAAACAGATGGTACGGTTGCTGGAACGGTTATGGTCAAAGATATTTATCCAGGTAGTGTTGATGCTCAAATATCTCAAATGACGGACATCAATGGAACTTTGTTTTTTATAGCAAACAATGGAGTTAATGGAAATGAATTGTGGAAAAGTGATGGAACAGCTGCAGGAACGGTGATGGTAAAAGACATTACAGCAGGAGGAATTTATTCACATTCGATTCTAAATTATTTGACCAATGTAAATGGAATACTGTATTTTACAAAAGGGAATTATGAATTATGGAAAAGTGATGGTACAGATGCAGGAACGGTTTTGGTTAGACCTTCAACGTCCATATCGCCTACGAATTTAATTAATGTAAATGGAACGTTGTTTTTTGAATGTGGTACGCTTTCAACGGGTGCCGAAATTTGTAAAACCGACGGGACAACTTCGGGTACAGTAATGGTAAAGGACATTAATGTAAGCGGAACAGGTTATGGTGGATTCATAAATCCGTATGTGGTGGGCCAAACGGTTTATTTTAGAGCACAAAACGGAAGCAATGGTTATGAATTATGGAAAAGTGATGGCACCGAAGCAGGCACACAAATGGTTTATGACACCAATGTGGGTTCGGCCAATTTTAATCCAGAAAAGTTAACCAAAGCTGGAAACAAACTTTTTATGGTGGGGCAAACCGCTGCCGAGGGAATGGAGCTTTTTGTATATAACATTCCGAGCCTTTCTAGCAATACCATCGACGGTATAACTCCATTATTAGTTTATCCAAACCCTTCAAAAGGGAATTTCAACATCGAAATTGATGAAAATCTAATTGGTGCAAAAGCTAGTGTTTTCAGTCTTTTGGGTCAAAAAATAAAGGATTTCGAATTAAAATCTACAATTACAAATCAATTTTTAAACAAAGGAATTTATCTTTTAGAAATTGAAAAAGCAGGTAACAAGACTTCTAAGAAACTGATTGTTGAATAACTTTTTGAAAAATAGATAACCAAAAAAATACGAAAAACTTCGTATTTTTTTGGTTATGGCCACTGCTTATTTTTGATTTAACAATTTATAAAATCATTCAAAATGGAAAAACAACTACTCTTTTTTGTATTCTTTTTATGCATTGGCAAAAGTTCATTTGCCCAATACACCAAACTATTAGATTTTGACGGTACTGCCAAAGGCAAATATCCTTACGGGACATTGTATTCCGATGGCATTTTTCTGTATGGAACGACAAGCATTGGCGGAACAAACGATTTGGGAACAGTGTTCAAAATTAAACCTGATGGAACAGGGTTTTCAAAACTATTGGATTTTGCAGGAACCACAAACGGAAGCAATCCTTACGGCAATCTTATTTCGGACGGGACTTTTCTTTACGGAATGACGGTCAATGGTGGCGCTAATAATTTGGGAACCATTTTCAAAATAATGCCCGATGGGACAGGCTACGCAAAACTGTTGGACTTTGCAGGAACATCTAATGGTGGCAATCCTTGGGGTTCGCTTATTTCTGATGGAACTTATCTTTACGGAATGACCTTTGTGGGAGGTTCAAACAGTATGGGAACCGTTTTTAAAATAAAGTTTGACGGAACTGGATTCACAAAATTATTAGATTTTGCGGGATTATCTAACGGAAGAAATCCTCGGGGAGATCTCTTTTATGACGGAACTTACCTTTATGGAATGACTAGTGTTGGTGGTTCGGATAATTTCGGAGTCCTGTTCAAAATGCTGCCCAATGGAACTGGATATACTAAGCTCCTAAACTTTGACAGTGTTACCAATGGAAGAAATCCACGTGGTAACCTAATTTTCGATGGCACTTATCTTTATGGAACTACTTCGGGTAGTGGAACAAACTCATCTACAAATTTTGGAACTATTTTCAAAATAATGCCAAATGGAACAGGATATGTAAAATTGCTGGAATTTGATGGTGTCACAAAAGGGAGATATCCTTATGGGTCGTTACTATCAGACGGAACCTATCTATACGGAATGAGCTACAATGGTGGTATTGACAATTTTGGAACGCTGTATAAAATTATGCTTAATGGAACAGGGTTTACAAAATTAATAGATTTTAACATCACAAACGGTCAAATTCCTTGGGGTTCGCTTATTGCTGTAGGTTCATCCCTTTATGGAGTGACTGCTGGAGGTGGTACGGCTTTATCGGGAGTACTTTTTAAATACGGAATTTCAACTTTAAGTGTTGCCAAAAATCAAAAGCCAAATGATTTCAAAATTTATCCAAATCCTTCCAATGGAAATTTTAATATTGAGATTGACGAAAATTTAATAGGCTCAAAAGCTACAATTTTCAATCTTTTAGGTCAAAAAATAAAAGATTTCGATTTGAAAACTACCACTACAACCGAGTTTTTAAACAAAGGAATTTATCTTCTGGAAATCGAGAAAGATGGAAGTAAAACCACCCAAAAACTGATTGTTAATTAGGGTTGATCTCGGATTTTAAAAACAAAAAAATACGACATTTTTCGTATTTTTTTGTTAATACACCCTTCTTATTTTTGAAGAATAATTTTTAAAACTACAAAGATGAAAAGAATAATTACTATACTATTAATTGTGTTTTTTACCACAATTACAAATGCGCAATGGACATTGTGTAATAATCCAAGTGGTGCGCTACCTTTTTCATTAACAATTCAGAATGATACCCTGTATCTAGGAACTTTAAGCAATGGTATTTATCGTTCAACAAATGGAGGGTCCAGTTGGACACAAATAAACAACAGTATTACAAGTATGCAAATTTGGAATATAGCCTATGTCAATGGCTCCCTTTTTGCCAGTTCTACTAACGGAACGGTTTTCAAGTCAACAAATGGTGGAGATAGTTGGATTTTGTCTAATACCGGAATTAGCACGACCACAATAATTAGGAATTTTGCCTTTTTCAACAATAAGATATTTGCCACTTCAACCAATAAAGGGGTTTATATCTCTTCTGACAACGGAAGTTCTTGGACACAACACAATACTGGGCTTGTAGGTTTGGTAGCCGAACCATTGCTAGTAGTGGATACGGATTTATTTGTAGGAGTAAATCAAAAGGTGTACAAATACGATAGTGTAAATCAAAATTGGATTAGTAAAAGTGTTGGAATTCCAAACAATACCGTTACCTCCTTGACTTACACAAAAGACAATCTGCAAAACATAAGCCTTTTCGAATCGACCGTCAATACCAATGATGTCACAATATCAACAAATAAAGGTGATAGTTGGAGTGTCGTTAAGAATGGTCTTCCTAGTGTAGGGGTTTATTCGCTTCTTGGCATTGGAACAGAGGTGTATTTAGGAAATGATTATGGGGTTTATAAAACTACTAATCAAGGAACGAATTGGGTTGATATTTCAGGATTTACAAATGCCAGTCCTGCCAAATTTCTTAGCAAAAGTTCAACGGATTTGTATGTCATTCAAGAAGCAAAAATTTGGAAAAAAAGTTTGAATAATTTAGGTGTTTCGGGTCTGGAAAATGGCTTTGAAAGTCAAACCATAAAAATTTATCCCAACCCAACTTCAGGAAATTTCAACATCGAAATTGATGAAAATTTAATAGGTGCCAAAGCGACCATTTACAATCTTTTAGGACAAAAAATAAAAACTTTAGATTTGAAAACCACCACTACAACCGAGGTTTTAAATAAAGGAATTTATCTTTTGGAAATCGAAAAAGACGGAAATAAAACCACCCAAAAACTGATTGTTAATTAAAATTCAGTAAGGCTATGCCAATAGAAATTTCAAATGCAATAATTGTAATTCTGACGACCCTGATTTTGGTACTTATTTTTGTAATCATAAAATTGAACATTCAGTTTTATAGAGAAAAAAAAAGCTTCAAAAAAAAAATGAAAGTTTTGGGGGAGATTATCGTTCAAATTAGTAGAGATAAATCAGGGAAAGGCAATCAAATCAGGCTTTCAGACGAATTGAATAGTAAATTAAAGGCATTCAATAGCGCTTTAGGGTCTGATATTTTCGAACTCAATAAAGAATTATTCGAAATTTTGTCCAAAAACAATTTGGCTTAAAAATGCTGTAATTGATTTATTATTAAGTTGGGTAGTTGTTTTTTTTGTTGTAGCTAAAGTTTTTTTATTACATTTATTTTTCAATCTACTAATACCTTTTCCAATTGAAGATAACCAAGATTAAGATAGTTGAATCGATGCCTTCATAGTAAAAAAGGTAATGTGGCTATTACAATTCTTGGCATCCTAATTGGTGTAGAGAATACTGTCTGTTTCTGGCAGCTAATAAAATTAATAGGCCTATGAAAATAGCTAGACTTTTTCTTTTTTTACTACTTTGTTTAGTTCAGTTTTCGTATTCCCAAGAGGCCAAAAAGTTAATTTATAAAGCTTTTGGGTCAAAAGATTCTTCGGATTATTATTTTAAATTGGCTAAAAAAAACATCAAAACTCCCGCAGATGAAGCTGAATATTACTTTGGTAAAAATGGCCGATGCAATGATTATAATCAGCCCGACAGCTGCGTCTTTTATGGGCTGATTGCGATTCAGAAATTTAAAAAAATTGGAAATAGCAATTCTCTGTATTATGTCTATAATAATATTGCAGCAAGTTATAGGAAACAAGGACAGTACGAAAAAGCCATTAGTTATATTCTGGATGGATTGAAACTTGCCGAAACTGAAAATAAAGAATATTGGCTCGCAAATTACAACTCAAATATTTCCTTAAATTATCACGATTTCGAAAGTTATCAAAAAGGGATTTTGTATGGAAAAAAAGCTTTGAATTATGGTTTAAAAGCCAAAAATAGAGATAAAAAATCAATCACTTTTGCTTTAAATGCTATTGCAATAAATTTTGATGATTGGAATAAGCCTGATAGTGCATTATATTATCACAAAAAAGTTTTTAACTATGTAAAAGGCAAAGACACTCTTGATTACAGTCATACTTACAACAATATTGGCAATACTTATATGAAACAAAAAAAGTATAAAGAAGCCGAAAGTTGGATTAAAAGAGCAATGATTATTGGAGCAACAAATTCAAATGGAGTAAAAGACGCTAGTTATTACTATGAAAACGCAACTCATTACACCAATTTAGCAACAATAGCATACAATTTAGATGATTTTGCTAAAGCTGAAACTTTATTTGACAAAGCCTATTTTTTTGTAAAAAACAGCAAATCAGCCGAAAAATTTCGGGATTATTTTCAGCAAAGATATTTGTTCAATAAAAAACGAAAAAACCTCGAAAAAACGGTCGAATTTCAAGAAAATTATATTAAACTCAGAGATTCAGTTTTTGAATTAGAAAGAGCAAAAACCTTTACCGAACTCGAAACGAAATACCAAACCGCCAAAAAAGAAAAACTATTAATAGAAAAAGAAGCCGAAGCCAAACAAAAAAATACAATGCTCATAGGAATTTCGCTTTTAGCTTTTTTTATAGCACTTATAGGTTTTTTAATCTACCGCCAACAAAAACAAAAAAATGTACAACAAAAGCAAGAATACAAACTCAAAAAAGAAATTTCTAAAATAGAAACTCATAACAAATTGCAAGAGCAGCGACTTAGTATTTCAAGAGATTTGCACGATAATATTGGAGCACAATTAACTTTTATTATTTCATCAGTTGATAATATTAAGTATGCTTTTGACATTACCAACGAAAAATTAGACCATAAACTTTCTCATATTTCTAATTTTGCCAAAGAAACCATTTTGGAACTTCGGGACACGATTTGGGCAATGAATAGCAACGAAATCACCTTTGAAGATTTAGAAATCAGAATCAATAATTATATCGAAAAGGCAAAAGAAGCTAAAGACCAAATCAGTTTTTCGTTTGCCATTGATCCAGAATTGAAAACCCAAAAATTGACCTCGGTTCAAGGAATGAATATTTACAGGACCATTCAAGAGGCGGTTAATAATTCCATAAAATATGCCAACGCAAGTATTATTTCCATTAATGCAAAAAAAATCGAAAACCGAATAAAAATCAGTATTCAGGACAACGGAATTGGTTTTGATTTGGTTACTGTCGAAAAAGGGAATGGTTTGAAAAACATGCAAAAGCGAATCGAAGAAATTGGAGGAGAGTTTCATCTTTCTTCCTCGAATGAAGGAACACTAATTGAAGTAATATTATAAACAATGAAAAAAAAATTACTGCTACTTCTCTTAATTACTACAACAGCTTTTTCTCAAAATGCTCAAGAAATTATTGATGGACTAAAGAAAGATTTGAAAAACAGCCCTGATGCAAAAAAAACGGCCACAATTTATTCGGATTTGACTTGGTATTATTCTACTGTTTCCATCGATTCAGCTTTGCACTATGGAAATAAAGCAGTTATAGCTTCAACAAAACTGGGAGATTCGACCTTAATAGCTCAAGTGTTTAGTGATGTTGGAGCGGTGTATTTTAGAAAAGGAGATTTTCAAAATTCAAAGGAAAATTACCTCAAAGCTTATAGAATCAGAAAAGCTAGAAATGATTATAGAGGTTTGGCTAAAATCAATAATAATTTGGCTAATATTTACGAAAAAAATGGTCAATATAAACAAGCAATGACTTCGTTTCTTGACGCTTTGCAATTTTTTGAAAGTATAAAAGACGAAAAGAACAGTCATATTACCAAAGGAAACATTGGACTCATACTTTTAAAATTAAAAAATTATCCAAAAGCTTTTACCTATATAAATGACGTTGTTGAATATCAGGAAGAAAACAATGCTACGGCAGAATTATGTGTTTCCTGTTTGAATTTAGGCAATGTGTATCTTCAAATGAATGATACTCTTAACGCATTAAAACAGTATAATAAAAGTTTGAAATATTGTAATAATGTTGGAAATAAAAAAGGAGTTTCTAGTGCTTATAACAATATTGCATCTATAAAAACAGAGCAAAAAAAATCTAAAGAAGCGCTGGTACTTTATGCAAAATCACAGCAAGTTAGAAAGCAATTAAACTCGGATATTGACAAAGCAAATTTCGACTTAAATGTTGCTGAAGAATTTATGCATCACAATAAATTGAACGAAGCAAAACAATTATTGTTGAACACCAAACATGTTTTTGAAAAAGAAAAATTATACGACAAATTACAAATAAATTATAAGTCGCTAATTCGGGTTTATGCCAAATTGAACCAATTGGACAGTGTTAGTATCTATGTAGATAAATTGTTAGTAATTAACAATCAATTACTTGAAAATTCAGTTGTAAAGCAAACTGCTGAACTCGAAACGAAATACCAAACCGAAAAGAAAGAAAAACTCTTACTCGAAAAAGAAGTCGAAGCCAAACAAAAAAACACACTCATACTTGGGATTTCGGTTTTAGCTTTTTTTATCGCTCTAATTGGTTACTTGATTTACCGCCAACAAAAACAAAAAAATATCCAACAAGCTCAAGAATACAAGCTCAAAAAGGCGATCATTAAAATTGAAAACCAAAACAAATTGCAAGAGCAGCGCTTGAATATATCCAGAGATTTGCACGATAATATTGGTGCTCAATTGACTTTCATAATATCATCGGTCGATAATATCAAGTATGCTTTTGACATTACCAACGAAAAACTAGACAACAAACTTTCTAATATTTCCAGTTTTGCCAAAGAAACCATTCTGGAACTTCGAGACACGATTTGGGCAATGAACAGCAACGAAATTACCTTCGAAGATTTAGAAATCAGAATCAATAATTATATCGAAAAGGCCAAAGAAGCCAAAGACCAAATCAGTTTTTCCTTTGCCATTGACCCAGAATTGAAAACCCAAAAATTGACCTCGGTTCAAGGAATGAATATTTATAGAACCATTCAGGAAGCGGTTAATAATTCCATAAAATATGCTAACGCCAGCATTATTGCCATCAACGCAAAAAAAATCGAAAACCGAATAAAAATCAGTGTTCAGGACAACGGAATTGGTTTTGATTTGGCTACTGTCGAAAAAGGGAATGGTTTGCAAAACATGCAAAAGAGAATCGAGGAAATAGGAGGAGAATTTGGTTTAGACTCTTCAAGCGAAGGAACTTCTATTACTGTTTTATTAAAAAAGAACTGATTATGATAAAAATAGCCATTGTTGATGATAATTCGTTTTTGATAAAAACGGTACAAGAAAAATTGTCTTTTTTTGAAGATTTCTCTTTGAAATTTACTGCTGTAAATGGTTTGGATTTAATTGAAAAATTAGAAAAAAACCACAATGTCGATTTGATTTTGATGGATATCGAAATGCCAAAAATGAACGGAATCGAAGCCACTTGTTTGGTCAAACAAAAATATCCGCAAATAAAAATCATTATGCTCACCGTTTTTGACAACGATGAAAATATTTTTAACGCCATCAAAGCTGGTGCCGATGGCTATTTGCTTAAAGAAGTCAACCCCAAAGATTTGAATCAAGGAATTATAGAAACGATGAACGGAGGAGCAACAATGACGCCTTCAATAGCTATGAAAACCCTGAAATTATTCAGAAACCCAATAGCTTTCGAAACCATTTCAGACAAAGAAGAATACAATTTAACTTCCCGAGAGATCGAAGTTTTAGAACAATTGAGCAAAGGATTAAAATACAATGCTATTGCTGAAAACCTGTTTCTCTCGGCTGGCACCATTCGCAAACATGTCGAAAATATTTATGCCAAACTCCAAGTGCATAATAAATTAGAAGCTATTCAAAAAGCTAAGAATAATAAGTTGATTTGAAAAATAAGCCGTTTTACTAATTGTGTCCGGAAATTTTATATTTCACTTTTGTTGAAAAATAAATGAAATGGAAATTTTAGTCTATTTAGGTTTGATTTTAGGGTTGTTATATTTAATTTTTAAATCTAGAAAGATTAGAAAAAAGTATAAAATAAAGTCAAAAAAAATCAAAGCTGAAATCAAAGCGCTAAAATTAAAAAGAGCTTTGATTGAAGAAAGGAGTGATGCAAATCATTTAATAACAATCGATTTTTATAAAATGCTAGAACAAGTTTCGGATTTGCATAAGTTGATTATTACTAAATATCTTAAATAAAATTTATTTATTTTTGATGTTATACGAATTTATCCTGTAAATTTTATGAATAAAAAAATACTTTTAATCTTGTTCGTTTTTTCTGCTTTTTTGAGTGGAGCTCAAAGTAACAAGGAGTTTTTAGAAAAAGCAATAGTTTCAAAAGATTCCTCTGATTTTTATTTTCAAAAAGCTAAAAATCAAATAAAAAGCAAAGACGACGAAGCGGCATTTTTTTATTATAAAAACGCTTTATGTACCGAATTAGAGATTCAAGATAGCGCTATTTATTATGGAAAAATAGCTTTAAAAAAATTTGAAAACTCAAAGAATTATAATTCTATTTTGAATCTTTATTATAGGATTGCCAATGTTTATAATAACAAAGGACAATACGAAAAATCGATAGATTATAATATTTCTGGATTGAAAATAGCCGAAAAAACGGGGCTTAAATATTGGGAAGGAACCTTCTGTGTGAATCTGTCTTATGATTACCACGATTTCGAAAATTATTCTAAAGGAATTGCATTTGGCAAAAGAGCTATACAAATTTTCACAACCTTAAAAAATGCTAAACCCAAAGACATTAGGTCGGCATTTAATGCAACTGCAATCAATTATGATGATTGGAATAAGCCTGAAATGGCTCTTTATTACCACAAGCAAAATCTAATTTATCTGAAAGGAAAAGACACCTTATTATTGAATCATACCTACAATAATATTGGGAATACTTTGTTAAAACAGAAAAAATTTGAAGAGGCCAAAAAGTGGATTTTACGATCGGTTGCGATTCTTGATTACAAAGTAAAACACAATGATATGGTATATATAGATTATAATTATGCGACCTGTTATACTAATTTAGCAACAATTGCATCCGAATTAAACCAGTATCAAGAGGCACAAAACTATTTTGATTTGGCTTTAAAATATTCCAAAAAATCACAGGTTGCCGAAAAAATTAGAGACTATTTTTATCAAAAGGCATTATTCAATAAAAAGTACAATAACCTTGAGGCTACCATCAAAGAGCAAGAAGATTATATTGCCTTTCGAGATTCGGTTTATACTTCTGAAAGGAATAAAACAGCGGCCGAATTAGAAGCAAAATACCAAACCGAGAAGAAAGAAAATCAGATACTACAACAACAAGCCGAATCCAGGAAAAAAAATATTTGGTTGCTTTTTGCAACAAGCATCTTGCTAATTGTAGGGATCTTGTTTAGAAATTTTAGAATTAAATCCAAATTACAAAAAGAACAATTGGAATTGGAAAACAAATTATTGGAAGAACAATCCAACTATAAAATGCAAGAACAACGCTTGGAAATTTCTAGAGAATTGCACGATAATGTGGGGTCGCAACTTACATTCATCATTTCCATTTTAGATAATTTGAAGAGTTCGCCAGTTCAATTTGAGCAAGCGATTGACAAAAAAATAGACACCTTGTCCAACTTTGCCGGTAAATCCATTGCCGAGTTGCGAGACACAATTTGGGTACTGAATTCCAAAAAATTGAGCTTGGCCGAATTGAAATCCCGAATGTTGAATTTCATCAAAGATGCAGGCGAATCAGTTGATGGTACTCAATTTCATTTTGATTTTGAAGTCAAGAATGATGTTCAATTGTCGTCAAAACAAGCTATTAATACTTACCGAATATTGCAGGAAATCGTCAATAATGCCATCAAACACGCCAATGCAACGGCTGTTTCTGTCGCAATTAACCAAAATCAAAAGCAATTGGAAATTCAAATTTCAGACAATGGAATTGGGTTTGATTACGAAGCAAAAAAGAAAAAATCATTTGGTTTGACCAATATTCAAAATAGAATTCAGGAAATAAAAGGGGATATGAAGGTGCAGTCCAGTAACAAAAACGGAACCATTTACACCATTAATATACAGTTGTAACGATGATAAAAATTCTAATAGTCGAAGATAATTTCTTTTTGCAAAAAGCATTGGAAGAAAAACTGTCTAATTTTTCAGATATCATCATAAAAGACATAGCCCAAAACGGAGAAGAAGCCTTGGCGATATTAGAAAAAAATCACGTGGTCGATTTGATTCTGATGGATATCGAAATGCCAAAAATGAATGGAATTAAAGCCACGGAAATTATTAAATCGAAATATCCACAAATCAAAATTGTGATCATTACCGTTTTTGATAATGACGAAACTATTTTTAATGCGATAAAAGCCGGTGCTGATGGATATTTACTCAAAGAAACCAAAGCCGAAAAAATATACGAAGCCATTGGCGAAACACTGTCGGGTGGTGCAGCAATGTCGCCATCCATTGCAATGAAAACCTTGAAGTTTTTAAAAAATCCTGTTGTTTTTGAAGACTTGGAAACACCAGAACAAATAGCACTTTCTGACCGCGAAATAGAAGTTTTGGAACAATTGAGCCAAGGATTGAAAAATCAAGCTATAGCCGATAATTTGTTTATTTCATTTTCGACTGTAAAAAAACATATCGAAAATATTTACAAAAAACTTCAGGCACACAATAGAATTGAATTGATTCAAAAAGCTAAACAAAACAAGTTGTTGTAAATATTAGCCGAACGGCTAATTGATTGCTTTTGTAGGAATCATAATCTTTGTATGGAACCAAAAATCAAAGATTATGAAAAAAATTACCCTATTCATTTTATTGTTTTCAGCGATAGTAAATGCTCAAAATCCGCTTGTAGTCAAAGACGTAACATCATCATTAAAACCCACGGGTAATTCTGACAAAGCAGATTTGAATTATGCCAAATGGAACGGTAAACTATTTTACGCTGGTAGTGGCAGTACTATGCTTTGCGTTACCGATGGAACAACCGCTGGAACAATTGGACTTTCTGCTTTAGGAGGAACTACTAATATTTCAGCAATAATTCCCGCTCAAGATTTTGTGTATGTAATTACCAGCGATATCACTTTTTCGCCCTCAACAGCCTCAACAGACAAAATCTGGAAAACTGATGGAACGGTAGCGGGAACATCTTTGGTTTATGCTTTTGAAACAGCTACAGGATTAACCAATGTGGGAGTTTATTACAGCGTTCCAGCACACAGAAAAAACTATTCTGTCGATGGAAACAAACTTTATTTTTCGGCTTTTGATGCAACCAACGGGAAAGAACTTTGGAAAACCGACGGAACTGCCGCTGGAACCATATTGGTTAAAGATATAAAACCCGGAACAGGAAGTAGCCAATCATCGGGCTTTTGTAAAATTCCAAGTACTACTTTATTTATTGCTCAAAGTGTAGGTCTAGAAAGCAAATTGTGGAAAACCGATGGAACTACTTCGGGTACCGAACAAATTCCTGTGGCAGAACCGTTTTATATCGTCAATCAAGATATGGCAAGATTGGGGAATAAAGTTATTTTCTTTGCCCACAACACGGTCGATGGCTATGAACCTTATGTGAGTGACGGTACGGCAGCAGGAACTTTTATGCTGAAAAATATCAATCCAACGGGTAACTCATTAACAACACAAGCTATGGGTTTACACCTAAAAATGACCGACAGGTATTGCTTTTTTATTGCCAATAATGGAACTACAAACGCTTTGTGGAGAACCGATGGAACAGTGGACGGTACAATCGAAGTGATTCCTAATGTTACCAACGGCATTAGTGATGCGGGCTATTCTACAACTGATGCCGAAAACTTATGGTTTGTAAATTACAATGGCACAAATGCGGTTCAGCAATTGTATAAATCCAATGGAACGGTTGCAGGAAGTTCTCAAGTTTATTCAACATTAAATTTTGCTCAAAACCTGACTACCTATAAAGGCGCTTTGTGGTTTAGAGCCGCCAATAGCGGAACACCAGCTAATGCCGAAGTGTGGAGAAGTGATGGATTATCAGTAAACACTGCATTAGCTTTAGATATAGAACCTACCATTGTTTCTGGCATTCCTATGAGTAGTAATCCCAATGCGTTTTTTGAATTAAATGATAAATTGTACTTTTTTGGAAAAGGCAATAACAACAATTCGCATTATTTGTATCAATACACTGGTGATTTTACTTTTAACGGAAGTATAAGTAACGATTGGAACAATAAGAGCAATTGGAATAGTTTGTTGAAACCTGGTATGACAGATGTGGTAACAATTCCAGCCGGACAAAATATTGAAGTAACCGCAAACGCTTATGCTAAAAATGTGGTCATCAATGGCAATCTAAATTTAGTTTCCGGAAATTTAGACTTCTCTGGGATGATAACATTAGCCAATTCGGCAAAAATTACTTTGAACAACAATATGCTAAACCTAAAAGGGGCAGTATCGTCATTGACAGGAACAAATACCAGTTATGTGATAACCAATGGAACAGGAACCATAAACGTTGAAAATCTGGATGCGACTAGAGGAACGATTTCTTTGCCTATTGGAACCGCTACAAATTACAATCCCGTTTCACTTTCCAATTCAGGAACTAGCGACACATTTTCTGCCCGAGTTTCTGATGGGATTTCAGGTGCAACAAACGGAGCCGTCAATGCTACTTGGGATATAGCTGAAGCGGTTGTTGGCGGAAGCAATGTCAATTTGAGTTTGGGCTGGAATCAAGCTCAAGAAAACGGCACTTTTGACAGAAATGCTGCAAAAATCGGGCATTTTACAGCAGGAAACTGGATGCAGGAAACTTCTGGAACCGTTTTGGGAAGCAATCCTTACACGCTTTCGGGAACAGGAATTAGCAGTTTTTCGCCCTTTTCGGTAATGAATTTCTCGGCTCTTTCCACATCGGAATTTGGTATTGGCAAAGTGGCCGTTTGTCCAAATCCTTCTAATGGCGATTTTAGTATTGAAATCACGAACGAAATGATGGGCTCAAAAGCGAATGTGTATTCTATTCTTGGTCAAAAAATAAAAACCTTTGTTCTGAATTCTAACAAAACAAACAGCAATTTAACCTCGGGAATTTATATCATCGAAATTGAAAATAACGGTAAAAAAACCATCAAAAAAATAATCGTAAATTAAGAAGATATGAAAAAGAAACTTGTTTTTAGTGCAATCTTATTTTGCGTGATAACCACATCTCAAGGCCAGTTTTTAAAAAAAATCACTGGCAAAAAAGAAACTGACACCACCAAAGTGGAAAAGAAAGTAGGAGGTGGTCTTTTTCAGAATATTGTGGCAAAAGTGGCAAAAGTTGCTGGAAATGCGGCTGGAGGAATGGCCGGAATGGTCAGTACAGTTGATAATTTAGAAAATGTCGATATTTTAGCTTCGATAGGAACCAATATTTATTCTAAAAAATTGGGTTTGGTTGTCAATGATTTTTTAGGAGACGATTGGATTGATAATGGCGATTTTACGATGATAATGTTGTCGTCAAAGAATAGTTTTCAGCTCAATAAATATGCGGGAAGCATAAAAGTCAACAACAAAGAGTTGAAGCACTCTTCCTACGGAGTTCATACCGTTTGTGAGAATCCAAATTCAGGAAATAAAAAAATCTCTTTTGAGAAAAATGGTATTGTAGAAGGTTCTTTTGAAGTTCCAGCACTCAAAAACAATATAAAATTATTGACAATAAACGGGCAAAAAGACAATGTAAATATCGATTTGACTAAAGATGTTGTCTTGGAATTTTCAAACTATTCGACTACAAAAGAATCGCTTTTGCGCATAGATATTATTGCTTCGGTCATAGGAATTCGATCCTTGTATTTGGTAACTTATGTCAAACCTGCAGCAAAAGTGGTCATCCCTTTTCAAGCTTTCAGAAATATTGAAACAATGAGCAAAGGACTTGGGTTTTCTAATTGTTACCTTTCGGTAAGCGATCAATTGGCAGTGAAAACCATAAATAATACTGGATTTTTTAAGTCTCCAATCGATGCTCTTACGGGGTCGAATGATGGGATGTGGATCAATGTAACCCAAAAACCAGAGCAGTTTTATGGAATATCCATCGAAAACAAAACCAAAACAACAGAAGTGACGGCCCAAAAGAAAAATGCAGCCTACAGTATGCCTTTGAGCAAAGCCCAAAAAATTGCTGTCGCATCGCTTAGTATTGAAGGAACCACCTATTCCGAATCGTCAAAAGTCAATGCTTTCCAGCAAACAGAAACCACAAAAACGATCGAATTTCCCCAAATTCCCGATGCTTGGCAAGAGGCCACATTGGTAGAAATGCACAAAAATATTACTGCAACCACCGGTCAAATCCTCGGAGGAACAATCTTGCCTGTTGAAATTGTTACACAAGCCCCATCTTATAATGAAGTCCAAAACTTTTTTAGAGAAGAAACGAATACGAGTTCAAATTTCTTGAGAGCATACAAAGGTTTGAATCCTATTAAGCCATTAAGCACATCCAGTTTAAAAATGTATGGCGAAAATGCACTTTTATCAGAAACAAAATCGGATGCTTTGTTGAAAATAAAAATGGTTTTAGAATTGTCTTGGGACAGCAAGCCTTTGATGACACCATTCCTGTATGTTACAATGGATGGCGCTTCAAACGGAGCATTCCGATCGGCATCAGGCAACACAAATTATTTTACAATAAAAATAAAAGGGGAGCCTTATGAAATCAAAAAAGGGAAAGTCATAACTCCAGACGAATACGTAAAAATAACCCAAGTAGCTCTTTTGAATCAAATTTATAAAGAAACTTTAAGCAGTTTGAAACAAAAAGAGTTAGAGAAAGGAGATTATGAAGTAATCTGGAATCTTCAAAAATAATTAGCTAAGCCGTTTTTTATCAAACGGCTTTTTTATTACTTTTATAAAAAAAAATATAAATGCAAAGAAGAATCTTAATAGGTGCGGGAATTATTGTGGCAATCATTTTGCTTTTCAAATTCTGTGATTTCAAAAAAGAAGATGATTCCACCGTAGATTACAATACCAATCTCATTCAACAGCAAATTGTTAACGTAGGAAAGCTGGTCGTTACCGAAGGGCATTTTGCCGAAGTGATTACGTATAAAGACCAAGATAAATACCTGATGGATATGGTTTCTTTCGAAAAGAAAGCCATAGTCATTGTCAATGCCGATGTGACTGTTGCTTATGATTTGCATCAAATGAAATACGATATCGACGAAAAAAATAAAACCATTACCATCAAAAATATTCCAAAAGAAGAAATCAAAATCAGTCCGGACATTAAATATTATGATGTGCAACAAAGCCAAATGAATCCTTTTACGGGCGATGATTATAACAAAATAAACAAAATAGTTCGAGCCAATTTGGCAAAGAAAATTGAAAAATCATCTTTGAAAACCAACGCCCAAAACCGATTGATTTCTGAACTTTCGAAAATGCTAATTCTTACCAATACAATGGGTTGGAAATTGCAATACGAAGGAAAAGTGATCGAAAAAGAAGCTGATTTTAATCAAAAAATTAAGGGTTAATTTAAATCTTCAAACAAATCATCGTTTACTAGATTAGGTAGCGTAACTTTCAGTAAAGGTTGTGTTTCCATGGCTCTTTTTATGGCAAAAATTGCTCCTTCATTTCTTGCCCAACTTCTTCTGGAAATTCCGTTGTTGACATCCCAAAAAAGCATAGATTCAATGCGCTTTGAAGCTTCTCTTGAGCCATCAAGAACCATCCCGAATCCGCCATTTATGACTTCGCCCCAGCCAACGCCCCCTCCATTATGGATAGAAACCCAAGTAGCACCTCGAAAACTATCACCAATCACGTTCTGAATCGCCATATCGGCAGTAAAACGAGAACCATCATAAATATTTGAAGTTTCTCTATAAGGAGAATCTGTGCCCGAAACATCGTGATGATCACGTCCTAAAACGACAGTTCCAATTTCGCCTTTGGCAATAGCTTGGTTAAAAGCTTCGGCAATTTTCATTCTACCTTCGGCATCAGCATATAAAATTCGGGCTTGCGAACCTACCACCAATTTATTTTCTTGAGCCCCTTTAATCCACTGAATATTATCGGCCATTTGCTGTTGAATTCCAGCAGGAGAATGTTGCATCATTTCTTCTAAAACTTCGCAAGCAATTCTGTCTGTCTTTTCTAAATCTTCTGGCTTTCCTGAGGCACAGACCCATCGAAACGGACCAAAACCATAGTCAAAACACATCGGTCCCATTATGTCCTGCACATAACTCGGATATTTGAAATCGATTCCATTTTCGGCCATAATAGCTGCTCCTGCTCGAGAAGCTTCTAATAGAAAAGCATTTCCATAATCAAAAAAATAAGTTCCTTTTGCCGTATGTTTATTAATGGCATTAGTATGTCGCCGCAAACTTTCTTGTACTTTTTCTTTGAATAAATCAGGATTATTGGCCATCATTTCATTGGATTCTTCAAATGAAATTCCCACGGGATAATACCCTCCTGCCCAAGGATTGTGCAACGAAGTTTGATCGGAACCCAAATCGATAAAAATATTTTCTTGGTCAAATTTTTCCCAAACTTCGACCACATTTCCTAAATAGGCGATGGAAACAATTTCTTTATTGGCTTTGGCCAAATTGACTCTTTTTACCAATTCATCAAGATTTTCAATAATTTCGTTAATCCAACCTTGACTGTGTCGAATGT
>ENA-UOWE01001415-UOWE01001415.1-activated-sludge-metagenome-genome-assembly--contig:-NODE-1415-length-29589-cov-31.469764_pt1 | contig 29589 bp, 32 predicted proteins | sample MGYA00249841_ERZ761562 | MGnify/ENA primary metagenome ERZ761562 (study PRJEB28883, sample SAMN05720200) | activated sludge metagenome | isolation source: Anaerobic digester | place: Japan...
AGCAGGGGCAGGTACCTGTCCAGCTCCCACTGGGTGACATTGGTCCGGTAGGCATCCCACTCTGCCTTCTTATTTGCGATGAAGGCCTTGAAGGTGTGCTCGCCCAGGGCCTCGCGGATGAGCTTGCTTCCTTCTGCCAGCTCTATGGCATCATTGAGGCTGCCCGGCAGAGAGGTGATTCCCGCCTTCTTCCTTTCCTCATCGCTCATATGATAGATGTCTTCCTCCTGTGGTGCCGGCAGATCGTACTTGTTGGCGATGCCCGCCAGGCCAGCTGCCAGCATGACCGAGAAGGCCAGGTAGGGATTGGCGGCGGGATCGGGGCTTCTGAACTCCACCCTGGTGGCAGCCTCCTTTCCGGGCTTGTACATGGGAACTCTGACCAGAGCGGATCTGTTTCTTCTCGCCCAGCAGATATAGACCGGTGCCTCATAGCCGGGGACCAGGCGCTTGTAGGAGTTGACCCACTGGTTGGTGACGGCTGTGATCTCCGGGGCATGCTTGAGCAGCCCGGCGATGTAGCACTTGCCCTCGTCGGAGAGATGGTAGGCGTCTCCGGCATCGAACATGACATTTCTCTTGCCGGCGAAGAGGGACTGATGCACATGCATACCGCTGCCGTTCTGGCCGAATATTGGTTTGGGCATGAAGCTGGCGTGGTAGCCGTACCTTCTGGCGATCTCCTTGACTGTGACTTTGTAGGTCATGACCGTATCGGCCATGGACAGTGCATCTTTGTAGCGCAGATCGATCTCATGCTGGGATGGAGCAACCTCATGGTGGCTGTATTCTACATCTATGCCCATGGAGTCCAGAGCCAGGATGGTGTCCCGCCGCAGATCAGAGGCATTGTCCGCCGTGGTCAGGTCGAAGTATCCTCCGCTGTCCAGTATCTCCGTGCTGTGCTCGGTTTTGAAATAGAAGAACTCCAGCTCAGGGCCGACCAGGAAGCTGTAGCCTTTATCCTTGAGCCGGGCCAGGTTTCTCTTCAGGACGTATCTGGGATCTCCTTCGTAGGGGCTGCCGTCGGGATTCTGGATGTCGCAGAACATCCTGGCTACAGAGTTTTCCTGCTGCCTCCAGGGAATGAGCTGGAAGGTGGTGGGATCGGGCTTGGCCACCATATCCGATTCGTGGATGCGGGCAAAGCCCTGGATGGAGGAGCCGTCGAAGCCCATGCCCTCGGAGAATGCTCCCTCCAGCTCGGAGGGATTGATGGCGAAGCTCTTGGGAACACCCAGGATATCAGTAAACCAAATTCGGACAAATCTAACATTGTATTTGTCTATTGCCTCAAAGACCTCATCTTTTGTCTTTATATCTAGGGCCATTTTAATTTAGCCTCCTTAAAGCACAAAGTCTCCGGTCCGGATTTATATGTATTTGAGATCCATTCCTAATAGTTATGAGAATTTATGATCGCCAAATTGATCCTCACAGGAATGGGCCGGGACAGCCATGCTGTAAAGAGGCGGAAAAACTGGTGAAGGAGAAAAAATTTTAGGAAAATGGGTGCAGCGGAAATCTCAGCTCGTGCTATTAAACTGCATCATCCTTTCGGGCTGCAGATCCGATCCCCCTTTCGCCATCTCCAGGTTCTTCTGGAACTGCCAGTTGGAGGGCTCAATTGCCGCAGCTCTCTCAAAGCAGCTTACGGCCTCGTTCCTGGAGCCAAGCTCCATCAGAGCCAGCCCTTTCTCATTCCAGGCATCGGCATTGTTGACATTGAGCTCCAGTGCCCGGCTCAGGGATGATACCGACTCATTGAATCTCTTCATATCTTTATAGACCAGACCCTGTCGATACCAGGCCACATCCAGAGAAGGATTCAGTGCTGTGGCCTGGCCATAGGACTGCAAAGCCTCATCATAGCTTTCTCCAGCCTCCAGTATGATACCCATATTGAAATGGTAATTGGCATTGCCGGGATTGATCTCTATGGCTCTCTTAATAGAATCCAGCGCATCCTCATGCTGGCTCAATCCTCCAGAGAGGAGCAGAGCCCGATCGTTGTAGGCCTGAGCATTACCCGGATCTATGCGAGTTATCTGATCAAAGCTGTCCACCGCCTCAAGATATCGCTTCATATCCTTGAGCAGGTTGGCCTTGAAGCTCCAGGCCCAGGCGTCATCCGGATTTAAAGCCAAATATTCATCAATGTCGTCCAGGGCCAGGTTGCTTGACCCGTTCTGATAATCGCTTAGCGCCTGAGCCTGCCAGTTGCTGGCCTCCTGACCGGATGCATAGGGCATTGCAGCCAGGCAGAATACCAGGAGGAGGAATGATATAGACTTCATGCATTCTAATGTATTGCATGAAGTGGATATAGATTTCGCTCGAGGTCCGAAGGATTGAATATTCCGATTACCGATTCTCAAATTAAATATTAGAAAATTAAAATAATTCCGAAGATCGTCTAGACGATCCTCGCCGCCTCTTCTGCGGTATAGCCCAAATGAACCACGGAGCAAAGCTTTTTGACCAAGAGGGTGGGATTTTCCGCCTGGAAGATATTCCTGCCGAAGGCAACGCCGCCCCCTCCCACTGCTATGGCATCATAGACCATCTGAAGCAGGTCCATCTCTGTGTCCACCTTTGGGCCTCCGGCGATCACTACCGGCACGCTGCATCCCTTAACCACTTCGTGGAAGGTATCCGGTGATCCTGTGTAGTTGGTCTTGATGATATCCGCTCCCAGCTCTGAGCCTATTCGGGCGGCCAGCTTGACATACTCCACGCCGTGCTCGCTTTTAACCTTCGAGCCGCGGGGATACATCATGGCTATGAGCGGCATCCCCCACAGATCGCAGGTGCGGGCCACTCTGCCCAGGTCATGCAGCATCTCCGCCTCATCCTCGGCGCCCACGTTGACATGAATGCTCACCGCATCCGCGCCCACTCTTATAGCATCCTCCACCTCGGTTACCAGAACCTTGTGGTTGGGATCGGGGCCGAGGGAGCTTGATGCCGAGAGATGAATTATCAGTCCGATATCACGGCCGTAGCCCCGATGGCCGTGCAGGGGCAGCCCCATATGTCCTAAAACTGCATTGGCTCCTCCCTCTGCCACCTTGTCCACAGTGGAGGGTAGGTCGGTGATGCCGGCGATGGGGCCCACGGATATGCCGTGATCCATGGGTACAATGACCGTCCTGTGTGTCCTGCGATCCAGAATGCGTTCCAGTCGGATCGCCTTTCCGATTTTGCTCATGGCAGCAGCCTTGTCAGGATGCAAATTAAAGATAATGGTTGAAATAGAGAATTTCAGCTGTCTCTGCCCCATTTCCAACTACATTATACCTTAGGTTATCTCTACCCTATTGCCCTGCATCTTTGGTGAAGTCTCTCGACCCAAGCCTCGATCGAGGTAAAGCAATGTGGCCAGGGTATAGAAATAAGGCAGAGATACAAGCCCGAGCAGGGGGCCGATGACGGGTACAGAGTGGAGCACTGCGCTGATGGCCAGGGAGGCCAGCACCACTATCACGCAGTCGGAGAGATTTGCCTCCACAAATCTATAGCTGGCTTTCAGAGCCTCCAAGCCGGAGCTTCCATCGATCATGACCACCTGGATTATGAAGTAAAAGGTGAAACTGAGAATCAATCCCGGTATGAAGAAGAGGGCATATCCGAGTGCAATCATTATTCCCGCCAGTATGGAGGTTAGGACCAGAGGCTCCAGATTGTTCATGGTGCTCGTCCAGGCAGAAGATAGGTCCGCTGGATCACCCATAGACGCCTGGCGGATCATCTCTATGCTCGCACCCTCTGCCAGAAAGATTAGAACCGCCATCAATACCGCAAACAGCAATAGAGAGGCCAAAAAGGAGAGCGCCAGAAAGCCGCCGTCGGCAAATATGGCCATCAGCCCCAGGTAGCCGGCAAAGATCAACATTCCCAGGACCAATGCAGATACGGGAACGAGGGAGGGAACGATCAGGATGGGATTGTGGCGATAGATCTCCAGGGCTTCTGAAAAGATCTCACCCAGATCCCGGTTTCCGGCTTTATTCTCTCTTCCCGCTACCGGCTCTATGGTGAGAATGCCAGATCCAGAGTCAGATTGAGAGATGGCGTTTTTGTCCGGTTGAGCTTTCTCTGTGTCTTCAGATTTCACTGAATTTCCCCTGCATACTACTTCTGCTTAAGATCTATTTCAAATTTTGCAGAACATGAAGAGATTAGTTGCGCCGCATTGCGGCAGTGAATGTCTTTCCCCGGCAAAAAGCAGAGCTGTCGTTGGTCAATTAAGGAAGCTATTAAATATCTTCAGATGACAGATAACTCATGGGGATCAGATGAAGAGATTTGCTTTAATAGCGGCCATAATTCTTGCCGGCTGCCTTCCCATTCTGGGGGCAGGAATGGATCTCATCCTGCCTGTTGAAGGTGTAGGAACGGTATCTGTACCCGCGGATGCTACCACCATAATCGTATCTGCGTCCAGCAGCACCGGAAATATGAGCCTGGACCAGGAGGCGGTCCGGACAACTATGGAAAGAGCAATTGAGGCTCTGAAGGCGGCAGGGGTCAAAGATGATGAGATCACCAGGGAGGATTCAGCCGCTCTCTCCAGCGCTTCGTCGCGAAGCACTATCTGTCATACCGTAAACAATATTACAATATGCGATAACAGCAGCCTGCAGGCCACGGCACTGGATCAATCGGCTATGATAAAGCTCAACAGCACAGAAAAGGCCAGGATCGATGAGCTGTTGGATGCAGCGGAATCCGCCGGGGCAAGGGCTTATGTGGCAGGCTATGGACTGTTTAATTCCTCTGCGGCTGAATCCCAGGCCAAGGCGAAGGCTGTGGCCAATGCCAGGGCCAATGCGGAGGAGATTGCTTCCTCTGAGGGACTGCGTCTGGGCCAGGTTCTGGATATCTCCGATTATGGGTATCCTGAAGAGGTCTATGGCGGCTTGTTCGGATCGGCCAGCAAAGACCTGGTGGAAGTTACATCCTATGTCGTGGTGACTTACGAGATGGAGATGTAGTCCGCAGGGGATATCCATTTTTTCCTGATCCTGGGGATCAGCCAAAGGCCAGGGGAATAATCTTTAAGGCATTTCGGAGTGCTTGCTCTGTTGGGGATTGCTATGAAATTAGATGGAACTTTAATTCTGGGGATTGTACTCATTGTCTTAACCGCCTCTCCTAGTCTGTGCCAGGATGACAATATCTCCAAGATAATCGTGCAGGGTGAGGGCAGGGCAACTGCCCCAGCGGACAGGATTACTGTGGTGCTCGGCGTTGAGGTCGGCAATCCCAGCGCCGCCAAGGCCGCCTCTGAGAATGCCCGGCTGATGAATGAGACCATTGCCGCATTGCTCTCTGCGGGTGTGGCGGAGAGCGAGATTCAGACCAGCAGCTACAGTTTGAGCACTTCTCAAGCAGAAGAGCCTTTCCGCTCAGAGACCGCTGCGGATGCTCCTGAATTCATAGCTACAAATATGGTCAGATTCAATCTGAACCTTACCCGGGATGTGGGATGAGTGCTGGATGCTGCTTTATCATCCGGATCAAATCGCATTCAAGAGATCTCCTTTATCTCATTGACCCTCGTCCGCAGAGAGATCTGGCCTTGACCCGGGCCATTGAGAACGCCGGACGGAAGGCGGAGACGGCTGCCAGAGCCGCAGGAGTGAGCCTGGGCAGAATCCTTGAGATCTCCGAAGGCTATGGATATATAGCTGCCCAATCCAGGAGCATGGCCTTTGACCCTGCTACATCCATCAGGGCCGGAGACATGGAGGTGACAGCCAGCGTGACTATCACCTATGAGATTTCCTAGAAAGTCCTCCTTGAATCTTTTTTAAATGGCCGGATCAGATATACATGGGCTCCGGAGGTCCGGAGACCCGGTTGGTCTGGCCTTCTCCAAAAACCTCCTGGAACTTCCAGACCACATATAGCTCGCATTTGAAGTTCTCACGGATTACCTCCATCAGCTTGTTCTTGCTCAGAGCATCATAGTAGATCTCCCGCACGAACCTTATGCTGCGCATATCGCCTCCGCCAGGCTCCATCTCAAAGCTGGATTCCCGGAAGAGCAGATCATAGCGCATATTCCATATCAGCCTCTCTCTTTCCTTAGGAGGCATGGACAGCAGTGCCTGATGGTGCTGGTCGGCCAGCTTTATCCGGCTGAAGACCACAACCATATCTTCATGGCCCTTGGGCTGAATCACAGAAAGATGACGTCCGGATTTGGCAGGATACTCAGCAGCTATCTGAAAGTAGAGGTTCTCTTCCACTATCTGCTCTTTGAACAGCCCTTCTTCGGTGAGCCAGGCTACGATCTTGTCCCGGGTCTCTTCTATCTCCTTGCTTGACATTTTTATCCTCACCACATTCCAGCTCTGGATATGACTCCTCCGGTTTAATATTATGCTCTTGATGGAGAGACGAATCTCTGAATCTTAGGTCATAGGACTGCTTGATGGAGGATGCCGGCTGCAATAGACAATAAAAAAGCAGTCGATTCAAGATGTAGGGAAAAGAACAGAGAGCGCAGTAAAAGGAGAGGGAAATAGAGAACGCCGCAAAAATGGCTTAGAGCAGAGAACTCAGGAGAATTGGCTGTGAGGTTTTGGCAGGCCAAGCACCGATCCACGATGCCCCTTTGGGGAACCACCCACTGAAGTGAGGGTCTTGAGCCTGCCTCTCGCCATCACACAAGCAACGACGAGACAGCACTGGAATTCAAGCACAGCGCCCGTCTTACGGGGACATGTCATCGGTGATGAGATGCCTGCTCTCGTCTCGCCTGCACACAAGCTATTCCTGCCGCACTCACTTAAGAACTGTATGAGGTGTATCAATCTCTTTCCGAAGACTTCGCATGGTGCAAAGCGCTCCTCATTAACTACATAGTTATCTATAGGAGCTTAATCGGCTACAGCTTTATCTTGCGGCATATATCCTGATGTCTTTGATCGTATAAATATTCTTCGAAACAGGTTTATTATAAAAATACTTTTAATAGATAGGGTGTGGCTGATAGCAGTTTGATTTGCGCCCTCTTTGAGGCTGGAGCTATTGCTGGCGGCCTTTTTATCCATCATTTTCTTCCTTGATTTAGGCGGGATTGCAGCGGTGCAAGTGAGAGTCGCGAATTCTCTGGTCAAAATTTAACCGCTGTGGCTCAGAAATTGGACTATTTTTAAATTTTATACGAAAGCAGAGCTTTTAAAAATTTAAAATATATTTATTATGATTATTATTAAGATTACTTATTATATGTCTATTCTTTTGAAAAAATTTATATATCAAATGCCGATCTATTCTAAAATACTACTATTAATCAGAGAACTGTCAGAAGGAGATATGAAAATGAACAAGCAATTGCTTTCCGGAGCTTTTGTCGCCCTTGCCCTTCTAATTTTAAGCGGAAGCCTGGTGCAGGGAGCAGAGGCTATAGGTGTCGCCATAACGAGCGTCAATTTTGCCGCCCCATCCCCGGAAAAAGAGAATCTGGAAGGGGAATGGGTGGAGATCACCAATAAGGACACAGCGCCCCAGAGCCTGACCGGCTGGACCCTGGAGGACGAGGGCAACCATACCTACACCTTCCCTGAGTTCAGCCTCAATGCCGGGGCATCGGTCAAGGTCCATACCGGAGAGGGATCCGACACCTCTCGGGATCTCTACTGGGACCGCAGCACATCAGTATGGAACAATGGCGGCGATGTGGCCACATTGAAGGATGCCTCAGGAAACCTGGTTTCTTCCTATGCCGGAGGAGCTGAAGAGGCTTAATTTGATCTCTTTTTGCAGAAAACGCTTCTATCCTTTCATCTTTCTTTTTTTGATCCGGCCTCTCGCAGAGCGCAAGGCAGAAATTCCCGCTGTGCATGGGAAAAAATGGTGTATTTGCATGAATCTGGAAGAGATGTCCGGCGTATTGAAGGCCTCCCTGGGCCTTAGCGAAAATGTGGTGGGAGTAAAGCTGTTTAATAGCGAATCCGATATCCCCAAAGATATTGGGCTGATGGAAAAGCCCATCAATTACTGCTCCATGGTCCAGAGAGCAAGAAAGGAGGGAAAGAGCTTCTTGGCCCGACCGGACCATCACGCCTGCAAAGGAGGAGCCTCGGGATTGGGGCTGGTGGCCTGTCCGGAGAACATAGCCTCTGGCGCTCTTTACTTCAATAAGCTGCATAAGTGCGAGACCCCGGATGTGGGCGTTAGCATCGCCACAAACATGCCCCGTATCCTTCCCGGCAGAACCATAGCCACATATGTGGCACCCCTGGACAAGATGGTCATGAATCCAGATGTGGTTATATTTGTGGGCAAGCCCCTCGCTGCCCGCAGGATTGTGCAGGCGGTGATGTACAAGAAGGGAGGGCGAGCCAGCTTCAGCACGGCGGGAATCCAGTCATTTTGCGTGGATGCCACCACCTCCCCTTACTTGAAAGGAGAGGTCAACGTCTCAATGGGATGCGATGGCGGCGCCAGAAACTCCGGCCTGGAGGATGACTTTGTGGTGGTGGGAATTCCCTTTTCCATGATGGAGGATATCTGCACCGTCCTCAAGAACAATTATGAGGGCTGGGACAATTTCATGAGAGGATGAAGGCTGGATCGGATCCGCTTAGCCTCTCCTCTCTGCCCTACCCGTTCTGCCCTATGCTTTCCGCATTGCAGGAGGAATCAGGGCAGAATAAGATCTTTTTTCCTGCACCTTATACGCTCAATCTCTTGAGGGCAGCCATGCTTCCTAGGGAGAAGAGCAGAAGAAAGCCGGCCATGGCCAGAAGAGATGCCCAGGGAAAGCTGTCTCCCAGAGCGGCGGCCCGCAGGCAGATGCTGCAGTGGGTCAGTGGAAGGAGATACAAGGCCGTTTTAAGGGCTATTGGAACCTGGCTCAAGGAGAAGAACGTCCCTCCCAGAAAGGTCATGGGAAGCAGTATCAAGCTGCTGAATGTGGCCATATCCTCATGGGTGCCGGCCAACAGAGCAGCGAAAACTCCCAAGAAGGAAAATAATAAGCAGGTGAAGATAAGGCTGAGGGCAAATAGCAGGCTGATATCGAGCCTCGGAGCAATGAGCATTGCTACCAGAAGAAAGGCAATTGAGCTGACCAGACCCCTATAAACTCCAATCATGGCCTTTCCTGTGAGCAATGAGATGGGGCTGATGGGAGCCATCAGGCATTCATCAAAGCTCTTGAAGAACAGCCGATCTGTATTCAGCCTGGTTCCGGCTCCATTAAAGCTGGTGGTCATGGCGGTGAGAGCGATTATGCCAGGGACAACGAACTCCAGGTAGCTGGTTCCATTGACGCTGATGCCGCGACCAAGCCCATACCCAAAGGCCATGAGATAGAGCAGGGGGCTCAAGAGGGTGGTCAGAAGATACTTGGCAAAGCGACGCCGGAGCATCATCATATCCGACCACACTATGGTGTAGGCATCCATTACTCCTCCGCAACCCTTCGTCCGGTCAGTTCGATGAATACATCCTCCAGGCTCGACTGGCGGATAACCACCCCATCAGCAGCAGCTTTAGTCTCCAGGACGAATCTGGAGGCAGCCTCTCTGTCCGGAAAATAGCGGTAACTGGTGCGGCCCTCCTGCTTGCTCTCCACTGCAATGGTACCCAGGCGGCGGCGCAGCTCTTCCGGAGATCCAATGGCCATGGATCTGCCTTGATGGATTATCCCGGCACGATGGCATAGTGCCTCTGCCTCGTCTATGTAGTGGGTGGTCAAGAAGACAGTAGAGCCTTCCGAATTCATGCCCCGGATCAGATCCCAAACTCTTCTTCTGCTCTGGGCATCCAGGCCCACTGTCGGCTCATCCAGGAAGAGGAGCTTAGGCCTGTGAATAAGGGCGCGGGCGATCATTGTCCTCCTTTTCATGCCTCCTGAGATCTTATCTATGAGCTGATCGGCCTGCTCGGACATATCAACGAAATCCAATAGCTCATCGATTCGCCTGCATCTTTCTGATTTTGATAGATGGTGCAGACGGGCATGAAAATCCAGGTTCTCTTTCACCGTCAGCTCCCGGTTGAGGCTGAGATGCTGCTGTACCACTCCGAAAAGGGACTTGACCCTGTAAGGCTCTTTGACCACATCAAAGCCGTTGATCATGGCACGGCCTGCAGTCGGCTTGGTCAGGGTGGTCAAGATGCGAATGGCGGTGCTCTTGCCTGCTCCGTTGGGCCCTAAAAAGCCGAATACTTCGCCCTCTTGTACCTGCAGGCTCAGTCCGTCGATTACCCTCTTGCCGGAATATTCTTTGGTCAGGGCTATTATTTCAACAGCGCTATTCATATAACGGATAAGATCATTGGCTGGCCTCTGCGGTTGATGCCCGGCCCTCGCCTTTGGCTTGGCTCAGGCTTCTCTTCTGACATCTCTCGCATATGCCTTTCAAGTCCAGGCTGGAGCCGACTATGGTGAAATTGGCCTCGCCGGAAATCTTGGCTATCAATTCCGGCATGATCGGATCCATCCAATCTCTTATGTTGCCGCATTTCAGACAGAGAAGATGGGCATGGGGCTCTATGTTGGGATCATATCTGGTCTTGCTTTTGGGCATATTCAATTCCTGGATCAAGCCGGAATCTCTCAAGATCTTAATCGTGGTATAGATAGTGGCCAGGCTGACCGTGGGATGCTCCTTCTTTACCTCTTGATAGGCCCTCTGGGCTGTGGGATGCTGGTGGCTGTTCAGTATATATTTGCTGATGGCTATTCTCTGGGGAGTGGCTCGATAGCCACTATTGCGGAAGGTCTTGATTATCGAAGATTCCAGGTTCTCTGAACTGATCATAGCGTTTCTTATCTAATAATTACTCTTAAATAAACCTATGCAATGTATGAATAAAATGAAAGAATGCTTAGAGAGGTCTTCTTGATTCCTGTCGGGAGCGCCTGGATTCAGATGCAAGGAAATCGGTTCCTTGCATCTTGATATTTAAATGGAGAAGACCGATCCTCATGCAGTTGCCAGCGGAAGAGTCGAGCCAAATCATCCTGATGATGAATTCTGGAAAAAATGCAGCCGAGGATCAGATTCAAATCATGGTCCCGCCAATAATGGGATCAAGCTGCAAGTCTGCAGGGCTGGAAGATTTGATCGGCGATCAGGTCATCATCTCCTGGCGGACGAGAAGACTGATGCCACCAGAAGACGAGCCGAGACATGGTCTGCTAAGATTGGTGGTCTGCCAAAAAAAGCTATGAAGCTAAAGGAAGCTAAGAAATAGGTGATCTAAATGGCTGAAAAGAAACTATACTCCCTCCCCGAACTGCCCTATGCCTACAATGCCCTGGAGCCCTTCATATCCGAGGCTCAGCTAAAGCTGCATCACGACAAGCATCATGCTGCCTATGTAAATGGCGCTAATGCCATACTGGATAGGCTGGATAAAGCCCGCCAGGCCGGATCGGATCTGGACATGAAGGCTACGCTAAAGGAGCTCTCCTTCCAGGCGGGAGGCCATGTGCTGCACAGCCTCTTCTGGTCCAATCTTGCTCCCGCTGCCAAGACGGCTAAGGAGCCCGGCGGCATTTTGGCAGATGTGCTGAACAAGGAGTTCGGATCATTCGAGCGGTTCAAGAAGGAGTTTACCACTGCTGCCGCCAGCACCGAGGGCTCGGGCTGGGCTGCTCTGGCCTGGTGCGGCATGACCGGCAGGCCGATGATCATGCAGATCGAGAAGCATAATGTGAACGTCTATCCCATGTTTCGCATCCTCATGGTAGTGGATGTCTGGGAGCATGCCTACTATCTGGACTACAAGAACGAGAGGCCCAAGTTCATAGAGGCCTTCTGGAATATAGTGAACTGGGATGAGGTCAACCGCAGGCTGGAGGCGATAATCAAATAGATTTATTTTTTTAAATTTTTTGTAGATAATAACTTGAATGCCAGTACAGAATTCTGGCAGGGCATTTCGGTAGCTTTAGCGATTTGTCTAGAATCTTTGGAAAAGGAGCCCCTCCTCTGGAGCCCTGACATTTGGCAATGCGTAATCTTCATGCTGCCTAATCCAAGAGCCCTTAAAAACCGCCCGATTTTTGCACCTCGAAATCCCCTTTCAGAGACATGCTCGATTTGATGGCGCTATTTCCCATCCCCTGCCGGGAGGTCGAGGTATTGTAGAAGCTCTTGGCCGCTGCTTGAGAGCTGCTGCTGGCGTCCTCTGAGCCTAGATTCGAGCCGCTGGGGATCTCTGATCCTTTTATAGCGGTTGGTGCAAGAGCGCTTGCGTTTGCGGCTGAAGCATTGAGCGTTGTCGTGTTGGCTGTCCCGTTTTGAGCTATGGAGCCTGAGAGCAAGCTGTCCTTGCTCGTGGAGTTCGAGAGCGGATTAACCGACAGAGATCGCTCCAGTCTCGAGCCGGGTGACATTGCCTTGACATTTCCGGTGTTGATGAACTCTCCGTCCTCATCCTTCATGGAGTTGCTGTAGGATTCTGCGTCGCTTCGCAGCTCAGCTATCCTGGCCTCTATGTTCTTGGTATCGATTCCAAATCCACCTGTTACAGGTCTTGCCGATCCTGTAATGGTCACCGAGTCCGAGTGGCTCAGGTCCACAGCCGAAAAGATCACTGCTGCTGATCCAAGGATGAATAATAAGGCCAATGCAGTCTTCATAATCCCCCACCTTTATGCTACAGGGCATTAATTATGTCCAGAATCTGATTTTAACCTTTCTATTCCGTTCATGAGATGATATCCATCAAGCTTATCCTGAAGAGGATATGCTCCGTATCGCTTTAGCGAATAAGCCCTTGGCCGGATTTGATCGTCCTCTCGACGAAATCTGCAGCCATTAACTTGATTAATGATTAAAGATCAGATATTATCATGTCTTCAAAATCACAAGAGTTCCAAGAGCAAAAGTGGGAGCCGGACGAATCAAAGAACCTTGTTTTTTATTCAAGATACAAGAAGGATGGATCTTATGGGCTCACAAACATGGCTCCCGGCTTTCCGTTAAAGGTTAACGATATGGTTATTCGCACTTCAGAGGCGCTTTATCAAGCCATGAAATTCCCGGATCTGAAAGAAGTGCAGATGGATATAATCGGGCAAAGGTATGCAGGTAGGGCCATAGAAAGGAGCAGATATTATGATAGCCTTAATAATAAGCGCACCGACTGGGATGAGATTAAAGTCGATGTCATGCGCTGGTGCCTGCATATCAAGCTTGCGCAAAACTGGGATAAGTTTAGCACATTGCTTTTCCGAACTGGTGAGCTCACTCTTATCGAGGGTTCGCCTGACGACCGTTTTTGGGGTGCTGTAAAGTTCGACAAGAAGCAGAAGACGCGTGAAGGTGTGAATATGCTGGGCCGTTTGCTGATGGAGTTGAGACAAGAGATCGGAGAAGATCTGAAAAAAGATGGCCCCGGCAATTCGCTTCTTATCGTGAATCCGCCTGCCATCACCAACTTCCGTCTCAACGGCAGGATGATTGAGACAATAGATGCAGGAGCAAAAAAGGGTGGCCTGTGAGTGTAATGAGCCATCAGGATCTGATCGCCCTGGCGATCAGCGGCGCCACAGAGACAGTGCTCACTGCCTTGTCCAGAGTATCCGTGGCCAGGATTGTCTCCACCCCGGAGCGATAGAGCTTTAGAACTGCCGATCCGGTCAGGACCGGATGCACCGCTGCCAGATAGACCCGCTTTGCTCCCTGCCGGCGCAGCATGGTGATGGCCGTGGCCATGGTTCCGCCCGTGGCGATCATGTCGTCGAATATGACCACATCCCGTCCCGCCACAGCCACATCCTGAGGGGCCATGGAGACCTCCGTCCCGGATAGGCGGGTCTTCTGAAGAAAGTCGCAATCGCATCCCAGTGCCCTGGCCGCAGTCCGGGCCATGTTCATGGCCCCCTTGTCCGGGGATATGACTACCGGATCATGTAGCCCCATGGCGGCGATCTTCTCCGCCAAGAGGGCAGTGGCATCCAAGCTCTCCGCCGGGCAGTGGAAGTGCATCATAATGGAGGGTGCATGGATGTTGATCAGAAAGACGCTGCCCTCCTTGAGGAAGGGATTTAGAGCTGTGGCCACAGCCCGGGCGGTCATGGGCTCTCCCGGCTGGAAGATTTTGTCCTGACGGGCATAGCCGAAGTAGGGCATTACCAGCTTGACCGGCCGCCCCTGGCAGATGTCCAGAAGCTGCAACAGATAGACCAGATCCTGGTCCGTAGGTGTGGACTGGATTATGATTACATTGTCATCCAGCTCGCTTTGAATCTGGGAGTACGACTCGCCATCCGGAAATGTTCTGTAATCGCAAAGAGCAAGTGTCTCGTTTAAGTCTGCCGCCACCCGACCAGCCAGAAGCTGGGAGGCAGGCCCTCCAATAATCACCATAAAATCACCTTCAGCTCAATTTCCATCAGCTTCCAACTACCTTCATCTGCAGCTTGACCGTGGGGGTAACGATGGAGCCCACAGAGCGCACATCCCGGTCCAGTTCAACATCCTTTAGCAGCTGGAAGATGTTTCCAGCCAGCATCAGAGAGCGAATGGGCTTGGCCTCTTCTCCTGGTGAGATAGCAAAGGCATTTCTTGCCTCCACCGAGAAGTCCCCGGAGATGGGATTGGCTGTATGGGCGCCGATGAGACCTGATACCAAATAACCCCTCGAATCCTCCTGGAGATTGTGACTCTGAGGGGAGCTGAGGACGAAATTTCTCGCTCCTACCCGTGGAACGCCGGTATAGCCGGAGCGCACGGCATTTCCTGTGGAATGCACTCCCTCTTTCCCCGCTGCATAGCTGTCATAGAGATAGCCCTGCAGGATGCCTCCATCCACCAGCACCGTCCGCTGGGATGGCACGCCCTCGCCGTCGAAGGCCGAGCTGTCTATTCCCCCGGCAAGCAGTCCGTCATCGATAATTGTCAGATCTCCCGAGGCTACAGCATCCCCCTTCCGGCCGGCCAGGGAGGACCGACCCTTCTGAATGTTATCCGCCAGGATGGCGGGAATCAGGGTGTTCTCCAGAAGCTCAGCTGCTGCCTGGGGCCGCAGCAGAACCACAGAGCTGCCGCTCTCGGCCTTGCCCCCACCCAGGGAGGAGCAAGCCAGCCGGGCAGCGCTTCTTCCCACCTCTTCCAGAGAGGCAACCATGCTCCGTGATATAATAAAATCAGAACCCGTGGCCACATCCGCTCCCCGGGCTATGGCCTCCAGAGAGGCGTGCATGAGCGTCCCCGTCTCCTCTCGCTCCAGGCCACTGGAGTTGATAATAAAGCTTGAGCCGCTGATGCAGGCCAGGCTCCCCGAGACCGGCTCGGCACCGGGAACATTAGAGCAGCCTTCAATCAGGCTCTCCGCCAGCTCCAGGCATTCCTCCGCTCCTGCATCTGCCAGACGGGCGTCGAAGATCCCCTCCGGCTCTATTGCTCTCTCCTGCCTTGGAAAGCCGCGCCAGTCCGGGTCCGGGCCGCGGGCCCTTGCCGATTGGACCGCACTCCTGGCCACGGAAGAGAGCTGGGACATATCGCTGCTGCTTGAAAATCCCACCGCTCCAGACACCACTGCTCTCAATCCCAGGCCGCGATGCAGGCTATGGCTGGCCAGCTCCACCTGAGACCGGCGCAAATCGATGTCATAGGACAGAGAGGCTATGCCAAAAACCTCGGCCTCCTCCGCCCCGGCCTTGGCCGCCAGGGTCAGCAGATCATGAGCATGGGGCAGAAGGCTATCCGATATATCTGAGATCCTCATCCCCGCCCGCCTCATAGGGTGCCTGAGCCCTCTCCATCTCCTGCAGCTTGCCTATGATCTTCTCCATCTCCTTGGCCCTCTCCTCCAGGGCGGCTAGGCTGACCTCGATGCCCAGGATGCGGCATAAAATCCGCAGCACCTCCGAGGCAGCCTTGGGATCGACCAGATAGCCGGAGGTTACGCCCATGAGGCAGATTGCCTCCATGTCCCGCAGGGCTCCCATCCCCAGCAAGAGCCCGGAGACGCCGATTATGCCTCCCCCCGGCTCATTTTCATGAAATAGGACCCCCTTCTCCTTCATCTCCTCCACCAGAGAAAGGCTGCTGACAGCTCCCATGACCGTGGGCTTGTCCACGAACTGGCCCGTTCCATAGCCTCCCAGGGCATAGATCCTCCTCACATGATAGCTCTCTGCTATGTCCAGGAATATGCCGCACAGCTCGTAATGCCCCTCGTTGGTGGCGCTCTGGTAGTCTCCAATGATGATAAGCAGATCTGGCTCGCCGTCCTTGCCCCGGTAGGCATAGATCTCATTTCGCACCTGCCGGATGGTGCCGTCGCTATTGACCATGACCTGAGGCGGGAAGTGGGGCGAGTAGATCTCCATGATCTTTTCCGCATCCAGCTCCTCTACCATGTGGTCCGCTACCAGCTTTCCCACATGGCCCACCCCCGGCAGCCCCTCCACTAAGATGGGGTCTTTCAATTCTACCTCTTTTATCCGGACGACCATGGTCTCTTTCATGTCAGCTCTCCTTGTCCCAGAGCTCTCCTGTATTTGCCGTAAGGATCATCGGGAGAGAACCGGGGCGGCTTGGTCATGGCGGCCATCCCCCCGCAAGCGGGGCAGATCTGCCTTAAGGTGTATCGGCCGCAAGAGGTACACCGGAGGATCTTGGATCTCATGCTTCTCGAAGGAAGGTGCCCTCTCCGCCATGCTGCTCCGCATATTTGACCACAGCCTGGGCGGATTTCTTGAGAACAGACTCAGCGCTCTTGTAATCAGGAGCTGTTACGTGAATGCGATATCGCGGTGCTCCGATATAGGTGATGGCCACTGTAGCGCTCTTATCCTTTATCCGCCGGGCTTGCTTGAGAGCCTTCTTCACCACTTCAACCCCGTCAGGAGCGGGTGAGGTTATATCCACATAGCCGCTGATCTCCACCGAGGGCAGCTTGACATTATCCCGGGAGAGGCTCTCTAAGATCTTCACATCTTCCTCTGTAAGATCGAGATCTTCCAGGGCATCGCTGCCGCTGATGGCCGCCTCCTCCATGGCCAGATAGAGGCTGTCGTAAGAGGCCATCAGAGCATCGGCTACGCGCTTGACCTCAGCCGGTCTATCCTTGTAAGCCATCTCCAGCCATTTCCAGGCCTTCTGGTCCGCCTTCCATTCCTGGATCTTCTCTCGACGCTGATGCTCATTGACATCCTTGAGTGAGAGATCGATATGATGCCTGGATGTGTCTACATTCAGTACTTTGCAGACTATCTTCTGCCCCTCTCGGACATGGTCGCGAATGTATTTGATCCATCCGCTGGCCACCTCAGATATATGAATCAGGCCCTGCTTGCCGGAATACTCGTCCAATGAGACGAAGGCTCCGAAGTCCACGACCTGGGTCACAGTGCAGACGACTAGAGATCCGGGCTCTGGCCAGCCCTCACGTTGCATCGCAGATCACTCTAAGACTTCTACTATGGCGGTCTTGATTTCTGCCTTGCCCCCTGTGGGCTCGGCCAGAGTACGCCCACAGACCAGGCATTTGACCACGGTGGAAGCATGGGCGAAGATGACCTGCTCGTTTTCGCAGTCGTTGCACTTGACCTTCACAAACTTGGATGGCAGGCTTATCCCTCCACCAGATCGAACTTGCCGGCACGGAAGCCGGGACGGTTATGGGCCTTCTTGCAGGTGTTGCAGCGGTAGCGCAGGTTCAGCCTCTTGACCGGCTTGTCTCCTCCGGGAACCTTGGAGAACTTGCCCTGATTTCCTATTCCATTGGCCCGCTGCTTCTGCCTTGTAATATGCGTCAGGGAGGAAGCCCGGCCTTTTCTCACCCTCTCCACCGTCTGGGGGGTATGCTTTTTGCAGAACGGACAATAAGCGTTAAGCTTTTTTGGCATCTTCACTTTTTATCATCTCTCAAACTTCACTTGGCACGCTAATTTTTTGTTGCGCAGATTTCTGGCGTGAACGGCCGGGATCATGGCCACATCGTCCTTCCGGAGAAGGTAATTCGTCCCGTCAACACCCACGAACAGAGGAACACTATCCAGCAGCCGCACAACCTCGTATTCCCGGCATATATCTTTTTTGCCCGTTAAAGGCCTTTCGGTGCGAGAGACATGGGCCAGTATGGCCTCCCGGCCAGTGGCGATGGCCGAGAGCATCTGCCGGTAGATCTCTTCCTCCTCCTCTGTCATGCCGGGGAAGCTCTCTTCTCTGGATGCGGATCTGGCACTCCTCAGGGCCCGGCGGACGATCTTCTTTACTCTCTGGTCTATCAGCTTATTGACGCTGTTCTTCTCGCTCTTCAGTGTGTCCTGCAGGATCTGGGCCTCTACGCTGAAGGGGTCCTGCAGCGATGATAGCTCCTGGCCCAGGCCGGCCAGATAGATGCCGACCTGCTGGTAAAAATCCTTATCCAGATGCTGGAGCTCTGCTGATTTGCGCTCTTCCCGAAGCGCATTAGCCAGATCCATTCTGCCTCCCACCTAGCCCTGATGCAGGCCTGCCTTTTTGGGATCAAATAATATATAGACTTATCATCTCCGCTCTGCGGCGGGAGACCTTCAGAGAGCCAAATTTTTTACCCTCTCTCTTGCCGAGAGCGCCTCCGCCACCCCCCGGCACATGAGAAAGATGGCAATATGGGCAGGCAGCTCTTCCCGGCCCTCGGCCAGATTGTAGGACTCCCCTTTCATCTCGGTGCGGAAGGGCTTTATGATCTGGACCGGCACGGCCTCATCTCCGAAGACCAGGGCATCGTAAAGGGGATCGAAGTCCTCCATATCCCTGAGTGACAGTGGCGTCACCCGCAGACCGGAGCCGCCGTGAAGGCTGCCGGGACAGCGGATCAGTCGGCGCACATCTGCCGTCACCGGCTCGTCCGTCTCGCCTCCCAGGACCTCCACAAACTGGTCTGCCAGATAATTGGTGATAACATGAGGCCAGATTCCCTGGAGGTTCTTCAGACTGTCCAGGTTTCCGGAACGAATATCGTCCAGTATCAGGTCGTTTTTTATGCGTTCATAAAATTCTATAGCCCGGGCTTTGCCGATACCCTTTATTTTGGTCAGCCGCTCCATTGCCGCTTTCTCATCCGCATTCCTAATCTCTTCAGCGAATCTCACAATGGCCTCATTGAATCTGCCGCCCCAGCCGGGTGAGTCTTTAGGCGGACATCTGAGGACCCGCACGCTGTCGTCCCCCACATCTCCCGATATCCTGACCTTAAAACTGAGCTTATCGATATCAAGACCCCGACCGGTTAAATAGTCCACTATCTCCCGGCGCTCGTCTCCCCCCAGATCAAACACCCTCGGATCGCGAATATGGATATGATAGCCTCTCCCTCCGGAAAATGCTATGCTGATCCTGTCCTCGGAAAAGCCGAAGTCCGAGGTGAGAAAGGCAAGGAGCTTGTCCGTCTCCTTCTTCACGGTCTCCAGCATTCCCCCATAGCTTCTGGGAGCATTCTTGAGGTGATCTGCGTCCAGGTCGAAGATGAGGTCTGCCCCCTTCCAGATCTTCTCCTTCATGGTCGGAGCGCCGGGCCTCTGGTAATAGGCAGCAGAGTGGTAGACATGCCTCGGAACCATGGCCCGCACATAGTCGACCAGCTCACCCCGAGAGAAGAAGGATTTGTGCCGACGCATGCCGGTGTCATCGAAGAATAGAAAGCCCCACTCTCGAAAGTCGAGTTCAGGCGGCGGCTCCAGGGAGGATTTCAGGTAATAGCCGCGAAAGCGAGAGACCAGGAGGCTCTGAGTGAGGGCATTCAATCGCACCAGCCTCCATAGACCTCAGGCCGGCGGTGGGAGAGGCAGGGGATCTGCGTGCGAAAGAGGTCCCGCCGGGATAGGTCGATGTCGGCAAGTATTGTCGTCTCCCCCGAGCCGGCCTCGGCCAGAATCTCCCCGTCCGCCTCCACGATCAGGGAGCCGCCTCCCTCCGCCCAGTTGCAGGCCAGGTGCGGCATCTGGTTCTCGATAGCCCTGGCCACGGCCAGAGCCCGCCACTGGCTGCGGCGAGAAGCGGGGAACTGGGCTGGAGTCGCCAGGATGTCGGCGCCCTGCAGGGCCAGGGATCTTGCCACCTCCGGAAAGCGCAGGTCATAGCAGATCTCCAACCCCATCAGTCCATATCTGGTATGAACGGGGGAGATACTGCTACCTCCTGAGAAGTGCTCTCTCTCCTCCCCAAAGGGATGGACCTTGGGGCGGAGCTCTAGACCATTCCGGTCCAGGCAGAATCCCAGATTCTGCCTGCCGGTGCGGATGGAGCCGATGATAAGGCAGTCGTGCTGCTCTGCCAGGAGCCGGAAGGGATCCAGAGTGTGGTATGGTGGGGTGTCTTGGGCTGATGGGCTGGCCTGGAGGGGGGGCTCATAGCAGAAGCCGGTCAGAAAGAGCTCGGGAAAGACTAGGATCTCCGCCTCCTGCTTGAGAGCTGAGCCAGCCAGATGCAGCGCCCTTTTAAGGTTATCCTCCGGTTGGCATGGAGCTATGCTTTGCTGGAGGCAAGCGGCTCGCATAATAAAATGTAGGGCAGGTTCGGGTATATTAAAGTAGAGATATCGCAGTGAAGGGGGAATTCTCAATAATAATGGCTGCAATATGGATTATCATCGATGATGCACAGCTGATCGGAAGAGGATATCATGTCAGAGATGAAGGAAGACAAATCGAAGAGCGATATCAGCCTTAAGGACTATCTGACCGAAGAAGAGCGAAGGAGGCTTGTTGCCAGCCTGCATCATGCCCTGGTATGGGTCGGAGTAAAAGAGCCACAGGAGTTGAATGTAGATAAAGACGATTTGAGCAGAGAGATCGAGAAGTTCCATCAAAAGGAGAGCGATCTTCCGCCTGAGGTTCATGCCAGCGGGAAGATTGAGCTCCACCGGCTCATCTGGAGGCTTATCAATGAAAAAGAGATCACTGAGCCGGAGAGGATACAAATTGAGGAGATCATAGAGATACTGCAAAAAAAGGAGAGGTCGGAGGAAGAGGATCTCAAAGAAGAGGCTCTCAGCTCGGAAAAAGCAAGAGCTCTTCACGATGAAGCAGCCGGCATAATAAGGTCTATTCTGGACTTAAAAGATGCCCTCAAGAAGAAAAGGCATGCAACGGCGCCGGTGGACGTGAATGAAGAGCTGATCCGTCAAAAGGTAAGCCAAGCTAAGAGATGGAATCAACTCATAGAGGAGATAAAAGGAGATAAGAGTTAGGATCGCAGGGTTTCTATAATATCCGAATTGCCTACCCAAATGAAAAGATTTTATAGGGACGGCAGCCATGCAGGGCCTCTGGCATTGAAAGGAATAGGAGAAAGAGATTTGATCCTCCTGGGACAAAAAAAGCGATAGGCATTATTGGATTCGAGAACGGATTAGATTGCTGATATGATGAAGTGCGATGTTCTGGTGATAGGGGCGGGGCCGGGAGGCTCTATGGCAGCCAAGACCGCAGCGGAGGCGGGGCTGGATGTTCTGCTCATCGAAAAGCGCCAGGAGATAGGCGAGCCGGTGAGATGCGCTGAGGGGATCGGCCTCAGATCCGAGCTGCATGAGCTTATCGATCCGGATCCTGCCTGGATATCCTCGCAGATAGAAGGAGCCAGGCTCCATTCTCCCGATGGCTCTGTCTTATCCTCCAAGGGCAGCGGCGGTGGAGGCTATGTTCTGGAGAGAAAGGAATTCGACCGCGGCCTGGCCGTGAGGGCAGCAGAATGCGGCGCAGAGGTACTGGTCAAAACCAGAGCAGTTGGCCTAACCAGGTCCGAGGGCAGGTCTCAGGTATCTGTTTTCTGCCGGGGTGAGCCTGCCAAGATCGAGGCCCTTCTGGTCATAGGCGCAGACGGGGTGGAGTCCAGGACGGCACAGTGGGCGGGAATGGATAGCAGGCTCTCAGCGGATGATATGATGGTCTGCGCCCAGTTTCTGGTCTCGGACTCGGAGCTTGATTCGGACTGCTGCGATTTTTTCTTCGGCAACAGCCTGGCACCGGGAGGATACATCTGGATCTTTCCCAAGGGCAGGGGCCTGGCCAATGTGGGAATCGGGCTGCAGGGATCCCGGTCCAGGCCGGGCCTGCCGCTCCGTCTTCTGGAGAGCTTTCTGGAGAGGAGGATGCCCGAGGCCAGGGTCCTGGAGATGGTATCAGGAGGGATTCCCACCTCAGCAACAATGAAAAGCATAACCTCGGATGGAATAATGCTTGTGGGAGACGCTGCCCACCAATCCGATCCTCTCACCGGAGGGGGCATAATAAGCTCCATGAGGGCGGGAGTCATGGCCGGGAAGGTAGCGGCAAAGGCAGTATCCTCGGGAGAGGCCAGCCAGCAGAGCCTGCAAGAGTATGAGGATATCTGGGGCTCATCCTGGGGCAGGCATCTGGACAGGAGGCTCAAGGCCAAGAGATTCTTCTCCAGCCTGTCTGATGACGACATCAACCGCCTGGCTGCATCTCTGCAAGGGCGGGACCTGTCCCGATTCAGTCCCGCCGATATGCTCTGGTTTCTGGTCAAGCAGAATCCTCGGATGCTCTGGAGCATGAGAAAGCTGATGATCTGAAGATCTGTCGGCCTGGGCCAGATGGATCGGCTTATTCGGTGTGCTCTTCAGTCGGCTTGGTGCCCGGGCAGGTCCCGGTATCAGGTCATAATTTAGGATTCAGCTCAAGGCGTGATGCGGGGCAGAGATGAGCTTAAGTATCATTGGATGATTTAATATTCAAGGGTGATTTTTTGTTGAGGATATTGATTGCTTTCTCAGTTTTATTCTGTCTCAGCCTGTCCGCCATGGCCGAGGACGGAAATGCCTCAGAGGACTGGTTTGTCAAGGGCAACGAGCTGCTGCTTCAGGGCCAGCTAGAGGAAGCTGCTGCTGCCTATGATCTATTCCTTCTCAATGATTCTGAAAATGTTGCAGCGCTCTCCAACAAGGCTGCTGCCTTGACTCTCATGGGCCGCTTTGAGGAGGCCATAGATCTCTGCGACCGGGCCCTTGAGATCAATTCCGAGTATGCCCTGGCCTGGAGCACAAAAGGAGATGCTCTGGCCGGTCTGGGCAAATTTGATGAGGCGGTCTCAGCCTATGATCGCGCCCTGGAGATCAACTCCGAGGTAGCAGTCACCTGGTTTAACAAGGGAGTTGCTCTGGGATATATGGGCCGATTTGATGAAGCGATCCTGGCTTACAATGAATCGCTGCGCATCAATCCGGATATGGCTGAAGCCTGGTATAATAAGGGCTCGACACTGGCCGGGCTGGGAAGATATGAGGATGCCATATCTGCATATGATGAGACCATCCGCATCAATCCTGGTCTGGCCGAGGCCTGGTCGGATAGAGGAATGTGCCTGGGGATTCTGGAGCGGTACGATGAGGCCATTGAGGCTTTTGACCAGGCCATAGAAATCAATCCCGATCTGGCCGAGGCCTGGTTCAACAAGGGCAAGGCTCTATATTATCAGGGCAAGCACGAAGAGGCCATATCTGCCCTTGATGAGGTGATAAAGATAGATCCGGAGCTGGAGCAGGCCTGGTACAGCAGGGCTGTGGCCTTGAACCAGAGCGGAAGGATGGAAGAGGCGCTGCAATCTCTGGATGAGGCTTTGGCCATCAATGACCAGAATGCTCAGGCCTGGGCTATGAGATCAGCCATGCTGCAATTGCTGGGCCAAGACGGGGAAGCGGAGCAGGCCATGGCCAGAGCCAGGGAGCTCGGATATGACGGATGATGCTGAAATGCATCATCTCTTCCTGTCTTGAAATTTTAAATTTTTATATATTTTTATGCCACGGAATTCTTGAGAGATCCTATTCCCTCAATCTCCACCTCGACGCTATCTCCCCTTTGCAGGGCCCCCACTCCCGGTGGCGTGCCTGTGGCAATTACATCACCCTGCTCCAGGGTCATCACCTGGGAAATGAACTGGACCAGTTGGGGCACGCTGAATATCAGGTCGGAGGTGTTGGAGTTCTGGACTGTGTGCCCGTTGACCCGGGTTGTGATACGGGCATTGGAAGGATCTATTCTGGCTATGCCCGGCCCGAAGGGGGCGAATGTATCAAAGCTCTTGGCCCGGGTCCACTGGCCGTCCTTTCTCTGCAGGTCCCGGGCGGTGACATCGTTAAAGCAGGTGTAGCCCAGGATGTAATTCTCCGCCTCTTCTGCCGGCACATCCCGGCAGCGTTTGCCCATAACCACGGCCAGCTCCCCCTCGTAGTCCAGCTGGTGGCTGGAGGGAGGATAGATGATCTGGCCGCCGGGAGGCAGGATGGCGGAAGGTGGCTTGAGGAAGAGTATGGGCTCCTCCGGAAGAGGCATATTAAGCTCCTGGGCATGCTGGACATAGTTGAGGCCAACGCAGACGATCTTGCTGGGCTGGCAGGGAGGCAGCAGAGTCACATCCTCCGGCCGGAGCACCTCGCCGCCGGAGATTATGCCGTGATCGGAGCTGTGCCATCCCCCACTGGCTATGCCTTTATGCAGAAATCTGACTATCATACATCTTCTCCCTCTCCTAGAAATGCCCTCTCAGCCATTGTCTCTCTTCATCCCCGGCAGGGGCCCTTTTCTCCCGTAGGCCCTCTCCTATATCTTCCAAACTCGCTCTCCAGCAGCCTGTCGGCTGTTATCACCGGCCCCTCCAGGCAGACTCTGATTCCATCCGGGTCCAGGCAGCAGGAGCCGCATACGCCCGCAGCGCATTTAAAGTAGCGGTTGATGCAGGCCTGGGTCTTGGCGGCATGCTCCCGGGTCCTGGAGATGACATCCCACATCATCATCTCCGGGCCGCAGAGGTAGATCTGATCGAAATCGAATAATGAGAACTCCTTGAGGCCGGCGGAGGCCCTGCCGGCTATGCCTGATGAGCCATCGTCGGTGGTGATCACCACATCTCCCAGGGCCTCGAACCTCTCCTGGAAGATGATATCATCCTTGGAGCGGAATCCGAGCAGGGATGTGACGAGCATCCCCTCAGATCGGGCCTTTTCTCCCAGAAATGCCAGAGGAGCCGATCCCACCCCTCCGCCTATGAGCAGAATTCTCTTTCCCTGAAGGACAAAGCCGTTACCCAGAGGCCCTCTCAGGCCCACGCTGCTTCCTGCCCCCATCTTAAAGAGGGCCTCAGTGGCCTGGCCTACGGACTGGACGGTTATGCTGTCCGGACCGGAGAAGCTCATGGGAATCTCGTCCACTCCTCTGATCCAGAGCATCAGATACTGGCCCGGCGTCGGATTCAGCTCCCGGTCCAGCCGGAAGGTGCGTATGAGGCTGGCCTCGGATCGCACCTCCTTTATGATGCTGCTGATGTGCCTCAATGCTGCTTCCCCCTCCAGGCCAGACCACATAGATCTTCCAAGCTCATCGATTTTCTCTCCAGATAGCGCTCCAGGCCGGAGGCGATATCCTTGAAGATGCCATATCCATCCTGCAGTGCCGTTCCCACCTGCACCGCCCTCGCTCCAGCCATGATCATCTCTGCCGCATCCTCCCAGGAGGAGATGCCTCCCACCCCTATCACCGGTATCTCCAGCTGAGAAGCCAGATCATAGGCGCAGCGCACAGCTACAGGCTTGATGGCGGGTCCGGAGAGGCCTCCGAAGCGGTTGCCCAGGATGGGATATCCGGACTCGATGTCTATGGCCATGGCCTTCAATGTATTTATGGCCACTACAGCGCTGGCGCCTCCCCTCTGAGCCGCCAGGCCCAGCTCCAGGATGTCGGCGGTGTTGGGAGTGAGCTTTACCCATACCGGCACGTCTGCTGCAGCCTTGACTGCGCCAGTGACCGATTCTACCATATCGGGATAGCGGCCCAGCTCCGAGCCGAACTTTTCCGCATGGGGGCAGGACAGGTTCAGCTCGAAGGCATCGGCCTTGAGAGATCTGGCTATCTGGGCGAATTCGGCCGGCGAGGAGCCGAAGATGCTGGCTATGACCGGCACACCGGCGAGCCGTGCGGCATCGATCTCCTCCTGAAAATTGCGGTAGGAGGGATTGGGCAGGCCCATAGCATTGAGCAGGCCGCCCTGGACGGCGACGATACAGGGGCCGGGGTGGCCCTCTCTAGGGGTGGAGCCCACCGATTTGGTGACCACGCCTCCGGCTCCGGACCGGGCCGCTCGACAGAGAGAGGCTCCCGTGGTTCCCAGGATGCCCGCTGCCAGGAGGACCGGATTAGCCAGGTCCAGCCCTCCGGCATGAATGGAAAGGGATGGCATGCTGGCTGAATGCCCCTGGCAGGATAAAAGCCTTATCAGTCGGCGGTTGATAAAATAATTAAGCCTGCCACCCAATTCTGGGGGCAGGATAGATAATCGATCTTTTGTCCGGGCCCTGTGCCGGGATAATGAGGCATCAGCCTTTGATCAATCCCTCTCCGGAGAAGACCTGCTTGGCCTCATCCAGGGTCATGTCCGCAGGAGGCACTATGATGTCCGAGGGAACGATCTCGGCCGGATCCATAGCCTCACCCTTCTCCTGGATCATGGAGATTATCTTGGCCAGGTCCTTGCGAAACTCTTTCTCTTTTCCCTTTGAGACATGCTCCACTATCGTGTTGTCGATTTTGTTGAGGCTGTCTATATGTTTGTCGTCAAGCCTGAACTGGCCGATGCCCAGGATTCTAATGATCATTTATTTCAGCTCCTTGATCTGGATATTCATCTCTGCCTTCATTTTGGCGATCTCATCGTCGACGCTGCTCTTGGCCTTGGCCTGGGCTATCTCCCGGCCCAGCTCATCGCCTCCGGTATAGTCGGTGAGCGTCCCGGACTCGAGGAGATCATCCAGGGCGGCGGAGCGGGCTTTCATGTTCTCCGTCTTCTCCTCTGCTTTTTGCACCGCCATTCCCACGTCGGCCATCTCCTCACTGATGCCGGTCACGGATTCGGTGATCCTGACCTGCGCCTCCGCCGCTGAGTACTGGGCTTTAATGGACTCCTTTCGGGTTCGGAAGCTCTCTACCTTTGTGGCAAGGCGGCTCTCGGCAGCCACCAGCTTTTGCTGCTGCTCGGTCAAGTCGGCTACCTGCTGGTCCAGTGTCTGCATCTGGCCCTGAAGGGCGGCTTTGTTCTCCAGGGCTTTTCTGGCCAGGTCATCTCTTCCCGCCTGCAGGGCGTCTCTTGCCTGGGAGTCCAGCTTGTCCAGGTTCATCTGCAGCTTGGCCTTCTGCATCTCCATCCTCTTCTTGGAGGTGGTGACCTCGGCCACGCCTCTCTTGACGTCCTGGAGCAGCTTGATCTGCTTTTCATAGGACAGGTCCAGGGTCTCACGGGGGTCTTCCATTCGACCCATGATCTTTTCCATCTTTGCCTGCACCACGGTGCTCATGCGATCTAAAAAACCCATATTAAACTCCCCTAATTGCCAATTGTCTATGCATCCATATCCTAAAGGCAATGGCTATGGTAATTGGTGGGATTCATAACTATTTATAGTCTTGTGGTTTCTGTTCCCAGGCTGCCGCCTCAAGGATTCTGACGGGCCAAGGCCTTTCTCGAGATTCGCTCCTGGCTCTGAGGCTCAGATCCATTGCCCATCTCCGTCGGCGCGCCCCCATCTGCATGAGGGGGATCTGTCTTAGCAGTTCACGGATTGAATTATCTGCGAATTCATAACATTTGCGAATTATTAAAGGCGGATTGTCGCGAAGTCTGCACTATTTTCCTAATAATAATGGTTATATATTGAATAATAATCGTCGTATATTAGATAATAATAGTAGTATATTGGGTATTCATACTAATGTCTGCCGATGTTAGCTGAATCCTTCAATATTTCCTGCATCCAGCATTATTGTTTCAACGAAAGGGATTAATAGTCGATTACAGCTAATACTAATTTTGGTCGTTTGAAATCTAATGGATCGGGTGGGTCTGGCAGTGCAGCTTATTTATTGATCCGCAATCAATCAATTATGCGAAAATAGATAGCTGTCTAATGGACTTTTTCCTTTGATCCTGTGATTTCGCGAAATAGAGGGGAAATTATTCGAGATAGGAGGGTATCGCATTAAATGAAGCTCTTAAAGGGAATTTTATACAAGACGGCGGTATTATTAATTCTTGTATCTGCCTGGCTGCTATCAGGCAGCGCCGAGCAGATAGAGTATTGCGATTCTATTGCTGAAGACTATGCGGGATGGATATCCAATGTCACTCTGCCCAAATTCGATCCCGAGCTGGGGACTTTGAGGGCGGTTGATCTCTCCTGTGAGATGAACCTCTCCCAGGAGATAATGATCGAGAATGAGAATCCAAAACCCACAAATTTCACGGTGATGCTCTCCGGCCAGCTGACGGTAGGGCTTGCTTCATCCGATGGCCTTTCCATAAGCTTCAACCAGAGCACCAAGGGCAATCTATCCGAGTATGATGGGATTACGGACTATGCCGGAGCTTCCGGCACTAAATCAGTCACCCATATCCCCACAGAAGCTGCGACCAGGAGCATAGAGGATATAGGAGAATTCCTGGCCGATGCCCCGAACGAGAGCATAGTACTCCCCGTAGTTGTGGATGCTAATTCCCAGACAGAGACGTCGGGAAGATCCAAAACGGGAGTGTTTTCGATAGCCGGGGCAGAGGTTTGCGTATCTTATACCTATGATCTAAAATCAGAAGAAGGTGGTCAGAATTGAGAGTGAATAATTGGCGCAAATATTCAGGTATAGCGGGTGAACGATATATTTATCGGGAGGGGGATGGAATTACATGAAGGTAGGAAGACTATTATTACCGATTCTTATTATAGCCATTCTGACCACTACATCCTTCGCACTTACCACACGTGATACACCACAATGCTCTAATCTCTATGCAGATCGAACTCCTCAAGGAGAATTTGTCGATTGGTCGGATAGTTACAATTTTACTAAATTCGATCCTTCCAAGGGCACGCTGACAGGTATAGAATTCAATGCCACTCTAAATGGCTCTTTATTTGCCGAAGCCGAGAATAGGGCCAGGACACCGGTCAATGGAGCCTATGTAAATGTATTGGCGAATCTGACCGTGCAGATGATAGAAGGTGAGAAGCTCAATTTACTTGTTCCCATCACTACAGGCCTGCATAACGTCACTGCATTTGATGGAGTCCTTGATTTCAAGGGCACCTCTGCCTTCAATGCCAGTGCTGAGGGCAACACTAACGGCACCATTACCAATGTGAGCAATCTGAGTGCCTATGTGGGTTCCGGGAACATCACTCTTCCCGCAGTCTGTATTGCTTCATCAACAGTTGGAGGCGGTGGAACCTGGGCCTCAAATATAACGACCCTGGCCTGGTCTTATGCCTGCATCACCTACATCTACGACAATACCCACTGCCTGTCCGGCTACAAGAAAAACGGCTGCACGAACGAGTCGCTGGCGAACTGGGCCATAAATGTGAGCAACGACACCTGGTTCAATGTAACCACAACTGACTCCAACGGATTCTGGGAGGTCTGCGATCTTGAGGATGGCAATTATACCATTTGCGAGGTTCCGCAGCCAGGCTGGACCCAGACCGATCCGGTTGGATGCTATAGCAAGATCCTGGCCGGAGCAAACATAACCAACATCAACTTCACGAATCAGGAGCTTGTATGCATCAATGGTACCAAGTACGACAACTGCACCGGCCTTGGCCTTGCTAACTGGA
>ENA-UOWE01001419-UOWE01001419.1-activated-sludge-metagenome-genome-assembly--contig:-NODE-1419-length-29552-cov-76.228871_pt1 | contig 29552 bp, 23 predicted proteins | sample MGYA00249841_ERZ761562 | MGnify/ENA primary metagenome ERZ761562 (study PRJEB28883, sample SAMN05720200) | activated sludge metagenome | isolation source: Anaerobic digester | place: Japan...
CTGATTTTGGTAAACCAATAAATCCTATTTTCATGATTATTCTTTCTTCCTGGCAGATAAAGCCAATGATTCAAAAATAATATCGAAATTATAGCAGAAATTCTCCAGCCGGGGAGCCTGACGGTTATGCCCTGGCCATTATTCTCAGGTTTGGCTGGAAGCGCCAAAAAGCCGGACTTTAGGACTTTAAGGAAAGACCACCATTCAAGGAAAAATTCTTTTTCCAGTTTTTTTAAAGCAGAGCTAAGTCCGATTTCTGCTTTAGAATCTGGTCTGACAAAAAAGGCTTCTTAATTCGGGGCTGCTGTCTTCAGCACTTCTAGTATAATAAGAGATGGAGATGAAAATAAGGAGATGAAAAGCCAGCCCGAACGTGGATCTCAAGGAGAGAGTTCACGAAGAGAAGCAAATGATCTTTTTGATCTACGTCAGAAGGTGATGTCACTGGCCTCAAAGGCCATGCTTAGGGACGCCTATTATGCCCGGGAAAGAGTGGTCAGACTTCTTTCCTCCAATCTGCATCATAAAAACCCGGCTAAGGCTTCTCAAATTCTTCTCGGGCTGGAGGAGAGACTCCAAAAATCGGCTGAAGAGAAAGCCCTTCGCCAGAGAAAAAAACCCAGGCTTTATTATCCACCTGACCTCCCTATCGTCCGAAATCGTGAAGAAATTATTCAGGCGATTAAAGATAATCGGGTTATTATTGTCTCGGGTGAAACCGGCTGCGGCAAAAGTACCCAGCTGCCGAAAATGTGTCTGGAGGCAGGCCAGGGACTGGCCGGAAAAATTGCCTGTACTCAACCCCGGCGGCTGGCCGCCATCACCATCGCCCAGCGCATCTCCGATGAATTGCATCTGCCCTTAGGCCAGGCCGTCGGTTATAAAATCCGCTTCCAGGACAGGACCTCCCCCGGCTCTTATATCAAGGTTCTCACCGATGGAATGCTACTGGCCGAAACTCAAGGAGATCATCTTTTAACCGAATACGACACCATCATCATTGATGAGGCTCATGAAAGAAACCTCAACATAGATTTTCTGCTTGGCCTGATGCACCGGTTGCTGGACAGGCGGCCGGAGTTGAAGCTAATCATTACTTCGGCCACACTCGAAGTCGAAAAGTTCGAACGTGCTTTCGGCCACCCACCTGTTTTTAAGGTCAGTGGTCGCCTTTTCCCGGTAGAAGTAATGTATCTTGATGAGCTCCAGCCGCCAAAGAAAAAAGAAGAGCAGGACTATGTGGACATGGCTGTTGAAGCTGTTGATTTTATCAAAAAGGAAAAACGACCGGGTGACATTCTGGTTTTTATGCCGACCGAACAGGATATCATGGAAACCTGTCACCGTCTCCAGGGCCGTCATTACCAGGAGTCAACCATCCTTCCACTTTATGCCCGCCTGCCAGCTCACCGGCAAAGGCAGATTTATAGCCTCGAGCAGGGGAAAATAGTCGTGGCCACAAATGTGGCTGAAACCTCGCTGACCATCCCCGGCATTCGCTATGTGGTTGATACCGGGCTGGCCCGTCTGTCGCAATATCAGCCTTCCTCCGGCATTCATAGTCTGCCCATCCTGCCCATCTCCCAGGCCAGCGCTGAGCAGCGTAAGGGCCGATGCGGTCGGGTCAGTGCCGGGCTCTGCCTCCGACTTTATACCAGAGAGGATTTCCTGGCCCGTCCCCGTTATACTCCACCTGAAATACTGCGCAGTAACTTAGCCGAAGTTATACTGCGCATGCTCTACCTGGAGCTTGGCGATCCGCTCCGGTTTCCTTTTCTTGATCCGCCACCGGCCAGAAGCGTCAGGGATGGCTACCAGACCCTGTTTGAACTCGGAGCTATCGTCAAAGGGGACAACGGCTGGCAGCTGACACCGCTCGGCAGGCAGATGGCCAGGCTACCGCTGGACCCGCGGCTGGCGCGCCTGCTCCTCGAGGCCGGACGGCGGGGGGTGGTGGAAGAAATAGCCATTATCGCCGCCGCTTTAAGCCTGCCCGACCCGCGCCTGCGGCCTCTCGATAAGGCAGCCGATGCCGACCGCCTCCAATCTGTCTTCGAGCACCCCGACTCAGACTTTCTTACCCTGCTCAATATCTGGCAGGCCATGAAAAATATCAGTCCGGACTTATCCGATACTTCGGCTCTCAAAAAATTTGCCCGCGATTATTTCCTTTCTTATAACCGCTTGCGGGAATGGCATTTTCTCCATGACCAGATACTGGAAGTTCTAAAAGAGGAAAAGCTGGGGGTTCAAGCCGGGAAAAAGCCCTTATCCGATGCTGATCGCTATACGGCCATTCATCAGTGTATTCTGAGCGGCTTTATTTCACATCTGGCCGTTCAGAAAGAAAAAAATCTCTATCAGGTGGCACGACATCAGGAAGCCAGGCTCTGGCCCGGCTCTGCCCTTTTCAAAAAATCACCGGCCTGGGTAGTTGCGGCAGAGCTTGTTCGAACCAATCAGCTTTATCTGCGCCTGGCCGCCAGGGTTAATCCCGCCTGGGCCGAAGAGCTGGCTCCCCATCTCTGCCATTATTCTTACGAATCGCCTTACTGGGATAAAGAGCGCGGCCAGGTGCGGGCCAAAGAGAAGGTCAGTCTGTTCAGTCTGAATATTGTCGAGGGCCGCGATGTCCCCTTTGGCCAGCAGGACCCGGAGGCTGCCCATCGCCTCTTTGTCGAAGAAGCTTTGCTTAATAACCAGGTGAATCGCCCCTATGATTTTCTGGAATATAACCAGCAGGTGGTAAAGAAGATCCGGCAGCTGGAAGAAAAACTGCGCACCCGACAGATTCTCATACCGGAGCAGTATCTTTATGATTTTTATTCAGCCCGACTTCAGGGAATTTACCGCCTCGATGCTCTGGACGAGTTGATCAGAAGGGCTGGAAGTGACAATTTCCTCCGCTTTAAAGAAGAAAATCTGTATCTGAGCCAACCTGACCAGGAGCTGGTTAGCCAGTTTCCTGATTACATAAAAATTTTAGGCCACAGCTACGAGTTGAGGTATCGGTTTGCTCCCGGCGAGGAAGAGGACGGCGTGACCATTCTTATTCCGCGTCAGCTGCTGAGCGCTGTGCCGGAAGCTCTTCTAACCTGGCCAATACAGGGGCTCATGGGAGAAAAAGTTCTGGCCACACTCAAGGCTTTGCCCAAGGAATACCGAAAATCTTTACAGCCTTTAGCCGAGACTGCCGAGAGTCTGGCCAGAGAGTTAAAGCCCGCCGGTGTTTCTTTTTATGAAGCCCTTTCCGCCCGGCTCAAAGAACGTTATAAACTTGATGTACCTCCCGAAATCTGGAAGAGTCTCGAGATTCCACGTTATTTAAAAATGAGAATTTCAGTCATCAACGAGAGCGGCCAGGAAATTCTGGCCGGCCGTGATCTGACTTTTCTCCGCCAGATGTTAAATGAAAAAGCCAGAAAGTCACTGGCCGAGGATTCACCTGGCTGGCAGGAAGCCAGAAAGAAGTGGGAAAGAGAAGATTTGACTTCCTGGCCCGAAGACCTGACCGAGATTCCCGAAGAAATAATCATTGATGATTTTTTGAAGGGCTACCCCGCTTTTGCGATCAGAGACCAGAAAATAAGCTTGAAGTTATTTAAAAACAAAAATGAAGCCAGACAGAGCCATCTTCAGGCTATAGAAGTCATGTTAAGCAGGCAGTTTGAAAAGGACATAAATTTTATCAAAAGAAGCTATGCCCTGCCGGAGGAACTCAAACCGCTTTTACTTTTCTGGAGAGGGGAAGCGGCAATCAAAGGGGAAATAGTCAACCGGGTCAAAAAAGAAGTTTTCCAGAAAGACTTCCGGCAGCGAGAAGATTTTGTCCTCTTTTTAGAAGAGAAAGCACTTAAAGAACTTTTTGAAAAGGGGCATGAGATCTTTATGGCCGTAGAGGAGGTTCTACAAGAATATCAGAAGACCATCAGATTGATTCAAAACATAGAAGAGGAACAGAAAAAGGCAAAGATAAGTTCGTCGCTGCCGGAAAGTTTAAAAGGGGAGCTGGGGCGGCTGGTGCCAGCAGACTTTATTCAACTTTATCCGCTGGCTTTTCTCCGTGAGCTGCCGCGACTGGTGCGGGCGCTGGGCATAAGAGTGGAGAGAGCTCGCTTCTCAGCCGATAAAGACCGGGCTAAAGCAGCCCAGGTTGAACCTTTTGAATCTGAATACGAGCGGTTAAAAGCTCTCGTCGGGAAAAAGGCTTCGCCCGAAAATGAAGATAAACTCTTTGAGCTGCGCTGGATGATAGAAGAATTTAAAGTCTCGGTTTTTGCCCCGGAAATAAAAACTGCTTTCCCCGTCAGTGCTAAAAGGCTAACGGCAAAAATTAAAGAAATCGAGGAAAGCCTGGAACTAAAAAAATAGAATAAAAAAACAAAACCGGAGCAAAAAGATTACCTCACCGCCAGCTCTTTAAGAATCGAAATGGTCCGGTCAATTTCCTCAAAGGAATTATAAATATGGGTTGACTGGCGTACGCCATAGACATCACCCATCGAGCGTGGCCGCAATCGTCCCCGCCGCCAGAGTTCGTCCTGAAGAAAATCACCGCTTAAACCTTCGATATTATAAACCGTGATGCCGGCCGCCAGGGAAGACACAAGGGGCGTAAAAATTTTTATTCCTGGAATTTCCCGGAGTCTCGTTCTCAGATAATCGCCGAGTGACTTAATGCGCTGGTAAACCCTCTCCGGCCCCAGCTCAAAATGAAAATCCAGCGCCTCCTCCAGTCCCATAAGAAGCGACAGATTACCCGTGCCACGCTGGCTGAGGCGAAAGCCATCATCTTCATGATTATCCCACTGGGTGCTGGCCAGTGTCGTCCAGACCTGAGGGGCTTTTTCTTTTTTAAGATAAAGAAAACCATTGCCAGCCGGTGCGCAAAGCCACTTGTGAAGGCTACCATAATAAGCATCACAGCCAAGCTCTTTTACATCGATTTTAATCTGCCCCGGTGTCTGAGCACCGTCTATAACAGTCAGGACACCGCGCCTGGCCGCCTCGCTGCAGATTTCTTTGACCGGCAGAACAGCACCACTACCCGTGATGATATGGGGTATAGCTATAACTCTGGTCTTCGGTCCGATGGCCCTGATAAAAGTTTCGATAACTTCCTCTGAGGATAAAATAGGCTTGCCTAAAGGAAGCTGACGATAGACAGTGCCGCTCCGTTTAGCTTTAAGCTTCCAGCCACACTCACCACCCGGGTGCTCCTGGTCGGTTCCTAATACCTCGTCGCCAGGCTGAAGGTCCAAACCGTTCGCAATATAATTCATGCCGGCGGTGGCATTTTCGGTCAGGGCAACTTCGGTCACTTCAGAATTAATAAGACGCGCAACTTTTTCCCTTATTTCATTCCAGGGCTGGTAACCTGCAATCCAGTCAGCACCATAGTAATCCCATTCGGCAATTTTTTCGGCGCAAAGACGGAGGTGGTCAACGACCCGATTAAAAACACGCCGGGGCATTGCCCCCAGCGTGCCCGTATTAAAAAAAACCTGCTCTGGATCAAGCATAAACTCCTGGCGTACCTGCCGCCAGAACTTTTCTTCTGACGCCGTTTTGAATTCTTTTTCTTTTTCATCAGAATCAGCCATTTTTTTCTTCCTTTTTTCTTTTTTAATTTTTTAAAATATCACAGTAATTATTTTTTTATTCTTTTTTAGTCTTCAGGTTCAAAAGGTTCAATTCGATTGAATAAACCTTCGCCTGCCTGGCTATAATAATCCAATCATAATCCACACGGCTTACTGTTGCTGGTTACCTTAATTAATTTTTAATTCATTAAACCGCCAAAATCAGCTGTTTTTATCTGACTGTCTATCTCCTTGTGCCCGCGTCGGAACGACTCGCGCTTCCTGTTAGACCCGAACTTCGCCTTCCAGTCCAGCCATCGGGCGGATTTCCCTTCCTTTTTAAAGCTATCAGCTCAACCGGTATAAACTTAGCGAGTCTCAAAGCTGGTCACAATCGACTGGTAAACCAGAGTCCGGAATTTATCCTGAAGATCGCTCAGGTTAGAGGGAACAGGCAACAATTGAATCATAAAGACAGCTGTTAGCTTTTCAACCGGATCCACCCAGTAAGTGGTAAAATAAGCACCGCCCCAGCCATAGGCACCAACCGTCCCGGGGATACCGGAGGCGCCCAGATCCTTAACAATAGAAAAACCAAGGCCAAAACCAACCGAACCGCCCGAATAAAGCCGCCCGACATGATCAGAAGTCATCAGCTCCACCGACTTCGGGCTGAGAATTCTCGTTCCGCCCAGTTCACCGCCGTTCTGCAGCATGAGAAGAAAACGGGCGTAATCTTCAGCCGTCGAGACGAGCCCTGCCCCACCCGAGTAACATTTTCTGGGGCCATAGAGATAAGGACTGGTGGCCGGATCTTCTACCATTTTTATCCGGCCATCTTCGCCCAGACCATAAGCAGGCGTCAACCTTGACGCCTTGGTTTCAGGCAGAAAGAAATGGGTATCTTTCATCCCCAGCGGCCCGGTAATTCTTTTTTCAACAAATTCAGCCAGACTCTGGCCGGAAACAACTTCCACCACATAGCCGAGAATATCGGTGTTATAGCCATAAACAAACCGCTCGCCCGGCTGAGCATCGAAAGGCAGTTTGACCAGTCTTTTGACCACTTCACCGATGGTCATATTTTTATCGGTCAGATACCAGCCGTGAATTCCAGCCTGAAGATATTCGTCGCGGGCCGGGCCATCGCCATAAGAAATACCGGCGGTGTGGGTCAGGAGATCGCGAATAGTAATCGGCCTCCTGGCGGGAACCCGGCTGTAGCCTTTAACCTCCCGGCCCTCAGCCTTTACCGCCACATAAGTTTCCTTAAACTCGGGAATATAGCGGCTCACCGGATCATCAAGAAGAAGCCGGCCTTCCTCCATCAGCATCATGACGGCCACCGAAGTCACCGCTTTCGATTGAGAGGCAATACGGAAAATAGCGTCAACCGGCATAGGCTCAGATTTATCCAGCCGAAACTTCCCCACCCCGCGCTCATAGGCAATCCGTCCGTTGCGGGCTACCAGGAGCACCATTCCGGGCGCACCCTCCCGGTCGCAGTAGTTCTGCATCACCCGCGTCAGGCGTTCGAGTCTTTCTGTAGATAATCCGACCTCTTCGGGCCTGGTTCTTGGAAACTCATAGCTAAAGGCAGTAATGTCCAGTAGTAGAAAAAGAAAGAACAGCACGGCGATGCTTAACAGCCTTCTAATCCTCGTTCTTTGAAAACGTGAGGCTATTCTATCTGTCCTGGCAACTTTGGATTGTCTATGCCTGGCCAGCCCTGATTTTTTCATTATTATCTTCGGAGACATTAATCTTCTCCTCCCGGTCTTATTTCTGGTGAGGATTCTATTAAATAAGTGAAGTCAATTCAACCCGCGGCTCTGAAGTGAAGAAGCTAAAATTATCTTCTTTCTGTACTGACCTTCATTTGACCGGCTCTGCTCGTCCGGGATATACTCCAGCTATGGAAAAAAAGAAGCCAGCCAGCCGAATCTGGGAAATAGATTTTCTTCGCGGCCTGGCCATCGTTCTGATGGTCGGTTACCACCTTCTCTATGATCTGGGAGATTTTGTCGGGATTAAAAAATTCCTGGGCTTCTCCACTGATCTTTCTTCTCCTGCCTGGCTGATAGCCCAGAACTTTTTCGCCGGGCTTTTTGTTGTCCTGTCCGGTATTTCCTCTACCTTCAGCCGAAACAATTTCCGTCGTTTTGTTAAATTCGCAGTGGTCGCCCTTTTGATCACCGCTGTAACCTACCTCTTTGACCCGGCTTCAGCTATCCTGTTCGGAATCATCCATTGTCTGGCTGTCTCGGTTCTTATTTATGCCCTGGCCTTTCAGAGAACCAGGCCGACCACCAGAGCCGCCTGGGGAGCAGTAGTTCTATCCGGCGCCTTTTTTATGCCGGCTTTAAGAAAACTTCTGGCGGTTAAAACTAACTGGCTTATTCCTTTTGGTCTCTTCAGCCCCTCTTTCGCTTCGCTTGATTATTTCCCGCTTATCCCCTGGTTCGGAATTTTTCTGATTGGAACGGCTCTCGGAGAATGGATCTATGCTCAGCCTAAAAGCCTCCTCCATCGCCGGTTCCCTGATAACCCCATCAACTGGTGTGGCCGCCATTCACTTTTAATCTATCTAATCCACCAGCCACTGATACTGGCTATTCTTTATCTTCTCGGCTATATAAGTTTCTAAGCGTTGAGAAGCTTCTGGAAGGTACCCTTTTTAAGCAGCTTCTCCATTTCAAAAAACTGCTTCAGGAGTTGATTGACTTCCTGCACCGGTCGACCGCTGCCTCTGGCAATTCTGGCCCGCCGCCGCCCATCTATAATTCTGGGGTTTTCTCTTTCTTCCCTGGTCATGGAGTTAATTATGGCCTCAAAATAAATCAACTTCTTATCATCAATATTCAAGTTGCCTATGTTCTTAAATGGGCCAACCTTGGGCAAGAAATTCATCAAGCCAGAGAAGCTGCCCATTTTCTTTAATTGCACCAACTGCTGCCGAAAATCTTCCAGGGTGAACTGATTTTTCTTGAGCTTACGGGCCATTTCTTCCGCTTGCTGGAGATCAGCTTCTGCCTCGGCTTTTTCTATAAGACTCAGGATGTCTCCCATACCGAGGATGCGCGAAGCCATTCTGTCTGGATGAAAAACCTCCAGTTTATCGAACTTCTCTCCGACGCCGATGAATTTTATCGGACGATGAGTAACAAAGGTGATCGACAGGGCTGCTCCGCCCCGAGCATCGCCATCCATCTTGGTCAGAATAATAGATGTCAACCCGATTTTTTCCTCAAAAGCCTGAGCGCTCCTGACAGCATCCTGACCGGTCATGGCATCACCGACATAAATCACCTCAGCGGGCTGAAGAATATCCTTAGCCAGACGAAGCTCGGCCATTAGTTCATCATCAATGTGGAGCCGCCCGGCAGTATCGACAATCAGCGGATCATAGCCCCGGTTTCTGGAATAGGTCAACAGTTCTTTAAGAGCCTCTTCCGGTTTTTTCATCCTGTCAGCGGTCATCTCATAAAAGGGCAGATCAAGCGACCGGGCAATTATTCTCAGCTGATCCTGAGCAGCCAGTCTCTTCAGGTCAAAGGAAACCAGTAACGGGCTTTTCCCCTGGCCCTGGACATAGCGACCCAGTTTGCCGGCGGTGGTGGTCTTACCACTGCCCTGAAGCCCAACCAGCATAAACACTGATGGCGGGTGACTGGCCCAGGTCAGGTTTCTGGCTTCCTGCCCCAGAATTTCCGTCAGCTCATCCCTGACGATCTTGATAAATTGCTGACCCGGGGTCAGGCTCATCATGACTTCTTGATTTAAGGCTCTGGCTTTAACTTTTTCTTCAAATTCTTTGACGACTTTATAATTGACATCGGCCTCAAGAAACGCCAGCCTGAGCATTTTCAGGGCTTCGGCTATATTTTTTTCAGTAATCTTGCCTTCGCCCCTGATGTATTTCAGAGTCTTTTGCAATTTTTCTGTCAATTGTTCAAACATGTCCGAACCTTATTTCTGAGAAATCTCCAGGTTTTTATCTTACCCCAGGGCTCCGGAGAGGTCAACGAGCTGGGGCCGGCAGCTGTAGAAAAGCTGGCCACTGAACTGTCAGCTTGACAATTTGCCAGTAGATTAGTAAAGTTTTACTTAATTTTCAGGAAGGTGCGTTATGACTCAGAAAAACGAAAAAAACTCAGATTCAGATCAGGAAAGCCTTTTCAAGTCTAAAATTGATTATGAGGAGTTGAAAAAGCTGATTTCCCTTCTCGAAGAAAAAAACCTGGCTGATTTTGAGCTGGAGGTGGAAGGCTTTAAAATCAAGCTCAGCCGCCAGCTGCCTGCTGCAGCTCAATCGTCAACAGTTATCTTCCCTAATGTCATGACCTCTTCTCGGCCTGAAACAGGCCAGGGCACCGGTGAGCTGGCCGGTGGCGCGCCTCTGGCTCCGCTTGAGGACAAAAGCCTTCATTACATTACCTCGCCTATGGTAGGAACTTTTTATCGAGCCCCATCTCCCACCTCTTCTCCTTTTGTTGAGATAGGAGATACGGTAAAAAAGGGTCAGACCCTGTGCATTATTGAAGCTATGAAGCTTATGAACGAGATTGAAAGCGATGTCAGCGGGGTGGTGACCGATATCCTGGTAGAAAACGGCAAACCAGTTGAATACGGTCAGCGTCTTTTCGTCATCAAGGCGGGTGTCTGAGTATGTTTTCCAAAGTTTTAGTTGCCAATCGAGGCGAGATTGCCCTGAGAATCATCAGGTCCTGTAAAGAACTCGGCATAAAGACTGTGGCTGTCTATTCAGAGGCTGATCGCCGCTCTTTGCATGTTATGCTGGCTGACGAAGCTATTTGCATTGGACCGCCTAAAGCCTCCGAAAGCTATCTTAATATCCCTAACATAATAAGTGCAGCTGAGTTGACCAAAGCTGAAGCGATCCACCCGGGCTATGGCTTTTTAGCCGAAAATGCCAAATTTGCTGAAATCTGCGAAAATTCAGGTTTTGTTTTTATCGGCCCACCACCTGATATCATTCGCCTCATGGGCGACAAGAATCGTGCCCGCCAGACCATGAAAAAAGCTGGCCTGCCAGTCGTTCCTGGCAGTGACCTTGTCCTTGAAGACATCTCTGAAGCCAAGAAAGTGGCCCAGAAAATAGGCTATCCGGTAATCATTAAGGCTGCTGCCGGTGGCGGCGGGAAAGGTATGAGAATCTGCCGCACACCATCTGATCTGGAAGAAATGTTCCCGATGGCTCAGAATGAAGCCAAATCGGCTTTTGGTGACCCTTCTCTTTATATTGAAAAATATATTACAGGCGCTCACCATATCGAAATTCAGGTCATTGGCGATAAGACAGACCAGGTCATTGTTTTCGGAGAAAGAGAATGCAGTGCCCAGCGTAAATACCAGAAAATAATCGAGGAAAGCCCTTCGCCCTTTATCGATGAAAAAACCAGACGAAAAATGATGAAAGCTACTCAGGAAGCAGCCGAAAAAATCCATTATAAAAGCCTTGGCACCTTTGAATTTCTGGTGGATGAAAAGAAAAGGTTCTATTTTATGGAAGCCAATACCCGGGTCCAGGTTGAGCATCCGATTACCGAAATGGTCTATGGCATCAATCTGATCAAAGCTCAAATCAGAGCCGCAGCTGGCGAGAAAGTCAGCTTTCCCATCGGCCTCGAGATGCGCGGTCACGCCATCGAGTGCCGGATTAATGCCGAAGATCCGGAAACTTTTATTCCTTCCCCGGGCAAAATAGATTTTCTGGTTTTCCCCGGGGGCGAAGGCATCAGAGTTGATTCGGCTGCTTATGCTGGCTGGGAAATTCCACCTTATTATGATTCTTTAATTGCCAAAATCATTGCCTATGCTCCATCTCGAGTTCTGGCCATCTCCAAAATGAAAGCTGCTCTGGAAACCACGACTATTGTCGGTATCAAGACCAATATTCCGCTTCTGCTCAATATTTTATCCAGCACAGACTTCGTCAATGGCAATTATACAACTCAGTTTGTAGAAAAGTTCTTGAGCCATAAGCCACCGGTCGAGACTCAGTAACCATTACGTCACCACTTTTCAATTGTTCAGGTAGAAAGAGGACGATTTTCCCTCTATTTTTTGAAAATGCTGACTTTGAATTTCCCATCATTATCAGCATAAACGCTGTCATTGACTCCCAGGTAAAGCTTGCCAGCCAGTGGCATCTCCACTTCCGAATGAGGACCTATAAAAAACATCCTGACCACCTCTTCTCTAATTTCCTCTCCACTGTTTTCCTCTTTTCTGATGGCGATTAATTTGACCACTTTACCCACCAGCGCTCCCAGGTTATGGTCGGGCAGTGGTTGCTGGACTGTCTGTAAATCCAGTCCCTCTGGCCCGCAGATCGCTACCGGGTTGCCCTGCTGGCAGGAAATGCTGCCGCTGGCTATAAATTCATATTTCTCCCCTTCCATGACCTCCAACCCGGTATCCACCCAGCCGGCTGAGGCTGGCACCTCCACTTGCTTGACAGATAAACCCGAGTCTTTATTCTGCGCCCAGATAGCACAATTAAAAAAAGCGGGTAACCAGCTACAGAATAAACAGACCAGAGGTAAAAAAGAAGCACCAAGCCGTACTTTCGGGGATAATCCGGCTACAGTCATCTTCAGGACCTTTATCATTATCATTTTATGCGGCTTAGCCTGATGACCTCCAGCATGGCCTGATGAATAAGGCCGTTGCTGGCCACAATGTCCGGACTGGCCAGGTCAAATTCGCTGCCTTCCAGGTCGGTGGTCAGGCCTCCCGCTTCCTTAACCAGAAGAGAGCCAGCAGCCAGGTCCCAGGGTTTAAGTTTTATCTCCCAGAAACCATCAAAACGACCACAGGCAGTATAACACAGATCAAGAGCAGCTGAACCACACCTTCTTATAGCCTGGGCTCTCAAAGCAAACTGGCTGAAATAATTAAGATTATTATCGGGACTGGTTCTAACGTCATATGGGAAGCCGGTGGCCAGAAGACTTTTATCGAGCTCTGCGGTTGAAGTAACCCTTAGCTGCCTGCCATTTAAAACAGCTCCTTCCCCTTTTATGGCTGAAAATAGCTCAGCCCGGGTCGGGTCATAAACGACACCAACTACCACCTCCCCCTTAAAAGCAAGAGCAATTGATACGCAGAAAATGGGAAGGCCGTGGGCAAAATTGGTGGTGCCATCCAGTGGATCAACAATCCAGCTAAAATCCGAATGGTTATCCTGTCTGATATTTTCTTCGGCCAGAAAATTATGAGCCGGAAATTGAGCATTTAGTTCGTTAAAAATCATTTCCTCTGATTGGCGATCAAAAGTAGTAACCAGGTCAACTTCGCCTTTGAAGTCAACTTTTTTGGCCTGTGACAGGCCACTCAGGAGAAACTCCCCTGCCTGGCGAGCGGCTTTAGTAGCTGCGGATAGAAAACGCCCATAATCTGTTTTTTCCATAGCTGCATCTTAACAGCTTACCCGGCCCTTGGCAATGAGCTAAACTTATTGAGCCGGTCTAGTAAAAATAGAGTATAATAAGCAAAGCTCGAAATTTCGGGAAGGATAAAAGATGCCAGAAAAAAAACGTTCAGCTAAGAAGAAGCGCCAGCTTTTATTTGTCGGGATCATATTCTTCATAGCGCTGATCATTATCTTAAATCTCCAAACTACCAGAGAAAAGGCGGTTAAAGTCACAACAGAAAAAGTCCAAAAACAGGACATTACATCTATAATTTCTGCTTCAGGCGAAGTTAAACCAAAAAAGAATATTAATATCAGTGCACTGGTAGCTGGGAGGGTGGTAAAAATCGGGGTGAAGGAAGGAGACGAGGTTAAAGCGGGAGATTTTCTGCTGCTAATTGACCCAACCTACTTTGAGGCCCAGGTTGACCGCTATCGGGCTACGATCAATCAGCTGAAAGCTGAACTCATAAAGGTTGAGGCTCAGTATCGCCGGGACAAAAGCTATTACGAACGCCAGAAAGCACTTTATGATAGCTCTTTGATCTCCAAAGACCAGCTGGAAGCAGCCCGGGCTCAATATGAGGTTTCTTCTGCTTCTTTACAATCGCTTAATTATCAGATCAAAGAATCAGAGGCTGGCTTGAAAAGTGCTCTGGAAGATTTGAAGAAAACTACCTATGCCTCACCCATTGATGGAGTGGTGACCAGCTTGAGAGTGGAGGAAGGCGAGGTGGCCATCGTCGGGACAATGAACAATCCGGGGACGGTGCTGATGAGCATAGCTGACCTATCAGTCATGGAAGTGGAAGTAGAAGTGGATGAAACTGATGTAATCAACGTCAGACTGGGCCAGGAAGCCAGAGTTAAGATCGATGCTTTTCCTGAACGGGTTTTTAAAGGTCAGGTGACTGAAATTGGGAGTTCGGCGCTGGATAAAAGCACACTGGGAGCAGCGGAATCCAGAGATTTCAAGGTGGTAATCACTCTTGAAAATACTGGAGAGCATTTAAAACCTGGCCTATCGGCTTCAGCCGATATTATCGTGGCTGAGAAAAAACAGGTTTTAGCCGTTCCTATCGCCGCTCTGGTGATCAGAGAAACAAGTAATAAGAGCGGGGAAAACTCCGCTATTAACTACGGGCAGAAAAAGGAAGTAGAAGGAGTTTTCATCGTTGAGGCCAGCCGGGCAAAATTTCAGCCAGTAAAAAAGGGCATCATGGGCGGCATGATGGTAGAAATAGAATCAGGGTTAACTGAAGGCCAGGAAATAGTTAGCGGCCCTTATTCTGCACTAAGAGATTTAAAAGACGGTACCCTGCTCAAAGTGGAGAAAAAATAACATGTCCCCCGCTCCTGATGACCACAAGATCATCCTGGCTGTCAATCTGACCAAGATTTATGATCTTGGTCATCAGCAGGTTGAGGCTTTAAAGGGAGCTAGCCTGACCATTATGAAAAATGAGTTTGTAGCGATCATGGGTCCATCCGGTTCAGGCAAGTCAACTCTGATGAATATTCTGGGCTGTCTTGATACCCCCACCGCAGGTGATTATTTTCTCAACGGTAAGCTGGTCAGTACCCTGAGTGAAGACGAGTTAGCCTACATCAGGAATAAAGAGATTGGCTTCGTTTTTCAGGTCTTTAATCTTTTGCCGCGGGCCAATGCTTTTAGAAATGTTGAGTTACCCATGATTTATGCCGGAGCCAGCCGGGAAGAAAGAGAGGAGAGAGCCAGGCGAGCCCTGGAGATGGTCGAGATGAAAGACAGAATGCATCATCTGCCATCTGAACTTTCCGGCGGAGAAAGGCAAAGAGTGGCCATCGCCCGGGCCCTGGTCAATGATCCATCTCTGCTTTTAGCCGACGAGCCAACCGGCAACCTTGATACCAGGACAGGCGAAGAAATTCTAAAACTGTTTCATAAGATTAATGATGGTGGCAACACTATTATCATGGTCACCCATGACCGGGAAGTAGCCAATCATGCCCGGAGAATCATCCACATCAGGGATGGTCAAATAGAAAAAGAAGAAAGGACAGGAGGCTGGTTATGAAAACAGGAGAAAGATTGATCGGAGTGTTTACCAAACCCAGGGAGACTTTTGATAGCCTGGCCGAAAAGCCCGTCTGGGTTGATGCTTTAATTATCGTTTTGATTGCCCTGGCCATTTACAGCTATCTGATTGCACCTTTTGCTGCCAGAGATTCATATACCCTATTTCAGCAAAGCACGAAACTAAAGCAGCAATTGGGTGAAGAAAAATTCCAGACATTCCTGGAAGAAGCAAGGAAAAAGGCTGAAGAGATGACCACGACTACCAGGTTAACTCAAGCTCTGAGCGGAAGCCTGGTGGGGGGTATTGGCCTGTTATTTCAAGCTCTGCTTCTCTTTGTTCTGGCCAAGTTTTTTTCACCCCATGGGACTTACCTCCAGGTCATGACGGCCCTCTTCCACGCTAATTTTATAAATGCCATTATGGGCAATGGCTTGAGATCCCTGTTGATCTCGGCCAAGCAATCAGTTTATAACGTTTCGACCGGCCTGGCCGTTTTTTTCCCCCAACTTGATCCGACTTCCAGTAGCTATATGATTTTAACCAATATTGATTTCTTTCAGCTCTGGATGTTCGGAGTTCTGGCCTATGGTCTGTCAGCTATTTTTAAGATCGATATGAAGAAATCGTTGATTATTTCTTATCTCTTCTGGGGACTAAAAACTCTGTTTAATATAGCCATGAGTATCTGGGGAATGAGTCGCCTTTAAAACCTACGGTTTGGTTGACAACCAGTTTCAGGCTCTATAAATTAAGCTTATGGCCACGGATATTGAGAGAAGTAAACCATTCTCCTATCTACCCGGGATGCTTTTCGAGTTATGGGAAGAGCGCCGGACAGGCTTACTTCAAATTGAACAGAACGGGACCACAAAGACTTTTTGCCTGGTCAAAGGTGAAATTTCAGCCATTAATCAGTACTTTCCAGAAAAAGAATTTTTTGACTGGTTAATTGAAACAGGAAAAATCCATCCGCCTCTACGCCTCAATCATAACCTGCTGGGTGCGGAAAAAGCCAGTTCGGTGGTAGCTATCTTAATTGAGCAGGGTTTTATACAATCCGATGAAGCTTTTAAGCTGATGGCTGACTTTCTGGAGGCCAGGCTATCAGAATTTTTCGTGCTGCCTGACTGGCCGGCGGCTTTTATTGAAGAAAAATTTGCTGCTGAAGAGATTATTTTTACCGGGTTAGCCATCCCACCTTTAATCTTGAAAGGGTTGAAAAAAGTTTCTAAACTGGACGTTTACCGCCGCTGGCTACCAGCAGAAAACAGTCTTCTTTTCCGTCAGGTTCCCGCCTATGTTTCCAGGTTGGGTCTGACGCCGGCAGATCTCTATGTCTGGAATTTACTTCAGACCCCGCAGACCTTTAACTGGTTAATCCAGAATTCCTGGCTGGGCCCGACCGAAACCAGGAAAACTGTTTTAATTTTGACCTGCCTCAGGCTCTTAGACTTTAACCGTCAGGAGACCGGTGAGATAGACAACGGGCAGACAGCGGGCCCTGACCTGGAAAAATGTCTGCTTCAATTCAATGAAAAAGCTAACCTGATCCAGCGCTATATCGCCAAACAACTGGGCCCGGTGGCCTTTAATCTTCTGGAAAAATCTTACCGGGAAACTCAGGATTCACTTGACCCGATTTTTCGCAATTTAGAAATCAAGCCCGATGGAAGTTTTGAACCCCGAGCTATGTTGAAAATAAGCCTGAACAGCCTCGATCAGCGGGAAAAGAAAATTATCCTGAGGGGTTTTGATGAAATCCTGGCCGCTGAGTTATTGCTGGTTAAAAAAACTCTCGGCAATCAACACGAAGAAAATCTGGTCAAGCTCCTGGCTCAGGAGAGATAGGTTGAAGAGGAAGCAACTGCTTGGTTTGTTGATCATACTGACCCTGCTGGTAGCTTTGATTATGATCAGGATTAAAATTGGGCAATAATCAGAAAAAAATCCTGTTCATCGTTGGCCCGACGGCAGTAGGGAAAAGTTCCTTAGCAGTTGATCTGGCTAAAAAATTCAGGGGAGAAATTATCAGTTGTGATTCAAGGCAGATCTACCGGGGTTTTGATCTCGGGACTGACAAACCACCTGCCTCTATCAGACAGGCTATTCCTCATCACCTGATCGACGTGGTAGATCCTGAGGAAACTTTTTCAGCGGCTGATTTCGCCCGTTTGGCCCTGGAAAAAATAAACGAAATTCTTGACCGTGGGAACCTGCCGCTGATAGTTGGAGGAACAGGCCTCTACCATCGAGCCCTGGTGCAAGGGCTTTTCTCAGGTCCTGGACGAGATGAGAACCTGAGAGACAGGCTAAAAGAAGAAGCTAAAAATAAGGGGCTGGAAGTCCTTTACAACCGGCTCCGACAAGTTGATCCCTCCTATGCCGAAAAAATCAGCCCAGCCGATGCGATAAGAATAATAAGAGCCCTGGAGATTTTTTATCTAACTGGTCAGCCGATTTCTGCGCATTTTGCCCGGACCGCCTCTCCTCTCAGAGACAAGGGTTTTATTCTCTTTCAGATTGGGTTAAAATTAGATAGAAAGTTGCTTTATCAGCGGATTGATGAGCGAGTTCGACGAATGTTTGCTGAGGGCTTGACAGAAGAAACAAAACAGCTTCTGGCCAGAGGAATATCGGAGCAGGCCACCCCTTTTAAGGGACTTGGCTACAGTCAGGTATTACGCTACCTGAAAGGAGAAATAAGCCTGGAAGAAGCTATTAGATTGACTCAAATAGAGACCAGGCATTATGCCAAGCGCCAGCTGACCTGGTTTAAAAAAACAGAAGGAATTACCTGGTTTGAGGCTGATGACAGAGAAAAAATCGAAAATAAGGTACAGGAGTATCTTTTAGATTAAAAATGGAAAAGGCCATTCTTGTCAATTTAGCCACCACCCAGAGGGAAAAAGAAGAAGCCAGAGAATCAATGACCGAGCTGGCCGGTTTAGCCTCCTCCGCTGGAGCGACAGTTATCGAAGAGATTTATCAGTACCGGGCAGGCCACTCTCCAAAATTCTTTATCGGAGAAGGCAAAGTCCAGGAATTGTCACAAAGGGTAAAGGAATTGGGGGCTGATCTGGTCATTTTTGACCATAACCTGAGTCCGATTCAACAGAGAAGTCTGGAAGAAGCCATTAAGGTTAAAGTCCTGGATAGAACGCAAATCATTCTTGATATTTTTGCTCAAAGAGCCAGAACAAACGAAGGCAAGCTGCAGGTTGAACTGGCCCAGCTGACCTATCTTCTGCCCAGACTCAAGGGCAAAGGACAGGCTCTCTCCCGCCTGGGCAGTGGAATTGGTACCCGTGGCCCGGGTGAAAAAAAACTGGAAGAGGACCGCCGAAGAATTACAGACCGGATGGCCAGAATAAAAAGGGAAATAGACAGCGTATCTAAAAGGCGAGCCAGACAGCGCGAAGGTCGCAGAAAGTCACCAGTCCCCACCGTCTCTCTGGTTGGCTATACCAGCGCCGGCAAATCGACTCTTTTTAATGCCCTGGCAGGTGAGAACCGTTATACTTCTCCTCATTTATTTGCCACTCTTGATCCCATGGTCAGGCGGGTTACGCTGCCTGATGGACCTTATTTCTTTCTATCCGATACCGTTGGCTTTATAAAAAAATTGCCAGTTGAACTGATCTCTTCCTTCCGAGCCACTCTGGAAGAAATAAGGGAGGCAGATTGTCTGCTGGAGGTGATAGATATCACCTCGCCCGGATCCCTGGAACAGGCAGAAGCCGCCGAAGAAATACTTTCCAGACTGGAAGTGACTGGAATACCGCTCATTAAGGTCTTTAATAAAATTGACCTGCTGCCAGAAGAGGAAAAAAAATCTCTCCTGGAGCGTCAGGCACGGGATGAAGCTTCTCCAGTTTATGTCTCAGCCAGAAGCGGGGAGGGTCTCGAAAACCTGAAAGCCAGGTTGCGCCAGGTCATATTTAAAAACTCCCGGATTTACCGTCTGCACATCCCAAAAGAACGAACTGATCTGACCGCTTCACTGGTCAGGCAATTGTTGGTCATCAGGAAAACTGAAACGGCTGAAGGCTGGGAATATCAGGTTTTAACACAAAAAAATAAACTGTTTCCCTATCTTCCCTACCTCCGGAAAGGAGAAATCCTATGAAAAAGATAAGCTGGTTCGTGCCGGCTTTACTTCTGCTGGCAGGTTGTGTCACCTTTCAAAAAACTTATGTACCCCCTTCTTTTTATTTAGAGGAGCCGCCTTCTCTGGAGTTGGCCAAGCTTTCTCTAAATGAACGGCTGGCCTTTGAACAGGGCTGGGCTGATCTTAAGAAAGGTAACATAGATGGAGCCAGAAAGGAATTCTTAAAACTCGGACAGAATCATCCCTATTTTAATCTGGGTGAAGGCTATTGCCGGCTGTATGAGCAGGATATAGAAGCGGCAGAGGCTTTTTTTCTGAAGGCTATCGAACTTAATCCTGATTTAACCCCGGCCCGCATCGGCCTGGCTTCTATCTATGAAGAAAAAAAAGACGAAGACAAACTTTTTGTTCAGCTCCGGGAAATTTTAAAAAAAGAACCAGAAAACTCCTGGGCCAAGCCCAAATATGAAGAGCTTCAAAACCACCTCACCCAGAATTTGATCAAAGAAGCTACTGAGTTTTTAAACCAGAACAAAAAAGAAGAAGCCAAACAGCTGCTGCTCAAAGCCCTGTTCTATTCGCCCCAATCACAGGAGGCCCACTTGAAACTGGCTCGCCTGTACCGGAGCGAAAAAAAATACGAGCAGGCAATCAATCACTATCAAACCTTAAGCCAGCTGGCACCTCGCGACCGGCAGATTCTCAGAGAATATGCTGAAACTCTTCTCGAACACGATGATTTAAGCCAGAGTCTTGATATCTATTTGAAACTCAAAGAGCTGGCCCCGGAGGACAAGGAAGTTCAGAAGAAGATTGAATATTTAAGAAATCAACTGGGTATTGTTACCCTGCCCAGCCTTTATAATGAAATACCTAAATCCCAGGCTATTACCCGCCAGGAGCTGGCTGCTATTCTGGCTGTCAAGTTTAATAAATACCTGCCAGAACCAAAGAGGCCACCCATTATTGTTGATATTTCGACCAGCTGGGCGGCTAATTATATTGTCAGAGTGGCCGCCGTCCCTCTGATGGATACCTATGAAAATCATACCTTTGAACCTAACCGGATCGTTACCAGAGCCGAGCTGGCCGAAACCTTTTTCCGCCTGATTAATTTTCTGAAAGGCAAAGGTTTCAAACTCATTCCTCAAATCCCGTCGGAAAAGATTCAGATCAGCGATATCCCACCGGAAAATATTTATTATCTGCCGGCCGTTCAGATGATCGCCTATCAATTGATGGAATTGTCTGCCCAGAAACGTTTTCAGCCTGATCGGCCTGTTTCTGGCGCCGAGGCTTTAAGGATAGCCGACCTTCTGCTAAACTTAATAGAATAAGCCAGAGAGGATATATGGCCAACGTCGACAATCAGACCGGCGAACTCAAATCAACTTTCGGTACTCTACCTAATTACCTGACTCTGCTCAGGATAATTCTGGTTCCTGTTTTCGTTTTCTTTTTATTAAACCAGCAAGTAGCAGGAGCTTTTCTAATTTTTCTCCTGGCTGGCCTGACCGATGTGCTGGATGGTCTCATCGCCAGAATCTGGCATCAAAAGTCAACCGCTGGACTCTGGCTTGATCCGCTGGCTGATAAGCTGCTGATGTTTACCAGTTTTTTGCTCCTGAGCTTCCCTGAATATGCTTCCCCTAATAAAATTCCCTGGGCTGTTTTCTGGGTAGTTCTGGGTCGTGATTTGTTGATTGTTCTCGGGGCTGCCCTGCTGGCTCTATTGAAAAAGAAAAGCGATTTTCTTCCGACTCTCATCGGAAAAACCAGTACCGTCTGCCAGGTGTTGACAGCCGGGGCGGTGCTCTTTTTTAACTGGCTAAAGATTAAAAGCGGGCTTCTTGACTGGCTCTATGATCTAACCATTCTGGCCACTGTTATCTCGGGCCTGCAGTATATCTGGCTGGGCCTGGTCGGCTGGCGCAAAAGCCCCCAATAATCTGCCCGGGCTCTGATCCCGAAAGAGGCAGCCTTTTTCCTTGCATCAAAATCTCGATTAATGCTATTATCGGGCCGAGATTAATAATAAAAGAAGGAGAGACTAATGCCTGACAAAAAACTTTTTTCCCGCCTGGTTAAAAGACTTGATTCATTCCGAGATGAGATGATTGAGTTGCAAACCAGACTATGTGCTATACCGGCTATCGCCCCCTCCAGCGGAGGCGAAGGAGAAGCTAAAAAGGCTGAGTTTCTGGAATCATATCTAAGAAAATCAGGAATAAACGACATCAAGGTGATCAAAGCCCCGGATCAGGAGGCACCAGCTGGTTACCGACCCAATTTGCTGACCTTTTTCCCCGGAGAAAGCTCAAAGAAAACCATCTGGATTATGACTCACATGGATGTGGTCCCACCTGGTGAACTGGCTCTCTGGCGCGGAGACCCATTTAGGGCCTGGGTTGAGGGCGGCAAGATTTATGGACGCGGGGTCGAAGATAATCAGCAGGATTTAGTCGCCTCAATCTTTGCCGTAAAGGCTTTTCTGGCTGAAAATATTAAACCAAGTTATGATGTCGGGCTGGCCCTGGTAGCGGATGAAGAGACAGGCAGCCAGAAGGGCATTGAATATGTTCTCAATCAGACAGAAGTTTTTAAAAAGAATGATTTAATTATTGTCCCCGATGCTGGCAATGAAAAGGGCACAATGATTGAAGTGGCTGAAAAATCAATTCTCTGGCTGAAATTTAAGACACTCGGTAAGCAGACTCACGGTTCAACTCCCCAGAAGGGAATTAACAGTTTCAAAGCAGCCAGTTTCCTCATTACCGAACTTCAAAAACTTTACCGCTTCTACGATCTAAAGGACAGATTGTTCAGTCCAGGCATTTCCACTTTTGAGCCGACTAAGAAAGAACCTAACGTCCCCAATATCAATACTATTCCAGGCGAAGATATTTTCTATATGGACTGCCGGATTCTACCCGACTACCCGGTTGAAAAGATCGAAAAGACCATCAGGAAAATGGCTGATTCAGTTGAAAAAAAGTTTAAAGTTAAAATAGAAATCAGTCTGGCTCAAAAAGCCCCAGCCGCTCCACCGACCTCTACCCGGTCGGCAGTTGTTCAAGCTCTGAAGAAAGCCGTCAGAGAAGTTTATGGGCAAGAAGCCCGCCCGATGGGCATTGGCGGCGGGACAGTTGCTGCCATTTTTCGCCGGGCTGGGTTTGAAGCAGCTTGCTGGTCAAAACTGGATGAGACCGCTCATATGCCGAATGAATACTGCTTGATTGATAATATGGTGGGTGATGCCGAGGTTTTCAGCCACGTTTTCATGCAGGAATAAGCCAGAAAAAACCGGCTACAACAAAATTAACAGGATGGCAAGCGGCGAGCAAGCTGTGGACATTCTCATCTGGACACTCGCCAGAAATCTCCAGAGTCAAGCTAAGGGGTGACAGGCTTCCAGCGGCCATCGGCAGTCCAAGTCAGATTCAGCTAATTTTTTGCTTCGGTGAAATCAGAGAAGTTACCAATTGCTGAGGACCTTTCCGCCTGGTTCTAATCGCCTCTTTAACCGTATTAAAGTGAATCTCGACTGTTTCTTCGATCCGATCAGCATAGCCTCCGCCCAGAACGATAGCCAGGGGAATTTTCAGCCGGCGGGCCTGCTCGATAATCAATCTATCTCGCTTTTTTAGACCGGTTGATGAAATATCCAGACCGCTCAACGGATCATTCTGGTAAGGATCAGCCCCGGCGATATAGATGACCAGGTCTGGCTTATATTCCTCATAGAGACGGGGAAAATGTGGCCGCAAAGCTGCTAAATAAGCCTCATCGCTATCGCCTGAATGCAGTTCGATATCAAGGCTACTTGCCTGCTTATAAGATGGATAGTTATCCATTTGATGTATAGAGAAGGTAAAGACATAGTCCCTTTTCCCAAAAAAGTAAGCTGTCCCATTCCCCTGATGCAGGTCACCATCAACGATCATGGCCCGGTTGATCCGCCCCTCTTTTTTCATTTTTTCCAGAGCAATAGCCACATCATTAAAAAGGCAAAAACCTTCTCCATGATCCGGAAAAGCATGATGGAAGCCACCACCAAGATGAACCGACAGCCCTGTTCTTAAAGCTTCTTCTGCCGCCTTGATTGTCCCCCCGGTCATTAACAAAAAAAACTGGACCAGCTGCGACGAAAAGGGCATTTCCAGAGCTTGAAGCTCGAGTGAAGAAAGAGTCCCGGTCAGAACTTTATTGACGTAATCTGCAGTATGTACCAGACGAAGATCGTCATCCGAAGCCGGCTCAGGCCTGATAAAATCCTCAGGGCGGGCGCCTCTGGCTATTAACTTTTCATAAAGCATTCTGTATTTTTTGACAGGGAAGATGTGGGGCCCGAGGTCCACCATCCAGTATTCATTGGCATAGATGAATTTAAAGGGAAGCCTGGTATTAAATAAGGAAAGCACCGACTCAACCAGATCAGCCATGGATGTTTGATATTTAAGTTAGCAGAAATTCAAGAAGATTAAAAGGCACAATTGTCTCCTCGTCTTTTTCCGGTAGCCTGACCTGATATTTTCAACAATAGAACGATATAGCTAATAAAAGAAAAGCCCGGGCCTCGTCTGACCCGGGCTGAAATTCTATAATTCTATTGCCAGCTGCTTTTGAATTATTTTTCTACTTATTTTCTTGGTCGCCGGGATTTTTTTCCAGTTGAGCTGGCCGATTTTCTGGCTACCCGGGTTTTTTGGCTCTTCTCTTCCTGGCTGGCTTTCTTTTCCTGAATGGCAATCTGGGCCGCCGCCAGTCTGGCAATTGGAATCTGATAAGCAGAGCAACTGACATAGTTCAGATTGATTTTGTGACAAAAAGTAATTGACCTGGGATCGCCACCATGAACACCACAAATTCCAACCTTGAGGTCCGGCCTTGTTTCCCGACCTTTTTCCACGGCCCATTTCATCAGCAGCCCGACACCTTTCTGATCAAGAGTTTCAAACGGATCATCACTCCAGATACCATGAGTCAGGTAATAATTGAGAAACTTGGCGCTGTCATCTCTGGAAATTCCAAAGGTGGTCTGGGTCAGATCGTTGGTTCCAAAGGAAAAGAATTCAGCTTCTCTGGCTATTTCGTCAGCGGTCAGGGCTGCCCTGGGTATTTCGACCATGGTACCTACTTTATATTTGATCCTGACTTTATATCTTTTCATCACCTCTTCAGCCATCCGATTGATGATTTCTTTTTGATTGGCCAGCTCGGTAACATTACCGACCAGAGGGATCATGATTTCAGGCAGAACTTTTTGACCATGAGCAGCCAGCTCACAAGCTGCCTCCAGAATAGCCTGAGCTTGCATTTCAGTTATCTCAGGATAGGTAATACCCAAACGGCAGCCGCGATGGCCGAGCATCGGGTTAAATTCAGATAAGGACCTGACTCTGGCCAATAATTTTTCCACTTCGGCAATTTTATCTGGTGATCCGCCAGTAGCCTTGAGTACCGCTAATTCCACCATCAAATCTTCTTTCTTTGGTAAAAACTCATGGAGGGGCGGGTCAATGGTTCTAATCGTAACTGGTCGGCCTTTCATTTCCTGGAAAAATTCCAGAAAGTCCTGTTTTTGAAAAGGAAGCAACTTAGCCAGAGCCTGCCGCCGCTCGGCTTCAGTTTCGGCCAGAATCATCTCTCTTACGTGTGGCAGCCGTTCCGGTCCGAAGAACATATGCTCGGTTCTGGCCAGACCGATCCCCTCAGCTCCAAAAGCAAAGGCTACCCTGGCATCAGCCGGTGTATCTGAGTTAGCTCTCACTCCCAGCCGGCGGAATTTGTCAGCCCAGGATAAGAGCTGACTGAAATATTGATAGAGCCTTGATTCCTCCGGTTTTTTCTCACCTCTGATAACCTGAAGGATTTCTGATGGCCTGGTTAAGACCTGACCCTCCAGCACCTCGCCGGTAGTACCATCAATTGAAATCCAGTCGCCCTCCACAAATTTTTTATCACCAACAAAGAAAGCTTTAATGTCTTCATGAACCTTTATTGCTCCACAACCGACCACAGCCGGTTTACCCATCTGCCGGCCAACTACCGCCGCATGTGAGGTCATACCACCGGTTGCGGTTAAAATACCCTGAGCAGCACTCATTCCGTGAATATCATCCGGTGATGTTTCTTCGCGGACCAGAATTACTTTCTTGCCCTCTTTGGCCCACTGGACAGCATCGTTAGCTGTAAAAACCACCTGACCGCTGGCCGCGCCCGGTGAAGCGGCCAGACCTCTGGCCAGAACGGGATGTTTTTTCTTTTCCTCCTGATCGAAGACTGGATGAAGTAGCTGATTTAAAGCTTCTGGTTCAACTTTAAGCAAAGCTTCTTCGATAGTGGTCAACCTTTCTTCGACCAGATCAACAGCGATTTTAACGGCAGCCATACCGGTCCTTTTGGCATTCCTGGTCTGCAGCATATACAGCTTCCCTTCCTGGATGGTAAACTCGAAATCCTGAACATCGCCATAGTGCTTTTCCAGTTTCTTGACCACAGCCAGCAGCTGTTTATAAACTCCAGGCATAGCCTTCTCAAGATCTTTTAAAGGAGAAGGAGTTCTTATGCCTGCCACCACGTCTTCACCCTGAGCATTAATCAGATATTCACCGTAAAGTTCTTTTTCACCCGTAGCAGGATTTCTGGTAAAGCCAACACCGGTAGCCGAGGTTGGACCATAATTGCCGAAAACCATCTGTTGAATATTGACCGCTGTTCCCAGATCATCGGGAATATGATACTGGCGCCGATAGGTTATTGCGCGGGGATTATTCCACGATTTGAAAACGGCATTGATAGCCAGTTTCAGTTGCTTGAAGACATCCTGCGGAAATTCCTGACCGGTTTCAGCTTTGACCAGCTTCTTATACTCAGCAATAACTTCCTCGAGGATAGATTCACCCAGTTCATAATCATAATTAATACCGCTGGCTTCTTTTCTGGCTCGTAAAATTTCTTCAAATTTCTTCTTCGGGATTTCCAGAACGACGTCGCCGAACATATGGATTAAACGTCGGTAGCAATCGAGAGCAAAACGCCGATTACCTGTTTTTCTGGCCAGACCTTCCACCGTTCGGTCATTGAGACCAAGGTTGAGAATGGTATCCATCATCCCCGGCATAGAGAATTTGGCTCCTGATCTGACTGAAACCAGCAATGGGTTCTCCTCATCTCCAAACTTCTGTCCGGAGACTTTTTCCAGGCGTCTGAGGCTGGCCATAATCTCTTTTTCCACTTCCGGGGGAAGTTTATTTCCAGCTTTAAAAAACAGAGCACAAACTGCAGTCGAAATGGTAAAACCGGGCGGAACTGGCAGGCCAATACTGGCCATTTCAGCCAGGTTAGCGCCTTTGCCGCCTAGAATATCCTTCATGTCCTTATTGCCATCAGCTGCTCCTGCCATAAAAAAATACACATATTTTCTGGGCATCTTAAACTCCTTCTTTTTTTAATTAGTGTTCAAGAAAATATACACTTCAGCGTCTTAAATTTCAAGGGAGAAGGGTATTAAGTATGTGAAATATCAGGTCTTAGATAGCTTTTTTCTAAAAAGGGAAAAATCATTGGCAGGAGAAAATAAGAGAGCCAGGGAAAGAGCCAGCCATAGAGAATCTTCAGCTATAAGTCGCCAATCAGCCCGCCGGCTGAAGGTTCCAAAACAGCCGCAGTCAACATCTAAGCCACGAGCCATCGTAATCAAGACGAGAACAATGAAAAACAGGAGAAGGCAGCTGATCAACAGAGCCGATGATTTCGGATAGATACCGAGGATGAGCCACACTCCAGCAATTAATTCCACCCAGGGTAAAAAGATAGCAGTAAGAAAAGACAGGGCTGGCCCTACCAGCTGATAGCTTCTGACATTCTGAGCAAAACTCAAAGGATCGGCTATTTTGCTGATTCCAGCCCAGATGAAGACGCCACCAACGATCAGCCTGAAAATTATTAGCAACTTTCTATTTTGCAGCATTGGCTTCCACCGGCAGGCCGGCCTGGGTCCACTCTGCCCAGCCGCCAGAAAATACCCTTAGATTTTTAAAACCACGTGATTCAAGCCAGCGGGCCAGATTTAAACTGGCCTGACAATCTCCACCCTCACAATAAATTATAATTTCCACTGCCTCCGGGATCACGGCCAGTAAGTCTTCACGCCCGCTTTTCACATCCTCGAGGGGAACTGAAATGGCCCCTGGAATATGTCCACGATGGTATGCCTCTAAGCTGCGGCTATCTATAAAAACCGCCTGCCGCTCTGACCAGGCCGCCTCCGCTTCGGGTAATGATATAAAGACAACCTGCGGAAAATCCTCTTTTAGAATAAATGCCTGACGGAATTCTCCAGCCAGGAATCTCCTGACGAGACCGGGATGACTGACCAGGCCACCAACCAGAGACAGCCCAAAGATCAACCCCAGCCCCACCCATGTTTGCTTATCAGCTAAGATTTTCTTTAAGCCCATCAAGACTCTAGGCAAATAGCCTCCTGTATTTCTCTAGGCCCTGGCGCAGTATCTCTATAGCCTCAACCAGGTCCTCTTCTTTAAGGACGTAGGCTATTCTCACTTCGTCCTGGCCCCGCCCTGGCGTGGCATAAAAACCAGGTCCTGGGGCAACCATGACCGTCTTCTGATTGACTGAAAAGTCAGTTAACATCCATCGCACAAAGTGTTCAGAATCTTTGATGGGCAAGCGGCAAAAGGCATAAAAAGCTCCCTTAGGCTGACGCAAGACAACACCCGGGATAGAGGTCAGCCCCTCATAGAGTACATCCCGGCGTCTCTGATATTCCTGACGAATTGGTTCAAAATAGTCCATTCCCATCTTATAGGCAGCAATGGCTGCATATTGCTCAACTGAAGGTGGGCAGAGCCTGGCCTGGGCAAACTTCAGAATGGCCTGATAAACTTCCTTATTTCTGGTAACAACTGCTCCGATTCTGGCCCCGCAACAGCTAAACCTTTTAGAAATACTATCCACCACAATTACCCGGTCCTCGACTTCCTTAAATTCCAGCAAACTTTTGTGCTTCAATCCGTCATAAACAAATTCCTTGTAAACCTCATCGCCGATCAAAAACAAATCGTGCTTTCGGACCAGATCAACCACGCGCTGCAGTTCTTCTTCGGTATACACTGTACCGGTCGGATTATTGGGAGAACAGAGCAGAATAGCTCTCGTTTTAGGGGTAATCAAAGCTTCAATTTCTTCAACCGGGGGTAGCCGGAAACCATCTTCGACCTTAAGTGATAGCGGAACAATTTTAACATCAGCGAAAGTGGCAAAACCGTTGTAATTGGTATAAAAGGGCTCTGGAATGATTATCTCTTCACCGGGATCGGCTACTACTGAAAAAGAAAAATGAATGGCTTCTGATCCACCGATGGTGATCAGCACATTATCAACCGTCAGGTTGATGCCATAATCACGGAAGTAATCAACGATGGCCTGACGCAGTTCATCAAACCCCTGCGATGGCCCATAGCCCAGAATCGGATCATGATAAGCTTGAAAAGCTTCTATGACCGGCCTGGGAGTAGGTATGTCAGGGTCGCCAATGTTAAGATGGAAAATATGAATTCCTCTCTTTTTGGCCTCATCGGCCAGAGGTTTAAGTTTTCGAATTGGTGAAGCCTGGATCTCTTGCGCTCGACGGGATATTAACATTTATGGTTCCTCCTTTATTATTATTAAATATTATTATTAAAAATTAATTATAAGAAAAGAGACGTTTTTATACAATGATAATGGATAATGGTCTGATGGCCATGAACCAAAATCTAAGGGTTAAGGCTGAGGTGGCCTCCAGCTGAATTGAAATAGCCTGACGGTTTCGTCTTTCACCCTGGTAAAAATTTGCTATTAAATTTCATTTCTGATATTAATTTCAAGAATTAACTGCGACTTTAAAACAATGTTCCAGGATAAAAAGGCCCGGATCACCGAAACCCAAAGCTGGGGTAGTTATTTTTTGCTGAGAATATCTGCCCCGCAAATCGCCCGGGAGGCCAGGCCGGGCCAGTTTTTGATGATCAGGGTCTCCTCTGGCTTCAATCCTCTTCTACGGCGGCCACTGAGCATTCATAACTGTGCCGGGCCAGAAATAGAAATTTTTTTCCAGGTAACTGGAGAAGGAACCAGACTCCTCAGCCAAAAAATAGCCGGCGAAAAAGTGGATATTCTTGGTCCCTGTGGTCATGGCTTTTCGTTGAAGCCTGAATTCAAAGGCCAGGAAATATTCTGCGTCGGAGGTGGACGCGGTCTGGCCCCGTTGTACTTTGTGGCCAGGGAACTTCAGACGGTAGGAGCTACTCCAGTTATTTTTTATGGTGGCCAGACACTGAGCGACCTGGCTTTGAAAAACC
>ENA-UOWE01001433-UOWE01001433.1-activated-sludge-metagenome-genome-assembly--contig:-NODE-1433-length-29414-cov-6.382200_pt1 | contig 29414 bp, 26 predicted proteins | sample MGYA00249841_ERZ761562 | MGnify/ENA primary metagenome ERZ761562 (study PRJEB28883, sample SAMN05720200) | activated sludge metagenome | isolation source: Anaerobic digester | place: Japan...
CCGACCCCCATGTCCGGAACGAAGCCGAACCACCAGCCGTGTGCCCTCTCCCGCAACGGGATTCGCTGCTCGGTCACCCCGGCGGAGTCTCCCGGCTCGAAAAGGCACAGGTCCACGCCATCGGCGTGCCCGGCATACACGCAGACGTCGGCGCCACCGCGCACGAGGGTCACGCCTGGGGCGGGCGCGAGGTCTCGGCCCAGGGCAGGCGGGGCATCGCTGATGGCGGTGGAGGGCGGCAGGGCGACGTGGGAGCGGGGCGACATCGTCGGACAGCCTATCCAGTGGTTACGGTGGAGCCATGACCGATCCAGCCGCTCTGCCCAACTTCCCGCCGCCCGCCGACGAGCACCCCCTGCGCGGGCAGGTCCTCGACGTCCTCCAGGACCTCGAGCTCCAGCCCAACATCGACGAGGACGGTGACGTCTCCTTCACCGTCAACGAGCAGTCCCTCTTCGCGCGCTGTCACGAGGGCGAGATGCAGATCCTGCGCGTCTTCGGCCAGTGGCAACTCCCCGAGGAGATCGCCGGCGACCGCGCCCGCCTGCTCGAGGTGTGCAACGAGCTCAACCTCACCCTCAACTGCGTGAAGTCCGGCATCGGCAACGGCACGGTCGCCATCGCGAGCGACCACATCCTCGTGCCCGGGACGAGCGTGCCGGCGACCGTGGGTGTCGCGATCCAGTTGGTGCTCTCGACGGTGCAGTTCTGGCACCAGCGCGCCTTCGGCCTCGACGAGAACGGTCAGCCGACCGCAGGCGGGACCGGGGGCGGCGCCTGATGTCGGCGGACTCTCAAGCCGAGCTCGTCCGGCTCGAGGTCGAGGACGGCATCGCGACGATCCGGCTGAACCGGCCCCCGATGAACGCCCTGTGCGCGCAACTGGGACGCGAGATCGGTGACCTGCTTCCTGAGATCGCCACGCGCTCCGACATAAGTGCCGTGATCGTCTACGGCGGGGAGAAGGTCTTCGCTGCCGGCGCCGACATCAAGGAAATGGTCGACCTGGATCTGGTCGGGATGACGGCCTATGGCCGACTCCTGCAGGACTTCACCAACGACCTCGCCGCCCTGCCCAAGCCGACCATTGCAGCGATCACCGGCTATGCACTCGGTGGTGGCTTCGAGGTGGCGCTGTGCTGCGACTTCCGGATCGCCGGCGCCAAGGCCAAGGTCGGCTTCCCCGAGATCACCTTGGGTGTCATCCCGGGCATGGGGGGCACCCAGCGGGCGGCTCGGCTCATCGGGCCGTCGCGGGCCAAGGAGATCGTCTTCTCCGGTCGCTTCATCGGCGCCGAAGAAGCTTTGGCCATGGGCCTGGTCAATCAGGTCGTGCCCGAGGGCGAGGACGTCTACGCCGCGGCTCGGGAGTGGGCCAGCCGCTATGTCGGCGGCCCGGCAATGGCGCTGGCCGCGGCCAAGCAGGTCATCGATCGCGGTCTCGAGGTCGACCTCGCGACCGGGCTGGAGATCGAGCGGATGGCCTTCGCCTCCCTCTTCGCCACCGACGACCAGAAGATCGGCATGCGCGCCTTCGTCGCCAAGGAGAAGCCGACCTTCACCGGCCGCTGACGTCTGTTGCTTCGTATGCCGTGGGGCTGGGACGGGAGATTGCCTCCGGACCCAGCCCCACGGCATACGACAGTTTGTGCCTTTGGTGGCAGACCTTGGCCAGTGGCGTAGCCATGGGAGCGCCATTGGCCAAGGTGAGCGCACACGATTCGCAGAGCCTGCCTGGTGGTGCAGGTATGGGTGCGCCATCGGCCAGCCTGTGCGCAGGGCATCCCCAGGCATGGTCCTCACCCGGCGTGGTGATCGTCACGCCCTCGCGGTGGGGCTGAGGGCATCCTGACCTGAGAGGATGTCCGGGATCCCTTGCCACCCAATCCACGAGAAGGATGAGGCACGCATGAACATCGTCGTCTGCGTCAAGCACGTGCCGGACGCCCAGGCCGACCGCACGTTCAACGAGTCGGACAACACCGTCGACCGCGAGGGCGTCGACGGGCTCCTCAGCGAGCTCGACGAGTACGCCGTCGAAGAGGCGCTCAAGCTCGCCGAGGCCACCAGCGGCGAGGTCACCGTCGTCACGATCGGCCCCGAGCGCGCCGCCGACGCCCTCAAGAAGGCCCTCCAGATGGGCGCCGACAAGGCCGTCCACGTCTGCGATGACGCCATCCACGGCTCCGACGCGCCCGCCACGTCGTTGGTCCTCGCCGAGGCGATCAAGAAGGCGACCGACGGCTCCCCGCAGCTCGTCATCACCGGCATGGCCTCGACCGACGGCACCATGGGCGTCGTCCCCGCGATGCTCGCCGAGCGCCTCGGCCTGCCGCAGGTCACCTACGCCTCCGAGCTCACCCTCGACGGCGAGAAGCTCACGATCCGCCGCGACAACGACGCGAGCGTCGAGACCATCGAGGCATCCCTCCCGGCGCTGGTTTCCGTCACGGACCAGATCAACGAGCCGCGCTACCCCTCCTTCAAGGGGATCATGGCGGCCAAGAAGAAGCCGGTCGAGACCTGGACCCTCGCCGACCTCGGCGTCGACGCCGGTCAGGTCGGCCTGGACAACTCGTGGACCAAGGTCGTGGAGTTCGCCAAGCGCCCGCCGCGTGAGAAGGGCGAGATCATCAAGGACGAGGGCGACGGCGGCACCAAGCTTGCCGAGTTCCTCGCCAACCGCAAGTTCCTCTGACCGGCCCTGACAGCAGAAAGTAGGCAATCCCTCATGGGCGAAGTTCTCATCCTCGTCGACCACGTCGACGGCAAGCTGCGCAAGGCCACCGCAGAGCTCCTCACGATCGCGCGTCGCCTCGGCGAGCCCTCGGCCGTGCACATCGGCCCGGGCGCCGAGGCCGCCAAGGTCACCCTCGCGAAGTACGGCGCGCACAAGGTCTATGTCTTCGAGGACGAGGCTGCGCTGAGCCACCTTGTCGCCCCGCAGGCCGAGGTCCTCGCGGCTGTCGTCGCCAAGACCAACCCGGTGGCCGTGCTCATCCCGAGCAACACCGCTGGCAAGGAGATCGCTGCGCGCCTGGCGATCAAGGCGGAGTCCGGCCTGATCACCGACGCCATCGACGTCCAGGCAGGGGAGGGTGGCCCCGTCACGACCCAGTCCGCCTTCGCCGGCGGCTTCACCGTGAAGTCCCAGGTCACCAAGGGTGCCGCGATCATCACGGTCAAGCCGAACTCTGCCGCGATCGAGCCCGCGCCGGCCGACCTCGCCGCCGAGACCGTGGACCTCACCCTGTCCGACCTGGCCACGTCGTCGACCATCACCGAGCGCAAGCCCAAGGAGAAGTCGGGTCGCCCCGAACTCACGGACGCGCAGATCGTCGTCTCCGGTGGTCGCGGGACCGGCGGAGACTTCTCGCCGGTCGAGGAGTTCGCCGACAGCCTGGGAGCTGCCGTCGGTGCCTCGCGTGCCGCCGTCGACGCCGGTTGGTATCCCCACGGCAACCAGGTCGGCCAGACCGGCAAGCAGGTCTCGCCGCAGCTCTATGTCGCTGCGGGCATCTCGGGCGCCATCCAGCACCGCGCCGGCATGCAGACGTCCAAGACGATCGTCGCGATCAACAAGGACGAGGAGGCCCCGATCTTCGAGCTCGTCGACTTCGGTGTCGTCGGAGACCTCTTCAACGTCCTTCCGCAGGCGACCGCCGAGGTCAAGAAGCGCAAGGGCTGACCCCGGCCCGTGGCCCGAACGGCTCCCGACCCCTGTGGTCCGGGAGCCGTTCGCGTATGCCGGCCGATTGGGAATCCTTCGTAGGATGGTGAAGTGAGCGCCTACCTCGACCATGCGGCGACCACGCCCATGGTCCCCGCGGCCATCGAGGCGTATGCCGGGGCGCTGGCTCGCGTGGGCAACCCGAGTTCGCTGCATTCCTCGGGACGGGCGGCCCGTGCCTTGGTCGAGGAATCTCGCGAGCAGATCGCCGAACTCCTCGGTGCCCGACCCTCCGAGGTCATCTTCACCAGTGGTGGGACCGAAGCGGACAACCTCGCCATCAAGGGGACCTTGGCTGCCCGGGCCGGGGCTGACCCCGCCAGGCGTCGGCTCGTCGTCAGTGCGATCGAGCACCATGCGGTCCTCGACCCGGTTGAGTACCTGATCACGACCGGTGCTGCGGACGTCACCTGGCTGGAACCGGATGCCTGTGGACTCGTGTCGGTGGACGGCTTGACCGGGGTGCTCGAGGCTGCCGCATCCGATGTGGCGCTCGTGTCGGTCATGTGGGCCAACAACGAGGTCGGCAGCGTCCAGCCGATCGGCTCACTGGCTGAGGTCGCGCGCGCCCGCTCAGTGCCGATGCATTCGGATGCCGTGCAGGCCGTGGGGCACCTCCCCGTGGATTTCGCGGCCAGCGGTCTCGACCTGATGACCGTGACGGCACACAAGCTCGGTGGCCCGGTGGGGATCGGGGCCCTCCTCGCGCGGCGCGATGCCACCCTTGTGCCGCTCTCCCACGGTGGTGGCCAGGAGCGGCAGGTCCGCAGCGGGACCCTCGACGCGGCGGCAGCCCATGCCTTCGCCGTGGCTCTGGACGTCGCCGTGAGCAGCCGCGCCGCTGAGGCCGCGCGTCTGGTGGCGATGCGGGACCGCGTGATCACCGAGGCCATGGCACTGGGACTGGGGATCACCGTGTCCGGTTGCTGGGCCGAGGGCGATGTCCAGAGCCGCCTGCCCGGCAACGCCCACCTGGTCATCCCCGATGCCGAAGGTGACTCGCTCCTCTATCTGCTCGATGCCGCGGGCGTTGAGGTGAGCACGGGGTCTGCCTGTCAGGCGGGTGTGCCGCAGCCCAGCCACGTTCTGCTCGCGATGGGGGTGCCTGAGGCGCGAGCCCGTGGTGCCCTGCGGATCTCGTTGGGCCGCACGAGCACCGACGCCGATGTCGATGCCCTCCTCGCCGCCTTGCCCGGTGTCGTCGAGCGCGCCCGGCGGGCGAGCAGCCGAGCCAGGTGAGTTCGGTGATTCCGGTGAGCCAGGTGGGTCGTCGATGAGGGTCGTGGCCGCCATGAGCGGTGGCGTGGACTCCGCCGTCGCTGCCGCGCGCATGCTCGACGCAGGGCACGAGGTGGTGGGCGTGCACCTCGCGCTGTCCCGTTCGGCCGCGACCCTGCGCGAGTCGGCCCGTGGCTGCTGCACGATCGAGGACGCGGGCGACGCCCGGCGGGTCGCCGACCGGCTCGGCATCCCGTTCTACGTCTGGGACATGGCCGAGCGCTTCCAGCAGGACGTCATGGCCGACTTCGTCGCCGAATACCGAGCCGGCCGGACGCCGAACCCGTGCCTGCGCTGCAACGAGAAGATCAAGTTCTCGGCTCTGCTCGACAAGGCGTTGGCCCTCGGCTTCGACGCCGTCGCGACCGGGCACTACGCGCAGATCCGCGAGGTCACCAACGGCGACGGGTCGGTGCGGCGCGAGCTCCACCGCGCAGTCGACATGGCCAAGGACCAGTCCTACGTCCTCGGGGTCCTCGATGCGGACCAACTCGCGCACGCCTTCTTCCCGCTCGGTGACACGATCAAGCCCGACATCCGGCGTGAGGCGGCCGAGCGCGGCTTCTCGATCGCCAAGAAGCCCGACAGTCATGACATCTGCTTCATCCCCGACGGCGACACCCGTGGCTTCCTGGCCCGGCAACTCGGAGAGTCTCCCGGCGACCTGGTGACGCCGGACGGCGAGGTGGTCGGACGGCATCCCGGGTCGTATGGCTTCACCATTGGCCAGCGGCGCGGCCTCGGGCTCGACCGGAGCAGCCTCGACGGTGAGCCGCGCTACGTCGTGGGCGTGGACGCCCCGACCAACCGCGTCGTCATCGGCACGGCCGACCTGCTCGGCGTGGACGAGATCATCGGGGACCACGCACGGTGGTGTGGCCCGGCGCCGGAGGGCGCCACGGACTTCGGCGCCCAGATCCGGGCCCACGGCGAAGAGGTGCCGTGCACGGCATACGCCTCCGGGGACGGGACGGTGTCGGTGAGTCTGGACGAGCGGGTGAGGGGAGTGGCGCCCGGTCAGTCGGTCGTGCTCTACGAGGGCACCCGCGTCGTCGGCTCCGCCACGATCGCGAGCACCGGGACCCGGTGAGTTGGGTGCGTTGGGATGGATCAGGACCCATCCCAACGCACCCAACTCGGAAGGGTTGCGGAATAGTTTCAATTTCAACTATGTTGGGTGCGGATGAGTACCAGCCAACTCACCGAGAGGACCAGCCGTGCCCGCCATCACCGCCGCCAACATCTTCGACCTGCCGCGCGTCGAGGCGCCGGCGATCGAGCAGAAGCCGCGCCCCGTCCGATCGATCACGACCGCGCCGTCCGGCTTTGAGGGTGAGGGTTTCCCCGTGCGACGCGCCTTCGCGGGTGTCGACCTGAGCGACCTCGACCCCTTCATCCACATGGACCAGATGGGCGAGGTCGAATACGCCCCGGGCGAGCCCAAGGGGACCCCGTGGCACCCGCACCGTGGCTTTGAGACGGTCACCTACATCATGGACGGCATCTTCATCCACCAGGACAGCCACGGCGGTGGCGGCGTCATCAGCGACGGTGACACCCAGTGGATGACCGCCGGCGCGGGCCTGTTGCACATCGAGGCTCCACCCGAGGAACTCGTCATGAGCGGCGGGCTCTTCCACGGCATGCAGCTCTGGGTCAACCTTCCGGCTGCCCAGAAGATGGCCCAGCCGCGCTATCAGGACATCCGCGGTGGTGAGGTCAAACTGCTCTCCTCCCACGACGGTGGCGCGCTCATCCGCATCATCGCCGGCGAGGTCGCGGGGCACGAGGGTCCGGGCATCACACACACGCCGATCGCCTTGGCGCACGCCACTGTCGCTCCCGGGGCTCGGATGGCCCTGCCCTGGCGTCAGGACTTCAACGCCCTCGTCTATGTAATGGCGGGGTCGGGCTTCGTCGGTGTCGACCGGCGTCCCATCCGCACCGGTCAACTCGTCGTCATGGGGCGCGGCGATCTCATCGAGGTGACCGCGGCCGAGAGCCAGGAGAGCCGCAGCCCGAGTCTGGAGCTCTACATCCTCGGTGGCCAGCCGATCCGCGAGCCTGTCGCGGCCTATGGCCCGTTCGTCATGAACACCCGCGCCGAACTCGTCCAGGCCTTCGAGGACTTCCAAGCTGGTCGGCTCGGGGTCATGCCCGCCAACCCGCACGCCTTCCTGCCTCGCGACAACGAACCCGGTCACCAGGTCCTCTGACGTCAGTCCGACGCTCAGGCGGCTCCCGCTGCACGCAGGATGGGCGCCATCGCCCGGGCGCAGGCATCGGCCTGGGTCTCGGGCAAGGTGGCGTAGCAGAGGACGAGTCCGGGCTGTGTGCTCTCGATTCCGTATGCGGTGAGCGGATTCGCGAGGATCCCCGCACCGTCCAGCGTGGTCACGAGGTCGTGGTCGTCGGTGCTATCGGGTAGTCGGAGCACCAGATGGAGCCCGGCATCGATGCCGGCGAGGTCCACGCCGGGAAGGTATCTGCGGAGCGCTGCGACGAGCGCGGCGCGCCGGGCGGCGTAGGTGCGGGCGCATCGGGCATGGTGGGCGATCCAGGCGCCGCCGTCGAGAAGGTGGGCGAGGGCGCGTCCGGTCATCTCGGGGACGTGGAGGCCGCGTCGCTCGAGCTCCAGATCCAGAGGCGCTCGCAGGTGGGTGGGTGCGATGATCCAGGCGACCCGCAAGGTCGGCGCCCAGAGTTTGCTCGCCGTCCCGATGTAGACCACGCGAGGGCCGCCGCCCACGAGTGAACGCAGGGCAGGCATGGGGGCCACGTCGTAGCGGAACTCGCCGTCGTAGTCGTCCTCGACGATGAGCCCGTCCACTCGCTCCGCCCACTCGACCAGCGCGGCCCTGCGAGCGACGGGCATGCGGGCGCCGAGTGGGTACTGGTGGGCCGGAGTCACGTAGACGGTTCGCGTCGACCGAGGAAGCAGGGCAGGGTCGAGTCCCTCGTCGTCGACGGGCACGGGCTGGACTTGCGCACCGGCACCCGTCAGTGCGGTCCACGCCTCGGCGTAGCCGGGATCCTCCATCGCCCACGGACCATGGCCGATGGCGGCGGGGAGGGCATGGAGCAGGGCGCCGACACCTGGTGCGAAGAGCAGGTCGTCCGGCTCGACCAGCAGCCCTCGGTGACGGCGCAGGTGAGCGGCGAGGGCCACCCGAAGCTCCCCGTGTCGGGGTGCATGGTCGGCATCGTTGCCCGGCGGCGCAGCGGCTGCATGGCGCCAAGCACGTCGCCAGGCCACGCCGTCGATGAGTGAGGTGTCGGGCCGCCCCGGACGCAGGTCCCATCGCGCCGCACGATGGGATGTCGTTGGGGGAGAGGGGTGTTCGATTGATCGCTCGGTCACGTGGCTCGCCGCGCCCGCCCGGGCAGCATCATCGGCTCCCGCTGCGATCACCGTGCCCGAGCCCTGCCGGCTCACGATGAACCCGGCAGCGGCGAGTTCGTCGAAGGCCGCAACGACCGGCCCCCGCGACACCGCGAGGCGAGCGGCCAAGGCGCGAGTCGAGGGCAGTGCGTCGCCCGGAGCAAGCAGCCCGTCGTGGATGGCCGCGATGATCGCATCGGTCACGCGCGACGGCAGGGAACCCCCCTCGGGCCCGAGCGCCAGAGGAAGGTCGACGGCTCCGGCTCGACGCGGCATGCGGGAACAATAGTGGACTTCAAGAGTGTCCGATAGTGGTTCTGTCCACAGGACCACTATCACGATTGACTGATCCCATGACAGCACGCCTGCCTGACCTGACCCGTGTCCACCGCCATGCTGAGCGCGGCTCTCAGGAGCGCACTCGGCTCGATGCACTTCTCGACGATGAACTGGTGGGCACCCTGTCGACGGTCGTCGATGGTCAGCCCTGGGCCGTGCCTCTCCTCTTTGCCCGTGACGGTGACCGGCTCTTGCTCCACGGCTCCACCGGGGCCGGCGCGCTGCGGCACGTGGTGGCCGGCGCCTCGGTGGCCTTCTCGGTGACGGCCATCGACGCGATCGTCGTGGCGCACTCGACCTTCGACTCCTCCGCCAATTACCGCTCGGCCGTTCTGCGTGGGACGGTGCACAACCTTCGAGGTCCGGAGCAGGCCGCTGCTCTGGATGCGCTCTCGGACCGGGTCCTCCCCGGCCGCACCCGTGAGGTGCGAGGGAGCACTCCCAAGGAGTGGGCGGCCACCTTGGCCATGGAGTTGCCGATCAATGAGGGCTCGTGGACCTACAAGGAGCGCACCGGGGGACCGAGCGCGCCCGACGAAGAGGTCGATGTGTGGTGCGGCGTCATCCCGTTGCGGCGGGTGGCCGCCGTGCCCGAGCCGGCAGCCTGGTCGGTCGGCCCGGTGCCGGCCTCGGTCCTCGCCGTGACCCGCGGTCGAGAGTGATCGTGGTCCGGATTTCGGAAGCGCAGAGGTGCAGCCGAGCGGCCACGGTCGCCTGTCCTCGAGGGGCCCGAACGTCGGGGATGATTGGCCGGTGACGCGCGCCACCGGAATCGGTTCCCTCCCGGGCACCCACTCGCGCGAGGCGATCATCAGCGTCCGTGACATCCTCCTCGACGCTGACGGCCTCGGCATCCCCTACCTCCCCGAACTCCCTTCTCGTGGGCCCGGATCCGACATCATCGGTCGCGCGGCCGGCCTCCTGGTGGACATGCCGGTCGACCTCCAGCCCAGTGGCTGGCGACTCGTCGATCACCCCGGGCGGGACGCCCGGCGGACGGCCTCCCTGTGGACCGAGGACCTCGACGAGGCAGCAGCGGCCTACGACGGCTACGTCGGCGAGCTCAAGGTCCAGGTCGCCGGACCGTGGACGCTCGCCTCGAGCCTTGAACTCAATCGGGGCGAGCGCGTCCTCACCGACGAAGGCGCGACCAGAGACCTCGTCGACTCGCTGGCTGAAGGGGTCAAGCGGCACCTGGCCACCGTGCACCGACTCATCCCCGGCGCCACGCTGATCCTCCAGGTGGACGAGCCGTCCCTGCCCGCCGTCCTCGAGGGCAGCCTCCCCACCGCCTCCGGCTACGGCCGTGTTCGCGCGGTCGACCGTCAGGTCGTCGCAGGTGGCCTGAGGGCGGTGCTCGACGTCGCAGCGGGCCCCACAGTCGTCCACTGCTGTCACGACCGGGTGCCGATCCCGTTGCTGCGCAACGTTGCTCCCGGTGCCATCGCCCTCGACGTCACCTCCGCGTCACCCGCGCGCTGGGAGTCGCTCGCCACTGCTCTGGAGGCCGGCATCGGCGTGTATGCCGGGTGCCTCCCGACCGCACCCGGCTCCCCACCCGCAACCGCCGGGTCGGTGCGGAAGGTGGCCCACGGCATACGCGATGGGTTGGAGCGGGCCGGGCTGGGAGCGGGCTCCCTCGCCCACCTGACGATCACCCCTGCGTGCGGATTGGCCGCACTCACACCGAAGGGGGCCCACGACGTTCACCGGATGGCGATCGACGTCGCCCGAGAACTCAGCGAGCACGACGAAGGACCAACGCATGAGCACTGAATCGAGAATCCCGTGGCAGGTGAAGTTCATCGCCCTGGCCCTCATCTGGGGGTCGAGTTTCCTGCTCATGAAGTACGGCCTGCGCGGGCTGGAGCCCGTGCAGATTGCCGGCCTGCGCATCGCGAGCGGCGCGGTCATCCTGCTCGTGCTCCTGCGCGTCACCGGCGGCCGGCTTCCGCGAGGCGGCCGGACGTGGCTGCACCTCTTCACGGCCGCGATCTTCCTCACGTCCGTGCCCTTCACGCTGTTCGCGCTCGGCGAGACCCGGGTCTCGTCGGCTCTCGCGGGGATCGGCAACTCGATCACGCCGGTATCGATGGTCATCTTCGGGCTGCTGCTCCTGCCCAGTGAGAAGGTGACCCGGACCAAGTTGCTCGCCGTCGCTCTCGGTTTCATCGGGGTGATCGTCATCTCCGAGCCCTGGAACACGATCGGACGGCCCGACCCGGTCGGCTTCGGGATCGTGCTGTTGGCCGGTGCGTGTTATGGACTGGGCTGGCCCTACGTCCGCAGGACGTTGGCCCATGCCGACCTCGGGGGGCTCTCGCAGCCAACGGCCCTCTTGGTGTGCGGCACGGTGCAGATGGTCGTCGTCGAGCTCGTGTGGTGGCTGCTGCACCGGGGGCAGATGCGCCTGCCCTGGTCGGTGCACGACTCGGCGACCACGCACGATGCCTGGGTGGCGCTGGGGACCACTCTCGTGCTGGGCGTCGTCGGCACGGGGTTGGCCTACATGCTGCAGTTCGACGTGGTGCGGGATGCCGGAACGGTCGTGAGCTCGACCGTGACCTACCTGATCCCGGTGGTCTCGGTGCTCCTGGGCGTCCTGGTCCTCGGTGAGCACATCGGGCTCTTCCAGCTGGGTGGCTTCGTCCTGGTGCTGGCCGCGGCGCTCATCGTCGGTCGGCCCGCTTCCGGCTGGGCGTCCCTACTTGCACGGACGCGCGCCGCCTGAGCCGGGTCAGGGCTGGTGACGGTTCACGCTGGGGCGTGCACCTCCCGGCGCAGGATCTTGCCCGTGGGCCCCTTCGGCAGTTCCTCCACGATCCACACCGTGCGCGGGTATTTGTACGCGGCGATCCGCTCCTTGGCCCAGGCGACGATCTCCTCCGGCGTGGCCGTGGCTCCCGGTCGGAGAGCGACCGCGGCACCCACTTGCTCGCCCAGGAGCTCGTCCGGCATGCCGACAACGGCGGCCTCGAGGATGTCGGGGTGGGTGTAGAGCAACTCCTCGACCTCGCGCGGATAGACGTTCATGCCGCCCCTGAGGATCATGTCCTTCTTCCGATCCACGATCGTGAAGAAGCCCTCGTCGTCCATCGTGGCCAGATCTCCGGTGCGGAACCAGCCGTCCGGGATGGCCTCCTCCGTCGCCTCGGGCTTGCGCCAGTAGCCCTTCATGACGTTGTCGCCCCGGATCGCGATCTCGCCGACCTCGCCTGTCGGCACTTCGTTGCCCTCGAGGTCCACGCAGCGCATCTCGCAGCCGGGGATGGCGACACCGATCGTGCCCGGCTTGCGTTCGCGATCGGGCATGTTGAAGGAGGCGACCGGGCTGGTCTCGGACAGGCCGTAGCCCTCGAGGATCACGCAGCCGAACTTCTCCTCGAAGCCGCGCATGACCTCCAGTGGCATCGCTGAACCACCGCTGGCGCACGTCCGCAGGGACGAGGTGTCCATGGTCGCGTTGTCGGGATGATTGAGGATCGCGGCATACATGGTCGGTACCCCGAGCATGATGCTCACCTTCTCGCCCGAGATCAGGTCCATGGCCGGCTTGGGTTCGAAGCGGGGGATGATCGCCAGGGCTGCTCCGACTCGCGTCGCCGACACCAGGCCCACGACGAGACCGAAGACATGGAAGAGGGGGAGACCACCGAAGACCACATCCTCGGAGTTGAGGTCGAGGATGACGGTGGACGAACGCTCGGCATTGAGGCGGAGGTTCTTGTGGGTGAGTTCGGCGCCCTTGGGTCGGCCGGTCGTGCCGGAGGTGTAGAGGATGACTGCGGTGTCCTCGTCGGCGCGCGCAACAGGCTCGGTGATGGGGGTCCCGTCCGTCAGCTTCCCCTCCACGGGACCGAGCGGACCGCATTCGATCACCACCGTGCCGGACGTTGCGGCGCCCTTGACTGCCTCCGCGACGAAATCCGGCCAGACGAAGGCGATCTTGGCCCCGGAGTCGGTGAAGAAGTAGTCGATCTCGCCAGCCTTGAGCAGCGGATTCATCGGCACCACGGTCCCGCCGGCGAGCAGGACACCCCAGAACACGACGGGAAACGCGGGCACGTTCGGCAGAATGATCGCCACGCGATCTCCCGGCTGAACACCGTTCTCCCGCAACGCCCCCGCGACCTTGGCTGCCATGCCGGCCAGCCCGGCATTCGAAATGTCGTTGCCCATGAACTTCAGTGCCGGGCGTGTGCTGTGGTCAGTTGCGGCATCGGTGAGGAAGGTGGCGAGATTGGTCACGACAGTTGCTCCCGTGTGGCGTTGGTGGGGTCACCCACCATCCAACCCGTATGCCGTGGGCTTGGCTAGGCCCCATCCCCCCAAGGCCTGCGACTATTCGTCGCGCATGTCCTTGATCGGGTTGCGTCTGATGTTGCGCAGGAGCGGAGGAGTGATCGCGACGAGGGTCATGGCCACGATGCCGCCGAGGATGCCCCACAGCACAGGGCTGCGCAGCCCGATGAAGGTGAAGGTCGGATCGTCGGTGAAGACGCCATAGGCGAGTCTGGCGATGGTGGTGGCCCGATCGGCATACAAGACCTCGATGGCGATCGCGATGGCGGCACCGATGAGTGCGGCGAAGGCGACGATCCGCAGGGCGACCCACAGTGAGTAGGTGAGGTAGACCGCGACGATGTCGGAGCGCTTTGCCCCGATGGCTCGGAAGACCGCGGTCTCCCGTCGGGAGTCGGCGATGACCCGGCCCATCATCGCCCAGATGATGATCGTCGCGATGGTGAAGGTGATGATGAGCAAGGTGATGATCACCGGCCGTAACTGGGTGGTGATGTCGTCGACGGCGAGGTAGTTGGAGCCGTAGGTCGCGAGTTGGAAGGGCATCGTCTCGCAGACTGGCGACCAGTTCATCGTGCAGGAGTTCGCCCGGACGGCCGACCGTGCCTTGTCCACGGTCGGGAAGGCTGCGAGGTGGGTGTCACCCTGGTTGCCGCCCCACATCACTGACGTGGGGTCCACTTGCGCCGGTTTGGCGAAGAGGGCCTCATGACGCAACTCGGTCGGCAGAGACTGCCAGAGCTGCTCGGGGATCACGGCACCGAACCCGAAGTTGGTCGACAGCATGCTCGCGAGCACCGAGTCGACTCCGGACAGGGTCGGGGAGGTCGAGGGGAGCAGCCCGACGATCTGAAAGGTCACCGGCTCCGCGAGGGGTTCCTCCTGGGGGGTGAACTCGCGATCAAAGGCGAGGCGGCTGGCCTCGGAATACCTCTCGATGTTCGTTCGGACGTCGCGAGCCACGGTGACCATCCCGCACGGTGAGGTGGGCAGCGCCAGTTCGAGGCTGGGGCGCACCCAGTCCCGATTGTTCTTGTTCGCCTCCTTCTCGTTGGCCTGGACGCGGGCTTGCTCCACTCGACCTTGCTCAGCCGCATTGCGGTAGCAGCTGATGAAGGTGGCGCCGTTGACCTTGTCGCGCACCGAGGTGAACCACTGGATCTGCTCCTTGGGGCTGGTGGGCCGCTTGGGGAGCGACAGGGATTTCTCGTAGACGGCCAACGCGTCCTCGACGGTGACGAGGACCGGCACGCCCTGGGTTGCCTCTCGTGCCGCGTTGGGAGCGACGAGATAGTTCTGGACGAGTTGGTCGTCGACGACGGTGAAGCTCCCATTCCCCAACGCGGTCTGCATGACCTTGTCCTGGGCTGTGGGTTCGGCCGTTGGCCCCGCAGCCATCGAGTTGGTCACCTTGGTCAGGTCCTCCTTGCCGTCGACGAGCAGTCGGAGCTGCAGGTGGGCAAGGTTGCGTGCTTCGTAGACCCGCGTCGCGCCATAGGGCGCCACCAAGGCCTGGAAGGCGACGGCGTCGGCTGCTTCGACCGGCATCTCGGCCAGCTTTGCCTTGAGCCATCGTCCGTAGGCCACCGACGAATGATTGACGGTCCGCCGGTATTCGGCGGGCACCCCTGGGTTCGGGTCGTCGACCACCGGAGGGATCTCGCTGCGCTCGTCGTAGTCGGTGATGCCCAGGCGTTTGGCCGCTGCCTTGCGCTCGGCGACGTAGGTCGCGTGGATCGCCTGGACCTCGGCGATCAGCGTCGGGTCGTTCGGGGCCATCGTCATCGGGCCCGACGTGTACATGCGCGCGGGATTCTGCGCGCCCTGCACGAGATATTGGCCCTTGAGGTTCTGGCGCCCGAAGGCGGTCAGGCTCGAGGCCATTCCGTCGAACAGAACGGTGGCCCCGCCATCACACCGAAGACGAGCGCCGACACGACAGTCGTGATGAGCAGGCGCAGCCGCTTGGAGCGAATCTTGGTGCGCGCCAAGGTGATCGCATCGAGTGGCCCGATCATGCGACGACCTCGCCCTCACCCGCAGGTGCGGTGACCCCGCCCGGTGAAGTCGTGCCCCCGATCTCTCCGATCGGGTCCGGGACGATCAGCCCGTCCCTGAGCCGGATCAGCCGGTCGGCTCGAGCAGCCATGTCCTCGTCGTGGGTGACCATGACGATCGTGGTGCCGCGCTCGTCGCGGATCCGTTCGAAGAGGTCGATGATGCTGGCCCCGGTGGCGCTGTCGAGATTGCCGGTCGGTTCGTCGGCCAGGAGAAGTTTCGGCTGGTTGAGCAGGGCTCGAGCGATGGCTGCTCGCTGCATCTGGCCACCACTCATCTCCCGCGGTCGGTGCCGGGCCCGGTCACTGAGCCCGACCTGGTCGATGAGCCCGAGAGCCCGTTGGCGGCGGTTCGCGCGGCGCTCGTGGGCGAACATCCCGGGGACCTCGGTGTTGGTAACGAGTTGGAGAAAGGGCTGGAGGTAGAAGAACTGGAAGACGAATCCGATCGTCTTGTTGCGGAAGGTCGAGAGGCGGCCGTCGCGCATTCGCCCGATGTCGGCACCATCGATGACGATGCGACCCTTGGTCGGCTTGTCGAGGCCACCCATGAGTTGGAGCAACGTCGACTTTCCACTACCACTCGCGCCGACCAGGGCCACGAACTCGCCCTCGTCGATCGTCAGGGACACGCCGTCGAGGGCCTGGACCCGCTGCCTGCCGATGGAGTACGTCTTGCGGAGGTCGGTCACCTCGACGATGACCCTGCCCGTGCGCGGTCGTGCCGGTTTCGTTGGGCGAGGAGCGGGCGTGGCGTATGCCGTCCGCTCGCCTTCCGTGGTGACGGCACGTTGGCGCAGGGCGGCGACAGCGGCATCGACGTCTCCATCGAAGGCGGCGAGCACGCGGGCGACGGACTCATCGCGCGAGGACGGATGATCGGACATGGTGGCAACCCCCTGCTCGGTCCTGTGGGTCGGACACTACTGCACAATGCGTAATAGTGGAAGGACGCCACGCCAGACCATCGCGGGTGTCAGTGGCGTGCGGCAGGATGAGCCAGTGAGTTCGACTGCTGCCGATGACCCAGCCACCACCCGGGCCGACTCGGGGGACCCGATCCCGGACGTGATCCGCCACGAGTGGGCCGAGTTGGCCGAGCAGGCCGGCACTCATCAGTTCGCCTACCACGTCAAGGACGCACCCACGGTCAGTGACGGCGAGTACGACACCCTGATGCGGCGCCTCAACGCGCTCGAGGAAGCACATCCGGGCTTGCGCACACCTGACTCCCCGACGCAGCAGGTCGGCGGAGCGGTGTTCTCGACCGACTTCGTCTCCGTCGACCACCTCGAGCGCATGCTCAGTCTCGACAATGCCTTCAGCCCTGAGGAGATGAGCGCTTGGGCAGCCCGCGTCGCCCGGGAAGCCGGCGGCACGGCATACCACTTCTTGTGTGAACTCAAGATCGACGGCCTGGCCGTCAACCTGCTCTACGAAGGTGGCCGTCTGGTCCGCGCGCTGACCCGGGGCGACGGACGCACGGGTGAGGACGTGACCCTCAACCTGCGCACTGTGGCCGGTGTCCCGGAGGTGTTGGCGGGCGAGGATGTGCCGGAGTTGGTCGAGATCCGTGGCGAGGTCTTCTTTCCCATCGAGGCCTTCGCCGAACTCAACGCCGCGCAGGTCGAGGCGGGCAAGGCGCCCTATGCCAACCCACGCAATGCCGCTGCGGGTTCCCTGCGCCAGAAGGATCCGAGGGTCACGGCGAGCCGGCCCCTGCGGATGCTCGTCCACGGAATCGGCAAGCGGGTCGGCTTCGACCTGACGCGGCAGTCGCAGGCCTATGAGTTGATGCAGTCCTGGGGACTGCCGACGTCGAGCCACTACGCCGTCCTCGGCACGATCGAGGAGGTGCTCTCCTTCATCAGGCGCACGGGCGAGCACCGGCACGACGTCGAGCACGAGATCGACGGAGTCGTCGTCAAGGTCGACGAGATCGCGGTCCAACGGCAACTGGGCGCGACCTCGAGAGCCCCGCGCTGGGCGATCGCTTACAAGTTCCCGCCCGAGGAGGTCAACACCAAACTCCTCGACATCCAGGTGGGTGTCGGGCGCACGGGCCGGGTCACGCCCTTCGGGGTGATGGCGCCGGTCGTGGTGGCCGGCTCGACGGTCGAGCGCGCCACCTTGCACAACGCCGACGAGGTGCGGCGAAAGGGAGTACTCATCGGCGACACGGTGGTGCTGCGCAAGGCCGGTGACGTCATCCCCGAGATCCTGGGGCCGGTCGTGGAGTTGCGTGACGGCAGCGAGCGCGAGTTCGTCATGCCCACCCATTGCCCGTCCTGTGGCACAGCGCTACGGCCCGAGAAGGAGGGCGACAAGGACATCCGTTGCCCCAACTCGCGCTCGTGTCCGCAGCAACTGCGTGAGCGGTTGAGCAGTCTGGCAGGTCGCGGGGCCTTCGACATCGAGGCGCTCGGCTGGGAGGGAGCGGGTGCCCTGCTCGAGGCCGGGGTGCTCGAGGATGAGAGTCGCCTCTTCGGCCTCACCGACGCCGACTTGGCTCGCGTCCCGCTCTTCACCCGGGCGGCCAAGAAGACCGATCCTGCCGACGGTGTGGTCGACGGTCGGGTGCTGTCCGCCATCGGGACCAAGCTCGTGGCCAACCTTGAGTCGGCACGCCACCAGCCGCTGTGGCGGGTGTTGGTCGCCCTCTCGATCCGGCATGTCGGGCCGACGGCCGCGCGCGCGCTGGCCCAGCACTTCGGCTCGATGCAGGCGATCCGAGATGCCTCTGTCGAGCAGCTCTCGGTGGTCGACGGGGTGGGCGGTGTCATCGCCGAGGCGGTGCGGCAGTGGTTCGATGCCGATGACGCCGACTGGCATCGGACGATCGTGGACCAGTGGGCTGCCGACGGAGTCCGCATGGTCGACGAGGTCGATGAGTCGATCGACCAGACCCTCACGGGGAAGACCGTCGTCGTGACGGGGTCGCTCGAGGGCTTCAGTCGGGACGGGGCCAAGGAGGCAATCCTGATGCGTGGCGGCAAGGCTGCCGGCTCGGTCTCCAAGAACACCGATTTCGTCGTCGTGGGTCCCGGGGCGGGGTCGAAGGAGACCAAGGCCCGAGAGTTGGGGCTGGCGATCCTCGACGAGGCGGGTTTCCTCCGCCTCCTCGCGACCGGCGAGGCCTGACTCAGGCGAGGATGAGCGTGACCGACTCCACCGCGCGGTCACCCAGCTCGATGATCAGCGCTCCGGTGCCCTCGTCGGCGAACCGCCAGTCGTTGCCGTCATGCTCGATGGCGTAATAGGTCGATGGCGCACCGATGTGGTGGACCGAGCCTTCAAGGGACTGGAAGGCCTGATGCGTGTGGCCGGTCAGGAGCACGAGGGGTCGGTGGGTCGCTGCCACATCGGCGACCGCGGCAGCAAGACGCTCGACCTCGTTGAGCACGAACCACTCGTGCGTGCTGTTCGACCGAAGCGGGTGGTGCTGCAGCATGAGCAGCGGCTCGTCGCCGCCCTCGGCCAAAGCTGTGGCGAGGGCTTCCGCCGGCGGCCCGGCCTCACCCTCGGTCTGCCCGAGCACGTTGGTGCTGACCGGGATCACGTGCCAGCCACCCACGCGCACCGGAGCGGGGTCGAAGGTGGCTTCAACCACCTCCGTCCGATCGTGGTTGCCGGGGACAGCGATCACCCGAACGCCGGGGTATGCCTTGGCGAGCCGGTCGCGGACACCGTCGGCTCCGTAGGTCGAACCGTCGTCACACACGTCACCGGTGAGCATGATGGCGTCGAAGGGTGCGTAGGGGCGTACGGCCTCGAGCACCAGGTCGAGTCGAGCCGCAGGGTCGATCTCGGGGTGAAAGGTGACCGCATCGAGCTCGTGCAGATGAGTGTCGGAGAGATGGAGCAGCCGCATGTTCACCGACGCTACTGCTCAGGTGCGACGTCAGGGAGCGGCAAGGGGCGTGGCCTGCGCCACTGTTTGAGGGGTCTCGACACGCAGGCCGTGATCGACGATCCCCTGCGTGTCGAGATCCCTCAAACATGAGGGCGTACCGGTCGGCCGCTCATCCGTGCTCGCGTCCCGCGTCGGCAGGAAGACCGCGGTGCGCTGCAACAGGAAACTCGCCGTGAAGAGCGTCAGTTCCGTGAGCACCTTGGCGGCGACGAGTGAGCCCAGGATCAGGTTCAGCGACTCCATGAGGAGGACGTTGGCGGTGAGCACGGACCCGGCCAGCACGGCATACCGGAAGGCGGCCCGGGCCAACGGGACCTCTCGGCCGCGCGTGAAGACGAAGCGACGATTGAGCGAGAAGTTGAGCGTGGCGCTCACCAGCCGGGCGCCGATGACGGCGGCGAGCAGGCTGCCGGTGAGGGGGTAGATCACGGCGAGTAGCGCGAGGTCGACCGCGAACCCGATGAGGGAGGAGCCGGTGAAGGCGAGCAACTGTCCCCAGACCGCGAGGGAATCGCGGATCGGACGGAAGTGGCTCGAGGCGTTGTGCTCGAGATAGATGGTCTCGATCTTGATCTCCTCCATGCGCATCCCGGAGTGGGCGGCGGCGAGCAGGACCCGGAGCTCGTATTCGAAGCGATCGCCCCGGATGTCGAGCAGCCAGGGGAGGGTGGCGGCCGCATGGCCGCGCAGGCCCGTCTGGGTGTCGTGGACCCGTCGCCCTGTGGCCAGGGCGAAGGCGTGGCGGGTGGCCGCGTTGCCGAAGCGGCTGCGCACGGGAACGTCGCCGGTGAAGCGTCGACCGCCCAGGACCAGCTGGGCGCCACTGGTCCGCAGGTGCTCGCTGACCCGCCCGATGTCGACGATGCTGTGCTGTCCGTCGCTGTCGGCGCACACGACATCGGCTCCAGGATGTGCGGCCAGCGCGTGCGCGAAGCCGGTCTTGAGCGCCGCGCCCTTGCCTCGGTTGACCTCATGGGTGAGCACGGTGGCACCGACGGCCGCGACGGCTGCGAAGAGGTGCGCGTAGGCCGGGCCGCTCCCGTCGTCGACGACGACCACGTGGCCCAACCGTGCGCCGTGGAGGTCCTCGACCAGGCGAAGCAGGGTGGCGCCCGGCTCGTAGGCCGGGATGAGGACGACCGGGGTGGCCGGCTTGTTGTCGACGTCCATGGCGGTGCCCGGTCAGCCCGCGATGTAGATGATGTCGGAGGTGCCCCGCTCCTGGCCCTTGCCGAGCGGGTTGTTGACGAGCGTGTCGTTGAAGACCATCGTCGTCGAGCCGCCCCCATCGAGGTTGTAGGCGACCTGGGCGCCGAGGCCGGCGAAGATCTGCGCGAACTCGGTCATCGTCACCCCTTTGCTGTAGCCGGAGCTCCGGCCATCAGCGGCGACGAAGACCAGATGGTTGGTGTCGATGAGGCCGATGCCCGTGCGTGGCTGGTTGCCCTGCACCGAGTGGTTGCCGACGTTGGTGTCGATCTCCACCGAGTCGATCCCGGCGATGACCTTGCCACCCTCGACGATGCCCGGACCGAAGGACCAGGTCTGCCAAACCCCTTCTGCAAGAAGGGCGTTGGCGTTGGTCGTGGTCTCGTCATAGAGCTTCATGGAGCCATCGGCATAGAACGCCAGACCCTGGCGAGCACCGGCATCGCGGAAGGCCACGCCATTGCGGATGACGATGCCGGTGTCTCTGAAGCCGTAGTAGTCGCCGTTGATGGCGAGAACCGCGCCGACCTGTGCGGCGATGACCGAGGGGTTGGCAATGATGTTCTCGCCGAACTGGTCATTGGCCAAGGCCGAGCGCAGGATCGTCGCATCGGTGATCCTCACGTCGGCGACGTAGTAGGTGACGGTGCTCGACCCGCTGCCCGTGGTCACCGTCGAGATGGAGATGGACGCGGTGTCACTGTCGTAGGTGGTGGCGGTCGAGGCACCCGATGAGCTCGCGGCCACGGCTTGGACAGTGCCTGAGGAGACGGTGGAGGCGTTCGACACCTCGACGTGGTCGATCACGAAGCGGTTGAGGGCCCAACCGCTCCCGGCTCCGATCGTGAGCAGTCCGGCCAGGCCGCCGCCCAGGAGGGCGCGACGGGTCGTGAGTCGGGGGGTCGTGGCCGGCGGCATTGCCGCGGCCGGGGCGGGGGAGGTGGTCTGCTGGGGCGGGGTCATGGTCGTCATGAGAAGAGTCAAGGGCCCGACCTTGTGGTCCTCCTGTGGACGATCCGTGCATCAGAAATGTGTCGGAAACCGTTGTGGCACAGGTTCATTGAACGACTGGGAAGGCCTGAAAACGCCGGTATGCCGTGGGCTCACCTTTCGTGCGAAAGGTGAGCCCACGGCATACCCACGTCTTGTGTGGTCGTGTCCTCGCGAGCGCCCGCTACGGCGCAGTAAGTGTCGCTGGGGCGACACTTACTGCGCCGTAGCGGGCGTCGAGGTCGGGGTCAGGGGCGACGACCACCGGCCATGCCGCCACCGGTGGCCTGGCCCGCGGTGACGGTGGCCGCCGTCGATCCGTTGACCGTGATGTCGTAGCTCTGGCCGGAGGCGATCTTGTCGCTCGCGACGACGATGTTCGCCACGGCCTTGGCGGTCTTGTAGGTCGCGACGACCGTGCCGCCGGAAACGACCTCGATCGTGGCGCCAGCAGCCGCGCTGACATTGGACTGGACGTAGTTGCCCGAGTCGGGTGCCTCGGCCATGCCGGCACTACCGGCGGCGATCAGGGTGCCACCGGTGTAGGTGATGCCGCCGTTGGAGTCCAGCGATCCGTTGCCATTGCCCGTCGGACCGGCGACGGTCGTCGTCCCGCCCGAGATCGTCATCGTGCCGTTGCTGTCGAGGCCGTCACCGCCAGCATTCACATCAAGGGTGCCGCCGCTGATGACCAGTGACGAGCCGTCGTTGGACATCCCGCCACCGCCTTGCTGGCCGCCGCCGGTGCTGCCGCTGCCGGAGGAGGCGTTGACGCCGTCGTCGGAGCTGGTCACCGAAGTGGTCCCGCCAGCGATCGTGATGGTGCTGCCCTCGAGGCCTTCGTTGGACTTGGCCACGGTCACGGTGCCGCCGGTGATGGCGAGATCACCCTCGGCGTGGATCCCGTCATCTCCGGCGGAGATCTTCACGGTGCCCTGGCTGATGACGACGTCGCCGAGGTCGGCGTCGGTCTCGTTGTTGGACTTCAGTCCGTCCTGGGCGGCGGTCACGTCGAGGGTGCCGCCCTGGATGACGAGGTAGTCCTTGCCGCGGATGCCGTCATCGGCCGCCTTGACCGTGATGTTGGCGCCGAGGATGACGAGTCCGTCCTTCGAGGCGATGCCATCGCCGGTGTTGCCGGTCACGGTCAGCTTGCCGGTGCCCCCGATCGTCAGGTCGGCCATAGAGAAGAGGGCCGCGTCGGCTGCGTCCTCGGCGGAGGTGTCATAGCCCTTGCCGTCGGTCAGGGAGTTGGTCGTGCCGTCGGCGAGGACGACGACGACCTCGTCGGCCGCGCGGACGTCGATGGCCGCACCATCGGAGTTGGTGATGCTCGCGTTGGAGAGGACGATGCGGACCTTGCCCTCAGCGGCGCTGTCCACGACCACCTGACCGTTGGCGAGGGTGCCCGACAGGACATAGGTGCCGGGTTCGGTGATTGTCACGTCGCCGCTGCCCAAGGTGATGGTCTTGGCGGTGCTGGCGTCGTAGTCGACGTCGTCGGCCTGGGCGTGCGTCTCGTAACTCGCGGTGGTGGCCGAGGCCTGTGAGGTGCCGGCCGTGGCGGAGGTCGATGTGCCAGAGGTTGAGGCGCTCGAGTTCGAGGTGCTCGTGCTGCTGGGCTCGGCAGCCATGCTCGTGCCACAGGCGGTCAGGGCGAGGGCGGCGGTCAGGGCGACGAAGCCCTTGACGAGGCGGTTGGTCTTCATGGTGATCAGTCCTTCGGTTCTTGTGTCTGTGAAATGCCTGGGTCGTGGTGTTTGGGCGGGGAGGGAGCTCAACTCGCGGCAGCGAGCAGGGGGTTGACGAGGGTGCGGTGCCACTTCAGGTGGGGCAGGTCCGGGTGGGTGGCCGCGAGGCCGGCGCCGTATTTGCTCAGCCGCACGGGCCGGTGTCCGCGTCGCCAGAGAGTGCGGTCGACACCCGTGGGTGTGGATCCGGCCTTGGTCTCGAAGACCGCCAAGCCGGGGAGTTCGATAGCGGAACCACCGGTGTGCCACGTCAGGTCGGTGTCGATGGTGGTCCGGGAGCCGTCCGAGAGGAAGGCCAGGGTGCGACGGGTGTAGGTGACCGTGAGCGTGGGAAGGAGTTGAGCCGCGTCGACACCGACGATGCCGTGATCCGTGAGGGTGTGTGAGACGAAGGCGATCTCCGCTGGGCCCAGGGCTCCGGTGATCGGGCCGGTCATGGCGCAACGCGTCTTGACCGTGGTGCCCCGTGCTCCGCGCGTCTTGACCTCGAGGAAGTGGGCCCCCGTGTCGAGATAGGACCGGGTGCGCACCTTGAAGCGGCGCCGGCGGGATCGACCCCCGTCGTGGAAGCTGCGGAGGTCCTCGCTGTCGAAGTAGGTCGAGGAGTAGCGGAATGAGCGTCGGCCCTCGATCTCGAGAGCGACCGCGTCAGGCCGCACTGCCGCCAGCACCTCTGGCGCGTCCTCGACCGGGACGACGTACTTGCGGTCCACCCGGGTCAGTCGCTCGGCGTGCTCGGCCAGGGCCTCCAAGGAGATGGACGGGAGGTCGGTGAGGGCGTCGAAGGGAGTCGTGCCGGCCAAGGGGGCGGTGGTGTGGTGGTGTGCACTGGGATGGGGTGCATCGTTGGCGGGTGCCGGCTCGTTCAGGGAAGGGGCCATCGGCTCGACGAGGGTCAGGGTGTTCACCGGGTCACCTCGGTCGTGGCGAGGTTGGCGGTGGAGGCCGGACGAGGGCTCGTCGACTGAGTCGCCAAGGCAGCCGGGGACCGGGCGATGGTCGTGACCGTGATGAGCGTTGTGTCGTTGACGAGGTCGGTCCGGCGCACCGTCAGGTCGGAGACTTCGGTGCCGAGGATGCGCTCCACGTGGGCGCGGAGGGCCACCCGGTCGGTGTGGGCCCGGTCAAGGAGCAGGTCCTGGCGTTCCGTCCGCTTGGACATGCGCGGGTGGTCTCCGACGAAGACGGCGGCCAAGACCATGAGCATCAGGCCGATGGCCCACAGCGGCTGGGTGCCGCCAAGGCCGCCGATCAGGCCCAGCGCCAGGGCGGCGAAGTAGTGGGCGATCTCGGTCTGGTTCAGCTCCTCGGAGCGCAACCGGATGATGGACAGGACTCCGAAGAGTCCGAGCCCGAGGCCGATCGAGGCGCTCATCGTCGACAGAGCCGCCGAGACGGCCAGTACGCCGATGTTGACGCCGAGGAAGGCCACGACCAGGTCGCGGCGCGAGTGCCGACTGAGGAAGAGCACGACGAGCGCGGCGATCGCGACGAGGTCGGCTGCCATGAGGATGAGGGACATGTGGTGCTCCTTGAGGTGCTGGCCGGAGATCCGAGGAGATCCGGGCCGGGTGGATTGCCGTTGTGAGACCCATTGAGTCGGTCGCGCTTGTCCGGAACTGGTGGTGATCCTTTGCGTTCCCTGTGCGTCCCGGAAGTGGCGGTGACGACGCGCCAGAGCTGTTGCCTGACGGCCACAGCGACGGCAGCGCTGCTTCAGCGGCCCACCTGTCGGCGAAGGCGGCGCGGCTCACGACCTAGACTTCGACCCATGGCTGAACTCACTCGCGAGGACGTCCGGCACCTCGCCGGACTGGCCCGCATCGAACTCTCGGACGCCGAGCAGGACCGCATGGTCGGCGAACTCGGCGTCATCCTCGAATCGGTGGCGACGGTCCAGCAGTCGCCCATCGAGGGGGTCGAGCCCATGTCGCACCCGATGCCGATCGTCAACGTCACGCGCCCGGATGTCGTCCGGCCATCGCTGACGCCCGAGGCGGCGCTGGCCGGAGCCCCCGAGGTCGACCAACAGCGGTTCTCGGTGCCCCGCATCCTCGATCAGGAGTGATCGGCGCAGGCCCGGCCACAGCGGACGGGCCCGCCGACGACGACCCAAGCCCACGGCATACCCAAGGAAAAAAGTGACCAACGAACTCACCCGGGCCAGCGCGGCCGACCTCGCCCACCTGCTGGCCACCCGCGAGGTCTCGGCGGTCGAGGTCACGCAGGCGCACCTCGACCGGACGGACGCCGTCGATGGTGCCGTGCACGCGTATCTCCACGTCGATGGACAGGGTGCCCTGGCCCAAGCCGCCGAGGTCGATCGTCGTCGCCGCGACGGCGAAGACCTCCACGAGCTCGCCGGCGTGCCGATCGCGGTCAAGGACGTCATGGCGACCGAGGGTCTGCCGACGACGGCCGGGTCGCGGATGTTGCAGGGCTGGATCCCGCCCTACGACGCGACCGTCGTCGCGCGCCTGCGGGCGGCCGGGATGCCGATCCTGGGCAAGACCAACATGGACGAGTTCGCGATGGGCTCCTCGACGGAGCACTCGGCCTACGGCCCGAGCCACAACCCGTGGGACCTCGACCGGATCCCCGGCGGCTCCGGTGGCGGGTCGAGCGCCGTCCTCGCCTCATTCCAGGCGCCGCTCGCGACCGGCACTGACACGGGTGGCTCCATCCGCCAACCCGCGGCGGTCACCGGGACGGTCGGCACCAAGCCCACCTATGGCGGGGTGTCCCGCTATGGGCTCATCGCCCTGGCCTCCAGCCTCGACCAGGCCGGGCCGTGCGCTCGCACCGTGCTCGACACGGCCCTCCTCCACGCGGTCATGGCCGGGCATGACCCGATGGACTCGACCTCGATCAATGCCGTCGTGCCTGATGTCGTGGGCGCGGCCCGCCGTGCCGAGGTCAAGGGCATGCGCATCGGCATCGTCCGTGAACTCACGGGCGAGGGCTTCCAGGACGGGGTGCAGGCTCGTTTCGACGAGTCGGTGCAGCACCTGGTCGACGCCGGGGCCGAGGTCGTCGAGGTCTCCTGCCCCAACTTCACCGCAGCGCTCGCGGCCTACTACCTGATCCTGCCGAGTGAGGCCTCGAGCAACCTCGCCAAGTTCGACGCCATGCGTTACGGCCTGCGGGTGCTGCCCGAGGGCATCGACGAGCCGAGCGCGGAGCAGGTCATGGCGGCGACCCGCGAGGCGGGCTTCGGTGACGAGGTGAAGCGGCGGATCATCCTGGGCACCTATGCGCTCTCGTCGGGCTATTACGACGCCTACTACGGCTCGGCCCAGAAGGTGCGCCGGCTCATCTTCGACGACTTCGCCCGTGCCTTCGAGGCCGCCGACGTGCTCGTAAGCCCGACGGCACCGACCACGGCGTTCAAACTCGGCGACAAGCTCGACGACCCAATGGCCATGTATCTCAACGACATTGCCACCATTCCGGCCAACCTCGCCGGTGTCCCGGGCATGTCCCTCCCCAGCGGACTGGCCGACGAGGACGGACTTCCGACCGGCTTCCAGATCCTCGCCCCGGCGATGAAGGACGACCGGTTGTATGCCGTGGGCGCCGCTCTCGAGCAACGTCTCGTCGCGTCGTGGGGCGGGCCATTGCTCGACCGCGCGCCATCCCTCGCCACGGGCGCACCGACCACCACGAAGGAGGCCTGACATGGTGACCGAAACGATGGACGGGACCATGGCGTGGGACGACGTCCTGGCCGCGTATGACCCGGTCATGGGGCTCGAGGTCCACGTGGAGCTGGGCACGGCCACCAAGATGTTCTGCGGCTGCGCGACCGAGTTCGGTGCCGAGCCCAACACCCAGACCTGCCCGGTCTGCCTCGGTCTGCCCGGCGCGCTGCCCGTGGTCAACGAGAAGGGTGTCGAGTCGGCGATCCGGATTGGACTGGCCCTCAACTGCGAGATCGCCGACTGGTGCCGGTTTGCCCGGAAGAACTACTTCTATCCGGACATGCCCAAGAACTTCCAGACCTCGCAATACGACGAGCCGATCGCCTTCAACGGCCACCTCGACGTCGAGCTCTCGGACGGCACGACCTATCGGGTCGAGATCGAGCGGGCCCACATGGAGGAGGACACCGGCAAGTCACTTCACGTCGGTGGCGCCACGGGTCGCATCCATGGCGCAACCCACTCACTCGTCGACTACAACCGCGCCGGCATCCCTCTCATCGAGATCGTCACCAAGCCGATGACCGGTGCGGGGGAGCGGGCGCCCGAGATCGCCAAGGCCTATGTCGCCACCCTGCGTGACCTGCTCAAGGCCCTCGACGTCTCCGACGTCAAGATGGAGCAGGGCTCGATGCGCTGCGACGTCAACCTCTCGCTCATGGCGAAGGGCGCGGAGAAGTTCGGCACCCGCTCCGAGACCAAGAACGTCAACTCGCTCCGCTCGGTGGAGCGGGCCGTCCGTTACGAGATGTGCCGCCACGGCGCCGTGCTCGCCTCGGGTGGCACGGTCGTCCAGGAGACGCGCCACTGGCACGAGGACACCGGTATCACGACCTCGGGTCGCGAGAAGTCCGACGCCGAGGACTACCGCTACTTCCCCGAGCCCGACCTCGTGCCGATCGCACCCTCGCGGGCGTGGGTCGAGGAGCTCCGGGCGACCCTGCCCGAGCCACCGGCCCAGCGCCGCAAGCGACTCCAATCGGCCTACGGCTATTCGGATCTCGAGATGCGCGACGTCCTCAATGCCGGGCTGCTCGACCTCATCGAGGAGACCGTGGCCGCCGGAGCCACACCGGCTGGCGCCCGCAAGTGGTGGTCCGGTGAGATCGCTCGTCGCGCCAACGCGGCTGGCGAGGACGTGCCGTCGTATGCCGTGGGGCTGGGTGTCACTCCGGCTTCGGTTGTCGAGTTGGAGAGCCTCGTCACGGGCGGACGGCTCAACGACGCCATGGCCCGCCAGGTCTGGGACGGAGTGCTCGACGGAGAGGGGTCGCCCACAGCGGTCGCCGACGCGCGCGGGCTCGAACTCGTCCAGGACACGGGGCAGCTCGAGGCCGCGGTCGACAAGGTCATCGCCGCCAACCCCGACGTTGCTGACAAGGTCCGGGAGGGCAAGGTCCAGGCGGCCGGCGCCCTCATCGGTCAGGTGATGAAGGAGCTCAAGGGCCAGGGCGACGCCGCCGCCGCCCGCGCCTTGATCATGAGCAAGCTCGGCCAGGGCTGACCGATATGAAGGCGATCGAGGTCCTGACCAATCTGCACACCGATGATGTCGAGCGGGCCCGGGAGTTCTTCGGGATCCTCGGGCTCACCGAGGACACGATGAACCAGGGCTGGGTGGCGCGCTTCAGTTCCCCGGAGACGGGTGCCTGTGTGCAGGTCGTGACCAAGGACGCGAGCGCGCCCGAGAACTCGGCCCTCACGATCAAGGTCGACGACCTCCAGGGTGCTCACGACGAGATGGTGCGACGTGGGTTCGAGATCGTGCACCCGATCACCGATGAGCCGTGGGGGATCCGGCGCTTCTTCGTCCGGACCCCGGATGGTCAGGTCGTCAACGTCGCACAGCACAACGGCTGACGAGCCCGCCCGGGAAAGCCGGCCCACGGCATACGGGATGGTCATCACTCGCCCACCGCGCGACCGGGCGCTAGCGTGAGCACCGAAGCCCGGCTTCGCCCATGACCCCTTGGATGAGGAGCACTCCACGATGAAGGCACTGCGTTTCTACGCCCCCGGTGATGTCCGCGTCGAGGACGTTCCTGAGCCCGAATGTGGGCCCAAGGAGGTCAAGATCAAGGTCAAGAACTGCTCGACCTGCGGCACTGACGTCAAGATCCTGAACAACGGGCACGTCAACATCACCCGCGTCACGACGATGGGCCACGAGGTTGCTGGCGAGGTCGTCGAGGTGGGCGCCGACGCCAAGGGTGGCTTCCAGGTGGGGGACCGGGTGCAGTGCATCGCGGCCGTCCCCTGCGGTGAGTGCCACGAGTGCCAGAAGGGCTGGATGGAGGTCTGCCAGAACCAGACCAGCGTCGGCTACCAGTACGACGGCGGCTTCGCCGAATACATGATCGTGCCCGAGCAGGTGCTCAAGGTCGACGGCCTCAACCGGATCCCCGACAACGTGGGCTACGACGAGGCCTCTGCCGCAGAGCCGTTCGCGTGTGCGATCAACGCCCAGGAGCAGCTCGGCATCGAGGAGGGCGACTTCACGGTCGTCTTCGGCGCCGGCCCGATCGGCTGCATGCACATCCGCATCGCCCGCGGCGTCCACAAGGTCGGCCCGGTCGTGCTCGTCGACGTCAACGCCGAGCGCCTCCAGATGTCGGCGGACGCCGTGCAGCCGGACCACATCATCAACGCCGCCGAGGTCGATGTCGTCGAGGAGGTCATGCGTCTCACTGGTGGTCGCGGCGCCGATGTCATCATCACGGCCACGCCGGCCAATGTCACCCAGGAACAGGCGATCTCGATGG